>Ga0326728_10015555_pt1 | contig 15788 bp, 15 predicted proteins | sample MB3enrmetagenome_FD_207602 | JGI IMG/M metagenome (GOLD analysis project Ga0326728, IMG submission 207602) | Lab enriched peat soil microbial communities from McLean, Ithaca, NY, United States - MB31MN | ecosystem: Environmental > Terrestrial > Soil > Wetlands > Peat | place: USA: New York...
ATGTGGCGGTGACGGTTACGCTGCCTGCAGTGCTGGGAGCGGTGAGGAGTCCGGACGAGTTGATGGTTCCCGCGCTGGCGCTCCAGGTGACGGTTGAACTGTAATTCCCTGTTCCCGCTACCGTCGCCGTGCATTGCGACGTCTGGCCGGTCTGCACCGAGGTGGGATTGCACGAGACCGAAACCGAGGTGATGGTCGGCGGCGCCGTCACATTCACGGTCGCAGTCCCGGACTTGGTCGTGTCCTGCGTCGACGTGGCGGTGACGGTTACGTTGCCTGCGGTGCTGGGAGCGGTGAGGAGTGCGGACGAGTTGATGGTCCCCGCGCTGGCGCTCCAAGTGACGGTTGAGCTGTAGCTCCCCGTCCCCGCGACTGTCGCCGTGCATTGCGAGGTCTGCCCGGTCTGAACCGAAGTGGGATTGCAGGAGACCGAAACGGAAGTGATGGTCGCCGGTGCCGTTACACTTACGGTCGCGGTCCCAGACTTGGTCGTGTCCTGCGTCGATGTGGCGGTGACGGTTACGTTGCCCGCGGCGCTGGGAGCCGTGAGGAGTCCGGAGGAGTTGATGCTCCCCGTGCTGGCGCTCCAGGTGACGGTTGAACTGTAGTTCCCTGTTCCCGCGACCGTCGCCGTGCATTGCGACGTCTGGCCGGTCTGCACCGAGGCGGGATTGCAGGCGACCGAAACCGAGGTGATGGTCGGTGGCGTAAATGAACCGCCGCTGCTCTGGCCGCCCCCCCCGCAGGATACTAAGACCGCCAAGGAGAGTGCTACCAGAATACAAGTGCCTACGCGATCGGTAACAGCTATTTTGGAGCGCATGGCCTTTGTCTCTTCTGACTCGGTGGATAAGCTCGTGGGGGGGCTTGGCACCGACCAATCTTAGGACAGAGCAGGAGGATGGCAGAGAAGATGGAGGATCTCCGAGAGAGAAACTGGCGCGGGCACACTGAAATCACCGATTACTGACGCCTGGGGAAACAAACGAAGAAGTCGTTTGTAACCGTTCTTAGGTACGCTGTCAACGGAAATCGTTCTGCCTTGGTTCTGCCTTGTCCCATTTGAGGAAATTTGTGGTGGCATAGCACTCGCTGGGATAGATCGCGAGCAACGTCGTAGGGTAGAGCGAAGTCGCTCAAGACCTGGATCGTCGCATTCGGAAAGTAGTGTCCACAGAATGCAAAAACCTGGACGTTCAAGTCGCCAAACCGTAGAAGTGCCTCGCGTATTCAAACTCCCGAGATACGGGGTTCTGGGATGTCTGGATCTGCACTCCTCTTCACTTGGGCGTTCAAACGGCCAAGCCGTGCTTATGGCGCGTCGCCGCCTAGGAACTCCACCAAGGCCGCACCACGCACTTCGGCAGGCAAGCCGAAAGATTCATCATGATCCCAGCGCTTGATGTCTGCGGCAATTGACCCAACCGGTCCGCGGAGGAGAAGGTGTCAGGTGCCAGGTGTCAGGTGCCAACTGACCCGCGCTGAGGGCGTGAATCCCTTCCTGTCGTTAAAATGTATTACAGTAACCGCTGAATTATCCATGGTGAATCGTTGGGTTGTCAGATGGTACTGGGGAAAGGCCCCTGATAGGCACAGTCGAGGTAGGTTATGGGCGAAAAGTCCGAAAATTCGTCACGATAATTGCGCATAGGCTGAAACCTGTCTACCTACCGAACAGTCGGTCAAGCGGGGATTTGCGGGCAGCATCGGGCAATGCCGGAATATCCATAATGAGAGTTTCGACCTTTTCCGCCGGCCACGGCTGGCGCGCAGTTTCGCCGTGGCAAAGTCCAGGTTCCAACCCTCATTCCCGATTGACATTGCTTGCGGGTGGCCGGAAGCGCGCGTAAATGTCGCGCAGGGCTTTGGCCACGGCGGCGTCGGCGCGCGCCGGCAGGAACGCTTCCGCAAAGGTTTTGCCGCGCGTGATGCCCACCCACACGGTCAGCGCTACGGCCGCGAGCCACACCATGGCGTTCTGGGGAGAGGCCAGTGGCCAGCCGTAAGGCGTGTAGAATTCATGGCGGCTGAAGGGGTAGAAATAAACGATGGGCCAGTCGCGTCCGCTCCCCAGCAGGTCGCAGATCAGGTGAACATGAAAGGCCAGGAAGGAGAGCAGCAGAACCTTTACGCGCTGGCGCGCGAAGGCAGTAGAGATGGCGGTTACCGCGACGGCCGCCACCACGCCGTGGGTCAGCACGTGGTGATATTCGCTATACGCTCCCGCCCCGCCCAGCAGGGATAACGCGTCCAAATCGGGCAGCACGCCGGCCCACGTTACCAGGCGGCGATCGCGGCGCTCCGGCAAGCGGTGGGCGATCAGCCAGGAAACTGCCAGGTGAATGGGAACCTGCATGGGAACCTCCGAATTTCCAGCACTGCAACCCTTCCCCAAAATCCCTGATGCATTGCCGGAGCCATTATGCGCTTGCAGCGTGAACTTTGCGAATCCCGTCCTTATGGTTGAAGAAGAGGTTCACACAGAGGGCACGGAGATTGGCTCACGGAGCAAAGGAGGTGTCAGGTGCCAGGTTTCAGGTGCCAGTAAAACCCTAAAACATGACGGCTATTCTGGGAATAGAGGTTGGCTCACAAAGAGCACGGAGTAAAGGAAGTGCCCTGAAAACCCCGACACTTGATACCTGACACCTGATACCTGCTTTCCTCCGTGTTCTCTGTGGTCAAGGATTCGCCCTCCGTGAGCTCTGTGTGAAACACTCTAAGGCCATCTTATAACCAAACGGAACCCAGACGGAACAGCGCTTGACTATCCCTCCCGCGAGGACTAACCTGCAATTAACAAGTCCGCCCGAACCTCGCGCGCAAGGGCCCCAGGGAGGGCCAGTGATATGATCATGCCTGTTTCCCCTCTGCAACGCGAAGCAGGTTAATCGGGAGGTGCGCTATGCTTTCCATGCGCTTAGTGCAAATGATCGAGGACCACGCGGAGGAGTTGACCCGGGAGCTCATCAAGGACCTCCAGAGCAATCCACGAACCCCACATTACCATCATCTGACGTACGAAGAGTTACATTATCGGACCTACGCTGTTTATAAGAACCTCGGCCACTGGGTAAGTCAAAAGGGTGAGGACCAAGTGGCGGCTAATTACGCGGACTTGGCGATCCGCCGCTATGCCGAAGGTGTTCCCCTTGAGGAAATTGTTTTTGCCCTGATTTCAACGAAGAATCATCTTTACCAATATGTTCGGTCGACCGGCCTGATGGATTCCGCCGTGGAGTTGCATCAGGAAAGGGAAATCCGGCGCATGATCGGATACTTTTTCGACAAGGCGATCTACCATACGGTAAAGGCTTATGAGCACGAGGCCACCGCGGACCGTCCGAAACATGCGATGAAGTTGGCGGCCTGATCGGAACCGTTACGCCCCACGGATCGTACAATGGCGGGGTACGGCCGCCCGGAACTTGTCCCGATTTGATCGGGAGGGCGGCACTTCCGACCTTCGGGAATCGCGGTTGGGAAGGCTGAAGGCAACATGGAGGTGCCGGGCTGAAGGCCGGCGCTACGCCCTACACTCATGTGCCCGTTAGGGCGAAACTGTGGGAAGCGCGCCCTTCCTGCGGTGGGCACTCGGGAGATGGTCTTCAGGGCGTCGCGTCCCTTGTCCACGGGAAGTTGGCCGAAAGGTTCAGGGTGACGCGTTGGCCTGCTCGCAGTTTATCTGTGAGACCCACTACCACCACGGGTTCGGCGCCTTCCACCAATTTGATTCCCACCACGCGGTAACGGCCCGCAGCCGGGACTTCCGCAAACTCGTAGTGTCCGTCGCGATCCGTCTCCGTGGTAGCCACGGCGCGGAGCTTGGGGATAATTTCCACGGCTTGCCGGAGGTTTTGGTCGCACGTCTTGTAGGCACGCAGAGGGTCGGCGTGGGGATCGGCCGTGGCACGCCGGCAACTCTGCTGTAATTCCACGAGAGGCTGGGTGTCATCATCCCGCAGCAGATAGAGTTTGAGCCTCCGGATGGGGTCGGATTGCATATTTTTCCCCACAACTTCGTCGATCGTGATGCGACCCGCGACTCCTGCCGATGGGACCTTCACAGTGGAACGTAACGCCTGCCCACCGCCTAAGTTGGCACAGGAAATGAGAACTGAACAGCTCAGGGCAAGGACTTGCTTGCGCATGGTGCACCTCCGCGCCGGAATGGCTGTGGCCTCGGGGATCGGCTCCCGTCGACCGCTCAGGGGGCGCGGCGGACGGTCAGGGGGGTTAGGCCCCCGACGTCCGCTGCACAACTCGGAAAGAGAATAGACTTGCGGACAATACCACCGCGCGGCGGGATGTCAATAGACATATTGTCTGTTGTACGCTATTATTTGGGGTTGGCTCCCGCGGCCTTACCGCCGATTCGACACAAGGAGGGATTTGACAATGCGCATCGCCGTTTCCGTTGCCGAGAAGGAAAAAGCCCGGGGCGCGGAGTCTCCTTATTTCCAAGCGCTCCTGGCAGCAGGCGCCACGGGGAAGGAAATCGACCTTGTGTCCGTCGCCGATGCGGCCCGCGTGCGCGCCGAGGATTACGATGGGGTTTTGTTCGCGGGCGGAGAAGACGTGGACCCCTCGTTTTATGGCGAGGCGAGACAACACGATAGCGTTCATGACCACCGCCCGCGTGACGAATTTGAGTTTTCTCTGCTCGATGGCGCCCTGGCGCGGCGGGCTCCCATTTTGGGCATCTGCCGGGGCGTGCAGATGATCAACGTCAAGTTCGGAGGCACGCTTTACCAGGATATGAACGAGGACGCCGCGCCGCAGTTCGAGCATCGGCAGACCGACCTCGGCAAGTCGCGGCAGGAAGCCACACATTCTGTGCTGGTTACGGACCCGGAATCGAGCCTGGGGGCCATCGTGCAGGGCGCTTGCCGCGTCAATAGCCTGCACCACCAGGCGGTCAAACGCTTGGGCAGAGGACTTAAAGTCACTGCGCATTCGGAGGATGGGTTCGTGGAAGCCGTGGAATCCGCCGAAGAATACCCTTTCCTCATGGCCGTGCAGTGGCATCCGGAGGAAATGGTGAACACTTCCACCGAGCAGCGCGAGATTTTCGTGCGATTTGTGACAAAATGTCGTGAAGCGCAGGAGTGACCCTCGGTGGACCACGTCCCACTCTGCCGCCGTAAATCGGGTTGCCCCGACCTCGGAGCGAGACAATGAACGGACTCCTTATTGAACCACGCGAAGTGCACGACATGATCCAGAAAGGCGCAAAGTTCCTTCTACTTGACTGCCGCGAACCTTGGGAATACCAAACCGCTCGCATCGAGGGAGCCACCCTGATTCCGATGCGGCAGATTCCGCAACAGCTCGACAATATTCCCAAAGACCAATTCGTGGTGGTCTACTGCCACGCGGGCGTGCGGAGCTTCGACACCGCCTCCTGGCTGAAACAACAGGGTGTGAGCGCGGTCAGCATGAGCGGCGGCATCGATCGATGGTCATTGGAGATCGATCCCCAGGTGCCAAGGTACTAGCCAAACGTCCCGCCGGGGGCTATGCTTACGCCGTCGTCCGAAGCCCCCAGGAGCAAGGGACCATGCCGACCAGGATTCTGTTTGTGCAAGGCGACATCACGGAGATGGCGGTGGACGCCATCGTCAACGCCGCGAATACGGACCTCACGATGGACGCGGGTGTGGCGGGCGCCATTCGCCGCAGAGCTGGGGATCGCATTCAAGAGGAGTGTGAGCGCGTGGCGCCGATCCGCTTGGGCGAAGCGGCGGTGACCACCGGCGTGAATTTGAGAGCGCTTTTCGTAATTCATGCGGCCACCATACGGCCCGGTGAGACGGCCACCGCGGAATCCCTTCGCCTCGCGACCCGCGCCAGCTTGATGCGGGCGGAGGAGAAGGGGATTCGGAGCATGGCGTTTCCCGCTCTCGGCACGGGCGTGGCGGGCCTCTCCATGACGGAGTGTGCACCGATCATGCTGAAGGCCGTGCTCGAGCACCTCAAGGCGCGCACGAGTCTGGAGAAAATCTATTTCGTGCTGTTCGACGACGCGGCGCTCAAGGTGTTTGAAGAAACTTACGGACGGTTAACCGCCCGCCCCGCGGCAAGGCCCCAGTGATATAGCCGGGAAACGAAAGCAAGCCGTGAATGGTCCGTGAAGGCGCCTCGCGATCCACTGCCTGTCACATCTAAGCCCATATTTCTGTTTTGCGGGAACCTGCCCGGCGTTGCCGCTGTCCGGAGGAAAGAATGAAGAAGACACGAAGAGAGTTTCTGTCAGAAATGGGAAAGGCCGGGGCGGGCATAGGGTTATGCGGGACCATGGGTGCAGCGGGATGGGGCGAGCAGAGCGGGCCCCTTTCATCTGCCGACTCACCACAGTACCTTTCCGACCTGAAAGCTGGCTGGTTGGATCTTGCCCGGACTTACCGGCCTCACACGAGATGGTGGTGGCCCGGAAGCGCCGTCACCCGAGATGGGATCACGTGGGAGTTGGAGCAGATGCGCGCCCAGGGAATGGGCGGGGTCGAGATCATGGTTCCCTGGAGGATGTACGCGAAAGGGAATATCCCTTACCTATCGGAAGAGTGGCTTCGGATGGTGCGGCACGCGATCGAGAAAGCCACAGAATTGGATATGGAAGTCGCCGTGACTTTTTCGCCCGGCTGGGGATTTGGAGGTTTTTGGGTCCCCCCGACGGAGCGCAGCAAGGTCTTGACCCATGGGTGGGTGGATGTGAGTGGACCGGCGGTGTTTGATCAGGAGATTCCCGCCTACACACCCCGGCGGCGTAATCCGGCGTCAGCAGGCTCGCCCAAGCTATTTACTTCGGAGGCTTTTGACGACAACTCGGTGATGGCTGTCGTGGCGGCAAAGGTCACGGGAACGGGGTTGGATGGGAATACCCTGATCGACCTGAGCAGGCAGGTCAACCAAAGCCGCCTGGAATGGCACGTGCCCCCCGGTTCTTGGCGCCTGATGGCTTTCCGCCTCAAGTATACGGGGCAGCGGTGTTCGACAACCGATAATTTCATCCGGCCGCAGTGGGTGGTTGATCACCTCAGCAAAAAAGCGATGAGTAATTATTGTGATTATCTGGGAGGTGTGCTTTACCGGGCTTTTGGGGAGCAATTTGGCAAGACCGTGGACTCCATGTTTTGCGACAGCTTCGAAATCTCCTCCCTGCCGGACACGTTGCTGTGGAGCAATGATACCTTGCAGCGGTTCGCAGCATACAAAGGTTACGATCTGACGCGGTACTTGCCCGCCATTTGGTGGGACATTGGGGAGCTGACACCCAAGATCCGATACGACATGGGGGATTTTCTGAGCTGGCTCGGCCTCGACACTTTTTTCAAGACTTTCGTGGGCTGGTGCAAGGACCACAACACGCAGGCGAGAATCCAGCCGCATTACCGCTTTACGGAAGAAATCATCGCGGGGGCGGGAAGCACACCTCGCCCGGAATTGGAAGTGTCAACGAAGCGATTCGCCGTGGTGGCTGACCCCCGCAAGGCGATCGCGGCGGGCGCACACCTTTACGGCAGCAAGATTGTCTCCGCCGAAGCCTATACGTTTCTCCATCGCATCCGCTATCAAACCACCCTGGAGGACATGAAGATTACCACCGACGCCTTCCTGCGTGATGGCGTGACGCAGTTTTATAATCACGGCTACATTTATTCGCCCGAAATGCACGTGGCCCCTTCTCGCGATATGCCCTGGGCTAACCGGATCAGCCATTGGAACACGTGGTGGAAGTATTACCATCATCTGACGGAATACGTGAGCCGGAGTTGCTTTTTGCTGCGGCAGGGCAATTTCGTTGCCGACGTCCTTGTCTATTCGCCCCAGGCGACGGTTTGGTCGAAGAAAGCGCTGTTTGTGAATGAACGCCGGGTCATGCCTTATGGTGACCTGCCGAAGACGTTGGTGGCTAACGGTTACGATTTCGACCCGGTCAATGACGATGTGCTCCAGAACCGCGCCCGTGTGGAAAGTGGCCAGATCAAAGTCCGTGATCAATCTTATCGGTTCCTGATTCTGCCCAAGACGACAACCATGCCGGTTGCGACGATGGAATTTATCCGGCAATTTGCTTTGGGGGGAGGGATGGTCATTGCCTTGGACGAGTTGCCGGCATCTTCGACGGGCCTGAATGACTTCCAGCAGAATGATCAAAGGGTGCAGCAACTGGTTCGAGAGTTATTCGGGCCGGAGGGAAGAGGGCAGAGCTTGGCCGGGGGCGGCCGCACCTACTATTTGCAGGACTACAAAATCGCGGAAACGCCTCTCGATCCGCTGTCTCAGCCCCCTTATGAACCCACTCCACCGCTCGAAGGAGGACGGGCCGAGCTTATTGAGACATTGCGCCGGCATCTGCCGCCAGATTTTGCCTTGGAGGGAAACCAACAGAGCAATGGGTTGACGTTTATTCACCGGCGCCTAGGTGAGAACGACGTCTATTTCGTCACGAACCTCCAGCCCTACGCAAGCCGCATGGCTGTTACCTTCCGGGTGGCGGGCAAGATACCGGAGGAGTGGGACCCGCGGACAGGGGAATTCCGCCCTGTATTGCATTACCGGCCGCACGAGTCGGGAGTGGAAGTTCCACTCAACTTGCCGCCTTATGCTTCAACCTTCCTGATATTCAAAGCCGGTCCGGCGCACTTCTATGTGAGGGAAACAAACCTGGACAGGGTGCTGGAAGTAACCCCGCATCAAGTCAGGGGCGTGGTCAGTCAGAATGGCAAGGTGCAAGCCACGGTAACGCAGGATGGGAAGACCCGAAGCGCAGAAATCACCGTTTCGGACCTGACGAACCCCTACGAGGTCAGCGGCGCTTGGAAAATCGTGCTGGAGGGTTATCAGTTCTCAAGATTGGAGAAGACGAAATTGGAATCGTGGACGGAGGATCCCCAGAGTGAGCATTTTTCCGGAACGGGTCGTTATGACATCGATTTTCAGCTTCCCGCCGATTACGTACACGAGGCGATGGAACTAATTCTGGATTTAGGCTCGGTAGGCAGCGTGGCTGAAGTCGTGCTCAATGAGAAGAATATCGGGGTTGCCTGGATGCAACCTTACCAATTGCCGGTTACGGAGGCGATCCGGAGCGGCGCCAATCACCTGACGATTTTCGTCACCAATACGCTCATCAATTATGTGTCGGGCTTGAGTAAACTGCCAGAGGTGCCGGAGGAGTTGGTCCCCCACTATGGACCGACGGCGCATCTTTATGATTCTGGTGCGACGGAATGGGAGCAGCACGAGAAGGGTTTTCGTCCACTGCCGCCGTCCGGATTGATGGGTCCGGTCAGGATCGTCCCGCACCGCGAGATAATTCTGGAGCTATGACGGCAAAAAGCGCTGAAGCCGATTGCGCGTTGTAAAGGCGGTCTCTGAAATCGAACTCCTGAGTTTCCCTTGAACCACACACCACTCAAAGAGTTGCTTCTCGAAACGCTGCGGCGCGCGGGTCCAATGACCTTTGAGCGCTACATGACGCTTTGTCTTTATCATCCGGAGTTCGGTTATTACACCCACGGCCGCGAGCGGACCGGCGTGGCAGGCGATTACTTTACCAGTTCCGATCTACACCCGGTATTTGCCCGATTGGTGGCGCGGCAGGCCGCCGAGATGTGGAAGGCAATGGATTGCCCAGAGCCGTTCACCTGGGTGGAGATGGGCGCCGGGCGGGGGATCTTCGCGGGGGATTTCCTGAGTTGGTCAGCGGGCGCATTGCCGGAGCTTGCCGCGGCGCTCGATTACGTCGCCATGGAACCGGGCGCCCAGCAGCGCCAGCGCATTCAAGACCGTCTGGCGGGCATCGGGCTGAGGGACAAGGTCCGGCTTCTCGCCAATCTCGAAGAACTCGCACCTGCCACTGGCTGTTTTTTCTCGAACGAACTCGTTGACGCCTTTCCGGTCAACGTGGTGACGCGCGCGGGCGGGCATCTGAAGGAAATTCACGTTGTCGCGGAGGGCGACGACCTGCGCGAGAAGCCCGGCCCCATCAGCGACCCCGCCGTCGCGGCTTACGTCGCCCGCTATGCCCCGCAACTCGCGGAGGGCCACCGCGTGGAGGTGAACCGGCAGGCTCCGGCATGGATGCACGCGGTGGCAGCAAAGTTGACGCGCGGCTTTGTGCTGACCATCGATTACGGCGACCTGGCGAATCGGCTCTTTACCCCCGACCGTCCGCGCGGAACCTTGCTGGCTTACCGCGGCCACACCGCAACGGAGGATTTCTTCACGGCGCCGGGGGAAACGGATTTGACCGCGCATGTGAACTTCAGCGCCCTGATCGATGCGGGAAAGGCCGTCGGGCTGGAGTTTGCGGGGTTTACCACCCAGGAGAAATTTCTGCTGGCGCTAGGCGAAGCCAACCAATTTGCCGACGTTTACGATCCGGGTCAAACCGAGCTCGAGAGGCTTGACGCGCGGTTGAAACTCAAGAGGCTGATCTCCCCCGAGGGAATGGGAAACATCTTCAAAGCATTGATCCAGCAGCGCGAGGTTCCCAAGGCCGGGCTGACGGGATTCAAATTCGAGCAAGGGTAGTGCGGACCCCAAAACCGGGGGCGCTACGCTGATTCTTAGCTTCCTTCGGAAAGAAACCGTGCGCATGTAAGTGCAGGATCGCGACAAGTTATGGACGCGAACAGATATGGACTCCGGCGGTCCGTCCTTGATTTGGTTGGCGACTTGCTGTAATTTAACGTGCGCGAATTTTTGGGACAACGCATTACACCCTTTTCTACCCTGGTGGGATCTCCGTGGACGTTACCATTCGCAAGATTGGAAATGTCAGCATTCTGGACTTGAAAGGGCCCCTCCGCATCGGTGAGGCCGAACAGAAATTCCGCGAGCAGGTGAAAAACCTGATCGACAGCGGAGAGAAGATCGTCGCCGTCAATCTCGCCGCGGTGCCCATGGTAGACAGCTCCGGCATCGGCGCGTTTGTGCGCTCGCACAAACTGCTGAAGGAAGCCGGCGGCAAATTCACCTTGTACGCTCCTACCAAACTGGTGAGGCAGACACTGAAGATGGTCAGGCTGGATCACTTCTTTGGGCTCTACGAGGACGAAGCCAGCGCCCTGACCAGTTGATTCACGCCGGCTGCAAAACCGCGAAATATCCGAGAGCCGGAGATTTCACCCTGAGCATCCCCTTAAAAGTTGTGGACGCTAACTGGTCTGCGCCGGGTTCTTGTAAGGTTTTTGAACATAACGATTGGCTTCGTCGAGGGCTCCCTGCGTGTTGTCGTTGGTCTGCAAGGCGCGCTGATATTCGTTGAGGGCGCGATCGCGCTGGCCGGTCACGTCGAATATTTTCCCCAGTTCCAGATGCGACCACACCTCGATCCATTTGGGGTCCAAATCGCCGTCCAGGCCGCGCCGGAATTCTTCCATGGCCGCATTGTAATTGCGCAGTTTGAAATGGAGTTCCCCCAGGCGGTAGTGGGCCAGTGAGCTGCTGCTGTTAATCTGAAGTACCGCTTGATACTGCTTGATGGCATCCAGATAAGCCTGTTCCGCCACCAGTTGATCGGCGCGCGCCATCTCCACCTGGTATTTCGTCTGGTCATCGTATTTCAAGATGCGGCTGGCCGGGTCCACGAGCACGCGCAAGGGCTTGGTGCGCGTGTCGATCGTGAAGTCCGCGGTGGTTCCAATCATGTCCACGCGCTGGGTAATGGGTTTGGAGCCCTGGCACACCACCCGGACCTCCACCGGCATGCGGAAAATATCCAGGTCCTGCTGCATCTTGCCCACCACCTGATAGCCCTTTTGCAGCCTGTAAACAGCCCAGGTGCGCTTGAACTGGGGCACCCCGGTGGAGTTGACCCATTGCGCGAAGAAAAAGGTCAGCTCCTGCTTGGAGGCCTTCTCCGCCAGGCGCTGAAACTGGTCGGCGCTGATGGATTTCCAGGCATACTCCTCCGCCATCATCCGCAGGGTCTTGCGAAAGGCCTCGTCGCCAATCACCCAGCGGAGCATGTGGAACACCATGGCGCCCTTGTCAAATACAATCGACTGATACTCGGGGGTGAACTCATGCAGCTGCCCGGCCTGCGCGATGGGCGACACCTCTTCGTGGGTGAGCGCGCCCACGGCCGTTTCGCGCATCAGATCTTCAAAGGCGGCGTCCCCCGCAGCCTGCTGCACGTACAGCGCTTTCGAGTACTCGGCCAGGCCTTCATCCAGAAACGCATCGTTGGGGGTGGCGGGATTCACCAGGCATCGCCACCACAAGTGCGAAATCTCATGCGCCAACAGCCGGTAATTGACCGGGTTGGTAAAGGCGCGCGAGGCGAGCGCCACCATGCCGGGAGCCGTGTATCCGCCCACCGTATCGTCGCCGATTTCCACAATGTCCAGGTGAGCGCTGGGCAGCGGGCCGAACACATCGCTGTAGAAAGTCAGAATTTTGGCGGCCGTGTCGCCATAACTGGCGGCAAGATTCTCGTGGCCGGGCTTGAGGTAAAGGGCGATGTCGGCTCCTACCGCCGTCGCCGGCTGCACCACATACCGGCCGGCAATCACCGTTCCCGGGAACGACGAGTTATCGAATCGATAGGTGTAGGTAACGCTTCCGGTTTCGCGCACCGGCGCCGCCGCCTTCCCGGAGGCGATCACCATCTCGTCCGAGGGGACGGTGATGTTCATCGTAGCGGAGAAACGGTTCACCCCATAAGCGCTGACGGGGAACCATCGGCCGGGATAGAGGAGGTAGGATCCGTCGGACCCCACGTATGCGACCTTGATGCCTTCCACCGGGCTTCCATCCGCGGAATTGAGCATTCCCGCGTAGGTCACGGTGATCGAGGCCAGCTTTCCCTCGGCCAGGGGGTTGAGGAGTGACAGGTTCAGAGCCTGGCCTTGCTGGTTGAATGTAATCTCCTGGCCCGTGGTATCCACAACCTTTTCGACACGCAAATTGCTGTGCAGCTCAAACGACAGCGTGGTGATATCCGCGCTGGGGACAATGTCCACCCGCGCCTTGGCGCTCAGCAGGTGTTGGGAAGTCAGCAGTTGAGCATCGATGACGTAGTTCTTGACTTCAAAGCGCGCCGCGGAGCCTTGCGCCCTCCCCCACGCCGGAGCCATGGCCAGAACTACCACGCAAAGCCCTGCCTGCACCACCCACCGGCAAGGCCCACGGAAAGCGCGCGACAGCCGAGCCAGATTCACCGATCTCAATCGTGTCATTCTTGATCCCCTCGCGATAACCCTTCCATTGGATTATGGCGCGGACTTCTGCGTTGCATGTTGCCAAAATCAATTTCGGCGGAACCGGGATGGTTCATCCTGCCTTCCGGGTTGCCTGGGAAGACTGGAGCACCTTCACCATCGCGTCCGCGGCGCGTTCCAGAGCACCGCCCTGCCCAAGCCGGGGTCTTAAAGCTTGAAATCCCCGCACCATCTCTTCCCGTGCCTCCGGATGGTCCAACAAATATTCTACTCGCGCCGCCACATTGGTGGCATTGAAATCGTGCTGCATCAGCTCCGGCACCAGCGCTTTCTTCGCCAGGATATTCACCATGCAGTAAAACGGAACCTTCACCAGAAGCTTTCCCACCAGCCAGGTGAGGGCGGAGACGCGGTACACCACCACCATGGGACATTCGCGGAGGGCCGCCTCCAGCGTGGCCGTGCCGCTCGCCACCACCGCAAGCTCCGAGTGTTGCATGGCGTCGTAGGTGGCGTGGACCGCCGTGCGCACCGTGGCCCGGCCCACATAGCACTCCAGGAGCGTGGTTTCCAGCCAGCGCGGGTCAATGCTGGGCGCTACGGCGACGACGAATTGCAGTTTTCGACTCAGGGTCAGGCGCGTGGCCGCGTCCAGCATCGCCGGCAAATTCGCCGTCACTTCTTTCGGGCGGCTGCCGGGCAACAGTGCGATGGTCGGCACGGCCGCGTCCAGGCCCACTCGGGCGAAGAATTCCTGGCGCGTCAGGTGCGTCCGCACCATGTCCACCAACGGATGCCCAACGTACTCCACGGGCACCCCGGCCTGCCGGTATATTTCCTCTTCGAAATCGAAGATGACGATCATCTTGGCGATGCGCTTCTTCAACTTCTGCACGCGCCCCTTGCGCCACGCCCAAACCTGCGGGCTGACGAAGTAGACCACCGGTATGCCCCGCTTCTTGAGCTGCTTCGCCATCCGGATGTTGAAGTCCGGAAAATCGATGAGGATGGCAAGCTGCGGTTGGCGGCGGTCCACTTCCTGGAGAAGCCGGCGGAAAGCGCGATACACGCGGGGAATTCCTCCCACCACTTCCGTGATTCCGGCCATGGTGATCTGGTGCGAGTCCACAACGGTGTCCACTCCCGCCTGCGACATGGCTGCACCGCCGCAGCCGAAGACTTCCACGCCCGGCAATCGCGCCTGGAGAGCCCGCGCCAGGCCCGCGCCGTAGATGTCGCCGGAGCGCTCTCCGGCTACGATCATGACCCGGGGAACGGATGTTGGACTTTGGGGCTCGGCATTCATGGTTTGGGACAGAGGTCTATTGTATTATGCACAAGAAAACCCGCAAAGCAGCAAATTGAACGGGTCGTCGTGCAGGTCGACGTAGAGGTGAGTTTACCTCGCCACATGTTGGGTCGTAGCAGCGAGTTTACCTCGCCATATGGCGGCGTTAAGCCGCCTCTACGTCAACCTGCACCAATACCCTATGAACTAACAAATTGTCGTCACCAAGCCGCTTTATTCTGCAAAATTCGTTTGCTTCTATACAAAATGTCCTATACATAGCATTCACTTACGCAAAACTTTCGCCTTTTTTCCGGACAAATTGTCATGTCATCCTTTGTTTTCATACACATTCCGGCTTTGAACGTACATAATTAATTTCGTTTTCTTGCAGTATTCCCTCCCGGACCTTCCCGAAAGCGTTGATAAGGCGCCACATCCGGCTCAAGCAGGAACCCTCCAGTCGTTGCAGGTGCGCAGCCTGCTGAAGCTCCTCCGGAGCCATCAGCGCGGCCATATTTTCCGTAGATCGGACTCTCTCGCATTTGCGCCCATCCTGCCAGGCGGCCATTGACTCCATCATCCGCTGGGACTCCTCCGGTTGTTTCCCAAGCAAGCCTATAAGTCCGTATCGGGAGTCGGTGAAAAACCTCCGGCGGAAGTCGGCCACGGCGGGGCTGACTTCCGGATTGGGTGTGGTTGCCCCGGGCGCCCCGGGGGCGTCTACTACATGCGGATTTCCATTCCCTGGGCTCACTTGCGCTTCTGTATTGAAAGACATTGAAACCTTCTACACAAAAGCATAATTATGGATTGGGCATTAATGGCTGGTGATAGGAGGTTAGGGGTTAGGTACGGTATCGGGCACACCCTGCGCACGCGAAGTTCCCCTCTCCTGTCCACGGTTTCTCCAGCCCCTCATTCCCGGCCCCGCCTTCCGATAGCGCGGACCAGTGAAAAATGCCCAGATTTGTATGTCATAGTCAGTAGGCTTTGTCAAGCACAAAATTGAGCCTACTTTGCAGTACCTACAGTGCGGACAAATTGTCCACCCGAAGCGGCGGGAATCGGCGGGCGGAAGCGAACCCGTCGCGTCGGGGCGGGGCTCGCCCTGCCCCATCCCTCGCGCCCCCGCTTTCCCCCCGTTCCCGTGGGTTGGCTCGTGGGTTGGATTGCGCGGAGCAAAGCTCTGCGGTTCGGAGCGCAGAGCTTTGCTCTGAGCTTGTGACTTTTTTCGAATTTTTGGTTGCTCTAGAGTCACCAGGGGCTTTTTTTGCGTTGCTCGGCGCGGGTGGAAGGAACTGAGGACGGGTTTGGCGCAGGGCGGG
>Ga0326728_10015558_pt1 | contig 15785 bp, 12 predicted proteins | sample MB3enrmetagenome_FD_207602 | JGI IMG/M metagenome (GOLD analysis project Ga0326728, IMG submission 207602) | Lab enriched peat soil microbial communities from McLean, Ithaca, NY, United States - MB31MN | ecosystem: Environmental > Terrestrial > Soil > Wetlands > Peat | place: USA: New York...
CTAAACTCCTGCTCTTGGCAAGAAACCATTGGTAAGCGGATGTCTTCTGGAGGGCGCCTAAGGATGCCGGGCCGCCGCCCGACACGTCCTCTTCCAGCGCCTTGTAGGCAACGACGGATTCCTTTGCCAGCACGAGGATGAGAAACAGCGCAGGCAGCACAATGACCACGGTAAGAAAAACGCAGGTCAGCGCGCTTGCCAGGCGGGGGTGGCGCATCCGGCGCGAGAGAAACGAAAACAGCGGGTAGAAGACCGTGGCCAGAATGGCTGCCCACACCAGAGCCGGCAGGAAAGGCTCCAAGATGCGGAAGACAAGATACAACACGATAGCGAAGACGACGAGGACAGCAATTCGAGCGTATTGAGTGCGAGGCATGGTAGTCGTCAGACGTTAGCTGTCAATTTGCGGGCTTGCTCGCAAGGCGTTGTCGGGCCAGGGCCACCGCGCCGAAGGGTCCTGCGTCGTCGCCCAGTATGCCGGGGAGAATCTTGACCCGCCGGGCATCGTGGCGGCGGAGGAAATACTGATAAGCGGTCTGCCTGATGGGCGTCACAAAATCCTTTCCCAGCCGCGCGGCGATACCTCCTCCAATAATCACGTACTCGGGATCGAGCATATTGACGACGTTTGCTGCCAGGATGCCCAGGCAGAGCTGCGCGTGTTCCATAACTCGCACCATGACCGGGTCGTGTTCTTTCAAGGCTCTCTCGATGATGCTGCTGGTCATGCGCGTCCGGCCCCGTTCCTGCATTAGCTTCAGGACGATGCTTTTTTCGCCGCGACGGATGGCGTCCCGCACGTCGCGCTCCATCGCGGTGCGGCTGGCCAGGGCTTCAGCGCAGCCGCGGTTGCCGCAGCCGCAAAGCGGCCCATTCATCTCGATGACGATATGGCCGACCTCTGCGGCAGCACCGCGCGAACCGAGAAAGAGACGTCCTCCGTTGACGATGCCTCCGCCAATTCCCGTCCCGACGAATATGCCCACGAGTTCCCGCGCTCCCTGGCCTGCGCCCAGGACGTATTCCCCCATCACGCCAACGTTGACGTCGTTTTCGATAAACACCGGGACCTTGAGCAGAGCCCTCAGCTTGGATCCCAACGGTACGTTCTTCCAACCCAGGTTTGGAGCATGAAAAACGATACCGCTCACAGCGTCGACCGCTCCCGGCACGCCCATGCTCACCGCGCGCAAGTCGGAAACTTTCAGGGACGCCGACTGCACCGCGGCCTCAACCAGAGCAGCGATGTCCGCGACCAGCCGATCGGTTTTCTGCTTTGGGTTGGTCGGCGCTCTGTGCATCCCCAGGATTTTGTTTTCCGCGTTCACCACTAAGGCGCGCAAGCGCGTTCCCCCCATATCGATACCGACCATCGCTTCCTTCTTAGCGGGCATCTGATTGTTCCTCCTGGAAACGCTTCCAACTCCTGCTAGCAGAGTCTACCTTACTTAAACTTCCCGCGAAATGCCAGATTTGTTTGGTAGCGTCTCAGTTTGGCGTAGCGGCGGCTTTACGCCGCCAGATGGCGAGGTGAACTCGCCGGTACAGATTCAAACACGGGCATTAGTTTGAAATCGTTGACACGGTGTGCGCGGGGCAGTAAGCTTTGGGCGCTTACCGGGCGAGAGAGCCTTTAATGACGGAGGTCCAGCCATGTTCGAAAACAAGATTTCCAGGCGTGATTCATTGTTTCTGATGGGAAGCGGAGCGGCGCTTGCTGCTTCGGGGTTCAGCGCGAGTTGTGGGAAAGTTGAGGCGCCCGCGGAAAAGCCTGCCCAGGCGGAAGTGGAAAGCGCTGAGGCCGTGGCCGACCGCCAGCGGCGCATGAAGTGGTGGCACGATGCCAAATTCGGCATGTTTATTCACTGGGGCCTTTACAGCACGATTGGCCACCATGAGTGGGCCATGGAGATGGAGGGCATCCCGGTGCCCCAATACGAACAGCTCGCCAAGATTTTCAAGCCGCAGCCCAACGCGGCGCGGGCCTGGGCCAAGCTGGCCAAGCAAGCCGGCCAGAAGTATATGGTGATGACCACCAAGCACCACGAAGGCTTCTGCAATTGGGACACAAAACTCACCAACTATTGCGCGCCCAAACAAGGACCGGGCCGGGACCTGGTGGCGGAATACGTAGAAGCGGCCCGCGCTGAGGGACTGCGCGTCGGTTTCTATTACTCGCTGATGGATTGGCACCATCCGGACGGCGCGCGTTGCGCGACGGACGAGGAGGCGCGAAAGCGTTTTGTCGAGTACACGCACGGCCTCATCCGGGAGCTGATGACCAATTACGGGAAGATCGACGTTCTCTGGTATGACGTGGACTGGCCTCTCACCGCCGAGCAGTGGGAGTCGAAGAAGATGAACGAAATGGTGTTCAAGCTTCAGCCGGACATCATCGTCAACAACCGGAATGGTCTGCCCGGAGACTTCTCGACACCCGAGCAGGAAATCCGCGCCGAAAAGACGGGCCGCGCCTGGGAATCCTGCATGACCATGAATGAGAGCTGGGGATTCACCGAGGCGGACGATGCCTGGAAAGACACCAAGACTATCGTGCGGAACCTGATCGAGTGCGCGAATGGCGGCGGGAACTACCTGCTCAACATCGGCCCGAAACCGGACGGCTCGGTGCCGGAACAGTCCGTCAAAGTCCTCACCGAAGTCGGCAAGTGGATGAGCAAGAACGGGCCGACGATTTATGAAGCGGAACCCTGCAAGGCCGACTGGCATACTTACGCGAGCTACACTCGCAAGGGCAACACCCTCTACATGCACATCCACTTCTGGCCGGCGCAAACGGCGGGCACCAAAGCCCTCGATTACTATAAACCGCCCACGGTGGTGGCCATTGGCGGGATTCGCACCAAGGTCAAGTCGGCCCGCCTGTTTGCCTCCGGCAAGAAAGTTGATTTCGTACAGGACGACATTTCCGTGAGGTTCACGGGGCTGCCCCACGACGCGCCCGATCAGCCTGTGAGCGTGATCGAAGCGGAGTGCGAGTCCGAGCCGATCATCGAAAGCGAATACGTTCGCAAGCAGCGGCCAAGAGCCCAGGTGGGGATTTAAGGCACTGCACCTCGCCGTGACTGACCACGACAAGAGCAGCCCTCTCCCGTGGGGAGAGGGCTGTTGATTCAGAGCGCCCGTCGCAGGATCCGCCGACCTCAGAAACAAAGGTCCCCGCTACTTCAAATTCGCTGATGCCTCCAAGCGCACTGTGACGATCTGATACGGCTTGACGGAAAACTTGAAGCCGTGGGGAGTGACCGCAAGAGCCCCTTGCGTTCTCTCCAGAGCGTCGTTCAGCCATGCCGATTTCAGCTCGAAAATCGGCGTTTGCACCTCGATCACGCTTTCCTTGCCGGCCACTTCCACAAAACGCAGGATTGTGCCCTGACCGTCTTCGGCCCTCTTCCAGGTTACAAGAACGGCGTCGGGATCCTTCACTTCGAGGAAGCTTGCCCGGAAAGCATCCAACGGCCGTGGAGAATTGATCGCTTTATCCTGGGAAGTGATTTGGTCGATTTCAAGAGGAGACATTTCCTCGCGGCCCAACCGGCTCAGGTAGCCAGGCTCGAGGTTATTGCCGCTGGTCAGAACGTAACGGAAGGTGAAGTCGCCTCCCTGCCCTGCGGCATAGTTTGTGTCCCAGTAGTTGTCCATCACATATGAGAAGATTGTGCCGGGGCGCTGCCCGAATTCGAGCGGCCATGTTCCCCGCACAAAGTCTCCCAAGGCCACCAGCGGGGCATCGACGGGAACCAGCGCCGCCGTCACGCCGCCCTGCTCCGCCGCCACCCAGTGCTGCACGGAAAACCATTCCTTGCCTGCCCCAGGAAGTTGATCGTGGCTGGGGTCCACGATTCCGTTTTGAATCTCGTAGCGAAATCGCGGATGGTCCATGGCCAGGGGAAAGGCAAAGTAAACGCCTTCCTTCGTGAAAACCTCGGTTTTGTGCACGCGGTTGATGAACTCGATCTTCTTTTGCCGGTCAAACAGAATCACCTCCGTCTCGATGCGGGGCGTATTCATGGCGGAAGACTCGAGGTGCGCAACGATCCCAAAGGGCTGTTTGGTCACGGACAGCAGCCGCCCTTCCCCCGAGTTGTGCACAGTAAGCTCCGGGACCGGAAAGGCGGGGCTGTACTGAACCAGCCGGTTGGGAGTTTGATCCGCTCCCGTAACGTAGAGGTACTGATCGAACAAATAAGGGCTCGAGGCATTCACAAGTTCCTGGTTCAGGTCTTTGTCGTAGATGCTCTTCACCGCACCGCTGTCGGGATCGAGCGTCACCCGGTAGTACTCATTCTCGAGAGTTCCTTCAATTAACGCCTGTGGAGCCTCCGGTTCGGCTTTGGTTCCTTTCAGGGTGTAGGCCTTGTATCCCACCGAGGGCACATTCTGAGCGAGGAAGCGAACTCGCCGGTAAGCCGGCCCGGTGGAAAGGACTTCGTAAGGCACCGTGCGGCGGGTGACCTGGTCAACGAGTTCGAGTCCTTTGTCCAAATCCATTTCGACCACGCCGGAGCGCTGCCAACTGAGGGAATTGAAAACCAACAGCGAACCTTGCGGATCGTAGATGTAGTCCGCGAGAGCGGCCATGCCTCGCCGCAGCACGTAATCGACGTCCTTCTTGGCCTGTGCTGCGAACCCTTCTTTGATGGACCATTGCCCGAGGGTTTCCTGGCGGCCGGGATTCGATTCACTGCCCGCCGCGCCCCAGGTGTGTTCATCGTAGAGCACCATATTGTGCCAAAGGCGCTTGAGCGCCTCGTCCTCGGCTTGAAGGCGGGGATTAACCAGGCTGCTGATGGTGGAGAACTTTTCCGCCGCCAGGGCTCGCTGTTCCGTCTCCCGCTCGAGGGCCGCCGAACGCGCTGTCGAGATAATCCCGTCTTCCCAGTACGGCCCGCCGTCGCCCCGCACCACCGGAATGGAGTCTCCGAACTGCTTGGCGATATAACGGAGGGCTTCCGAAAACCCCGAATAGCTCAGGTGTGGGTAGGCGTAAATCTCGTTCCACTCCGCGGCCAGCGTCGCTTGCTGCGGGAAGAGGTCCGTATTCTCCACCTGCGTGCCGTAAACCACTACGGCGTCGGATTTGTATTCAGGATGCGAATAGATTTGAAGGAAACGCGGCAAGGAATCGCGCCCCCCCGCAATTTGAGGCGGTATTCCGAACAATGTTAAGACCTGATGGTAGTGCCGCGAGTACCACATCAGGATTCTTCCGCCGTCCGGGCCTTCCCACCAGAAAGGCGACTTCTCATGCAGGCGTCCCTGAAGGAGAACCGGAGCGCGATAGTTGTCGCTACCGGCAGCGAAGTACTTCAGGCCTGCCGCCGCCAACACCGAGGCGTAGGACCAGGAATAGGAGGGGACATCCGTGATATTGGCATAATCGCCGCCGCCCCCGTGATCGCGATTGAACCGGAAGCCGGGGTATAGCGAGCGCAAGAGTGTCTCCAGGCCGGGAAAGCCGGTGAGAAGGCTCGCCTCCACCGAGGGCACGAAAATCTTCTTCCTCTCGACCATCTGAAAAAACCGCTGCTTCTCCTCTTCACTGCGTCCCTCGAGAAACTGCCGCACGCACCAAAACCCATCCGGGCTGAAACGAAACTCGGGATGGTCGAGAATCAACTGGATGGCTTCGTCGAGCGTGCGGCTTTGAGCTTCCGCCACCTTGGCCTGGTAATCCGTGTAACCCACATCCAGGTGAGTGTGAGGCACGATCAACAGGTTCCACTTCTTTGCCGGATCCAGCGCCGCCGGAAAGCGTTTCGTGCGCCCGCCCAAGCTGACGGTAACCTCGCTCTTGGTATGGGCGTCAAATTCCGGAACTTCGAACTCCAGCCGTTGATCGCCGAAATCCCAGCCGGAGTCCAACTTCGCGGCGAACTTCTCTTTGCCGACGGTCAACTGCACTTGACCACCTTCTGACGGAGAGTTATGGCGGATAAAGACGTCGACCAACTCCACCAACTTCCCTTCACTCTGCCGGTAAAAAACGGTCGGCTGCGTCTGGGCAGTGACGTCCTCGGAGGGGAATTTCCCATCCGGGTCTTGCTCGAGTTCCAAAGCGTCGTAGAAGATTCCGGGGTTGGTGACGTCATCGCGCTCCGACGGCTCATCCACAGCCGTGAGGACAAGCTCGTTGGCTCCCTCCTTCAGGTAATCTGTGGGCAGATCAACCGCGATGGTGTCGGCCGAATACGCAGGCTCGAATACACTGCTCACATCGCCCCCGGCATAGTTCAAGGTGGGGTGCTGAAAGAGCAGAGCGCGGTGCCCGTTGATTTCCACCTGCAAGCGCGAGACGCGCGGGGTTTCAACCAGCAATGCCACCTTCAACGTATAGAGGCCTTGCGGAGCGCCCGGCAGATCAAACTGGATCGCATAAGGATGGGGACGGAACCCCGCCCCGCCATTCGACGAGCCCGGCTGAAACGCCGGCCAGTCGTTTGCCGGGGTGCTCTTCCCGACGATGTAAAGCACTTCACTCTCACGTTCGGCGCCGGCAGCCACGGGCGCTTTCATCGCGCCCTGATGGAACTCAGCGGAGGACTGATCAAACTTGCCGATCTGCCAGACCGTTTCCTGCTCCGCCGCTGCAAATGAGCAAGGGCAGATGAGAACAATAAATGCGGTGAGCGTCTGGAGAACCAGATCGCGCAGTGTGGGGACGCGACGATTTCTCTGTTTCCTCCGCGACGAGAAAAGACAAAACACAGAGGGCACTGAGAACCTCCGTGCTCTCTGTGTTGGGCTTTTCGAAACACAGAGGGCAAGGAGAGATCGCATTGGTTGCGACCCGCCGTGATGTTGCCGAACTTGTTGCGATTTGCACTGATGCATGTATTTGACCCGAAATAAGAGTTAACGCCTTGCGGATTCTACACCCTTCCATAGCAAGTCGCGCTTGATTGTTGGTCGAATTGTTGAGTATGCTCCAAATTGTGAAAACCATCCGAGTAAAGTTGGATTTGCGCTTACTACGGGCCACGGATGCAGCTGCGAGACGGGCTCGAGTCGATCGTTCCGCTCTGATCCGAGCCGCAGTTCGTGAGCATCTGAAGCGTTTTGAGATAGAGAAGCTGGAGGCTCTGGGCCGAAGGGGTTAGCTGAATCACCCTGATGACTCCGCGGAGATTGCGGACTGGGAACACGTTTCGGACGTCCCGGGATTTGCGTGAGGAGGAATCTCGTCGTGAAGAGTTCTTGGAAAATGATTGGCGTGTTCATTTTTCTCGCGTCGCTGAATGCCGTAGTGCTTAGGCTTAACGCTGCGGAGGGTCCGGAAAGTGGCGCCGGCGCTCCGGGCGGCCAATCCTGGATGAAGGAAGGCACAGGAAGTTACGGTTGCACGGCGAAGGATATTGGGCACTACGTGGCGCGGCGAGCGGCCGGGCCCATCGTGGTTGACGGCCGGCTGGACGAACCCTCCTGGCAGATGGCGGAAAAGTCTCCGCGTTTTGTGGACATGGTCACGGGACAGGGAGGGTTTTACGATACGCGAGTTGCGGTTCTGTGGGATGACCAATACCTTTACGTCGGCCTGTGGCTGGAAGAGCCCTACGTGGAAGCCCACCTGACTAAAACCGGTTCGCTGATTTTCCAGGAAAACGACGCCGAGGTGTTCATCGACGGTGGCGATGCCTATTCGGAGTTCGAGACCAATGCCCTGGGCACGACTTACCAGGTGTTCTTCATTTGGCGCGACGCCCATAAGAAGGGTAGTGTTTTCGATGTGCCCGAGTTCGACATCTTCAAGAATAACGCCCTGACCTTTGGAGGCGACTTCGACCGCTCCGACCAGTCTTTCTGGGTGGGAACTCATCCCCGCGGGCTCCGCTGGGCATTTCTGAACTGGCAGTTTCCGGGCCTCCTTCATGCTTCGCACGTGGACGGAAAAATCAACGACAACTCCGTGCCTGATAAAGGTTGGACTGTGGAATTGGCCTTCCCCTGGAAGGGAATGAAGTACCTGGCGGCGGGCCGTTCCCTGCCCCCCAAAGACGGCGATATCTGGAGGATTTTCTTCGGACGCTTCGAGAAGTTGATGCCGGGCGGCGTCGAACTGAACCCGCACCCTGCATGGGTGTTGAGCCGCCACGCCGTCTACGACACCCACATCCCGGAATGCTTCCCGTTCATTCAGATGTCGAACCAAACTGTGGGGAGGTAGCAGGAGTCACCATGGGCGCAACAGGCCACAGCCTCTTTCCAAACTTGACCACAGAGCCAAGTTCGGCGCGAACGACGGGAATCCTGCCCGCTCAGACCATTCGGGAATTGATTGCCGGCGGGCGCGTCGTGGCGAGCCACGAGGTCGGGGAGGAACAGATCCAGCCCGCCAGCCTTGACCTGCGTCTGGGCGAGGTCGCGTACCGCGTGCGCGCCAGCTTCCTGCCGGGTCCGGAGTCCACCGTCCAGGATAAGATCTCGTCGCTGGCTCTCACCAAGGTTGATCTGACAGGCGGCACGGTCTTCGAGCCGGGGTGCGTCTATATCGTGCCCTTGATGGAGGAGTTGCGTCTGCCGAAAGACGTTGAGGCGAGGGCCAATCCCAAGAGCACCACAGGGCGGCTCGACATTTTCACCAGGCTGATCACCGATTACGGCGTCGAATTCGAACGCGTACGCCCCGGTTATCGCGGCAAGCTTTACGCTGAGATCGTCTCAGGCACGTTTACTATCCAGGCGCGGACGGGAATGAAGCTGAACCAACTGCGTTTCATCCGCGGCAATCCGCCTTCTCACGACGGCCCGTTGGCGGAGTTGGACGAGAAGGAAAACCTGGTCTATGAAGAGGACGAGGGCCCCGTGAAGGCCACAATCGACAAGGGTCTGCGCATTTCCGTGAGACTTAATGCGGAGCGCGAAACTGATCTCGTGGCTTTCCGAGCCAAGAAACATGCCCCAGTGGTCGACCTGGGCGTACGCGATTTCCACGATCCAAGAGAGTACTGGGATGCCGTCTACTCCGTGCCGGGACGCGGCATCGTCCTGGACCCAGGCGATTTTTACTTGCTGGCTTCCAAAGAGAAGGTTCGCGTGCCGCCGGACTACGCGGCGGAAATGGTCCCTTTCGATCAGTCGATCGGAGAGTTTCGCGTTCATTACGCAGGCTTCTTCGATCCGGGATTCGGATACGGCCTGAGCGATGTTCTGGGGACGCTGGCCGTGCTGGAAGTCCGGGCTCATGAAGTGCCCATCCTCATCGAACACGGGCAGATCGTGGGCAGGCTCATCTATAGCCCCATGCTGGCGCGACCCGAAAAAATCTACGGCGTCCAAATAGGCTCTTCCTACCAAATGCAAGGTCTGGCGCTCAGCAAGCAGTTCAAGCGATGGCCCTGAGGTCATTGCCGATTTGCGATTTGTGATTGGCGGTTGACATGCCTGTTTACGCGTATTCCATCCTGAGGACTGGATGGCTCGTCTGGACCATTCCATTCCTGCTGCTCTACGCCAAACGAAGCGCCGGGCGGCCGGCAAAAGTGGATCGCCGCGCGCGATGGGGCATATTATTTATCTATGCATCGTACGCCCTTGTGTGGCTGGGTAACTGCGGGCGCGATCGCCCGCGCCATGGCGGGTTGCAGCTTCCGTTTTCTTTCTCGTAGGCGCAAGCGTGCTCGCTTGGACCAGCACGCGCGCGTTGGGACGCTTTTGGCGACTGGAAGCGGGCCTCGATGCCGACCACAAACTCGTTCGGTCCGGGCCGTACCGAGTGATTCGCCACCCAGTCTACACGTCGATGTTTTGCATGCTGTTGGGTACCGGATTGTTGCTGGCAACTCCCCTGCTATTACTGCTGCCGTCGATACTGCTAATGGCCATCGGCACGGAGATTCGGGTGCGGATTGAAGACAAGCTGCTCGCTTCGCAGTTTGGCGACGAATTCCTGGACTATCAGCGCCGCGTTCCTGCCTACATCCCATTCCTGAAGTAGGCCTGGGACTCTCATGCTGACCGCAGCGAAGCAGCTCTGCAGTCTGCCGCGTGCCTGGGGACCCGGCAACTGCGGCGATTCTTCGCTTCGCCCTGGACCGTCCGGTCCAGGGCTTCGCTCAGAATGACAAGCGAGGGGCGCGGGAATGACGTGAGGTTCAGTTTTTCCCACCTACCGCCGACGACATACCACATGCTCATTCATTCCGCGACGTGGACTATCGCCTTCACCACGCCGTCGCGGTAATCGGCGACGAGGTCGAAAGCCTGCTTGGTTTCGGCAAGAGGAAAATGGTGAGTCACAATCTGGTCGAGCTTGATGGCGCCGTTGGCGACCAGTTCGATCGCAGGGGCCATGCACTGGTTCTGCCTGCGGACGCTCTGAAGTTGTATTTCCTTGCGCCGTAGAGTGTGGATGCTGAAGCTGACTCGGTCAACCTCCGGAATGCCGATCATCAGCAGGCTCCCGCCGGGCTTGAGCAGCTCAATCGCCTGATCGAGGGTTTCCTGCTGCCCCGCGCATTCGAAAACGCAATCCACTCCCAGCGGCTCGAGCCCTCGGATTGCACGAACCACGTCGGTTTCTTTCGGGTTCCCGGTCCACGTTGCGCCGCAGCGCCGGGCCATCACGAGGCGCTCGCTGATCGGGTCAGTGACATACGCGGTGCAATCGCCGGCGGCGCGGCTGGCGAGCAGGACGCACAATCCGATCGGTCCGGAACCCAGGATGGCGATCTTGGCCCCCGGTCGCATCTGCGCCAGACGCTGCGCGTAAATCCCAATCGAGAGCGGTTCGACCGCCGCGGCCTGCACCATGGTCATGCGCTCGGGAATCGCGTAGCAGGACCGTTCCGGCATCACCAGGTATTCCGCGAGCGCTCCCGGCCCCTGGCCGGGGCAGGCCAGAAAGCTCTGGTTTCGGCACGTGTGTTCCCGGCCCGACAAGCACTGATCGCAATGCCCGCAGGCGATCAGCGGGTCCACAGCCACGCGTTGGCCGACGCTGAGTTTCTTCACCTGGTCCCCAACCGCCACCACGCTTCCGGCGCATTCGTGACCTGTCCATTCCGGGTAATTCACCACCAAGGTGCCGATCCGCCCCGTCGTGTAGTAATGCACGTCCGAACCGCAAACCCCCACCACCCCGACGCGCAGCAGGACGCTGTGGGGATCGGTGATCTGCGGAGGCGCAGTCTCGCGAATCTCCATTTGTCTTAAGCCGGTTAGGAAAGCTGCTTTCATCTGGGACCCCCCGCCAAAGAACCATTCTAACAGGTGACGCGCCTTGGAGTGCGGCAGCGAAGCTGCCGCCTGAGGGACGACGTTGGCTGCTTCAGAAAGGTGGTGGCGTCACGACCGAACTCCAAACGGCCTACGAAGGGTCACATAATATCGTGACGGACCAACCCCCTCACCTGTCCGTCGGCTGACGGACACCCTCTCCCCCAAGGGGGCGAGGTCATAAACTCGCGTCATTTCTCCCCTCGCCCCCTTGGGGGAGAGGGGTCGGGGGGAGGGGGTGATGTCCCTAAATTCTGCAAACGCCACTACGTCGCGTGCCCCATCGTGAACTTCGGGAACCAGCGCCGCACTAGCCCGCTATAGATCGCTCCACCCAGCAAGCCACCCACGCTGGGTCCGAGGATGTAAACCCACCACTCGTGGCCGCGCGGGCCGGGCAAGGCAATGCGTCCCCAACCGGCGAGATAGCCGAAGAGACGCGGGCCAAAATCGCGAGCCGGATTCAGGGCGCACATGGTCAACGGTCCTCCGAGCATGACCATGGCCGAGACCGTGAGGCCAATGAACAACGGCGCCAGATTGCTTTTCGGCGCCTGGGGATTCGACTCGTCAATGAGCGCCATGATGGCCAGCAGAAGCACCATGGTCATCAGCGCTTCAGCCATGAACGCCGTAGCGGCGGGAACCTTGGCCAGGTCCTGAGGGCCGGTCCCCACTGACCCTGGGTTGGGGTAGTAGCAGGAGAAGACCATCATCAGCTTTTGACTCCCCGGCTGACCAACGCTCACTCCCAGCTTCTCCGCCGCCGGCTGCCAGAATCCGTGCCAGCACCAAAACAGCGCGGCCGCGGCCAGGAACGCTCCTACGATTTGAGAGAGGACGTAGGGAATGATCTTCCATTTCGGGAACTTGCTGAAGGTCGCAAGAGCCAGAGTCACCGCCGGGTTGATGTGCGCGCCCGAGACTCCGCCCGTCACATATACAGCTATAATCACCGCCAGTCCCCAAACCGCTGCCACTCCCAAAGGGTCATAGGTTCCCACGAGGACCGCGGCGCCAACAATGCCGTCCCCGACGAGAACCAGAACAAAGGTTCCGAGAACTTCAGCAAGACACTCGCCCGTGATTTGTTTTCGCAAAATATTCACAAAGCTCCCATGACATTCGGCTGGTCACTATTATCATGTAACTTCTTAACCAATTTGGCTACATTCAGCGCGAAGTGCCGGGCTGTCTCAATTCCTTCTTTGTCCTGCCAGACCTCGCCGGGGAGCCGGCCGAACACCATGTTCCAGTAGGTCGATCCCGGCACAATCATATCGTTGATGAGGAAAAACATGAGCATCTCTTGCAGGGTGAAGGTGTGGCCGCCGCGGCGCGCCACCGCCACAGGGCCGCCCACTTTGCCGGAGAGGAATTGGTCCGACTTCTTCGAAACCTGGCCGATGCGCTGCAGCGCCGCCATTACGTCCCCGCGCGCCGTACCGAAGTAAACCGGCGAGCCTACAATGAACCCCTGCGAGGCTCGGAGCTTCTCGATAATACCATTCAAGCCGTCGTCGAGACTGCACTTCTTGGATTCACCACACTTGCCACACGCCGTGCACGATTCGATTTTCATTTCAGAGAACGAGATGACTTCCGCCTCAACCCCTTGCTCACGAATCAGGCGCGCGCATTCGTTCATGAGTTGCGCCGTATTGCCATCCGCTTTAGGGCTTCCACTTATTAAGAGTACTTTTGCCATTATTATCTCCTCTGGGTGTGTAGCGGCAACCCCTGTGATTGCCCCAGGGCGGCCACGAGTGCCACCCCTGCCGGCCGCCGGTCGCGGGCCAATCGCTCCCCAGGCGTCTGTGAGATAACCCGATCGTTCTGTCACTCCGAGGAGCCGCGGGCGACGCGGAATCCCGCACTGCCTTGAAAATCCTCAGATCGAGGTTCCTCGCGGAGTTTACCCTGAGCACCCAGAGCGAGATTCCTTCACTTCGTTCAGGACAGGCTCTTCGCTTCGCTCAGGATGACAGCGAAGGGCTCGGAATGACAGTTTTGAAGCGTTTTCACACAGGCTCCCCAGGGGAGACGGCTACTTTATCGAGATGGAAAGACATATACTGGGCATTATATAAGTAGATGTGTTAACGTAATTAGAATCCTACCCAACCCCGTAGCTATCGGACGATAACAGCATCTGGTTCTCCGGGTTTCTGCTCTCACCGGCGCTGGTGACGCGCACGGCAGCCGACGCCTTCACGGGGCATTTGACTTCGCAAATGCCGCAGCCGATGCAAAGTTCCGGATCCACGCGGGGCTGCTTCACGGTCAGTTTTTCGCCCTGAATATTCCGCACTTCCACTTCTTCGAACCAGATCGCTTTCTTGGGCGTAGGACAATGCTCTTCGCAGACGATGCAGGTCTTCGAATAGGCCCAAGGCAGGCAGCGGCTCCTATCGATGTAAGCCAATCCGATCTTGATCTTTTGTTTTTCGGCGACCTCGATCTGGCGAATCGCGTGCGTGGGGCAAACCTGAGAACACAGATTGCACTCGTAGTCGCAGTAACCGAGCGACATCACCATGAGGGGCGTCCACAGGCCCTCGAAGCCGCCCTCCAGCGAAGCGGGATGAATGGCGTTGGTGGGACACACCTTCATGCATTCGCCACAGCGAATGCAGCGGGCAAGGAATTCGTCCTCGGCCAGCGCGCCGGGGGGACGAATCAGGGCGGGATTGAAGGTCCGCTTGGAGGCTTCGGGAGCGACGCCAAAGAGCAGCTTGGCGCCCACGCCAGCCAGGCCGGCCCCTAAGACGGCTCGCCGCCCCAGGTCCAGCCGGGCCTCTTTGGGAGGGCGAATGAAATCCCAGATCCACTTCGATAAGCGGTTCATCGCGCTTTCTCTCCAGCCTCACACATCGTAGGGACAACCCTTGTGGTTGTCCGGGGCGGCCACAAGAGCCGCCCCTACAGCACCGTATCAATGCGCATCAGGACGACCGCCGGCGCTGAACGAGATCGCCTGGGCGGGACAATCCGATTTGCAATTCCAGCAATAGAAGCATTCCGAGGGTTTCCAGCCCTTGTCTGGAGCAGCCCCGCCCTGGCAATCCACCAGGCAAAGCCGGCAGTTGTTGCACTTCTCCTGCTGCTTGTTTAAGCGGATGAGGGGATTCTTTCCCACCACTCCCAGCAGCCCTCCCAGCGGGCAAACGTAACGGCACCAGAAGCGCGCGCGCCAGAAGTTGAGCGCCACGACCGCGACAAACAGCGACCCGATCAGCAAGCTGCCCAGGTAATACGGTTGTGCGGCGGCCAGCAAGTATTTGCGCAGAAAGCTATAAACAGGCTCTGTCGCCAGCGTGAGCCGGACGGGTCCGACGCCCGGATTGGCGTCGTAAACCCACGTGAACACGGCCACCAGTGCCTTATTGATGGCCGGGTAGATGGAAGTGGTGAGCGAGCGGAAGAAGAAGGAGAACGGGTCAAGCCAGCCAACCACGTCCGCGCCCAACAAGGCCGCGACCAGAAACGCCACCAGCACGTAGTACTTCGCTTTCTGCCAGGGGTGGTAGCCGCCCGCCTCGAGCTTTTGCTTGGCAGGCCCGCCGCGCAGGCTGGTGAAGAAGTTGTGCAGCGCGCCAAAAGGACAAACCCAACCGCAGAACCAGCGCCCACACACGAGAGTCACCAACAAGGTAACCAACGAAAGCAGCATCGCCCCCACCAGCACGTGCGAAGCCAGCCAGGAATCGAGCGCCACCAACGGATCGAGATTAAAGAAAAACGTGACGCCGCGGCCGGCCAGGTTGATGGGGTGATAGACCGTCTGCAAAAAGAGATAACAGAACAGGAGAAAGAAACCCGTTTGCGCCAGCCGGCGGAGCCAGACGATCCACGAGGTTTTTTGCTTCTTGGCCATGGGTGATTACACTTCTATTTGCCTGGGCGAAAGTGACTTGAAATCCAAGGTGCCCAGACCTCTGGCGCTTCCCTGCACAATGTAGACAATCGATTCGGGCTTGTAACCCAGTAAGGTGGCACCGACGGCGTCCACCGCGACCTGGTCAACGCCCGCTACCAGCGTGTCCTTCCGCTTGACATCTGCGAGATTGCCGCCCACAGGGCCGTTCGCCGTCAGCACGCGAATGGCGTCCAGCACCACCAGTCGCGGCTTCAGAAAAGCCGCCAGGTCCGCCACTGTCCCACCCAAGTCCTGGTGAAGGCGGTTGCGCGCCCCGCCAATTACGCCCATCAGATTCTTCATTCCCAAAGTCGCCAGGCACAAATTGTGGTTCTTGGCGATGGGGACGTTGATCAGCCGGTCCGCTTCCACGATGTCCTGGTAGACTTCCCACTCTTTCAAAACTTTGCCGTTGAGGGACATCCTTCGGAATTTTCGTTCGTCCAGGAACGGCACCTCCGCGCCCGCTTTTTCCGCAGCCGGCTGAATTCCGCTGCGCGGATAAGAGAGCCGGGCCGGGTTGCAGGGGTTGTCGCTGACCAGCACTTTCTTTGCTCCTGCCTGGTAGCACATCTCGACCAACGTTGCGACGACATCAGGATTGGTCGTAGCGGCCTGTTCCGGCCGGCGG
>Ga0326728_10015559_pt1 | contig 15784 bp, 14 predicted proteins | sample MB3enrmetagenome_FD_207602 | JGI IMG/M metagenome (GOLD analysis project Ga0326728, IMG submission 207602) | Lab enriched peat soil microbial communities from McLean, Ithaca, NY, United States - MB31MN | ecosystem: Environmental > Terrestrial > Soil > Wetlands > Peat | place: USA: New York...
GATCCCGCGTGTAGGCCTCGTTGGTCCCGGTCTCGGCAATGGTGCAGGTCAGCGACAGGGTCGGCACGGCGCAGAACGGGTCAATGAAGGCGGTGTCCGGATCGGGCATGGCCAGCATGTCGCTGGCCTCGATGGATTTCCAGCCGCGGATGGACGAGCCGTCAAAGCCGTAGCCCTCGGCAAAGGCCTCCTCGGTCAACTGGGAAATGGGCAGGCTGAAATGCTGCCAGGTTCCGAAGGTGTCAACAAACTTCACATCAATCATCTTGGCGCCCTGCTTCTTGGCAAGGGCCAACACACTTTTGGGAGTATTATTCATGGGGGGATTAGGGTTTTTGGGGACGGACCGCCCCTTCCGCGCGCTGTGCGGGAAGGGGCGGAAATCAGAGCGCCTCCTCGCCGGACTCTTCCGTCCGGATGCGAACCGCGCTTTCAATGCTGCTGACGAAAACTTTGCCGTCGCCGATCTTGCCGGTTTTGGCGGCGCGCACGATGGCCTCCACGGCCTGCTTCTCCATGGCGTCGGCGAGGACGATTTCGATTTTGATTTTCGGCAGGAAATCCACCGTGTATTCGCTGCCGCGGTAAATCTCGGTGTGGCCTTTTTGGCGTCCGAAGCCCTTGACTTCGGAGACGGTGAGGCCCTGGACGCCCACGCCGGCGAGGGCTTCCTTGACCTCCTCCAGTTTGAAAGGTTTGATGATGGCTTCGATTTTCTTCATGGGCGTTCCGTTTCGCCGGTGGCTGCTGGCCACCGCACCGGCGATACTACCAATCAATGGCGGGGTGTAAATAGGAATCTGCTGAAAAATGATGAATTTTTCTTTGAACAAAAAATGTGAAAGAGGGTCTTGACATTTGTGGCAAGTGGTGTTTAGTTGGCTGTAAGTCTTATTTTGAATTTTGGGGCAAATGATAAAATTGTTCTTTGTTGCCCAACGGATTTCGGCGGCGGTTTTGTACAGGCTGCCGCCGGATAACCCCTAAGACTACAGTTGTACTAAATTCGAAAATTCCCCGGGCTTCAAGGTCATCCCCTGACCTTTTAGCCCGGTTTTTCGTTTATATGAACTTTGTCCGCGCTGTTTTTGCGGTGGAAAACTACGATCTTGCCGCCACGCTGGCCTCCGGCCAGGCCTTTCGCTGGCGGTCCGGCCCGGGGGGATGGACGGGCGTGGCGGATGGGCGCTGGGTGCGGTTGCGCGCCGCCGCCGGCCGGATCGCCGCGGAGACAGCCGCGCCCGCTGGCGATTGGCAATGGCTGCGCCATTACCTGCAGTTGGATGTCAGCCTCCCCGAAGTCCTGGCCGCCTTTCCTCGCGACGACCCGGCGCTGCAGGCCGCCGTCCGCGCCTGCGCCGGTCTGCGCCTGCTGCGGCAGGAACCGTGGGAGTGCCTGGCCTCGTTTATCTGTTCCTCCAGCAAACAGATTGCGCAAATCCAACAAATCATCACCCTGCTTTCCCGGCGATTCGGCCAGCCTCTGCCCGTTCCGGCCGGCGAGGAGCCGACGTATTCGTTTCCCGGTTTTGCGCGGCTGGCGGAAGTTTCCGAATCGGACCTGCGCGGATGCAAGCTGGGTTTTCGCGCGCCCTACCTTCGCGGCACGGCGCAAAAACTGGCCGCGGGCGAAGTGGACTTGGGCCGCCTCCACGGGCTTTCCCTGGACGAGGCGCGGGCGGAGTTGCTCCAACTCCCCGGCGTGGGGGTGAAAATCGCGGACTGCGTTTTGCTGTTTGCTTATGGATTTGCGGAGGCTTTTCCCGTGGATGTGTGGATCCTGAGGGCGCTGCGCCGCCATTATTTCCCGCGCCGGAGCGTTTCGCCGGCGCGGCTGCGGCGGTTCATCCGCGCCCATTTCGGCCCCCGCGCCGGATACGCCCAGCAGTATTTATTTCATTACATGCGGGTGATTGAGAAGGGCAAATAAATGTCTGCTTTTGCTTTGCGCGTCCATAAGTGGGTAAGATGCGCGACATGGACGACATGGCCCTTCTGCGGGAGTACACGGCGCGCCAGTCTGAAACGGCCTTCACCACGCTGGTCGAACGCCATATCGGCTTGGTCTATTGCGCGGCGTTGCGCCAAGTGCGCGACCCGGCGCGGGCGCAGGAAATCACCCAGGTGGTGTTCCTTCTCCTGGCGAGAAAAGCACACAGTCTGCGCGAAGGAACCATTCTTTCCGCCTGGCTCTACCGGGCCGCGCGTTTTGCCGCGTCCGACGCCCGGAAAATGGCGTTCCGCCGCCAACAACGCGAACAACAGGCCGTCCAATTGCAAGCGATTTCGCCGGGTTCCTCCGAGGAATCCGCTTGGGAACAAATCGCCCCGCTCCTGGACGAAGCAATGGCGGCGCTGGGTGAGAAAGACCGCCATGCCGTGATGCTGCGTTTCTTTGACCAAAAATCGCTGGAGGACGTCGGGCTGGCGCTGGGCATTGGCACCGTCGCGGCGCAAAAGCGCGTCTGGCGCGCGGTGGACAAGCTGCGCCAATACTTTTCCAGGCATGGCGCGGCGTTTTCCGCGGGCGCCATCACCACTGCGCTTTCCGCGCACGCCATTCACGGCGTCCCGTCCGGGCTGGCCGCCACCGTGGCCGCGACCGCCGCCCTCAAAGGAGTCGCCTTCTCCGGCTCAACTGCAACCCTCCTCAAAGGAACCTTGAAACTTATGGCCTGGACAAAACTGAAAACAGCCATTGTGGCGGGTGTGGCCGCCTTCTGTGTCCTCGGTGCCACCATTACTGTAATAAAAGTCACAATGCCCCCGGACTATTCCTGGGAGGTCCAAAATCCGAGAGAGCGCGCTCTTACAAATGCGCACCCACAACTCACGATTTTGCCCACAAAATTCCACCCCAAAGGCAATTGGCATTTTGTCCTGGCCCCGGATGGCCGTTGCATGGGAATCCAAGTAACGCCAGAGAGAATAATCCAAGGCGCTAATAACGCGTCCGATTGGATGGATGTCAATGAGCTTGACCTTCGGACGAAAGTGGCCGCGCCTCTCCCGGAGGACGAATACGACTTTATCTGCAACCTTCGCCAAGGCGCGTCCAACGCGCTGCGCCACGCCATCATCGCGAAATTTGGCGTCACCGCCAGCCGCCAAAGGGTGGAAACTAATGTCCTCGTCCTGTCCGTTCGCAACCCAAATGCCGTCGGATTGCGGCTTGCTTGGCCCAACCGCAATTCCAAACCAGCCCCTTCCAAACCAGGCCATCATTCCGCCGCCTCGGCGTCAATTCAATCCCTGGCCCAGTGGCTCGAGAAACGCCTCAAGGTTATGGTAATGGACCAAACCGGCCTCAACGGCTACTATGCCTTCGATCTGGATTGGAACGAACCCGATCCCAAACACCCCGATGACGAGGCTTTGAAGCAGGCCCTCATTGACCAACTCGGCCTGGAATTGACGCCGAAAATCCAGCCCGTCGAGATGCTGGTGATTGAAAAGGCGAAGTAACCTCCCAAACCTTCCTGTAAAGGCGATAATCAGCCATTCGCCAGGCCCGGGCAATTTCACGCAATCGTTTCCAGTCCGACGCATGTTTGTAACAATGGGTGTGTAACCTGCCGGGGATGTGGTCACGCGGCAGAGTCTTTGCGCCGACAAGCCCTCTCCCGAAGAGGGGGCATTCTTCCGCGCGATCACGGCAATTGAAAACTGGCCGCCATACCTCGACCTCTTAACTTTCCAAAATCATGCTCCTGTTTCACCCCATGCCTCTGCTGGCCGTCAGCGCCTTGAAATTCGCCTTTGACAAGGCGACGCCGGAAGGCAAAACGACCATGACAGCGCTGCTGATTCTGTCGCTGTTCAGTTGGACCATCATCATCACCAAGGCCCGCCAGATTGCCATCGCGCGCAAATGGACCAAGAAATTCCTCGCCTCCTATGCGTCCACCCGGGATCCGTTGGACATCAAACGGCGGGGAGAGGAGTTTGAGGGCGCCCCGGCGTATCAACTCTACATTCGCGGGGCCGATGAGTTGGATTACCATTTAAAGAACAATCCTGTGCCGGTCAAAAGCGCCAAACCCATCAACCCTGACCCCACGCTGGGGCATGGGAACACCGATCACCTGGCCCGCACGGTGACGGCGCGGGTCAGCACCGCGTCCTTCGAGGCGATCAAGGTGGTGATGGAAGAGGCGGCGGCGGGGGAAGCCATGGGGCTGGAAAAAGGGATGATCGTCTTGTCCACGGCTGTGGCGGGGGGTCCGTTCATCGGGTTGCTGGGGACGGTGTGGGGCGTGATGGAAACGTTTTCCGGGATTGCCAACGCGGGCGGGGCCAGCATCACGGCCATGGCGCCCGGCGTGGCGGCGGCTCTGATCTGCACGGTCATCGGGTTGCTGGTGGCGATTCCGGCCATGTTCAGCTACAACTTCATGGTGACGAGCATTCGGGCCATCACCCAGGAGCTGGATGGATTCGCCTCGCGTTATGCCAACCAGATCGAGCATCGCTACGTGGACAACCGGCCGCTTTCGGAGGAGCTCAGGGAATCGAACGACGCGCTGGCCGCGCGCATCGTGGAGGCGTTGAAGCGGGATGGGACGGCGGTCCCGGAAATGGCCGAATTCAGAATCGGTGTTTAGCAGGACGGCAGGCATGAAGAGATGCTCCCATTCCGCGCATCAAGCGCTGACGGAGTTGAACATCACCCCGCTGCTGGACCTGGCGTTCGTGTTGCTGGTGATTTTCATCATCACCACCACGCCGCTCGCCAACGACCTGGATTTGAAGCTGCCCGCGGCGTCCAAGCACCAGAAGGACCCGCCGCACGACGCGACTTACATAACCGTGCAAGAGGATGGAAAAGTATATCTCAACAAGGCGGGGCTGGACATCGCGGGATTGTATGAACAGTTGGTGGGATTGCGCATCGCCGACACCAACCTGAGCGTGATCGTGCGCGGGGACGCCAAGACCAAATACCGCCAAATCCGGGCCGTCATGGATGTCTGCCAGCAGGCCAATGTGGTGAAACTGGACTTGGCGACCGAGGCGGCGGACAAAAAGAAATAGCCAGGCGCACCCATGTTACCCGGCACCGAAAAACGCAAAGCGCGCAATTCACCGAAGGTGAATTTGCTCCTCTCCCTGACCTTTCATGGGATTCTCATTCTTTCGATATTTTATTTCGCGGCGCGCGAGGGGCTGCTGGGCACGCATTTGAGGACAATTACCGTTTTCAGGGAGCCGGAGAAGAAGCCGGAACCCAAGCCAGCGGTGAAACCAAAGGAGGCGGAACCACCCAAAGCGGAACCCAAGGTGGCCGAGCCGCCTAAAACAGTGGAACCGCAAAAGGTCGCGGCGGCAGTTCCGCCGCCCGCCAGCGCGATCCAGGCTCCGCCCTCCGTCGCGCCGCCCCCGGCGGAGGTGTCGGATTTTGTGTTCTCGGGCGGAAGGATGGTTGAAGAGAGTTCGGACCCGGTGGACCTTTACAAAGGATTGCTGGAATACTCGCTGCGTTCGAGTTGGGACCGCCCGGAGGACATGGACGACCAGTCGTTGGTGGCCGAGGTGGAGGTTGCGGTGGATCGCACCGGGCATATCGCCGATCCTGTCTGGAAGAAGCGTTCGGGCGAAAAGCGGTGGGACGACTCAGTGGGCCAGGCCATCGCCAAAACGCGTAGCGTGAGCCGCGCGCCGCCCTCCAATTTTCCCTCCCGCGTGGTGCTGCGTTTCGATGTCGTTGCCTCCGAGCCTGTTGCTCCCTAAATATGAAGAAGACCAGCCGGCGCGGCCACAGCACGTTGAATGAGTTGAACATCACGCCTCTGCTGGATCTGGTGTTTGTGCTGCTGGTCATTTTCATCATCACCACGCCGCAAATGGTGAACAGCCTGGACATCAACCTGCCTTCCGGCAAACCGCCGCCTCCGACTACAAACGCCCCGCCCAAGATCAACCGAATTCTCGTGGATGACGCCGGGCAAGTGTTCCTGAACGACGAAGCAGTGCCCGACGACAAGATCCGGGAAAAGCTGGCCGCCTTGAAAGCGGATGACCCGGAACCCAAGGTCGTGGTCAAGGGATCCGACGCGGTGGATTACCAGCATGTGATCAAGGTGCTGGACGCGCTGCAACAGTTGGACATCACCAAAGTCGGCCTGGCCACGCAGTAGGGATTTCCCCGATTCGATTCCGACAACGCCGGCCAGAATGCCGCCGTGCGCTCCCCGAAAAATCGCTTATGATCCGGGCTTCAACACCTGGCCCCACATTCCAGCATTGCATTCGGCGGCGTTTTCATGAACGATGGTGCTTGCCAAACGCGCCCGCGGCCCTAAAGTGATTGGCTCGCTTTGGATATTATGAATTTACATGGTTTGAAGTTTTTGCCGGCGGACCTGGCCCCGACAACCCAAACGGTGCCGAATCCCCAGGCCCAGATGCTTAATACCATCGTGCTCTTTGGCGGCATTGGGCTGATGATGTGGCTCATGCTCTTCCGCCCCCAGCAAAAACGGGCCAGGGAGTTGGAAACCATGCTCAAAAACTTGCGCGCCGGCGACAAAATCGTCACCAACAGCGGCATCGTCGCGGTGGTGTTGTCGCTCAAAGACAAGACCATTTCCATCCGCTCCAACGACACCAAACTGGAAATCCTGAAATCCGCCGTGGCCGAGGTTACCGAGCACAGCGGCGACAGCGGCTCCTCCTGATCCCCACCCACCTGCATGAACATTGTCACCCGCCATCCTAAATTCTTCTGGGCCTTGATCACCTTTCTGGTCCTGGGGTCCCTCTGGGAAATGTACCCGCTGAACAACCAAAGCCTGATCCAGGAATTCCAGGACCAGGCGGACCGCGCCGCCCAGGACGCGGCCTTCCGCAACATCGTCAGCAACGCCGTGGCGCTGCAAGCGTCCAAGCCGGACCTGACGCGCGAATTCACCGATTTGCAGACGGCCATCGGCACCAACGACATCCAGCGCTATTTCCCTTACAACAACGTCCGGGGCCAGGAAAACCCCACCTACACCCTGCTCAATATCCTTCAGAGAAAAGCCGCCGGCAGAATCCATCTGGGGCTGGACTTGCAGGGCGGCACGGAATTCCGGGTGAGCCTGGACACCAACCATGTTTCCGCCACCGACACCAACCACAACGCCCTCAACGCCACCGAGGAACGCCAGCGCCTGGTCTCCCAGGCCATCACCATTCTGCGCAGCCGGGTGGATTCCATGGGCGTGACCGAGCCGATCATCACCCCGGCGGGAGAGAATTCGATTCTCATCCAGTTGCCGGGTCTTTCCCAGGCCGCGCAGGACGAAGCCAGGACGAAAATACAAAAGGCGGCCTTTTTGGAGTTCCGCGTCGTGGATCCGCACAACCTGGAGGATTTGAATTCGGGGGTAAATCCACCCGGATACGAGATCTTGAAGATGAAGCGCAAGGACGACGCCGGCAATGTCACCTTCAAGCAATACTTGGTGGAAAGGAAACCGTCCCAAGGGCTGACGGGAAAATATATCAAAAGCGCCTACGCCAGCCGCGACACCTCCGGGATGCCGGAAGTCAATATCGAGTTCAATGAGGAGGGAAAGACCAAATTCGGCAAGCTGACCACGGACAATAACGACGGCTACATGGCCATCGTGCTGGACGGCGAGATCCAAACCGCCCCGCACATCGAAGAGCCAATCACGGGCGGACGTTGCCGAATCAGCGGCGGCATGATGGATATTGCGGAGGCCATCTCCACCGCGAACATGCTGGAAAACCCGCTGGAAACCCCGGTGCATATTGACGCCATGAACCAGGTCAGTCCCACTCTGGGCGCGGATGCCATTCATAGCGGGATATGGTCCGCCGTCATCGGCACGCTGGCGGTGGTGGTGTTCATGGCTGTTTATTATCATCGCTGCGGGCTGATTGCCGATTTCGCCATGCTGCTCAACTTGGTCATCACCCTGGGCATCATGTGTTCCATCGGAACGACCCTTTCCCTGCCGGGCATCGCCGGCATCGTGCTCACCGTCGGCATGGCGGTGGACGCCAACGTGCTCATCTACGAGCGGTTGCGCGAGGAAATGGCGCTGGGCAAATCCATGAAGGGGGCGATTGCCGCCGCTTACAGCCGCGCCTTTGCCACCATTTTCGATTCCCACACCACCACACTTATTTCCGCCATCATCCTGATCTGGATGGGAACAGGGCCGGTCAAGGGATTCGGCGTCACTCTCACCATCGGCGTCGCCTTGAGCCTGTTCACCGCCCTGGTGGTCACCCGCCTGATTTTTGATGCCCTCCTCAACCGCGGCTGGCTGAACAAAATCGGCATGTTGCACATCATCAAGAATCCGGAATGGGATTTCATGAAATGGACCAAGGTGGCTTACCTCGGCTCTGCCGCGCTCATCGTGGCCGGAATCGGATACGGCATTTATCGCGGCGGCAACGTCCTGGGGCCTGAATTTGCCGGCGGCGATGAAGTCACACTCAGTTTTACCAACAAAATCGCCCTGGACAAATTGCGCCAGGCCCTGGTTCCCAAGGTGGGCCAGACGGAAATCCAGTATGAAAAAGCCGCCGGATCGGAAACGTTGAAAATCGTCGCGCCGTTTGGCAAGGCGGGCGTCGTGACCAACACCCTGGCCGGATTTCCCGACGCCGGTTTCACCGTCGGCGCCATTTCCACCGTCGGGCCTTCTGTGGGGGAGGACATCACCCGGTCGGCCGTCTTCGCCTCATTTTTGTCGCTCTTTGGCATCTTGTTTTACGTGGCCTTTCGCTATGAGTTTTCCTTCTCCATCGGCGCGGTGGTGGCCGTCGTCCACGACGTCTTTCTTACCCTGGGCATTTTCTTCATTTCCGGGCGGCAACTCAGCGCGCCGATGGTGGCGGCGGTTTTGACCATCATCGGCTTCTCCCTCAACGACAAGGTGGTCATTTTCGACCGCATCCGGGAGGATTTGAAACTGGCCATGCGCGGCACGTTCCGCGAAATCATCAACAAGGCGATCAACCAGACGTTGAGCCGCACCATCATCACTTCCGGCACGGTGTTTCTTTCCACCATGTCGCTCTATTGGTTCGGCGGCGGGGTGATTAACGATTTTGCCTTCACCTTCCTGGTCGGCATCATCAGCGGCACCTATTCCAGCATCTTCATCGCCTGCGCGCTGGTTCTGTGGTGGCACAAAGGCGAGCGCCCCAAGACCGCCGTCCGCGCCGCCGCCGAGTCCTCCGCCGCCACCGCTTCCACCCCCGGCGCCGCTGCCGCCCGCGCCCGCGCCTGATGCCAGGGGCGCGCCGCCCCTCTCCCGCCGAGGTGGAAGTGGTGATCATGCTGGATTAGCGCCCTGAATGGGACGGCTTTGGAGTGCGGCGGCTTGCCGCCGCTGTGGGAATCAAATGAAATATCGCTGGTCATTGCCCCAAGCGCCGCCCTCCGGCCTGGCCGCCTCACTCGCCGCCGCCGTGGGGGTCTCTCCCCTGCTGGCCCAATGCCTGGTCAACCGCGGTATCCTCGAGCCGGACCAAGCCGCCCGCTTTTTGCGGCCGCGCCTGAAGGACTTGTCGGACCCGCTTCTGCTCCCCAACATGGCGGCGGCGGCGCAACGCCTCCTGCTGGCCCGCCGGCGCGGCGAACCGCTGGTCCTCTTTGGCGATTACGACGTGGATGGCGTCACCTCCACCGCGCTGCTCCTGGAAACGCTCCGCGCGCTCGGCTGGACCGTCAACTATTATTTGCCGCGTCGCATGGAGGAGGGCTACGGCCTGAGCCGCGAGGCGGCGGAGCATTGCCTGCAAAAACATCCCGCCCCGCTGCTGCTGGCCGTGGATTGCGGCTCGACCGCCGCCGACACCATCGCCTGGCTCGGCGAAAAGGGAACCGGGGTCATTGTGCTCGATCACCACCAGGTTTCCGCGCCGCCGCCCCCGGCCGTGGCGCTGGTCAATCCGCGCTTAGCCGATCCGCCCGGGTCGGAGTACTGCTCGGCGGGTCTGGCGTTCAAACTGGCCCACGCCCTGGTCAAACAGCTCCGAGAAGCCGGAGACCCGGTCGCTGTCAAATATGATGTGCGCCAGCACCTGGATTTGGTGGCGCTGGGCACGATTGCGGACCTGGTTCCGCTGACGGGGGAAAACCGCATTCTCGCCGGCGCGGGACTGGAACGTCTCACCCTGACCCGGCGACCCGGCCTGATGGCGCTGAAATCGGCGGCTCAATGCCCTTCGCCCATCGGCAGCTACGAGGTTGGTTTTCAACTCGCCCCGCGCCTCAACGCCGCCGGACGCCTGGAAGACGCCGAGGAAGCCTTGCGCCTCCTCTTGGCCGGCGGGTCCGCCGAGGCCGAACCGCTCGCCCGCAGCCTCGAGGCCCGCAACCGCCGGCGCCAGCAAATCGAACGCGACATGGCGGACGAGGTCATCACCGCCGTCCACGCCCGCTTCAACCGGGAAAAGGATTTTGTCATCGTGGAAGGACGCGACTCCTGGCATATCGGCGTGGTGGGCATTGTGGCGTCGCGGGTGGTCAACCGGTTTTATCGCCCGGCCATCATTCTTGGGGGCGACGGCGCGCTCTGGCGCGGGTCGGGCCGCAGCATCGAAGGATTTGATCTGGCGGCGGCGCTGCGCAGTTGCGATGCCTTGCTCACGCGGCACGGCGGCCACAGCATGGCGGCGGGAGTCACTCTCCAGCCGGCGCAAGTGGACTTGTTCCGGGCGCGCCTGAACGAGTTGGCGCGGCTGGCCTTGAAACCGGAACAGCTCGAGCCTTCCCTGAAGCTGGACGCGGAAGTTGCCGGGTCCGACTTGACCGTGGACTTGGTGGAGCAATTGGCCGCGCTGGCCCCGACCGGCCAGGGCAACCCGCCGGTGCAATGGATGATCCGCGGCCTGACCCACCGGCAACCGCCGCAACGGATGGGCCGGGAAAACCAGCATGTGAAATGGCGCTTGACCGACGGCCAGGCCGCCCTGGAAGCCGTCTGGTGGAACGGCGGCGAAGCCCCCGCGCCGGCCGGCCGTTTCGACCTCGCCTTCATCCCAACCCTCAACGATTACCAGGGCCGCCGCTCCGTGCAACTGCGCGTTTTGGACTGGAGGCCATATAATTGACTCCCTGATCCAGCCTGTCCGCGCCGGATCCCGCGCCTTCGAGTGGCGCAGCATGCTCAACCCTTATATATTTCGTGAGTTCCGACGATCAAAGACATGATGGTTTCCCCGTCAAGGCAAAAAAGCAGCCGCAAATTGTCTTCGATTGTCACCGCGTAAATGGTTCTGCCATAGCGGGCTGAAAGACGGTGGATCTTATGTGCGCGCAAACGCAAGTCAAATGGATTTTCCTTGAAGATTTGCCAGGCTTTCCGGCAGGATTCCTTTTGCGGCGGGGCAAGTCGGTAAAAGCTGGTCCAGAATTCCCGGTCGCGCGGTAGCGATATTTCATTGCAGATGCGCGGGCGGCTTCTGAAATAATGCCGTTTCCATGTCCACACAACGCCCCTCTTCGGCATCTTTCATCGCTTCCTTGAATTCGTCAGGAATCCAGGAATCATCCTGCTCGACAACAAATCTGGCCACCGCGGCCCGTTCCAGTGGAGGCAGCGATTTAATTTGTTCGATGACTTCTTGTGCGCTCATACTTTTCACGAGCATACCCCATAATCGTTGGCCGAGCAAGGGCTGATCACAGGCCCGGCAAACCTGCATTCTGATATCCCCGCACTTTCACAATTCAGAATTCAACATTCAAAATTCCATCAAATCCGCGCTCTACACGATCATTCCCGGCCCGCCGCGGCGATGAACGGTTTCAATTCCTCCATCAGTCTGGCAAAGCCGTCCAGGGTCAATTGCTGCCCCCCGTCGCTCCAGGCCTCGGCGGGATTGGGATGCACTTCGATCAACAGCCCGTCCGCGCCCATCGCCACCGCCCCTTTGCACATTGCCGCCACCAAGTCCGCCCGCCCCACCCCCTGGCTCGGGTCAATAATAATCGGACAATGCGATTCCTGTTTGATAATGGGGACGGTGGAGAGGTCCAGAGTGTTGCGGGTGTAGGTTTCAAAGGTGCGGATGCCCCGCTCGCAGAACATGAGATTGGGATTGTTGTTGGACAAAACATATTCGCCCGCCAGCAGCCATTCTTCGATCCTCATGGAAAGTCCACGTTTGAGCAGAATGGGTTTTCCCGTTTTCGCCGCGGCGATCAACAACTGAAAGTTCTGCGAGTTCCTCGCGCCGATTTGAATGATGTCCGCGTATTCCGCCACCAGGCCGGCGCTTTGCTCGGAAAGCAGTTCGGTAATGACGGCCAAGCCGGTTTCGCGCCGCGCCTTGGCCAGCAATTTCAGCGCTTTGCGGCCCAGCCCCTGGAATTCATACGGGGAAGTGCGCGGTTTGTAAGCGCCCCCGCGCAGGAAAGTGGCGCCGGCCTTCCGGACCGCGTGGGCGGTGTCGAGCAACTGTCTCTCATCCTCCACCGAGCACGGGCCGGCCATGACCTGAATCTTTTTGCCCCCGATGACATTGCCGCGCGCCGTGATGGTGGAAGTTTTTTTGTGAGCTTCGCGGCTGACGAGCTTGTAGCGTTTCTGCACCGGCATGACCTGCTCGACCTGCGGCCAGGAGGCCAGGGTTTCCAGGCTGGGGTGGGTGCGTTCGTCCCCGATGGCCCCGATGACCGTCCGTTCCACCCCGCGCATGACGTGAGGCCGGTAGCCGAGCTTTCTGATCTCCCGCAGAACGACCGTCTCGTCCTTCTTCGACAATCCAGGTTTGAGGACAATAATCATAATTTTGAGGCTCCAGTTTAGGCATTTTGCCGCAATCCGCAACCTTGAGAAGGATGAATTGTGAATAAAGAATTGTGAAATGAAGAAATCCCGCTTTCCCAATTCAAAATTCAACATTCAAAATTCCGTGGAATCCGCCACGGCCCCAATTGCCTCTTGACTTCCCGGACCGCCTGCCTAAACTCGCGCCACGCTGATGAAACAGATGAAAGGCTTTTGTATTGTTGCGGCCAGCGCGCTCTTGGCCGGCGCCTGCGCCGCCCAACCCAACGGTTTTTTGGACGGCATCCTCGTGGTCGTGAACAGTTCGGTCATCACCTATCTCCAGGTGGAGGATGGGATTTATTCGCAAGTCCAGTCCCTGCGGAGCAGGTATCCCAACGACCCGACCAACTTTTTCGCCCATAAGAAGGAGTTCGAGGAGGCGCAAATGGAGTCCTTGGAGGAGAGCAAGCTGATCCTCGATGATTATGCCAAGGGCCAGTACAGCACCAACTGGGTGGATGACGAGTTCGAGAAAGCCATCAAGCAGGACCTCAAGAAAACTTACGGCGGGAGCCAGACCCGGTTGATCAGCACTCTGCAGGCCATGGGGATGACGAAAGAAGCTTACCGCAAGCAGATACGGGAGAGCGTCATCGTGGGGGGGCTGGCCGGCCTTCACAGCACCGGCAAGATCATCATCTCGCCCGCCGCGATTGAAAAGTACTACAACGATCACGCGGACGAATTCAAGGTGGAGGACCAGATCAAGCTGCGGATGATTAAAATCGCCCAGCCGCCCGGCAGCCCTCCCGGCGCCTCCAAGCAATTGGCCGCCGAAATCCTCCGCAAAATTGACGGCGGCGTTCCTTTCGCCGAAATGGCCAAAGAGTTTTCCTCCGACGAACAACATCGGGCCGCGGGCGGCGACTGGGGCTGGGTGCCGCGCACCGAACTGGTCGCCCCGCTCGCCGAGGCCGCTTTTTCCCTCAAGCCCGGTCAGCGCGGTCCGATGGTGGAATTGCCCGGGGAAGGGACTGGAGACACCATCTGTTATCTCCTGATGGTGGATGATGTCCGGCCGGCCCACGTCAGTCCCTTGTCCGAAGTTCAAGGCGCCATCGAACGGACGCTTCAGGACCAAAAAGGCAAAGTCCTCCTGGACCAATATATCCAGCGCCTCAAAGCCAAATCGCACATCGAGATGTTTTAGCCTTTGGCCAGATGACCGGCTGGATTGCCATTTCACTGGGCGATGCCACGGGCGTCGGCCCTGAAGTCACCCTCAAGGCCCTTGCGGCCGAGGCCTCGCCGGACCCATTCCGATACCTCCTGATCGGCGACGCCCCCTCCACCGAGCGCCTGAATCAGGCGCTTGGCCTGAACCTGCCGCTGGAGCGATTTGCCGGCCACGCCGCCACCGGCCGCTTTTTTCTGCACGACCCCTTGCCCGAACCGCTCGCCGCCGGTCTGGCCCCCGGTTCCCCCTCCGCCGCGCGCGCCGCCCTGGCTTGCCTGACCGATGGCGCCAACCGTTGCTTGCTCCATGAAATGGACGCGCTGGTCACCGCGCCCCTCAGCAAGGAATCCATTCTGCGCACCGGCCGGCCCTTCATCGGCCAGACTGAATTTCTTTCCCAGTTGGCCGGCGCGGAACGAACCGCCATGATGTTGCTGGGGCAGGACGACCGCCAGCGCTGGTTGCGCGTGGCCCTGGCCACCACCCATCTTCCCCTCAAACTGGTCGCCGGACAATTGCGCGCGGAGTCCGTCGAAAAAGCCATTGTGCTCGCCGCCCAGGCTTGCCGGGATCTGGACCTGCCGCGCTGCCGCATCGCCGTTTGCGGCCTCAACCCTCACGCCGGCGAAGGCGGCAAAATGGGCGACGAAGAAATCACCGTCATCAAGCCCGCGGTGGAAGCCGCCCAAAAATGCGGCTTCGATGTCACCGGCCCCCTCGCTGCCGACACGTTGTTTTACCACGCCTACCGCGGCGATTACGACGCCGTCGTCGCCATGTATCATGACCAGGGATTGGTTCCCCTAAAAATGGTGGCCTTTGAGAACGGCGTCAATTGGACGCTCGGCCTGCCCTTTATTCGCACCTCGCCCGATCACGGCACCGCCTACGACATCGCCGGCCAGGGCAAAGCCGATCCTTCCAGCATGCGCGCCGCCCTGCGCCTGGCCAGGCGCCTGGCGGCCAACCGCGACCGCAAGAGGCCGGCTGCGGGGCCTGGCGCATAGCAGGACAAGAAGGATTGCTAATTGGCGCCGTGAGGGGCCAGAGCCTCCGTGATGGCCCGGTCAATGGCCGGGCCGCGCAGATCGCGCGCCAGGATCTTGCCGTCGGGACCGATGAGGAAAACCGCCGGGATTCCGTCCACGCCGTAGAGGTCCGGCACCGGGGATTTTTCCGATTCACCCAGGAAGCCCTGGACCCAGTGGAGGCCGTTCTTTTGGGCAAAGTCCAGGGGCTGGGCGGCTTGCGCGTCCAGGCTCAGGCTGATCATGGCGAAGCGGGGGTCTTTGCCATGCTTGTCGAAGGCGGCTTTGAGATTCGGCGCCTCGGCCACGCAAGGGGCGCACCAGGTCGCCCAGAAATCCAGCAAGACAACCTTGCCGCGGAAGTCAGCCAGGCTCAAGGGTTGGCCGCCGGCCGTCACGGTCTGGAAGAGAGGGGCGGTGTCGCCGATTCTCAGAGGCAGGGCCTGCCGGAGGGCAATGACGCCGAGATCCAGCCGCGGCTCGCCGGTGGCGGCCAAGGCCGCGTCGTGGATGGTATTGACAGTGATGTTGGTGGACAAGGCGGCGAGCTTGCCGCCGCCCAGTTCGGGCGCTTCCCGCAATTGGACACGGAGCTGGTATTTTCCGGGCGGGACATCCTCGAAGGCGAAGGAGCCGTCCGGCTTGGCGGCGGCGGTGAAGGCGCGCTGCTCCCACTGCCAGACCTTGCCTTGGGCGGAATTCAAAAAGCGGCTCATCCATCTTTGCCGGGCGGCCGGATCGGCAAAATCGGGCATGTCGGGTTCTGGAAC
>Ga0326728_10015562_pt1 | contig 15781 bp, 11 predicted proteins | sample MB3enrmetagenome_FD_207602 | JGI IMG/M metagenome (GOLD analysis project Ga0326728, IMG submission 207602) | Lab enriched peat soil microbial communities from McLean, Ithaca, NY, United States - MB31MN | ecosystem: Environmental > Terrestrial > Soil > Wetlands > Peat | place: USA: New York...
GTCTATCTCAGGGCCGCCAAGCGCTGAAGACAAACGATCAGTTGTCAGCGTTCAGCTATCAGCGAGCAGACCATTCCTGCCCGATTTTCGGTTTCTGAATGCTGATTGCTGAACCTTGACGGTCGTTCCTTCACTGCGCTTGGCGGCATCGAGCTTGTGCAGACTGACTGGGGCTTTACCGTAAACTCGCCGATCGAGACTCTAGTTCGTTGGGAGACCCCCCGGCTTTGCCGGGGGATACTTACTTCCGTCATCTCCAGAGTGAAATCCAAGGCATCGCCGGTGACGGCCCAAAAATCTGCGTGCTTGCCTTCGAGCGTCCGCAGCCAAGTGTATTGGAGTTGTTTCTCCCGCCACAAGGTGTTCAGCCCATCGAGCTTGCTGCCAAGTTCCTCTCGGCACCGCGCCGCTGCTGACGCATGGTCGAACAACGTGCCATAGGCGTCGAACACGCAAGCCTTAATGCCTTCGAGGCGCATATCGTTCATGGATTCCTCCGAGATCGGTGAACCAAAGAGGAAGATTCCCCAAGCACCATCAGCCCAGAACGTCTCCAACCCATATTGAAATTGCTGTGGTCTCTTTCCAAGCGCTGGCTTTGGCTCATTTGCCGGAAATCGCAGCACGAGCCCTGGGATTATGTGCCAGGAACTCAGAAGCGTATTTCTCACTGGCGAAGTCAAAGATGTAGCTGACACTATGAGGCGAAGCGTGGAGCACGCGGACGACGTCATCGATTGTCGCACTTGAGCAAAGTGGTGTCATTCGGAACTTGCCGACCAGTTTTCGAATGACCCGGGCAAGATCCCCGCGCCCCGGCGGCCAGTTGTGTCCTTGACACGTTTCACAATAAGGAAGGTCCGGCCTGTAAGCTACGTGATTAATTCCCTTCGCCCACTCCAATCTCAATTCCCGCGTAATAACTCGTTCTGTAGATCGACAACAGCAAAGGCAGAGTCTTGGCCATGTGGGCAGGAGCAGGGGCACTTTGTTGCTCCGTGACAACAGTGCAGAGTTCCAATCATCCTGGTCGAAAAGGTCGATCTGAACCTTTTTCCGCATTTCATCCTCGTGCCGCCCAAACGCGAATTCCAGCGGAAGCTCGCTTGTCTTGCCGATTCACCGAAAGCGGAGGATCCGGCCGACGAGCGTCCATCCGAGCGTTGGCAGGAAGTAGTAGAGCCCAAGATAAGTATCATGTCAACCAAGAAGAGCCTCTCGTGTAGGGGGAGGCATGGCAAATCACGCCGCCCGGAGGGTGTGCTCGCTGGTGATCGGATCAGCCGCAAGTTCAGGTTCGACGAGGCATAAGGAGTAAACGGAACTTTGCACACCCCGTTCTACCTACTTACCATGAGAGGAAATCGCCGACCCCAGAGAACGGGGTCTGCGCCTGCCCGCCCGCATCATTCTGCTGTCATTCTGCTTCGCTATGAACTGCAAACGTGGTACGCTATGCGCGAACTCTCAGCCAAAGGAGCAATCATGTCTTTCAAGGGAAAGAGGAAAGCCGCAATTTTGCGAGTGCTTGCCGCCATGCTGGGCGTGTTCCTTGTGGCAGTCGGCGGAACTTCCACCCTGGGTATTTCTCCCGCTATGTTGCCTACAGAGATGGCCCTGGCTGCGAATCCGGCGCCTGATTCCATTTGCCAGGCTGTGCTGGACGCAACCGAGAAACTCTTCACCACGCCGTTCCATATGTATTCGACGACGGCCCTCGCCGGGGTCGAGAACGGTAAGCCGGTCAGCGGCGAAATGGTTTTTGCGGGCGGCGCTCGATACGTTCTGTATAACGGCAAATGGAACCCGAGTCCTATATCAACGGAGGAGATGAAGGCGCAGGAGCAACGGAACTTGAAAAATACCACGAACATGTCCTGTCATGTAGTGCGCGATGAATCCGTGAATGGCGAAAGCGCCACGCTCTACAGCATGCACAGCGAAACCCCGCGTTCGAAGAACGATGACCAGGTCTGGATTTCGAAGAGCAAAGGACTCATTTTGCGCCAAGAGACAGATTTGTACTCGAAGGGGGGGAATCGCAAGACCCACGTTTCCGCTCGCTATGAATACAGCAACGTGCAGGTGCCGAGACTCTGAAGAATTAACTGCTTCCGCTGCCTTCGGTGAGCCGGGCCGGTAGCGCCAACTACCGACTTCCGCTCACTCAGCCCTTCCAACCGTTAAATAGACAGCGGGCCAGACTGCCCCTGGCCTTAGCTTCACTAACGAGTAGTCGGAGTATCAATCTACGTCACCCATTTACCCACGATTCAAGAATTGGAATCTTGCCTGACCAGCTTGGGCCGAGTCAGCCTTGCCTACCCAGACTACGCGGGCTTTAATGAAGCACTCGGCGTTAAACCGGGATGGCCAATGGAATGCTCCAGCAGAGAGAGCCGCGGCTGCTCATGGCCGGAGGGCGCCAAGGACTGATCTGGCACTCCCGTACCATTGCCTTCAATTGAGACTTGGAACATTTTGAGCCCATGGATGAGAAAGACTCCCCAACTCTGTTCTTTCGGTTGGCCCTGCTCGCCGCGCTTTGTGGCGCCTGTTTGATTACGATTTACACCGGTCTCGCCAGAGTCATGCTGTGGTTCGGCCTCGCTCCTAAATGACGAGTCTCACCACAGACCGGGCGGTGTGCAGCTCCCAAGGACCAAGTCCGGAATAATCACAGTCAAACTGCGCATCTCTCACCCTCTGAAGCCATGGGCCAGGAGATCTTGCGTCCTGGCTCCATCTCGCAGCAAGCGCGGTTTGCAAGAGACTGTGGCCGCACCACTGCGCTTGACGAAGACCGGCATTGATGCCAAGCACTACGTAACCTGCGATTGTACTTTCTGGAAAGCACCGCGGCGGCGCTCATTACCGTGAAGGTGCGGAAATCTGATACTTGACCGGTCCCCTTGTACTTGCATAGAATTGCCTCCGGTCTCGAGAGACTGAATTGCCTTCCCTATTGACCATCGTGTTCATTGACGTGGTGGAATCGAGCGCCACGAAACGCGACGTGTCGCTGGGCCGGGACAGCCGCGAGCGCGACCACGCCTATCTGGAAAAAGTCCAGAGCCCTTATTTCAACCTGATCCGGGATTGTTACCGTGCCCATGGGGGGAGGGAAGTAAACACCATGGGCGACGCTTTCTATCTGGTGTTTGAAGATCCTCTCCAGCAACGCGCTGCGCGATGGAGATTCAGAGAAAGCTGGTGGCCGCGCCCATCGAGACGCCGCGGGGGCCTTTGCAGTTGCGGATTGGGATTCATTCCGGCTACCCGGAGCTGTTCGAAGGGACATACCACGGCACGGACGTGGACACGGCCGCGCGGGTGGAGGCCTTGGGCACGGCGCAGCAGGTCTTGCTTTCCTCCGCCACCTACGAACTGGTCCGCAACATGACCGACGTTCGGTTTCACCGGCTGGGCGAGTTCACGCTGAAGGGGATAGGCGGGGAGGTCCTGTGGGAGGCGGACTGGGACGGCAGGGGTCCGCGACCGACAGCGGTCCCGCGGTTGACCGCTCAGCCGAGAAAAAAGAGGCGGGGCCAGTTTGGAGTTGGGGCGGCAGCGTTACTTGCCCTCATGTGCGGGATTGCTTATTTCTTTGCGCACCAACGGCGTTTGAGAGGGCTCACCGAAAAGGACACCGTAGTCCTGGCCGACTTTGCCAACAGCACGGGTGACGCGGTTTTCGACGATACGCTGAAGACCGCCCTGAACGTGGCGTTAAACCAGTCGCCGTTCTTGGATGTTCTGCCCGAGAGCAAAGTGGCGGCAACGCTGAAGCTGATGGCGCGCCCGGCGAACACGGCGCTCACCCCTGAGGTGGCGGGCGAAGTGTGCCAGCGGGTAGGGAGCAAGGCGTACCTGGCCGGCTCGATCAGCAATCTGGGCAGCCAATATGTGCTGGGACTGAAGGCGGTGAATTGCCAGAGTGGCGACGTGCTGGCGCAGGAGCAGATCACGGCAGCAGTCAAGGAGAAGGTGCTGGACGCGGTGGGGGTGGCGGCGGCGAAGCTGCGCGGGGAACTGGGGGAATCGCTGGCCACGGTGCAGAAGTTCGACGTGCCGCTCGAACAGGCCACCACGTCTTCGCTTGAGGCGCTGAAAGCGTACAGCCTGGGTAGAAAGGCCAATCAGGAGAAGGGTCCTGCCGCTGCGCTGCCCCACCACCAACGCGCCATTGAGCTCGATCCGAACTTTGCCATGGGGTATTGGGCAGTAGGCGGCGATTACGTGGATCTGGCCGAGCTCGGGCGGGCCAGTGAGTACTACGCGAAGGCATTCGAGCTCCGCCAGCATGCCAGCGAGCGGGAAAGGCTGATCATTAGGGCGGACTACTATTTGAATGTAACTGGGGAACTGGACAAAGCGGCACAGGCATACCAGGAACTCATCGAGAGTTACCCACGAGATCGCGCGGCATACAACGGGTTGGGCATGGTCTTTGACATGCACGGCCAGTATGAGAAGGCGGTGGACGCTTACCGCCAGGCTATTCGCGTGGACCCTGAAAGAGTTTCCCCGTATGTGAACCTTGGCAATAGCCTGCTGGCCTTGCAGCGGTTCGAGGAAGTGCGGCAGACGATCCGGGAGGCCCAGGTGCGGAAGCTGGATAGCTATATATTCCACGCAGAGCTCTATGCTCTGGCTTTTCTGAAGCCGGATGCTCCGGACGTGGCGGAACAGCAAAAGTGGTTTGTGGGCAGGCCGGAAGAGAACAGTGGGCTATCGCTGGCCTCCGATACCGAAGCCTATGGGGGTCATCTGAGCAAGGCGCGCGAACTGACCAGGCAGTCTGTCGAGTCCGCCATACGCGCCGACAGCAAGGAAAGCGGGGCGATTTGGCAGGAGAATGCCGCTCTTTGCGATGCCGCCTTTGGCAATGCCGCGGAAGCGAAACAGTCCGCAGCGGAGGGGTTGAAGCTCTCTCCCGCGAGTCAAGGCGTTGCAGTGGAAGCGGCGCTGGCGTATGCGCTGGCGGGCGATACGGCTCGGGCCGAATCCCTGGCGCAGGATTTGAACAGACGCTTCCCGGTGGATACGCAGATGCAGTCGCTGTGGTTGCCGGCCATTCGAGCGCGCCTGGCGCTCGATCGCCAGAATCCCACGGAAGCTCTCCGGCATTTGCAAGCGGCGTCGGGCCCGATTGAATTCGGGCAAATTTCGTTCGTCACAAATCTGTCTTGTCTCGACCCGACGTACATTCGCGGCGAGGCGTATCTCGAGGCCGGGCAGGGCAGTGCGGCTGCGGCCGAGTTTCAGAAGATCCTCGACCACAGCGGCATTGTCTGGAACTGCTGGACGGGCGCGCTGGCGCATCTGGGCGTGGCACGCGCGAATGCTTTGCAGTCGAAGACTTCGCGGGGCGCGGACGCCGACGCCGCCCGCGTGAGGGCACTTGCCGCTTACCGGGACTTCCTTGCACTTTGGAAAGACGCCGATCCCAACATTCCCATCCTGAGAGAAGCCAAAGCGGAGTACGGAGGATTGCAGTAGCGCAGAGGTAGCCGTAGTTTGGCTTCCTCTGCGGCTCTTCTGCCCTCCAGCAGTTCCCTTTGGGAGATCGCCCCGACTCGTCGGGGCGCCAGCCCCCCGGAAATCTGATACTTGACCGGTCCCTTCTTACTTGCATAGAATTGCTTCCGGTTTCGAGAGACTGAATTGGCTTCCCTGCTGACCATCGTGTTCATTGACGTGGTGGAATCGAGCGCCACGAAACGCGACGTGTCGCTGGGCCGGGATAGCCGCGAGCGTGACCACGCCTATCTGGAAAAAGTCCAGAGCCCCTATTTCAACCTGATCCGGGATTGTTACCGTGCCCATGGGGGGAGGGAAGTAAACACCATGGGCGACGCTTTCTATCTGGTGTTTGAAGATCCTCTCCAGGCAACGCGCTGCGCAATGGAGATTCAGCGGATGCTGGTGGCCGCGCCCATCGAGACGCCGCGGGGGCCTTTGCAGTTGCGGATTGGGATTCATTCCGGCTACCCGGAGCTGTTCGAAGGAACATACCACGGCACGGACGTGGACACGGCCGCGCGGGTGGAAGCGTTGGGCACGGCACGGCAGATCCTGCTTTCCTCCGCCACCTACGAACTGGTCCGCAACATGACCGACGTTCGGTTTCACCGGATGGGTGAGTTTGCGCTGAAGGGGATAGGCCGTGAGGTCTTGTGGGAGGCGGACTGGGACGGCAGGGGTCCGCGGCCGACAGCAGTCCCGCGGTTGACCCTCGAGCGGAGAAAGAAGCGGGCCAAGTTGGGAGGTGGGGCGGTAGCGTTGCTAGCCGTTGCATGCGGGATTGCTTATTTCTTTGCGCACCAACGGCGTTTGAGAGGGCTCACCGAAAAGGACACCGTAGTCCTGGCCGATTTTGCCAACAACACGGGGGACGCGGTTTTCGACGATACGCTCAAGACGGCCCTGAGCGTGGCGTTAAACCAGTCGCCGTTCTTGAATGTCCTGCCAGACAGCAAAGTCGCAGCAACCCTGAAGCTGATGGCGCGCCCGGCGAACACGGCGCTTACTCCTGAGGTGGTGCAAGAACTCTGCCAGCGGGCAGGAAGCAAGGCGTACCTGGCCGGCTCGATCAGCAATCTGGGCAGCCAATATGTGATGGGACTGAAGGCGGTGAATTGCCAGAGTGGCGACCTGCTGGCCGAGGAGCAGGCCACCGCCGCGGCCAAGGAGAAGGTGCTGGACGCGTTGGGAGGCATGGCGGCGAAGCTGCGCGGAGAACTGGGCGAATCGCTGGCGACGGTGCACAAGTTTGACGTTCCGTTGGAGCAGGCCACCACGTCTTCGCTCGAGGCGCTGAAAACATACAGCCTGGGTGTAAAGGCCGCTAACGAAAAAGGTCCTGCCGCTGCGTTGCCCTACTTTCAACACGCCATTGAGCTCGATCCCAACTTTGCCATGGGGTATCGGGCAATCGGTAACGAATATTGGAATCTCACGGAGCTCGGGCGGGGTAGCGAGTACCTCACGAAAGCGTTCCAGTTGCGTGAGCATGCCAGCGAGCGGGAAAGGCTGTTCATCACGGCCGGCTACTACCTGGATGTAACGGGAGAACTCGATCGAGCGGCACAGGCTTACCAGGAATTCCTGGCAAGTTACCCGCAAGATAGCCGTACCTACAACTCGCTAGGTAACATCCTCATCGAGCAGGGCCAGTATGAGAAGGCGGTGGACGCTTACCGCCAGAGTATTCGCCTTCGCCCGGACTCATCGGCCCCCTATCTAAACCTCGGCAACACCCACTTGGCGTTGCAGCGGTTCGAGGAAGCGCGGCAGACGATTCGGGAGGCCCAGGAGCGGAACCTGGACGACTTCCTGACCCATCTGCAGCTCTATGCCCTGGCTTTTCTGAAGCCGGATGCGGCGGGCATGGCGGAACAGCAGAAGTGGTTTACAGGCAGGCTGGAAGAGAACTATGGGCTGACGGTGGCCTCCGATACCGAGGCGTATGGTGGGCATCTCGGTAGGGCGCGGGAATTGACCCGCCAATCGGTGGAGTCCGCCGTCCGCACGGATAACAAGGAAAACGGAGCGACTTGGCAGGAGAAGGCCGCTCTCCGCGAAGCCGCCTTCGGCAACGCCGCGGAAGCACAACGGTCCGCGGCTGAGGGTTTGAAACTCGCTCCCACGAGTCAAGGTGCGGGGGTGGAAGCGGCGCTGGCGTATGCGATGGCGGGCGATGCCGTGCGGGCCGAATCCCTGGCGCAGGACCTGAACAAACGCTTCCCGCTGGACACGCAGATGCAGTCGCTGTGGTTGCCGGCCATTCGAGCGCGCCTGGCGCTAAACCGCCAGAATCCCGCAGAAGCTCTCCGTGATCTGGAAGCGGCGGCGGGTCCGATCGAATTCGGCAGCATTCAGTTCGAGACAAATGTGTCTTGTCTCTATCCGACGTACATTCGGGGCGGAGCGTACCTCGAGGCCGGGCAGGGCAGCGCGGCGGCGGTGGAGTTTCAGAAAATCCTCGACCACAGCGGCATGGTCTGGAACTGCTGGACGGGCGCGCTAGCGCATCTGGGCGTGGCACGTGCTTACGCCCTCGAAGCAGGAGTAGGGGCGGGCCTCGTGCCCGCCCAGGGGCACCCACAAGGGGCGCCCCTACGGCAGGACTTTGATGCCGCCCGCGTGAGGGCACTTGCGGCTTACAAGGACTTCCTTGCACTTTGGAAAGACGCCGACCCCGACATTCCCATCCTGAGGGAGGCCAAAGCGGAGTACACGAAACTGCAGTAGTTGCGAGTGATCGGCAGCTTGTCGATTGGGCTAACTCCTGAAGTCGGGCACTTCGATCGCCGAGTAGCCTGCCGGAGCGCTACGGTCCTCTTACGGACATTGCCCGGCGATAACTAATAGCCCTGCGTGCGAAAGTCCAAGCGCGTTCCGGCCCTCAATCGCAGATTTCCCTGGCGATCACTCAGCACTGAAACAGCGCCCGTGCGGCCGTCCGGTGCGGGGTGAGACCGGGCTTTGATAGAGCCTGACGGCGGTGCAACTCCTCGAGGATAGCCTCTGCCGCTTCCGGCCTCCTCGCCCACGCGGCCCACCTCGCTACCCGAACCGGGGACTCCTCGCCCCCCGCTCGGCCCGTGCGGTCCTTTGAGCGGCATCGTGCGCTCTGAGGTGGGTTGTGTTCCCTCTGATTCTACCGTCCAGCCCCGTAGTTGGCCCGGTATCCAAACCACCGAATGGATAAGTGTGTTCAGCCGATAGGTGGCCGCGCCGCTCGCCAAGCGATCGAATGCGATAGCTACCTCTGAGTCGTCTTGTCCCTGGCCCACACTTTGCGGTTGCACCCTGGTGACCCGGCCCACGAGCCGGTCACCCTCGTGGACGATTATCCGGCCTCCCCGCTTGAGGCTCTTGGTGACGCGCGCGGCAATCTCGTCTCCACTCTTCGTCGCCAGCACGTCCAGCGTGGTTTGCAACTCCGCAACAATCCTAGTTCCCGGCCGCAATCCTGTAAGGCTCGGCAGCGTGGAGGAGGCCTGTGGCGCCAGGCTTTCACTCTGCACGAGATTGGCGAAGCCCGGGGGCGCCAACGTGGAGAGCTTGACCAGGAGGGCTATCAAAAACCCCAAGGCGACTGCGACATGAGGGTTAACTAGAGCCGAGGTTCGCATCTTGATCCTCACGGCACACCTCCGCTCTGCAACTCATCCGAACCTTTCTCAACTCCCGCCTCGCGTAGCATAGTGCAATCGCACCCCCAAGTCCAGCCTTGGACCGTTCCGGTAGTGGGTCAATTTGCTGTAGCGGCGCTCTCCGAGCGCCGGAGCTCCTTGGGAATTCAAGACCGGCGGTCAGAGATTGCCGCTACAAGAATCAAACTGACCCACTACCACCGTTCCGGTAAGGGTGCAGAACCTGTCCCAATCCTTCGACGATCTCAGGGCGGTGAGCGCAGTCGCTCGCCGTTTCGAACTTCCTCGCCATGTGCGAAATGATAGGGAATGTACGTGAGCCAGGAACACTCCCGGGAATCGCCGGTAATCAACGGGCGGGAAACTCACTCCTGTGTAAGCCAAGAATGCAGGCGAGCCGAAGCCCCCCTCGTCGTTTGCCATGATGTTTTTCCCCTGCTTAACGACATATTAGCATATGGGGCGTGCGACACAAAAGTGGAAGCTGAGACACCTCGGCCGTACCGCGCCGCGCTCCTTAATAGAGCCTGAGCCTGTCACTTTCCTGTGGCAAACCCGCGCATGTGCCACGAACCGGAGAGTGTCCCGGCGGAGATAGTCCGCCGTCGCGGCCTGTCAATGGGCAGGTCGGTCTTACTCTTTTCCGTTCAGGATCTCTTTACGCAGAATGTTTCTGAATCGCCCCTGGCTCACGTAGTGATCGGACAGCAGCCGGCCGCTCCACAACAGACTGAAGGCGCCGTAATAAGACGGCGCATTCTGAGCCTCGCGCGCGCTTTTGAGAACAGTGACCCGCAGGTTCAGGCCATATTCCGCCGCCATCTGGGAAATGTCATTCACCGACTTCAAGAGCATGGGGCATTGGTCCGAATACACGATGTGCAGGCCTCGGTACCTCGCGCTGTTACCATCAATATCGCGGAAGCGCGGCGCCGCGCCCTCCCTCAGCCGGTGAATAACCAGTTCGAATCGATCGCGTTCCGCTATCTTTGTGAATCCGTTGTTCAGGAAGATTTCCTTCCCGGCCATCCACGTGCCGTCACTGACTATGGCTGCGACGCCTATGCTGCCGGCCCGTTTCGCTTCCTCGACGCAGGCCCGGATCAACCGGCCTCCCAGCCCACCAACCTGCTGCCCTGCAGCGAACACCCACAAGCAATGGACAAACAGCCACCCCTGGGCGTCGACCGGCCTCCAGGCGAATTCGCCCGGAACATATTCGAGGAACGCCAGCGGCTTTTCCCTCTCGTCACGGAACAATAGGAATCGCAATCCCTCGGCAAAGCGCTTCCGCAGCCATTTGACCTTGCGCCCGTAGCCTGGATTGTCACGATTTCTTATGCAGCCGATGCCGCACTCCGACAGGTTCTCGGGACCGACTCTTACGAGGGTAACGTTGTACATCGCGGCAGTCTCCGCATATTGAAGTGATCCAGGTCGTCGATCCCCGCCGTGAGCGGCGAATGCGCAGCGGAAGCGTGCGCTTCGGCCTGCTTGACTGCCTCTTCGGAGAAGTCCACGCCGGTTACCCGCCAGCCTTTCGATGCCAGGAAAACGGCATTGCGACCCTCCCCCATGCCGAGGTCGATGGCGGTTCCCGGTTTCCGATCTCGGATGGCACACTGAAGGAGTTGGAGAGGTCTCTGATGAGCGGAACGGTAAGGCCTACCTCATCTCGGTCCTGGGGGACTCCGATGTTGGCGCCATCTGGGCAGCCGTCATCGAGCAGGACCTCCTTATCCTAAACGCTCCCGGAATCGAGCCGCTCATTAGAACGTGATAGTGACTGCGATTCCGATGCCCGGATAGTTGCGGTCGTAGACGTAGTACCCATCGCCGCTGTAATCAATATATACGTCGTCGGTTTCGTACCACGTCGGAGGCCACGTTTCCGGCCACGGATCCATGAACGTAACCCAATAGCCGTCGTACTGGAAGCGCGGATATCCGCCTACGAAGAGCATCGGAAGGCGGCTGATGCGGAAGAAGTGCCCACTCCCGAAGTAGTTCCGGAAGCGCTCTTCAGGAACTCGGTAGCCGTTGTAGCCGCCGCGTTGCTGCCAGGTGCGGTGATCGTTTTCCCACGAACTGGCGCGAGACTGGACGAAACCGCTGCGCACCTGCCCTTGGTGTTGGGGGACGCCGCTATGGTGGACGCCGCCATAGGTGGCGCCGGTGGCCTGGACGCCGCCATGATAGACGCCGCCGAAGGTTTGTTGCGGCCGTTGCGCAGGTCTATTAGCCGGCTGCGGATGCTGTTGCTGCGCGGCTCTCTCCTGCGGATGCTGTTGCTGTGCGGGTTTTGCCTGCTGACGTTGCTGCTCCTGTTGGGGTTTGGCGTGCTCCTTTTCCTGTGGCTCACGCTGTGCGTAGGCTGGAGCAATGACTCCGAGAAGAAGGAACAGAATTCCCGTACTGATAAGACCAACTGGTTTCATGGGTGTTGCCTCCGTTAGGATGATTTCGTACGCCCCGAGCTCGTCACGTCGGGCGCAGTTGTTGTTTCCGGTGGTTGTCTCCGGTAGACCGAAACACGCATCGGTAACATACACCTGACCGCCGCTGAATGCAATTGAAGGCACGATCCGAAGGTCGGAGTTAGGGCGCACAGCAAATGTGGCTTTCTGGATGTAAAGCCTTGTTCTGTGTCATACTGAGCGTCAATGAAGAAGCATCCAGCCACGTGGCTCCTGGCCCTACTCGTTGCCCTTGGGGCAGGGCAAGCCGTACCGCTCACGAGCCTGCGGCAAAGCCTTGAGACTTGCGCGATCATGAAGATCATCAAGGTGCGCCGGCAGCAGCACGTGCTCCGCGAGCGCGCGACTCGAGGATACACCAGCCAGGACTCTCGGGTTTCCTATAGCAACGATCTCCCCATCCTCATCCGCCATTTCTGGAACGCCAGACTTCTACGCGCTCCGCCGTTCTCCTCTATCGTCTAGCTGCATTTTCCGAACCAATGAATTCTGATGGAAGAGGAGGGCGCTATGCTCCACTATTTGAAGTCTCTGTTTCGCGGCTCATCTTCGCTGAAATCTGACATCGACCATGTAAACCAGCGTCGCGGAGAACTCGCCAAAGTCCCGGACAGTGAATTGAAGGCCGCCGGCGCGCGTGCCCACGATGTACTGGAAATCGTCGCCCTAACCGCGGTCGTCGCGGCGCGGGTGCTGGGGTTGGTGATGTTCGATGTGCAGCTCCGGGGCGCTCTGGCGCTTGCACACGGAAAGATTGCTGAGATGCAAACAGGTGAAGGGAAGACGCTGGCTGCTGTGCCGGCGGTCATCTGTTATGCCAAGGAGGGGCAAGGGGTCCACGTGATGACGGTGAACGACTATCTGGCCCGGCGGGATGCTAAATGGATGGGCCCGATCTACGAGTTCCTCGGCCTCTCGGTTGGTTGCATCCAGCAAGGCATGAGCGTCGAGGATCGCCAGCGCGCCTATGCCTCCGACATCACTTACGCCACTGCGAATGAGGTAGGCTTTGACTATCTTCGGGACCACCTTGCCCTATATCCAAGAGAACTGGTGCACCGGCCGTTCGCGGTGGCGGTGATTGACGAAGCCGACTCGCTTTTAATCGATGAAGCGCGTGTCCCTTTGGTGATTGCGGGGGGCGAGTCGGAACAGGGTGCGTTGGTTCATCGAGTGGATCGCCTGGTGCGTCACTTCCGGCGGACCTTCGAGTACACGCTGGACGAATTCGGAAGAAACCTCGCCCTCACCGATGCCGGCATTCAGGCCGTCGAGAACGCCTTCAACTGCGGCAATCTCTTTGCTGAGGAAAACCTCCCGTTGATGACGGCTGTGCAGAACTCGCTCCACGCGCACGCGCTGCTTCGCCGGGACGTCGATTATCTGGTGGAGGAGGGCGCAATCGAATCTATAGATGAATTCAAAGGCCGCATTGTGAGGGAAAGGCGATGGCCCGCAGACTTGCACACGGCCATCGAAGTGAAGGAAGGCGTAGCGCCGAAGGCGCAGGGCAGGATTCTGGGATCGATAACCATGCAGAATCTGGTCGCCCTCTATCCCAAGGTATGCGGTATGACGGGCACCGCCGCCACCCAGGCCGAAGAGTTTCGTTCAGTTTACGGACTCGAAGTGGAAGTGATCCCCACTAACCGGCCGGTGATCCGCGTGGACCATCCTGACATGCTCTTTCCGACAAAACTGGAGAAAGAACGAGCGGTGATCGAGGAGATCCGACGGGCGCACCAAACCGGGCGTCCGGTTCTGGTCGGCACAGTGAGCGTCCGAGAGTCCGAACGCCTTAGCGCCGCACTTCAGGATATTCCGCACCAAGTCTTGAATGCGCGTAACGAGGAAAAAGAAGCTGGCATCATAGCCCGTGCGGGAGAGCTTGGAGCGGTCACCATTTCGACGAACATGGCTGGACGCGGTACGGACATTCGGCTTGGGAAAGGAGTGGCCGAGTTAGGAGGATTTTACGTTATCGGGACCAACCGGCACGAAAGCCGCCGCATCGACAACCAGCTTCGTGGCCGCGCCGGGCGCCAAGGTGACCCTGGAAGCTCCCGATTCTTCATCTCGCTCGAGGACGACTTGCTCGTCAAACACGGCATCCTCAATTCCAGGCTCCACCACGATCCGGAAAGCATCCAACGATTGGTGGAAGGCCAGAACCTCGACATCCGGCAATTTCTGCACAAGTACGAGAGCGTCATTGAGGGGCAGCGGCAGGCAATTCAGGAGCAACGCGAGGCCATCCTCGTGGGCGCCACTCTATGCTCATCGGAACTCGAACGGCTGGTTTCCCTGACCACCATCGATGAGCTTTGGTCGGAGTATCTGGCGGCCGTCGCCGAGCTGAAGGAAGGAACCGGATGGGTCTCCTACGGCGGCCGCGAGCCTCTTTTCGAGTACCTCAGGGTGGTCCACAGGCTCTTCCCCGACTTGCAGCGGAGGATTGCTGAGGAAATTCCCAAGCGTCTGGCGGATGCCGCGACCCGCAACCTCGATCCTTCTCAGCGCGGCGCCACCTGGACTTACCTCAGTACTGACCAACCTTATGGGAGTTTGGGTGAACGCTTTGTGGCCGGCTTGATGCGGAAGGCAATGACCGGCCGTTCTTAGGGCTAGCTCGCGAAAGTGCGATAGCCTAGTAATATAGCCATTTCAGATCTTGCACAGACTAGACGATTGGGCAGCAATTTCCTACCCTGATCACGACAACTCGGCCATCAATACCTCACGCCGCTTCAAGGCGATGCTGCTGGCCAGGTCGAGCACATGGCGATACGCCACCCAGGCGGCGCCCGCCAGCGCCAGGAAGGCGGCCCCGCACCAGGCGAGATGGCCCGTCCAGCGCGCCAGGAAGTACATGCCCGTAGCGAGAGCTGCCAGGAACAGCACCTTGGGGCCATGGATCACGGCCGCGGCCATTGCCAACTTCTTCTTCATGCCGTGCGAGTAGTCCACAATCAGCGACTTGGCGCGATCGGTCAAGCTCATGAAATCGAGCAGCTCCTGTGCGCGCTCGGCAGCGGTGACGCGGTCGAGCCCGTACATGCGTCCGGCGAAGCTGAGATACTCGGGCCCGGTCAAACGGTCGAAAAGGGCGAGGCCCTCCGGGACCACGCCGATCTGACTCTTCACCTCGACGGAGTTGCTCGCCAAGTCGAGCCCCAGAATTCGAATGCGACCTGCGGTCGGCTCCAGTAAACCAGTGAGCATTTTGATGGTGGTCGATTTGCCCGCGCCGTTGGGCCCCAGGAATCCGAAGAATTGACCCGCCTCCACGCGCAGGTTGACACTGCGTACCGCTTCCAACGCTCCGAAGCGGCGGCAGAGTTCCTTCGTTTCAACTGCGAGGTCAGTCATGTCAGCGCGCCGGCGCGGAATATCATTCGGAGTTTCCATTGTGGAGTTCCCGTCCGCCGGATAATCTACGGGCGGAAAGTCGAGAAGTCAAGGAGTCGAGCAGTCGAGCAGCTAACAACCGTTCCTGTCACAACGGACTTTTTGACCGTGGCGAGCTTGCCGACGGAAAGTCGAGAAGTCAACGAGTCGAGCAGTTAACAACGGCTCCTGGCACTGGTTCTTTTGCTGAATCCTGAATCCCGAATCCTGCTTCCTTTGTTTTCATAGACATTCCCGGTTTGTTCCGCAAGAAAGCCACCAGCTTTCAGCTATCAGTTGTCAGCCTTCGGTTGTCGGCCTTACTTCTAACTCCCGACACCGGAATGCTCGACTTTTTTGCCTTGTCTTTTGTTTTCATCAACATTCCAGGTTTGTTCCGTTACTTTCTAGCCATGCGGCTTGCGGTTATGGACTTTGTGGCCTTGGCGAGCCTTGGGGACATCTGGCAGAGACACATCGCCTGGCACTGGTTTTTTCCCTGAATCCAGAATCCTGAATCCTGCTTCCTTTGTTTTCATAGACATTCCCGGTTTGTTCCAGGAAATTCGACGAGTCGAGAGTCAAGGAGTTAACGAACACGCCCCAGGCCGCCGATCGACTTTGCTCTCGCATTCGACTTTCGACTTTTTGACTCCTCGACTCCTCGACTCCTCGACTCCTCGACTCCTCATAGGTCAACTATAATAGCCTATGTAGGCTCGGATGTCAAGCGAAAAAATGCGCGAGCGGCGC
>Ga0326728_10015565_pt1 | contig 15780 bp, 16 predicted proteins | sample MB3enrmetagenome_FD_207602 | JGI IMG/M metagenome (GOLD analysis project Ga0326728, IMG submission 207602) | Lab enriched peat soil microbial communities from McLean, Ithaca, NY, United States - MB31MN | ecosystem: Environmental > Terrestrial > Soil > Wetlands > Peat | place: USA: New York...
GTATGCATCGGTAGTCGGGGCGCCACGGAATGCCGAGAAGTACCCAACCGTAAAGGTGGTGTCGGTGTACGCGACAGCCGACAGGAAAACTCTGCAGTTCATGGCCGAGGCCGTCCGAGATGGCAAACTGACGATCCCGATCGGCCCCAGGCTGCCACTCAGCAAAGCGGCCGAAGCGCAAGCCGCGGCAGAAAAAGGTGGTATCGGGAAGGTTCTGCTGTTGGCTTGATATTCTTTTGCGAACGGTGGACGCAAGAGGAAAAATTGAAAATGAAAAAGAGCTTGCGCGGAATCAACCTCGCTTCAAGGCCGAGCGGCAATGGGTGTGTGGAATGCCTGGCGTCACCGCAAGGTTGGTGGCTTCACCTGCGCCGGTGTGCGGAGTGCGGGCACATCGGTTGCTGCGACAGTTCTCCAAGCCGGCATGCATCCAGGCATGCGGCGGCGACAGGGCATCCGATCATAGCCAGCTTCGAGCCAGGTGAGGGTTGGTTCTACGACTATGAGACACGGGGAATGATCGAAAGCGTGGAGTTGCTTCCGCCGCATGCGCATCCAAGAAATCAGCCCGCTCCCGGACCCGCAGGAAGGGTGCCGGGCAACTGGGAATCGCTGCTGAACTAGCTGCCCGTTATCGGGCAACCGGCAGATGAAACGCTTCTTTTCGACCGCGGGCGTTTGCGGCCGCACTCTAAAATTCATCGAGAACAGGAGGCACCGCATGAATCTACCTGACGCGCCAGTTGCACACGAGGGCTTCTTCGCAGCTCACTTTTTCACCGTGAGGGACCAGGAAAAATCGAGGGACTTCTACGTCCGAATTCTTGGCGGGAAATTGATCAAGCCAGAGAATCCCTGCTACATCAAGCTCGAGAATACGTGGATCATTCTTAATTGCGGCGGTGGCCCGACTCCCGACAAGCCAGAGGTGACCCTTGAAACTCCGTCGGATCTGAACCGAGTCAATAGCTTCCTGAATCTGCGTGTCGCCGACATCCGGGCCTGCTACAAAGAATGGGGCGGCAAGGGTGCGGTCTTTCTTAGCGAACCATTAGCCAATCCTGACGGCTGGGAATGGCGCTGCTACATGCGCGATCCCGACGGCTACATCATCGAGGTCGGCCAATATACTCAACTCGCCATCGACTGGTTCAATAGCCACAGTTGATTCGGCAAGCGATCAACAAGAGGACGCTCGAAGCTTGGAGAAGCCGGGCGCAGAGAAGAAGCTCATCTCCGCAAAAGCGAAGAAGGCACCTCAACTTGCAGGCGACAAGACCGCGGGGAAGAACGTGGTCCCGAGGCGGTCCCAGGAAGAACAGGAATCCGGCTAAATTACTGATTCATTTGGCGTCCCCGACGGGATTTGAACCCGTGTTATCGCCGTGAAAGCGGGTCTAGGGGCAAATTGCAGGTTTTGACTAGGTGGAGCAAGATTCGGCAATCGCCAACGCTGGCGCGGGGATTGGCCGATTTACCTCGTTGCAAGGTTTGCGTCCGGGTGCGGGCTTTGGCGTTTAAATTGTCACGATAGCGTCACAGTATTTTTTAGGCGTCCGAATTGTCTGTTTGCCCGCTTCTCGCGCGCGGGCGCATGTGCGCGTATGGCGCGCAATTATTCGGACAAGCCTGTTTCGCGTTCGCCCGCGCTTGGGCGCGTACCCCGGCGAAACGAAAGCCCCTCGTTTCCAAGGGGCTTCGTGGCATATCTGAGGAAAGGTTACAGCTATGGGAGAACGGTACGCCGTGGAGAGACGGCTGCCAATCTCGCTAATTTTCTGACGGGAAAGTGGTTAATGTTTAATTCTGCGTTGCTGTACTGCGGCGGAATCGTCTAGCGACAATTGATGCAATACCTGCAATCCCCATGAGTGTCAACGTGCTCGGTTCGGGAACACTGGGATCTTCGTAAACAACTTGGCCCACGCCAGTCAGGTCGGCACTCCCCGCTAAATACCCAACACCGACAATCGAGGCTGTTCCAACCCCCGACATTGCTATCTCGAAAAGCGTTGTCTCATCGTCCGAAAGGAGATCGAGTTCACCACTCCACGTTACCGGAATTCCCGTGGTCCCGCCATCCTCAACGGTAAACGAAAACAAACTAGTATTGATTGTTAAGTGAATCAAGGGGCCATTGAATCCGTCGAAGCTCCAACCACTGCCGCCCCAAACTTGGCCTCCTATTCTTGCCGTTTGGTCACTCCCGACGGTCCCGTGCTCTTCCCAATCCCATGGTCCGCCCCCATAGGTATCGCAGGAGGGAAGGGACATATTTCCCCAGGATTCCCCTACCAAGTTTTCAAAAAAGCCGCTAACTGCAAATGTGTCGCCAAAAGACAAACGTGATAGTGGAACCAGCAATCCCAGAACCAAGAGCGCACGCCAAATGCCCTGACGCATAAGATCCTCCTTTTGGCCGGGTCGTTACGCTGTCCGAATGGGAGTGGGCACCGACAGAGGTCACTTACCCCAAGGGGGCTGCGACTCGGAAAAACGAGCTGAGCACACTGATGTTGTCGAACCCTCAAGCAATTCGCCACCCAAATGGGAAACTATAAGAATCATCCACTTAGAAAGCGAATTGACGAGCTGTGTGCACTGTTTTGCATGGGAATTAGGGAGAATATTTTCCTACGGGAACTAGGGCAGACGCGTACTAGGAGGACATTACCGGCACAGCCAGAGCAATTTCGCTGGTGCGGTTCAAGGCTCCCTTAGACTGAGCGGCCCGAGCGCCAAATCAGCTCTTCCAGTTCTTTGCACTCCCGCAGCAACTCCCGGAAGTGTGCCATTTCTTGCCGGGCCTCTGCGGAAAATCGCCCGTGCCTCCAGCGCGCTCGCTTAGAGCGCCCCAGTCCCGCCGCCGTCCTTGGCCCCGTAGAAAGCCCACCGTGCATCCGGCAGCGCTTCCTACCCCGCACGGCTGGGCAGCCGCAGGGAGTGCCTTTGCGCGTGCGTGCGCCGCATCGTGGCGCGCTGGCCGGGTTCCCTGGAGGATTAGCATTCTTGAGCCAGCCGCGCCGTCGGCCTCGTTCTTTGCCGCTGTCTGTTGTGGCAGTGCCATACGTCGCCCGGCTGCTTGCTCTGTGTGCTTCTCTTTCATGCCTCTATTGTGTTCGGATTGCTGCCCCCCCGCAACCTGCCGGGAGCTTCTCGGCTTGGGCAACTGCGCAACATAGGCTCCGCATTCGCGCCAGAGCAACAGTGAATCTCTGACGTGCAAAGCTTTGGAGTGAAAACGGACTAAAGTGAAGTGACTGTGAATCTGAGAAAAGGAACGCGGCGCGAGTGGAAATCCGTTTCCTTCAGCCATGCAATTGTTTGCGTATGCACTGACTCGCTGCCGTGCAAGTCTCTGAAAGGACATGCAGATGAATGGCAACAAAATTGCGCTATTACCTTATAGATACAATCGCAAACTTCGTTCTTTTCTAGAGGAGGAATGATGAGAAGGTTTGTGTGTTTTTTCGTCATAACTCTCTTGGGGGCTGCACTATCGACGGGAGTCTGTTTCAGCGAGGCGATACCGGTGACCGGTACTGCTGTAGTTGAAACACACTTGGGTGGTGATTCTTTGTCCATTACCGGTCCAGGATTTAGCTTTGTCGGCAACAACAATGCGGGTACAAATGTGCCAGTATGCGATCTTGACACTACCTGTGTTTTGAATGTCTGGGGTGAAAGCGATGGAGGTTATAGCTACCCTGGGAGCGGCACAAGTTCGGCATTTTTTGGCGAAGCAGAGTACAGTTTTCTTACAACCCCTTTCACAATTGCTAACCCTTGCGTGTCTAGTTCTGATCAGGACTCATGCTTGATGTCATACAATCCTTGGAGTGCTAGTCCCATCCCCGCTACATTTGACGGCGAGCTAACGTTGCCCATCCTCAGTGATGTAGTCGTTTACGTCGCCGGTACCGGCACAGTTAACTTTAACACTGGTTTTCTTACGGGGGGGTCCCCAAGCAACCCGGGCATCGAATTCTATCAAGCGACTATGACGTTCACAGGCGAGGCGGTCATCACTCCAGAGCCCAGCAGCCTGGTCCTGATGGGTTCTGGCATTTTAGCGATAATCGGAACATTGCGCCGCAGATTCCTGAAGAAGCGTAACCAATAGGAAGAATCCTTCGGTGGATGGCGGAGAGAGGGGGATTCGAACCCCCGGTACAGCTTTTGACCGTACAACGGTTTAGCAATTCTCTCTCTCCCGCCGTCCCAGCGTAATTTCAACGATTTACAGTCGTGCTCCTTGACGCAATAGCATCCAATATTTGCTCAGTAGTCAATTACGGGACACCGCACGGGACACTCAAGGTTCGATTATCGCCGCATCGATGGAATTTGGCCCGTGACATCGAATAATCGCAGATTGACCTTGAATCGGAAATTCATAAAACGCCAAACCTTCCAGCGACCATATCCACGCCGGTTCATCCTTCGCCGGATCAACATAGAATTTGACGTTCCAAAGCCCCCCGCCGCTGACCCCGCGAAAGCTTCTTAACTTGGCAGAATCGTCAACGTATGCGTCCATGTCGAGATAATCAAGTCCCTCTTTCATGTAAGTGGCCACTCGGTTAACGACAAAACACTCGGTCCTCACCGCGGCATGGGTCAGTGTGAAAGTTCCGAGACTGGCGGGACAACCAATGAGATAGTTCATCTCAAAGCCATCGACCCCCGGCCCCAATTGTCGAATCGCCCCCCATTCAAAGGCCACTTTATCTGCCTCAATAGTTCCTACGTAAACTGCGGGAATCCGCAGGAGGCACAAATCAGGTCCCCATTCCGCCTCCCGGCCCTTCGGGGAAAATCCACGCACAGCGATAGAGTCGATCGCAATCGGAAAGCGATGATCTATTCCTCTCCTCACACCGATACCGAGAGCGGTCGCAGTTTTAAGCTTTTTCTCCCAAACGTGGGATGCCGTCAAGATCCAGTAGGAACCTCCCCTACTAACCAGCGTCCCACTTCCCGCCAATTCCAATTGCTCACCAGCCGGGCAACTATTGATCGCAAAGAGCGCAACCGAAGCGGAACTTAGATCACGAAAAACTTTGTCATGTAGTTCGCACGACTCTTGGCCGAAACCGCGAAGGAGATTTTCAAGCTCATCGAGTGTCATGTCCATTCCGCATCAAATAAATGAAGCTCCTCAATCTTACCTCCGCTCCAGCAAACGGGGCACCAGTTCTGCCAGCTCTTTGCACTCACGCAGCAACTCCCGGAAGTGTGCCATTTCTTGCCGGGCCTCTGCGGAAAATCGCCCGTGCCTCCAGCGCGCTCGCTTAGAGCGCCCCAGTCCCGCCGCCGTCCTTGGCCCCGTAGAAAGCCCACCGTGCATCCGGCAGCGCTTCTTACCCCGCACGGCTGGGCAGCCGCAGGGAGTGCCTTTGCGCGTGCGTGCGCCGCATCGTAGCGCGCTGGCCGGGTTCCCTGGAGGATTAGCATTCTTTAGCCAGCCGCGCCGCTTTGCATGGGGTTCATTCGCGGTTTTGTTGTGCATCCCCACCCCCCTCACCCCGGTTGACGGTCCCGACAATCGCCTGGCCCCCCGCTTGAACGGTGACGTGTTCTACGGTCACTTTCTGCTGACCGCCGCCGCGATAGGTTCTCATGCACTCCGCCATCACAGCAAACGTCCGAAGCATCTTCGTTGCGCGGTTGACGTTGCAATCCACCCCGTCAACTGTCTGGTCTGGAAGCATCGCTCGCCGCAAATAATCCATGCCCTGGCTGTGCAGGGCGACCAATTGCGAGCACAGCATCACTTCCATGCCGTCGCGAGGCGCAAGGGCTGCAACACCATCAAGCGCAATGTTCAGAAACGCGGCTTCATCGCATTTCCCCTTGGATTGCGGTAGGGCGCAAGTCACTTGGGCCCAGCGGATATTGTCGAGCGGTGTATTCTCCGGACCGGCTGGCGCGTTTGAGCCGAGGAAAATCTGTGAGGCTCTGACGGACCCGGCCTGTGAGATAGTCAACTCGCCGCGCTCATTCTTAGAGATGTGCAAGGGGTCGCGCTCAGGAGAGGCGCTGGCTTTAGCTAAATCAGCCTCGCTCTTCGCCGTTGTCTGTTGTGGGAGTGCCTTGCGCTGTCCTGCTGCTTTCTGCGTTTGCTTCTTCTCCATGCTCCTATTGTGTTCGGATTGCTGCCCGCCTGCAACCTGCCCGGAGCTTCTCATCGTGGGCAATTGCGCGATTTGCTCATTCTCTTTTAGCGGGCGACTTATTCCCGCCTTGGAAGGCGTATCATTCCGGCGAGCGGCATTTAATGGTGAATCAAATGATCTTTGCACGTGTGCTCGGATGTCTCGCACTCGTCGGAGCGGCTTTAATCATGGTGGGCCCGATTCATGCTCTGCCAGTATGGACAATCGGAATTGTGAGCGGCATTTGCGGCGGGATGATTGCCCTCTGGATTCAGGCGGAGTGGCGAAATTCCCAAGAGGATCACGACAATGAATCTTAGAGAGGGAACGCGGCGGCTGGCCCTGCTCTTGGGTGTGCTAGGGGCACTCGTCGGCGGGATTGCCTCATGCGTGGAATTGCGGGCCACGCTGGAGCAAAGGGCGGACCACAATGAATTTGAGCAGTTAGCAAACTCGGAGGTCGTGCAGCAAGAGCGGAGAACCCTTCAGGCGGAGACGCATTCGCAAACCGGTTCCGTGCCGGATTGGGTCTTTATGGGCACCGCCGTAAACAATGGTCAGATCAAAACTATTTACTGGAGAGAAGGTTGGGAAGTTGGCGCAATCGACACACTGGAGGGGAAGAGCCTATCTCGCGGTACAGTGGCACCATCCGCGTGGCTGTATCCCTTGTTTGCGCTCTTCCCGTTCCTCGGATTCTTCATCCCGTGGGGCGCGATTCGCGCAATCGGATGGGTGGGTGCGGGTTTCAGCCAGCCGTCACACTAGGCCCCTTCCGATTCCCGCCTTATCGCCGCGGGTGATCGGTCAGCCGCTATCCGGCATTGGAGATTCTACCGCGAACTCCGCTGCCGTCGGCTTTAGTGCGTCCCCTCTTTTCCCGCGGGCGTCGGCTCGTTAACCGGAGCCTTTGGCTTGCTCGCCGGAGCCGTGGGCTTGTTGGCCGGTTGGATTGGATTCCCTTGGGCATCCCACTGGGTTAATGGTTTGCTGGCCGGAGCCTTGGGCTTGGGTGCCGCCAATCCGGAGCCGTTCAACCTGTCGTTCAACATTCTGTCAAACAAATGGCTCAACATATCGTAGCTGTGCTGTAAGGTTTCAATCTTCATTTCGGTGGCGCGGAGATCGAGTTTGGTTTGCTCAAGTTGGTTCTGTAGTTCCAGGATCTCGGTTTTGAGATCGTCGTTGCTTCTCAGCGGGGATTGAAGATTCTCAACATCCAACTTCAGCGACTTCAGGCTATCGTTAAGACAGTCTTGTCCGTCCTCCAGGGCCTTGACTGTTGCGCCTACCTCTCTGTCCAGCCCCATCTTCAGGGTTAGCGGAACCCCGCAATCTTGGGCCTGAGCGGCAACCCCAGCGGTCAAGAAGACAAAAACGCTGGACAGAAGAAACTTCGCTAAGATTTTCATGTGCTATTCCTCCCTCGCGCTGGTGCTCAAAGTATCTTAGCCGCCGTCACAGGCCCGGTCCTGCCTGGGCCGCAACGGTAACCAGCAAAGTCGCTGACGCTTTTTGCCATTTTTCCTAGCTAAAGAATCCCACTTTGCGCGGCCGCACCACCTCGTACAAACCCGCGTTTTATGCCTGAAAATCTGAAAAATTCTTCTCCGGCGGATTATCAACATTTTGGTAAACAAAGTTTGACTACATAGCCAATAGCCTTTTTAGCGAAAATTGCCGGAGCCAAATAGGTAAAGCTCAGGCGGGGTGGCGCGCCTAGGGGGATGCCCCCTGCCCCCAAAAGTAAAACCTTCACAGTCGTCAAAGGGGGCGCTCGCTTCGCTCGGTTTTCCCAAAACACATTAGGAATGTCACAAAGACTCTCTAGGAATTTTTCATCTTAGGAATGTCTTTAGGAATGGACAGGTTTCCAGCAACTCTCGATTGTTCAATGTATTGTGGACACGTCACGCTCAGAAAATGCGCGAGTCCTGCGCAATAGTTGCGCATGGGGGCGCAGTTGCTGCGCACGGGGATGCGCAATTCTTGCGCGTGCTCTCCGTACTAGCGGCCAACTTGATCCCACGTTAGCAGTGGGCTGGTCTGCTCGGTGCTAGGCGCAGTTGCAGAGCAATTCGGATCATTCCGACCGAACGGAAAATTGATTCCAGAGTTTTCGATTCTTGTGGACTTCTTGAACCTAGCTGGGGATTGTGGATTTTCGACGGGGGATGTTCCCTTTCGCACATAGGGGGCTGGTTCCCGTGGATCGAGGGGCCAAGGCTTCGCGGTTTCCGGATTACAAAGATGAAAAACGAATCCTTCCGACCCGTATGCCTCTGCAACCACCAAACCGGCTCGGATCAATTCAGCCCGCGCCTTGGCGTGAGAATTGCGTGAGCCGCCCACAAGAACTTGCAATTCGGCGACGGTCCGCGTTAGTTGTCTTGTGGTGTATCGTTCAGCATCGTGCCAGAGGGCAATGTATAGCTTAAAAGCAACAGGGCCGAGTTCTTTGAGCTTGCCAAGCCGCATAGCCGCCTGAGGGATGGCAAAGAACGGCTTGCACATTACTGTCATGGCTCGCTCTCCTTGGGAAAATGCCATCCTTGGAATACGGCTGCGCGTCTCTCCGGCGGGAGCCTGTCCCGTGGCCGGGCTTGCGGGGACGCCATTATTTTGCGTCCTGAAGCCTTGGCCGGGTATTCTCCGCGATCACGCGCCGAATCTCTGCAATCGGAATGAGCAGCTTTGCGCCCAATTTCACACTGGCAATCTTCCCGTCGTAGGCATCCCGACGCCAACTCCACCGGCTCCGCCCCGTCATGGTTTCCGCGCCCTGCACGCTCACATATTCCGTTTCCACTTTTGCAATGACTGCCATGCTGAATTTCCCCTTTCATATTGCAGCCTAACCTAGAGTGTGTAATACTAATCTTGCAAATGATATTACAGCACACAAATTTCAACGTCCCGGCGCGGTTTAGCTTCCAGCCGTATTCTGCCACTTGGCGACTTGCAAGCGCGGAGACGCTCGAATGGGTAGAAGAGCCGAAATTGATGCAGGTCCCTTCTAAACTGCCAGATGAACCCGAGAAAAACCGGCTGCGGGTTCGCATCGGAGCGTCGCTCTACGGCGCTCTTGACTTGCTCTATGGAATCGACAGCTATCCGTCCTACACGGTCCTGATGGACCGCGCCAGCATTCCGCCTGACGTATTGCAGGCACACGAGAGCTACCGCAACACGCCAGACATTTCGGGCCGCTCGTTCCAAGTGCTGATTTGCCAGAAACCCGAATTCAAAGACGGCCCGTGGGCATTGAAGCCTGGGGAGATAACAAAGAGCGCGTGGATCATGCGTGACGAGTTTCTGAACCTCGAAGCGGACCCGGAGCTAGGTTGGGATTGGGCCGTCCGGCAGTTTCTGAATAAATGGGGAATATGGGAATCCGGCAGAGGATTTTCGGAAGATTGGTCGTTAAGGCCACTCACTTTAATCGCTCCGTCCGCCTTAGTGCAGCAGCCGAAAATCGAAAGACCCGATTTTGTGCTGGTGCCGCCGCAATTGCTTAAAGAGCAGCAAGCGAAGTACCGCCGGGCGTTGTTACCGAGCAATGCGCGTTCATGGCTGCGCTCCCATCCGATGAGCCTTGAATCCGCAGACGAATTTCCATTCTTCCGAGTGCGGAGCAGCTATTGCAGTTCTGCGATAGAAACCACGATCACAATTGACCACCTTGCGGAAATCAAATTTGGAATCTGCAAACGGTGCCACAAGGTTTTTGAAAAAGAAAAGAAATACAAGATGAGCTATTGTTCGCGTTCCTGCGCGAATGCAGCGAGCGTGGCGCGATTCCGCGAAAAGCAGCGGAAACCTGAGTGGACCGCTGCCAAGATTGCCAAGCTGCTCAGCCAGCAGAAGGGAGCAAAACGCAATGCCAAAGGCTAGGAAATGGGATGGAGTTTATCAGCGTCCAGATTCGCCGTTCTGGTGGTGCTCTTTTAATGACGCCAGCGGGAAGCGCAAGCGGCGCAAGCTGCCAGGGGCGCACACGCGGACTCAGGCCGTGAAGATGCTGGACTCGATCCGCGTACAAGAAGAAAAGGCGCGCACGCTCGGCATCCGGCCCGCGACTGAAATCACCACGGAAGCTCTGTTTGCGCGCTACAAGAAACACCAGAAGGCGCGGATTCGCTCCACAACCTTTGACCGGCTGGACGGCATTCTGAAAACTCTCAAGGCGCACTTGCCGGAGCAAGCCAAGGCCATCACCATGCGCGCGGTGTCCGAATACATCGATAAGCGCGCCGAATCCGTGAAGCCCGGAACAGTCTGCAAGGAAATGAGCGTTCTGAAACACTGCCTCAAGCTGGCTGTGGAATGGGGCGAGTTGAATCAAAACCCGGCGGCTGGCGCGCGGCTCCCCCAACTTCCGCAAGGCAAAACGCGCTATCTCACTCCGGGCGAATTGAAAGCGGCTCTCCAATTGGCTCCCGATTGGCTACGCGCGCCGATGGCCTTTGCCGCCTGTACGGGTGTGCGTCGCGGGGAAATGCTTGCGCTTCGCTGGCTGGATGTTGACGTGAAGAATCGGCGGCTCTACTTGCGCGAAACCAAGAACGGAACCTTACGGATTCTTCCGATACCGGAGTCTGCTCTTACTGTTTTGCGCTCTCTGCCGGAAGGTGCGCCGGGGGACGCCGTCTTTGCAGGAGTGGACCCGGCTTTCCTTTCCGTCTACACCAAGCGCGTCTTTAAGCGTCTCGGAATCCTTGACGCCAGCTTTCACACGCTGCGCCACACGGCGGCAAGTTGGCTGGTGCAACAGGGAGTGGACCTGTACGCCGTGGGCCAGATTCTAGGCCACAAGACGCCGCGCATGACTCAAAGGTATGCACACCTATCCCCGGACTACATGGCGGGCGCTGTGGGCAAACTGGACGGCATCATGGGCGGGATGCTGCCCGCAGCCTGCGCGCCGCAAGCGAGTAATCAGGCAGATCAGGCAGCATGAACAACCGGGTATTCGCTCCCGCCGGATCTCGGGGGCGTCAAGGTTTTTTCGGCGGGGCGGGTGTGGGAGCCTTCCCAAAGTCTAAATTCGCATCCGCCCAGGGGAAGAGCGTCCTTGTAGGGACAAGCTCATCTTGCTCCTCTTGTGCTGTGATCGTCCACCCGGGTTTGCCCATTAGCTTGTCCATTCCGCTGTTCACCTTCTTGCAAGAATCGGGCATTGGTAGAACGGGAGAATTGATTATGACCACGGAGGGTGGAGAGAAGCGGATTTTCAAAGTTTCGTCCGTGCAGCCGTCGAGCGTGCGACCCGTGGCCAGAATCCCCTCTTTGTCCCAAGTGACCGCCCTGTACTCTTCGATCCAGCTCTGTACCCCTTGCGCCATCGGCGAGGTGCTATCCATTTCGAGGCACTCCTGTTCGCGCACAGAACATATTATGGTTCCGACATCCGCGGGGCCGTTATCTTCGACATTATTGACCGGAACCCATCTTCCCTGAATCCAGAACACAGTCTTAGAGTTCACGTCGGACAACGTCCACGTGAGCGGCCCGGAATCTCTCTTGCGTTCCCTATTGGGATTTTGGGGGGGCTGTTGGGCATTTCCTGGCTGCGCACTATCATTCGGAGTTTGCGGGGCCTGCGCGCGTCCAGAGTCAGAGCACGCGGCCAGCGATAGCAGAAGGCAAACAATGCAGGCTTTCATGCGCCCGATTCTCCCACTGCTAGCGCATCACGTCAAAGGCGGGAAAAACCCCGGATGGCCGTCAATTTGTCACGATAGCGTCACGCTCGGACAATAGCGGAAAAGGGAATTCGCGGAAGTGTTTTGTTTTGTTGGCGTCCCCGACGGGATTTGAACCCGTGTTATCGCCGTGAAAGGGCGGTGTCCTAGGCCGGGCTAGACGACGGGGACGTTAAGGAGAGCGGAAAGCGGCGGGAAAAACGGCCGTAGCGCCTTGCAAGATGCGTCCTTTAAGAGGCTATCAACTCGCGGAAGGGGTGTCAAAACGCCGCGCTACACCCAAAGGTGAGTGGAATGGGTCTACCACGATGTGGCGGGGCCGGGAGCGCCCGCGCCGCGGTGCAAACGGGGCCGGCACAGAGAGTCTGGCCGGAACCAGAAGCGTCAAGACGGCGTAAACGTGTTGTGCGCTATCCTCGATTAGGGCTGCGGCGTGACCGTGGGCCTCTGTGGCAGGACGCGCCGCGCAGTTTTTGCATCATTTACCCAGTTCCGCGTGTCGCAAGCTCCAGGCGATGACCATAACCCATTCTCGCGGAGGGGCGCCGGGCCTGTCCGCCACAACAGGAGATTGCGCACGGCGCGGCTGCTCGGAATCATGCGGTTCGGCACCCCGGTGTGACAAGTTTTTTGGGTGAAACCCATCGCTTCGAGGCCATCAAACAGCCTCCTTAGGCCCCAGGCAGGGCGGGAATCACGCGGCGGCGCGGGCGATGGACGCAGGCGATGGAAGTGGGTGCGCTGCCGCAGACAAGATTCGAACCAGAACACGCAAGGCCCGTGCAAAGTGAACTTCAGTGGCCAGAGGAAGAATCAAGTGACGCAAAGCAAATTTGCACGCATTTTTTGGATGAGTGGTTTGACCCTGACGCTGACGACAACGGGCTGCCAGAAAAAGCCGGCGGCTGCCGCCGGGTCCGGGCCGCAGGGCCTACCCGTGCAAACGGTGACCGTGGCCATGGCGCCGGTGGCACAGAGCAGCGAGTACGTGGCCACGATCAAGTCGCGGCGCTCGACTACATTGATGCCGCAGGTGAGTGGGCTGCTGACGGCGATTCGCGTGCACTCGGGCGACCATGTGAAGACCGGCCAGGTGCTGATGACGATCGACCCGAGGCAGCAGCAAGCGATGGTGGAGTCAGAACGCGCCACCGAGCGGCAGAAGAAGGCGCTCTTCGATTACGACACAATCGAGCTGGATCGCCAGCAGAAGCTGTTCGAAGCCGGCGTGTCGAGCCGCGACACATTCCAACAGGCGCAACAGGCCTTTGAGAACGCCAAGGCGGATTACAACTCGGCGGTGGAAGCGCGCAAATCGCAGGAACAACTGCTGGACTACTTCACTATCCGCGCGCCGTTCGACGGCGTGGTGGGCGATATTCCGGTGCATGTGGGCGACTACGTGTCACCGTCGGTCTCGCCGACGACCGTGCTGACCACGGTGGACGAAAACAACGATCTTGAAGCATACGTCTACATTCCCACGGAGCGCGCCGCCGAGGTGCGCATGGGACTGGGCATCGACCTGACGGACAACACGGGCAAGCTGCTCGAAAAGACGCAGGTGGATTTCGTCTCGCCCGAGGTGGACAGCACGCTGCAGGGGATTCTGGTGAAAGCCCCGGTGCGATTGGGACCGGAAATGCTGCGCAATGCCCAGATCGTCAAGGCCAAAGTCATCTGGAGCACGAAGACCATGGCCGTGGTTCCGGTGCTGGCGGTGATCCGGCAGGGCGAGCAAAGCTTTGTTTTCGTGATGCAGAAGCAAAACGGGATGGCCGTGGCGCACCGCACGCCGGTGGTGCTGGGCGATACCGTGGGCAATAACTATTCGATTGTCTCCGGGCTGAGCGCGGGCGACCACGTGATTGTGACCGGCATACAGTTTCTGGTGGATGGCATGCCGGTGATTCCGCTGGGCGGATGAGAAAGCAGCCTCTAGCTATTTGCTTTTAGCTCTTAGCTCGTGTGCGCTGGTGCGAATCGCCGCGATAGAACAAACGGGAAGACCGAGTGCTGAGAGCTGGAGGCTGGCAGCTAACAGCGGACAGCCAGGCAGGAAAGAGAGCTTACTTTGTTTGTCGATTTCTTCATTCACCGCCCGGTATTTGCCACGGTCTGCGCGCTGATGATCATTCTGGCCGGGGCCATCTGTATTCCCAATCTTCCTATCGCCATGTACCCAACGCTGGCGCCGCCGGTGGTGGCGGTAACGGCCAGCTACGTGGGCGCCGACGCGCAGACCGTGGAAAAGGCTGTCACCATTCCGCTGGAAGAGGCGATCAACGGCGTGGAGGGGATGCGCTACATCAGCTCCTCCAGCACCAACAGCGGCACCTGCGAAATCGACATCACCTTCCAGACCGGCTACAACCTCGACATCGCAGCTGTGGACGTGCAGAACCGAGTGGCCAGCGTGGAAGGCCGCCTGCCCGGCGAGGTCGTCTCTACCGGCATCAACATCCTGAAGGCCAACTACAACTTCGTATTCGGTGCGGGATTTTATACGCGCGACGGCCGCTACTCCAGCGAGTACATCTCCAACTACCTGGATGTTTACGTGAAAGACGCGCTCAAGCGCGTGCCTGGCGTGGGCGATGTGATGATCTTCGGCGAGCGCAAGTACGCCATGCGCGTGTGGCTCGATCCCGTGCGCCTGGCGGCCCGCAATCTGACCGCGACCGACGTGGTGAGTGCGCTGGTAGAGCAAAACGTCGAAGTTCCGGCCGGCCAGCTCGGGCAGCCGCCTTCCGATTCGAAGCAGGCGTTTCAGATTCCCGTGCGCGTCGTAGGCCGCCTCTCCAGCCCGGAAGAGTTCAACAACATCATCGTCAAGAACTCACCGAACGGCCTGGTTCAGCTCAGGGACGTGGGCCACGCCGAGGTGGGCGCGGAAGATTACAGCACCCTGCTCGAGTACGGCGGCCAGCAGGCGATGGGCATTGGCGTGGAGCAACTCTCCAATGCCAACGCGCTCGACGTGGACAGCAAAGCCAAGGCCGTGCTGGAACAGCTCTCGAAGAACTTTCCGCCCGGCCTGGAGTACGCCATCGCCTTCGACTCCACCACAGCGGTGGGCGAATCGATTCACGAAGTGCTGATCACGCTGATCGAGGCCATCATCATCGTCATCACCGTGATCTTTTTCTTCCTGCTGGACTGGCGTGCCACCATCATTCCCGCAGTCACCATTCCGGTTTCGCTCGTGGGCACGTTTGCGTTTATCAGGATCTTCGATTTCTCCATTAACTCGCTCACGCTTTTTGGCATCACACTGGCCACGGGACTGGTGGTAGACGACGCGATTGTGGTGATCGAGAATGTGCAGCGCCACATTCACATGGAACACTCCAATGCCCGCGAGGCCACTTCCCGCGCCATGAGCGAGGTGACGAGCGCGGTGATTGCCACTTCTCTGGTGCTGATCGCGGTGTTTGTGCCGGTCAGCTTCTTTCCCGGCACTACGGGCATTCTCTACCGGCAGTTCTCGCTCACGATTGCGTTTTCCATTGCCATTTCGGCATTCAACGCGCTTACGCTTTCGCCGGCGCTTTCCGCGCTCTTCCTGCGCGGCGAGGAGGCCCGGCCACGCCAGCTTGATTTTCTGCACATTGGTTTTGTATCGCGCGCCTTCGCCGCATGTATTCACGGCGCTGACGAGTTCATCACATGGCTGGGGAACACCTACGCGCGCATCATTCATGTGGCTTTGCAACTGCGTTACGTGCTGCTGCTGGTGTTCTTCGCCGGCATGGGCGCCACGGTGTGGGTCTACCGCACGGTTCCAACGGGTTTTATTCCGCAGGAAGACCGGGGTTACTTCATGGTGATTGTGCAGGCGCCGCCGGGCTCATCGCTGGCCTACACCACCGCACTTTCTGAACGGGCCGAAGGCATCCTTGCCCAGGAACCTGAAA
>Ga0326728_10015568_pt1 | contig 15779 bp, 11 predicted proteins | sample MB3enrmetagenome_FD_207602 | JGI IMG/M metagenome (GOLD analysis project Ga0326728, IMG submission 207602) | Lab enriched peat soil microbial communities from McLean, Ithaca, NY, United States - MB31MN | ecosystem: Environmental > Terrestrial > Soil > Wetlands > Peat | place: USA: New York...
TTCCTCGACGGTACCAGTGAAATTTGGGTCACCCCACGGGCCACTCGTGTCATAAACCCGCACCGGTTCGTTCACTTCGATTTGGCCGTTGAACGATTTGGTGGGCGCGAGTTCGATTTCGCGCATCGGCACGCGCACGTCGGCGTGGATTTGGCCGGCGACGTAAATGCGTTTGCTTCCGGGCAGTTGCTCGCTGCTATGAGGTTCGACCGAATCTTTGGTCGCAATCATATATTTGTGACACGTGTCAGGTGTCAGGTAACAAGATCCAAAAAGCGGGAAAGGAATCGAAACATCCCTTCGCCGGCATTATCCGGATCAGGTTCAACGGGTCTCCGCCGAAACATTCGGAGGACTCTCAGCCGCGTTTCCTCTGAAACGCTTGGCTCCCCGATGTTGCAAAGCTAGGACGAATAGCGGACGGCGTCAAGTCGCGCCGCAATTCGGGTAGGGACGGCGCGCTGCGCCGTCCGGTCATCGCAGCGCGATGACCCTACCATCGGCTCGCGAGGACGCTCGCCCCACCGAAATTTTCAAATCGCACCAGCGTGGCCAGAGCATTTTTGCCCGGCGCTTGACACTACCGAGTTCGCAGATGTTATCCTCCGCACATGACGCCACGATTTCTTTCCTTCTTCCTGCTGTTGGCCTGTTTTCAGCTCCGCGCCGCCGATACGCCGGATTATTCCTCGTTCATCCGCACGCCGCCCGCACCGGACAGCCCGCGCATCAACGGCCCGGACATTTTTGGCGTGCGCCCCGGCTCGCCTTTTCTTTACACGATTCCGGCCACCGGTGACCGGCCCATGACGTTCAGTGTCGGAAACCGGCCCGCCGGCCTGAGCGTGAATTCCACCAATGGCCAAATCACCGGCAAGCTCAAAAAGCGGGGTGAATATGACGTGGTATTTCAGGCTAAAAACGCGAAGGGCGAGGCGGAGAAGAAATTCCGCATCGTCTGCGGTGACCAAATCGCGCTGACACCGCCAATGGGATGGAACAGTTGGAACTGCTGGTCGGCGTCGGTGGACCAGAAAAAGGTTTCGGAATCGGCGCAGGCGATGGTTTCCTTCGGCCTCATCAATCACGGCTGGACGTACATCAACATTGACGATACGTGGCAGGGTGAACGCACCGGCAAAGACCACGCGCTCCAGCCCAACCAAAAATTCCCCGACCTGAAGGCGTTGTGCGCCGAGATTCACCGCCTCGGCCTGAAAGCCGGCATTTATTCAACGCCGTGGATTACGTCCTACGCTCTCCAAGCGGGCGGTTCCAGCGACAATCCGGACGGTTCATGGTCGAAGACGATGGGCAACCAGAAACATTGGCGGTTTGGCAAGTATGCGTTTACGCAGGCCGACGCCAATCAATGGGCGGCTTGGGGCTTTGATTATCTCAAATATGACTGGAACCCGATTGATGTCGCGCACGTGAAAGCCATGAGCGTGGCCCTGCAGAAATCCGGGCGCGACATCGTCTTCAGCCTGTCGAACAACTCGCCGTTCGATCACGCCGCTGACTGGGCGCGCTGGGCGAATTGCTGGCGCACCGGCGGCGACATTTTTGACAGTTGGGACACGCCCGGTGAGTTCTGGCAATTCAACGTTTCGGAAATCGCCTTTTCGCAGGACCGCTGGGCGCCTTACGCCGGACCGGGACATTGGAACGATCCCGACATGTTGGTCGTCGGTTATGTCGGCTGGGGACCGCAACTGCACCTGACCCGGCTCACGCCGGACGAGCAATACACGCACATCACCATGTGGTGCATGTTGTCCGCGCCGTTGCTTATCGGCTGCGACCTGAACCGGCTCGACCCTTTCACGCTGAATCTGCTGGACAACGACGAAGTGCTGGCGATTGACCAGGACGCGCTCGGCGAACAAGCCACCCGCGTGGCGACCGTCGGGGCGGTGGACGTGTATTTGAAGGATTTGGAAGACGGCGGCAAGGCTGCGGCGTTCTTCAATCGCAGCTCGGTGCCGGTGAACTTCGAATTCCGCAAACTCGATTTCATCGGCATTCACGGCCACCAGCGCGTGCGCGATTTGTGGCGGCAGAAAGACCTGCCGGACGTGGCCAATTCCCTCAATAATCTGTTCAAGGTGAACATCGCCGCGCACAGCGCCGAACTTTACAAATTCACGGCGGCGAAGTGAAAAACAGCGTGGGATTCCGGCACGACGGCTGAGTTTTACCGGCGGGACGCCCATCTTATTCTTTAATTCGTGCCGATTGTTACATTGCCCGGCTTGACCGGCGCGGTAAAAAACGATTTGATTTAGAAGGACATTTTTATGAGTTCACCTAAATCTCCGCTCGATGAGTTGCGCATCGAGCGCCGCCCCGAACGGCCATCCCGATTCAGACCGTGGATGGTGGTCGTGGCGATTATGATCCTGCTGGCCTTGGGCGGAGCGGTCTGGTGGCACTCGCAGGCCGACGCCATCGAAGTGCACACGGTGGTGGCAAAGGACGCCATGAGCGGCAGTGGGGACCACACAGTTTTGAATGCTTCCGGCTACGTCACCGCCCGACGGGAAGCGACGGTTTCCTCCAAAGTCACCGGCAAGGTCATGGAAGTGCTCATTGAGGAAGGCATGAAGGTCACCAACGGGCAGGTTCTGGCGCGGTTGGATGATTCCAACGTCAAGACCAGCCTCGACGTGGCCGTGGCCCAGTTGGCGTCGGCTAAGGCGGCGCTGGCGGAAACCGCGGCGCAACTCAAGGATGCGGATCAGGAATATCAACGCACCACCGAGCTGGCCAAACAACATATCGCCTCGCAATCTAATCTGGACCTGGCCGAAGCGAATGCCAAGGCGTTGCAGGCGCATCTGGCGCAGCAGCAACTCGACGTCGTTGTCGCGGAACGCCAGGTGACCATGTGGCAGCAGCAGATGGACGACATGATTATTCGTGCTCCGTTCGACGGCGTCATCACCACCAAGGACGCGCAGCCAGGCGAGATGATTTCCCCGGTCTCGGCGGGCGGCGGCTTCACGCGCACGGGCATCGGAACGATTGTGGACATGAGCTCGCTGGAAATCGAGATTGACGTGAACGAAAGCTACATCAACCGCGTCGAGCCAGGGCAAGCGGTCGAGGCGACACTCGACGCGTATCCCGACTGGAAGATTCCCTGCAAGGTCATCGCCATCATCCCGACGGCCGACCGCGATAAGTCCACCGTCAAAGTCCGCGTCGGATTCGATCAGCTGGATCCGCGTATCCTGCCGGACATGTCGGTGAAGGTCGCCTTCCGCGACAACGGCGGTACGGCGGCGGGCCATGCGGTGATTATTCCCAAGGGCGCCGTGCTCAACCGCGACGGACGTGATGTGGTGTTCGTTGTCCGGGACGGCCGTGCCGAACGGCGCGCGGTCACGGTCATTGACACGCAAAACGATGACTCCGTGTTGAGTGCGGGCGTTACCGCCGGCGAAAGGGTCGTTGTGGACGCGCCGGCCAATTTGCAGGACGGCATGACCGTGAAGGAGAAAAAGTTATGAGCGAAAACAAATCGAACACTGGCTCCCTGGTGCAGGTCGAGGGCGTGGAAAAAGTTTTCCATCGCGGCTCGGAGGACATTCACGTGCTGACAAATCTGAATTTGCAGGTTCCTGCCGGCGAGTTTCTAGCGCTGATGGGGCCGTCTGGCTCCGGCAAGACCACGCTGTTGAATTTAATCGGCGGCCTCGATCGGCCGACGAACGGTGCCGTTACGGTCGCCGGCGAACGGCTTGAGCAATTGTCCGACCGAGCTCTGGCGGCATGGCGCGCGCGGCACATCGGCTTTGTCTTCCAGCTTTACAACCTGATGCCGGTATTGACGGCGGAACGGAACGTGGAATTGCCGCTGTTGCTCACTCATCTTTCCAAGGCCGAACGGAAACAACACGTGGACACCGCGCTGGCGGTCGTCGGGCTGTCGCATCGCGCGAAACATTACCCGCGCACGCTTTCCGGCGGCGAACAACAGCGCGTCGGTATCGCGCGCGGCATCGTCACCGACCCGACGTTGCTGCTCTGCGACGAGCCGACCGGTGACCTGGACCGCAAGGCCGGCGATGAAATTCTGAATTTGCTTCAGTCGTTGAACCGCGAGCACGGTAAAACCATCATCATGGTCACGCACGACCCGCACGCCTCGGCGCGCGCGGCCCGGACGCTGCATCTCGACAAGGGGCAATTGAGTAACGGAGAAGTGAGATGAACGTGGAGGAGATAATACTGGATGCTACATTGATCGCTCCCTCTCTTCCGCGAAGCGGAGGAGAGGGCCGGGGAGAGGAGGCGCGTCAGAGTACTGGGAGGCCCCTCTCTCCGGCTCTCTCCCCGCTCGTTCCTCGCAGGGCGAGAGTGATTAGGTATAGTGTCTGTGGCTCCATCGCTCTAATGCCGCGGTTTTCCCCATGAAATTTTTCCATCTCATCTGGAGCAATTTGCGGCGGAAGAAACTCCGCACGTCATTGACGCTGCTTTCGATAATCGTGGCGTTCATCCTGTTCGGTTTTTTGTCAGCCATCCAGGAGGCGCTGGTCGGCGGTGTGGCGCTGGCGGGCGCGGATCGGTTGATCGTCCGGGAAAAGGTTTCCATCATCAATTTTCTGCCCGTGAGTTACGAGGAGCGAATCGAGCGGATTCCCGGCGTGGATTTTGCAACGCACCAGACTTGGTTTGGTGGCATCTACCAGGATCCAAAAAATTTCTTCATGCAAAATCCCGTCGAGCCGGAAAAATTCCTCAAGATACACCCCGAGTTCATCCTGCCGCCGGATGAGGAGAAAGCCTGGCTGGCGACGCGGACGGGCGCGATTGTCGGCCGTCGGACGGCGGAGCGATTCCATTGGAAAATCGGCGACAAGGTACCCATTCAATCCACCATCTGGACAATCAATGGCAGCCGGATATGGACATTTGACATTGTGGGCATTTACGACGGAAAGGACAAAGGGACCGACACCACGCCGATGTTTTTCCGTTACGATTATTTCGATGAAGCGCGGCAGCAGTGGGGAAAGGGAAGGGTCGGCTGGTACACCATCCGCATCAAGGACCCGTCGCAGGCGGCGGAAGTGGCCAAGCGGGTGGACGCGGAATTTGAAAATTCGCCGGCGGAAACCAAGACGGAGCCGGAAGGCGCGTTTATTCAGGGCTGGGCCAGCCAGATCGGCAACATTGTCTTCATCGTCGCGGCGATTTTGAGCGCGGTGTTCTTTACCATCCTGCTGGTGACCGGCAACACCATGGCCCAGGCGGTGCGCGAGCGGACCGGCGAGTTGGGCGTGCTCAAGGCCATCGGCTTCACCAACGGACAGGTCGTGGCGCTTGTTCTTGCCGAAGCGTGCCTGCTCACCGTTATCGGCGGCACGGTGGGTTTGGCACTGGCGCGCGCCATCACCCCCGTGGTGGCTGAAAAACTGGCTGGTCTGTTGCCGATGTTTTTTCTGCCGACGCACGCTTTGTTCACCGGCCTGGGCCTCAGCATCGCGCTGGGGCTGGTCACCGGAATTTTTCCCGCACTCCAAGCCATGCGCCTGCGTGTCGCGGATGCACTGAGGAGGATGTGACCGTTAGTTCAATATCCAACATTCAACACTCAACTTTCAACCTTCAACCAATCCATGGCCGGCCCCATCAACTGGATTTCGCAAATCGGCTCCATCACCAAATTCGGCTTGTTGAGCCTTCCGCAACGGCGCGGCGCGGTCGCGGCCACGGTCATCGGCATCGCCGGCGTCGTGGCCGTGCTCGTGGGCGTGCTCTCCATCGCGGCGGGTTTCCGGCAAGTCATGAGGGTTTCCGGTTCGCCCGATGAGGCGATTGTTTTGCGCAGCGGCGCCGACAGCGAAATGGTCAGCGGCCTGGGGCGTGCCGAAACGCGTGTCATTGCCGATGCGCCGGGCATCGCGCGCACGGGCGAAGGGCCGCTCGCGTCCGCGGAATTGTTTGTCATCATTGACCTGCCCAAACGCTCAACCGGCATGGACGCCAACGTCCCCTTGCGCGGCGTGGAACCGGCCGCGTTGCTGGTGCGCGACCATCTGAAAATCATCCAGGGCCGGATGTTTGAATGGGGCGAGGACGAGGTCATCGTCGGCCGCGGCGCGGCCCAGGAATTCGCCGGACTGGGCGTCGGCTCGAAAATCCAGGTGGGCCGTTACGAATGGCCGGTGGTCGGCAGGTTTTCGGCGAATGGCGGCGCGGCGGAATCCGAAATTTGGACTGACGCCAAGGTGTTGCAGGCCGCCTATAATCGCGGCGATTCGTTCCAGTCGGTCTCCGTCAAACTGAATTCGCCGGCGGCGTTTCAGGCGTTCAAGGATTCGCTCACCTCCAATCCGCAGCTCAACGTGCAGGTCATCCGGCAATCCGATTATTACGCCCAGCAATCCGAAACCATGACGCGGCTGATCACGACACTCGGCTTTCTCATCGCGTTTCTGATGGCCATTGGCGCGGTGTTCGGCGCCTTGAACACGATGTACAGCGCGGTGGCGGCGCGGACGCGGGAAATTGCCACACTGCGGGCGCTCGGCTTCGGCGGCAGCGCGGTGGTGGTTTCCTTGATGCTGGAATCACTACTGCTGGCGTTGGTCGGCGGCGTCATCGGCGGCACGCTAGCCTATATCGCCTTCAATAATTTCCATACCTCGACGATGAACTTCCAAAGCTTCAGCCAGATTACGTTCGCCTTCAAAGTCACGCCGGAATTGCTTGTGCGCGGCATCATGTGGTCGGCGGTCATCGGTTTGATTGGCGGCTTGTTCCCGGCCATCCGCGCCGCGCGGTTGCCCATCGCGGCGGCGTTGCGGGAATTGTGACGTGCCGGATTTCCGAGAGTTCTTTACCCGTCACTCCAACGTATTTTGGCATTCACTCACCTTAAATGGTGAAAATGCGGCGGTCCGCTTGTCCCCCCGGGGGGAGCGGTTAATTTGCCGGACGAAAGGCCAATATGCTTCTGAACCGTTTCACCTATGAAAACTCGCCGCGACTTCCTTAAAGCCGGACTCGCCCTCGGCGCGAGTCTGCCCGTCTTCGCCAATCTCGAAAAACTCTTCGCCGCCGATGTGCCAGCGACCAACTCCGCTGCCCCCGCTGCGCCGGCTGGCGCCAAATCCGTTCTCGTTGCCGTGCGCGACGGTGGACGCGCCGCGATGCTGGACAAGGCGATGTCCGCACTTGGCGGCATGGAAACGTTCGTGAAAAAGGGGCAGACCGTTCTCGTGAAGCCCAACATCGGATGGGATACGCCGCCGGAACGCGGCGCGGATACGCATCCGGAACTGGTGAAACGGGTGGTGGAGATGTGTTTCGCGGCGGGTGCGAAGTCCGTGAGCATGTTCGACAATCCTTGCGACCAATGGCAGCGCTGTTACAGCCACAGCGGCATGGAAAAGGTGGCGCAGGACACCGGCGCCACGCTCGTCAACGGCAAGGATGAAACCCTTTATCGCGAAGTTGAAATTCCTGGCGGAAGGAAACTGCACACGGCCGAGGTTCATTCACTCGTGCTCGACAGCGACGTGTTCATTAACGTGCCGGTGCTCAAACATCACAGCGGCAGCGTGATGACCGGTTGCATGAAAAATTTGATGGGCATTATCTGGGACCGCGGATTTTATCACCGCACCGATTTGCACCAGTGCATCGCCGACATCCTGACGTTCAAAAAACCGACGCTCAACATCCTCGACGCCTACGCGCCGATGGTTCGCAACGGCCCGCGCGGCGTGTCAGTGGACGATTTGGTGACCATGCGCACGCTGCTGGTCTCGACTGACATCGTGGCGATTGACGCCGCCGGCGCGAAGCTGCTCGATCATCAGCCGTCCGACGTCCGGCACATCGCCATCGCCGCCGAAATGGGGCTCGGCACAATGGACCTGGAACAAGTGGACATCCGCCGGTTCAAACTGGCATGAAGCCGTGCCGCCCAAATTCCTCAAATGGCTACGGGTTTTTATCGCCGCGGTCGTGTTTGCCGCGCTGACGGCGGCGTTCGTTGATTTTCGGGGTTTGGTGCCGTGGCAAATCGGCCACGCGCTGGCCGAAATTCAATTTGTTCCCTCGCTGGTCGCGCTCATCACCGGCGCGAGCCTGTCGCTCGCCTGTATTATCATTGCCGTCATCACGCTGGCGGCCGGTCGGATTTACTGTTCGGCCATCTGCCCGTTGGGAATTTTTCAAGACGTGGTCATCCACCTGACAAAACGGCCTAAATCCCGCCCGGCACCCTACACACATCCCCACACCTGGCTGCGGCAGACATTTCTCTGGGCAACGGTCGCCGCTGGCGTGGCGGGCTTCGGCGGTTTCGCGCTTTCGTTATTGGACCCTTACAGCAACTTTGGTCGCATGGCTTCGGACATTTTTCGGCCACTGGTCACGATGGTGAACAATACGATAGTCAGCTCAGTGGATAAACTGGGTTGGCACGGACTTTTCCGCGTTGAACCGCATTGGGCCAGTTTTGGGGCGTTACATCAACCGCTGATTCTTCTCGGTTTGCTCGTTGTGTTGGTTGTACTTGGCGGGCGACTCTATTGCAACACGCTCTGCCCCGTCGGCACGTTGCTGGGCTGGCTTTCGCAACGCGCGGCGTTCCGGCTCCAGATTGACCAAGGTGCCTGCCGCAAATGCGCCGCGTGTCTGCGCGCCTGCAAGGCACAGTGCATTGACTTGCGCGCTGGTGCGATTGACTTCTCCCGTTGCGTGGCGTGCTACAACTGCATGGACGTCTGTGATGAACATGGCATCAACTACCGTTTTGCCTGGGCGCGAGAGAAAACAATTCCAGCGCCCGCTTCGCAAACTGCGTCCGATGGTGTAGCCGACCCGCAACGGCGCGCGTTTCTTTCCAAAAGCATTTTGGGAATTGCCGGCGTCACCGGGTTCAGCCGCGTTTTGCTCGCGGCTGAGAGATCGCCCACCGGCAGTTTCGAGACGCCCCGGAATTTTTCACCGGTCATTTGCCCGCCGGGCGCGGTCAGTGTGGAGCGATTCCTTGACCGCTGCACGGCCTGTCATTTGTGCATCAGCGAATGCCCGACGGGAGTGTTGCAGCCGTCATTCGGTGAATACGGTTTCATCGGCATCATGAAACCGCGCATGGATTATCGCATTGCCTTTTGCAACTACGATTGCCGGCACTGCGGCGAGGTTTGTCCCGACGGCGCGATTGATTTGCTGGATCTGGCTGCCAAACACCTCGTCAAAATTGGTGAGGCACAATTTAATCGCGACAAATGCGTGGTGGTGACCAATGGCACCGACTGCGCCGCCTGTTCCGAGCATTGCCCGACCAAGGCGGTATCCACGATTCCTTACGGCGAGAATCTCCGCCTGCCGTCCGTGAATAACAAACTGTGCATCGGTTGCGGCGCATGTGAATACGCCTGTCCGGTCAAACCGGACAAGGCCATCAAAGTAATCGGCCTGCGCCAGCACGGCTGGGCCAAGAAAAACATCGAACCCAAGGCGACCCTGCCGAAGTCCAACGGTGATTTTCCGTTTTGATGTAGCGGCGCTCTGTGAGCGCCAGAAATTGTGCGCAGTCATAGACCGCCGCGACAAATCAGCTTACGTCCTCAAACTTCCGCCAGCGCGCGGTTGATGCGTTCGATGGCCTCGTCAATTTCCGATCGGTTCTTGAAGCCGATGATCACGGCGTCAATGTCGCGGCAGGCCATGGCAAAGCGGATGGATTTCTCGCGGTCGGCCGGGTCGGTAAACGTGCCGTTGCCGCAGATTTTCATGCCAATCACGCCGCGGCCCTTTGCGTGCATAATTTTGATTTGCTCCATCACCGGGGCGATGTCGTTTGAGATGCCGCGTGCCCAGCCGTTACGCTCGCCATCAGTGAAACGGCCTTGCGGGTTCACGCGCACCAGATGCACCTCAGGCCAATCCGAAGCGACGCCGGCGTACAACGCCGGCAGGGTGTGGCAGGATACGCCTTTGGCCCGGATCCATTTCCGTTCCTGGGCCTGGTTGAAGGCGTCCATGACGCGTTTCCATTCGTCGGTCCATTGGTCGCGCGTCATACAATGGATGAGCAGGCTGTCAATGTAATCCGTGTTGAACGTTTTGCGGTGCAGGTCAATGACGGCCAGCACGTCCTCCGGCCGGCCATCCACCTTGGATTGGATGAACAGTTTTTCCCGCGGCAAACCCTTGGTGGCGTCGGCAATCCAGTCAAAGGTGTGATACGCCTGGGCGGTGTCAATGTACGTGATGCCGTGGTCATAGGCGTAATGGATGAGATTGACGAAAGTGTCTTTGCCATCCGCAGTTTGGATGTAGCCGTTATTCGTACCGGTGCCGAATCCCAGCCGGCTCAACTTGATGCCGGTCCGGCCCAGCGTCACCTGGTCCGTCGCGGTACGCTTGGCGGTTGGACTGGCGGCGGCGGTCTCACCCCAAGCCCAAGGCGAGAGCAGTACCGTGCCGGCCAGCGCCGTGGTGGTTTTAAGAAATTCGCGGCGATTTAATCCGTTGCGGTTCCGGCGCGGATGTTTCATGAAAATTACCTTTCCACCTTGTGGTTCCAGGAACACCTCAACGCCAGCCGCGCGGAAAGGCGGCTATCAGGCGAAGAGGCGACCTGGCACATGTGTCACAGGTAACACCGGTCTGCGGAATTGCAACTGCGATTCACATTTGCCGCCTGGCAAATTGAACTTGCCGGCCTGTCCGGTTTGTTTCAGTGTCATTTCATGAATTTTCCACCGTTTTGGGCCAAGGGCGCCAGCGGTGATTTTTCCTGTTGGCGCTGGTCCAATCAGAGCCTGGCCGAAGCGCAGGCCCTCGCCGCGCAGGCGGCGCAACAACTCGCGGATCGTTTCCGGCACGGTGATATTCCGCCGCATCGCCGTGGTTATTATCCCGATCGTCCTTTCCGCGAACCGGTGCTGCGCGAAATCAAAAACCGCGCCGGTGAAACCGCCGCCGTCGTCACGCGCAATTCCTACGGCTGCCTCGTGCTGAACACAGCGCGGGTGATGTTCGTGGATGTGGACCTGCCGGAACCGAAACGTCCAGGACTGTTCCAACGGCTTTTTGGCAAACCTGAAGTTACGCCGCCCGGCAATCCGCAAAGCGACGCGATTACCAAAGCCGAACTGTGGACGCGGAATCATCCTGATTGGGGCTGGCGGATTTACCGGACGCGCGCCGGTCTCCGTTTGCTCGCTACGCACGCCGTGTTCGATCCGGAAACGGCGGCTTCGAATGGCGTGTTCGACGCGCTGGGCGCCGACCCATTGTATCGCCAGCTTTGTAAAACACAGAAATGTTTCCGCGCGCGGCTCACGCCAAAATACTGGCGCTGCGACGGTAGTCGCCCGCCTACGCGCTGGCCGTTCGAGAATGAGAAGGCCGAAAATCGCTTCAATAAATGGCAGGCGAAATATGACCAACTCGCCGCGTCATTCGCCACGTGCCAATTCAGCCGGCAAATCGGCAACCGTGACGTGCATCCCGACGTTCAACTCATCCTCGGCCTGCACGACGAAACCACGCGGGCAGAATCAAAACTCGAATTGGCGTGAGGCAAGGGGTTTGTTCGGCATATAAACTTCACCTTGTCTTCGTTCGATTGCTCTGACAACTTGCAACCATCAGATTAGTACCTATGCGTGAACCAGTCTTGAATCAAAAAACGCGGTTCTTCCCGCACTTACTGTCATCGTCATGCTCACAGTTAGCGGATGCACACACGATGGGAAACTTGCAGAACAGCCAGCACGGGCTGTGACGCAGTTTCAGCATTGGGTCCCGTTCTGCACTTCGCTCGCTGATGCTCGGCATACCATGGAGCAACACCATTTTACTTGTTCGGTGATGACAAACAGTAGTTTTGGAGATTTGAAGGCCGCGAGTTTTCTTTATTGGGACCGTAGAGACACTAACAGTCGGGTTACTCCGATTGTGACGTGCCGTTGGCAGGTGGCATTGATTTTGACGGATGGCAAAGTTCCAGCCCGGCGAGTTTATATAGGATTGAGTAGCCCATGAAGATGCTGCCTAACACCAGGGCAGGCTGCAAAGGGGTGTTATAATTTCCACAGATTGGACCGACGGAGGTTTCAAACGCGGTAGCCATTTGATTCACGCTGTTTTGACAGGCAAAGTTGTCTTGGGTTATCGGCCCGTCTCCAAAAATTTCAATTTGGACTGTTCAATTCACTTCCGCTGTGGCAGCTTGGGCGGACATCTACGGCTTAAAGTAACGTATTGATTTAAATAATGAGCAAAGCATACGACAAACCACCGACTGCCAATCAAAACATTCTAAATTGGGTTCAACAAATGGCCGAACTCTGCCAGCCGGAACGCCTCCATTGGTGCGACGGTTCGGACACGGAAAATCAGACGTTGTGCGATTTAATGGTCAAAAGCGGCACGCTCATCAAGCTTAATGCAAAGAAACGCCCCGGCTCGTATCTGGCGCGGTCGCATCCGAGCGACGTGGCCCGCGTGGAAGACCGGACGTTCATCTGTTCCCAGACGAAAGACCAGGCCGGGCCGACGAATCATTGGGCCGATCCTGCCGAGATGAAACAAAAGCTGCTCGGCCGGTTCAAGGGTTGCATGAAAGGCCGGACGATGTACGTGATTCCTTTTGCAATGGGGCCGCTGGATTCACCGATTTGCAAAATTGGTATCGAAATCACCGATTCGCCCTACGTCGTGGTGAACATGCGCATCATGACGCGCATGGGACAGAAAGTCTGGAACAAGCTCGGCGCGGACGGCGCATTCATTCCCTGCCTGCACTCGGTCGGCGCGCCGTTGGCGCCCGGTCAAAGGGACGTTCCGTGGCCGTGCGAACCGGACTCGAAGAACAAATACATCGTTCATTTTCCCGACGAGCCTTCCATCTGGTCGTACGGTTCCGGTTACGGCGGGAATGCGTTGCTGGGCAAAAAATGTCTCGCGTTGCGCATCGCCTCGGTCGTCGCGCGCCGGGAAGGGTGGATGGCGGAGCACATGCTGATTCTTTGTCTCACTTCGCCGCCGGGGAAGAAATATTACATCGCCGCGGCGTTTCCGAGCGCCTGCGGCAAAACGAATCTGGCCATGATGCAGCCGACGGTGCCGGGCTGGAAAGTCACGACGCTGGGCGACGACATTGCGTGGATTCGGGTGGGAAAAGACGGGCGACTTTACGCGATGAATCCCGAGACGGGCTTTTTCGGCGTGGCACCCGGCACTTCCGCCAGATCCAATCCCCACGCGCTGGCGGCCTGCGCGAAAAACACGATTTTCACGAACGTCGTGCTGACGCCGGACAATGACGTTTGGTGGGAGGACATGGGCGTGCCCGCGCCGGCCAAAGGCATCGACTGGCAGGGTAACGAATGGACGCCCGACAACGGAAAGAAGGGTGCGCATCCGAATTCGCGCTTTACCGTGCCCGCGGCACAATGTCCGGTGATTGACCCCGACTGGCAGAACCCGGAAGGCGTGCCGCTCTCGGCCATTTTGTTTGGCGGACGCCGGCCCCATACAATTCCGCTGGTCAATGAAGCCTTTGACTGGGAGCACGGGGTGTTCATGGGTTCGGCCTGCGGTTCGGAAACCACCGCCGCGGCGCTCGGCCAGGCCGGCGTGATGCGGCGCGATCCATTCGCCATGCTGCCGTTCTGCGGCTACCACATGGGCGATTATTTCGCCCACTGGCTCTCCTTCGCGCAGCGCACCGACCGCGCCAAACTGCCGAAGGTTTATTTTGTGAACTGGTTTCGCAAGGACGCGAACGGCAAATGGCTCTGGCCCGGCTACGGTGAAAACAGCCGCGCGCTCAAATGGATTTGCGAACGGGTCGAAGGCACCGGCAAGGCGCACAAGACGCCGATTGGCAATTTGCCGACCCCGGACGCGCTCGACGTTTCAGGGTTGAATCTGCCCGCCCAAGACATGGAACAATTGCTCGCGGTGGACGTGCCTGGCTGGAAAAAAGAAGCCGAAGACGTGGCCGCGAATTACGTAAAGTTTGACAGCAGAGTTCCAGCGGGATTGACTGAACAGCTCAAGGGTTTGCGGAGGCGGCTTGGCTGACGGCGCGCCGCTTTTTTATAACGCGTACTTTGCCGCCGCAGTCAGTGGACCTTGCCGTTCCGGTGCCCGTTTCTACGCTCGAGGCTCTTGGGATGCTCGTCCAGATTTCGCGACAGGTACACGTGCCGGGTTTCCTGGCCGAAACCCGTCTTGCGCAGGAATGCCAGAGCATCGGCATTGTCTTCGTCGGTGTCCACCAGCATGATGCGCGCTTCCCGGTTAATAAAGAGCTGGGTCAATTGGTTCAGCAATCGCCGGGCGATGCCGTGCCGCTTGTAACGCGGCGCCACGCCCAGCCACTCCAGCCAGCCGTATCGCCAGGCACTGCGTGGTTTCTCCATCATGCAGCCCAGCGCGAACCCGACGACCTTTCCGTCATCCTCCGCCACCATGCAGGTTTCTTCGTCAGAACGGAACAATTCCAAAATCTCGTGCTCATCCCAACTGCGATATAACGTCGGCAGATCCTCAGCCGTGAAAAGCTTTTGTCCCAGTCGAAAAACCGCGGGCAAGTCCCTTAATTCCATCTGCCTCAATTCAATATTACCATTTGGAGCTTTATTCAGCCCCCGTTTGTGCTTCATACCGACTGAATTTTAAGTGGACAGATTATTCAACAACAGAGAAAAAGAAAAATCACGACACAAGTAGTTGATAATCAATAAAATAACATGATCATGGCAACCCATGGCTGATTATCGCCAAAATTGGCGGCAAACAGCCGGAAATCGCTAAAAGACGAACGAAACTGAAATTTCTAACGTTCGTCCAGCAACGTCCTTGCCTTCGCCAGCGCCTCGTCCAGCTTGCTGGCGTCCTTGCCACCACCGCGCGCGTTGTCCGGTTTGCCGCCGCCTTTGCCGCCGACAATCAGCGCAATCTGCTGCATGATTTTGCCAGCTTGAATTTTCCAGACAAAATCGGGCGTGACCGCTGCCACGAGCGCCACGCTCCCCGGCTGCGGGCCACCGCCAAGAACAATGACGCCTTTGAACTGCTCCTTCAGCGAGTCGGCGACGGCCTGAAGAAAATCACCATCTACCGCGCCGAGATTGTGAATGATTGCGGGTATGCTGTTGATGGTCTTGATTTCTTCGAGCAGATTACTCGCGGCGTTTGAGGCTTCACGTTGCTGCGCGGCTTTCAGTCGTTTCTCGATTGCCTTTTGGTGTTCGAGCAATGCCTCGATTTTCTTTTCCAGTTCACCGAGGGGTGAATTCACCTTGCCCGCCAGCGATTTGATCAGTTGCAATTCGCCAGCGGCTTGGCGATAAGCTTCGAGACCGGCAACGGCCTCAATCCGCCGGACGCCCGCGGCGATGGCGTTCTCGCCTACGATGCGGAACAAACCAATCTCGCCCGTCGCGCGCGTGTGCGTGCCGCCGCACAGCTCCATGGAATAACCATCCAGCTTCGTCGCGTGCCCGCCGATTTGGACGACGCGGACGGTATCGCCGTATTTTTCGCCGAAAAATTGCATCACATCCTTGCGCGATTTCACGTCGGCGTAGGGCACTTCCGTCCAGCTCACGCCGGCGTTTTCGAGAATGCGTTCGTTGACGAGCTTCTCGACGTCGGCGACCTGCTGAGGCGTGAGCGGCGCGCTGTTGAAATCGAACGTGAGTTTGTCCGGCCCGACGAACGAGCCTTTCTGCGAAGCATCGCGGCTCACGACTTCGTGCAAGGCCCAATGCAAAAGGTGAGTA
>Ga0326728_10015569_pt1 | contig 15778 bp, 20 predicted proteins | sample MB3enrmetagenome_FD_207602 | JGI IMG/M metagenome (GOLD analysis project Ga0326728, IMG submission 207602) | Lab enriched peat soil microbial communities from McLean, Ithaca, NY, United States - MB31MN | ecosystem: Environmental > Terrestrial > Soil > Wetlands > Peat | place: USA: New York...
CCGATTGATGCCACTCCAAGCGGTTTTGTTTCAAAGGAAGCAAATAATTCCGACACCGGGCTGCCCAACTCGTCTTTAATCACGGCTTCCACGGTTTCTACCGACAGGGGTGTTAATGAATTCTGGAGCTTGGTTAATTCCATAATAAAGTCGGAAGGTACAACATCGGTACGGGTGGAGAGGATTTAGCCCATTATTACAATGGTTGTCCCGGCTTGTTCCAGCGACATGCGCGTGCGCCGCGATACCGAATAAACATCTTTTTTCCAGGGATTGGCCGGCGACGTCCAATTGAAAGGCAAACAATGTTCCAAACCCATGATGCGGATAAATTCACTCAGCCTGTATTTGACCAGAATCATCGCTAATTGGCAAATGTCGGGAGTTTTTACGTTTCCGGGTAGTCGTGTCGCTAATTTCCATGTCGTTTACACCAACCTGAACGCTATCGAGGTTTTTAAACTAAATTATTCTTTCGGGTAACAGCTCTTACCTGTCAGTCGGTTTCGGTTTTGTCTTTAAAATGTTTCTCCAGTGTGCCGCCGAGTGTTTTTGCGGCTTTCCCTACATCACGCACTCGGGCACGGACCTCGGCATCTTTGACTTTACTTTGCGAAACCTTGACTATGGCGCCTACTACGCTTTCCGCCAGTTCCGTAGCTTTTACCCTGACTTCCGGAGTTTCCAGTACCTCACTGATACTTGCCCCAAAGGCTTTGAACATCTCCCTGATGGTTTCGGCGGTTTCTTTTGTCTCTTGTTTTGCTTTAGCCGGCATTTTGCGTCCCTCCTGTTTATTCAATTGTTTTTTTCTGATAAGCCCTATAGCCTTATAGCACTATTGTATTGTCCGGATAGTCTAAAAGTTATAACGTAAAAAAGAGTTTGATGTCAATTTTATAACATCTTGGTATTTACCTATTTTTATGCTAACAAAATTCAGAAATTGATAATTAATTAATGCCATATTATCAAACCAATTAATATCAATTAAGTCTTGGTGTTTTTAGGCTTTTGATGCTTATCAACCGGTGGACCGGTTGCCGAACCGCCGTCAGCTTCACTCCCGAAGTACAGGTCTCCGTCGGGGCAGCCCGGCCCGCCGCTGATGTGTACTGTGCCGCGAAAACCGATAATATGCGGCGGTATTAATGCGTAAACCACGTCACCATCAATTTCCACTTTGCAGCCGTTAAGTGAGACGGTGGAACCATGCACGTGTTTGACGGCCATAATCACCTCCTTTCTTGTGTATATGGTGCAAACACCGATACGAAAATATAACATCATAATTGTAAAATAGTTATAACATTGTGCCTCAAAACGTTACAGAATCATAAAATTTGGTGCTGTGCGCTGTTTTGTCGATCACCGGGATTTCAAGTAATTATTATGTTTCCAGCATGATAGAATTTTATAAAATTGTAATATCTGCATCGGCGATTTTATAACAAGTATATAGTTCTTGAATATGATTAATATAATCCGGTAAAAAAGGAGCAGTGCTATGAGTTTTATTGAAATCGCGAAAACCGAGGAAATCCCCGCCGGACAGATGAAAGGCATAAAAAAAGATGATAAAAACATCCTGATTGCCAACATGGCGGGCAAGTTTTACGCTATCGGCGGTAAATGTACGCACGCCGGCGGCGATTTAGCCAAAGGGAAATTGGATGGTTCGATTGTAACCTGCCCGCGGCATGGTTCTAAATTCGATGTCACTACCGGGAAAGCAGCTGGCGGCCCGGCCAAACAAAATGAACCGTCTTACGCTGTCAAGTTACAAGGCAATAGTATTATGGTTGATATACCGTAAAAATTTTTGTGTTCTCGTTGTCGGGATAGTAAAGGAACAACTGATGTATGAATTGATAATTATCGGCGGCGGTCCGGCTGGGATGGCGGCCGCGGTATACGCAGCCCGCAAACTGATCAATACTGTTTTAGTCAGCGGCGATATCGGCGGACAGGTGAACTGGACCAACGGCGTGGAAAACTACCTTGGCTACCAGTTTATCGAAGGTGATGAGCTGATTGCTAAATTTCAGCAGCAGGTGGACCAGTTCCCCATCGAACAGAAAATCGGCTTAGAAGTCACCACTATTACTAAAATTGATGGCGGTTTTGAGGTCAACACCGAACAGGGAGATAAGTTTCAAGGAAAAGTAGTTCTCCTGGCCACCGGGAAACGCCCGCGTCTATTAAATGTTGATGGGGAAAAAGAATTGACCGGACGGGGAGTTACTTATTGCTCGATTTGTGACGGGCCGGATTTTACCGGCCAAAAAGTGGCTGTCATTGGCGGCGGTAATTCCGCCATCGAAGCAGCGATGGATATGGTCAAGGCTGCCGAACATGTTGATATGGTTTCAATGACGCCATTAACCGGCGACCCGATAATGATTGAAAAATTGACCGATACCAAGAATTTAACAGTTTTCACCGAACAGCAGACGGAAAAGATTCTGGGACAGGACCAGGTGGAAGGCATCGTGATAAAAGACCTGAAAACCGGTAACCTTACACAACTAGAAGTTACCGGGGTTTTTGTTGAAATCGGATTGGTGCCTAATTCTGGTATGGTCAGGGATTTAATAAAATTGAATCCGGCCGGTGAGGTGCCGGTAAATTCCTTCTGCGAAACTTCTGTACCGGGCTTCTTTGCAGCCGGTGATGTTACAGACGCTCCCGAAAAGCAAATCATCATTGCCGCGGGTGAAGGTGCCAAAGCGGCGCTGCAGGCACACCGTTATCTGCGCAGATTACCCAAATAAAAAATACCGGCATATTATTTCGAATGTGTAATGAGGAGCCAAACTTAAGTGGTAACCGAGAATCAAAATCCGGCCGCGCCTGATTTCACTGCGACGGACAGCGAAGGGCGGACGATACATCTGGCAGATTACCGGGGGAAAAAGAACGTTGCCCTGGTATTCAACCGCGGCTTTTTCTGACCTCACTGCCGCAGGCACATGGCGCAGTTGCGTCATGATTTTCAAAAATTTTTAGAACGTAATACCGAAATAATCGTTATAGGCCCAGAAGATTTGGCATCATTCAAAAACTGGTGGCATGCCCATGAAATGCCATTTATCGGGATACCGGACCCCCAGCATGATATTGCCAGGCTTTATAACCAGCGGTTCAAACTTTTAAAGGGCGGACGCTTACCGGCTATGGCCGTGATTGATACGGACGGCAACGTCCGCCTGATGCATTATGCCGATTTACCGGGTGATATCCCGACCGACGATGAAATATTAGCGCTGCTGGATAAATTAAACGGTGAAAAAGCGATACCTGGAACTAAACCGGCTGCGCGGTAGCACTAAACCGCATTAGTTTCAAGCCTGGTCTATGTAATCTGAGATGCTAATTTTCCGGTTGATATAGATATTATTTTACCTCAACCCGTCGCGTTAGGTAAAAAACCTGAAAAAGTGCAAATGTAATGATTTCGTGACATTTATTAACCAGATTTTATACCTTTGTGATTGTAACTATTCTATGATTGTTAATAAATATTGAACATTTAAAAGCAATGGTTATATTTACTTCTCTGAAAACGGGTGGAAACGGGCATGCAGGTAGGAAAATGATATGACAACATTAGCAAAAGATCAAAAGGTGAATAATTTGATTTATGATGCTGTTGCCGCCCGGAATACCCCGGTGAAACACAAATTTTCCGTATTGATTGTTGATGATGAGGAACGCATTCTTAATTTTCTCAAGACTAAATTAAAAACGACGGGGTTTGATGTGATAACGGCCGGTAACGGCGTCGAAGCTCTGGAGAGGGTACGGGAACAGAAACCGGATTTAGTTGTGATGGATGTAATTATGCCGAAAATGGATGGTTTTCAAACTTTGAAAGAGCTGCGTTCTTTTACTACGGTACCGGTCATCATGCTCAGCGCCCGGGGAGATGATTCCGATAGAATCAAAGGCCTGGGATTGGGGGCGGATGATTACCTACCCAAACCGTTCAATCCCGATGAGCTGGTTGCCCGGATTTGGGCAATCAAACGCAGGCTCAGTTCGACAGAAAAGAAAAACGTTCCGAAGGAAATAGCGGTGCACGGCCTGCAGATTAATTTTGAAGAGCGTCGTATCCTTGTTCGCGGCGAAGAAGTGAAGATGACCCGGATTGAGTGGCTGCTCTTGACCGAGTTGGCGGGTAATGCCGGGCATCTGATGACGTATTATGACCTGCTGTCCCGTATCTGGGGCCCGGAATACCGCAACGATGTCCAGATTTTGCGGACCTGGATCAGCCGGCTGCGTCAGAAAATCGAACCGGACCCGGCAAACCCCGGAATTATCTGCGTGGTACCCAAAATCGGCTACATTTTTAATAAATAATCCTTGAGAGCAGGTATTCCTTTTTCAAGCCCTCCGGGCATTTTAAAATGTCATGAATCTGTAATATCTTCAGGCGAATTTTTATGACTATTATATCCGGTAACCCGTATCATGTGGGTGATCATCGGCTCGAAGCAGGGGTATGAAAGAAATGAAACGGCTATATAAAAAATAATTTTCCCGTTAAAATGGATTTTCATGTCTTCAAAAGCGAAATATGCCTATTTATGGGCGACAACCAACAGTTGATTTGAAGAAGATTTATTTATACACGGCTCGACGTAGTGAATCCATCAACTGGTCAAATGACTGATTAAATTTAGCCAGGCCTTCATTTTCCAATTGTCGTGTTATATCATCGAGGCAGATTCCTAATTCCGGTAATTGCTCCAGCCTCCAGCGGGCTTTGGTTGTCTCCTGTTCGATTCTGTCAGCCGGTTCGCCGTGATTGCGGTAGGCGTTAAGCGTTTCCACGGGAAGTGTATTTATCGTGTCGTGCCCGATGAGCGCTTCCACATATTTGACGTCGCTGTAATGGGGATTTTTCGTGCCGGTACTGGCCCAGAGCAGACGTTGGTTATGTGCTCCTTCAGGCGCTAATTTTTGAAAACGGGTATTATTGAAGTATTCTCGGTAGTGCTGATAGGCTACCTTTGCACTGGCGATGGCAATCTGCCCGTGTAACATCTTCGCTAGTTCTGCTTTTTCATCTCCCTGGGCCGTGCATTTTTCCAGCATCGGGTCTATCAGTGTGTCAATCCGGCTGATAAAGAAACTGGCGACCGAAACCACATTTTTAATGGACTTATGCCGGTTCAGCCGGGCTTCCAGTCCCTCAAGATAGGCTTGCGCGACTGCCTGATAACGGGGGATGCTGAAAAGTAATGTTGCGTTAACATTGATTCCCTCGTTAATCAATTGCGTGATTACCGGCAGCCCCTCTTCAGTGGCCGGCACCTTGATTAGGACATTCGGCCGGTTTAATAACGCCCACAAACGCCGTGCTTCCTGCAATGTCCCCTCGGTGTTATGTGCCATGTGGGGGTTGACTTCCAGACTGACATAACCGTCAGTTCCTTCCGTCGCGTTATACAAATCTCGGAATTCATCCGCGGCGTTCTGCACGTCCTGAATAATGAGGGTTTCGTAGATTGTGTCGGTGTTTTTCCCCTCATGGGTCATTCTTTGGATATCTGCGTCATAATCATGGCAGTCCGTGATGGCTTTTTCAAAAATAGAAGGATTGGAAGTAATGCCTTTTACTTTGTCTTCCCTAATCAAACGTTTCAACTCGCCCCTGACCATCAAGTCGCGTTGAATGTAATCAAGCCAGATGGATTGCCCGAACGTTTCCAGTCTAACTAAAGGATTTTCTTTCATCTTAATTTTCTCCGATTGTTGTTATTGCCCGGCCGGCCCGTTCACCGAGGCGTTGTTGTTATAGCCGTTGCTTTCCCAGTAGCCGCGGAAATTAGTGTCGGATGATAATTCAATACTGGTTACCCATTTCGCCCATTTATAACCGTATTTACCGGCAGCGACTACCTAGAAAGGCCAACCGCGATCTGCCGTGAGCGTGACATTGTTATCTTTCAATGCAATGATGATGTTATTGCTGTCAATATAACTTAAGTCGAGCGAAGTATAACCGGCGGGAACATCCGTAGTGTGAAAAATGGCGATAGTCGCCGAAGGCTGGACACCCGCGGCCGCAAATATAGCGCTTAGGGAAGGGCCCGTCCATTCGGCCTGAAAGCTCCAGCCCTCTACACATTGCAAAGTTTGAACTTGAGATATCTGCGGATATGCCTCCAAGTCTGCGTAAGTCAGCGTCAGCGGGTGGTCTACCAGGCCGTCTATCGTAAGAGTGTAAGTTGCCGGATTAATATTTTGCGTACCGGCCAGCGCATTGTTGTTTTGCGATTTGATGGGTGTCAATTTTGTGCCGTTAAATTCCGTAGCTTCAATCTGTCCCGGAATCGTTGAGGTCGAAGAGGGGGCGGCTTTACACGTTGCCGCAAACAATACGACAATTGCTAATAGAAAAGTGGATATCAGATAAAATTTCTTGCGTCTGATTTGCATCTGTGTCATTCCCGTTCAGCCTCCATTTTCCGCCGGTAGTCATACCGTTGTAGATGCTATGAATCAGTAGAATAATAACACAAGCAGGGTCAAAAAATAATAAAATTTTACCCGAAAAGATAAAAAATATATAAAGAAACAAACTCTGATTTTCGCTGCATTTCGTCGGTACTGCCTTTTAAATTGACAACCTATCGCATAATTCTGGATGAGACTTTGCTTACGTGTTTGAATCAGCATAGTATTCGGCACGTTAGCCGTCTTTGCTGTTATAAATAATAAACAAGTTATAAAATTCGGTTCATGACTGTGACAGAATTATGACATTTTTTATTTTGGCAGTGCTAAAAGTCGCACCATAAGTTTTTATGCAATACTTATATTGTAAACAACAAAGGTTTTGGCCGATGCCTAAGATAATTCTGGCGATACTATCTCAAATTGATTCTCAAATAATGGCAAATCTGGGGCAAAGTTTAGCTAAAACTTTTTGCTGTCCGGTTGAAATCCGGCATCAACTTATGAACCTGGACTTCGCCTACGATGACGCCCGTAAGCAGTACACGTCGCCGCTGGTGTTAGCGCGTTTACGCCGGATGAAAAAAGGGAGCAGTGACAAAATTATGGCTGTCACCGATGTAGATTTATATTCGACCGGATATGATTTTGTTTACGGCGAAGCGGATATCAAGGCGGGAATTGCCTCGCTTTCAGTCAGTCGCTTGCATGACGGGAATCCGGATGTTTCGTCGGACTTGAGTTTAGCCACTGAGCGGATAATCCGGGAAGCAACCCATGAAATAGGGCATCTGTTCGGTCTGGGGCATTGCCGGGACCGGCAGTGTGTGATGTGCACCTGCACCTGTTTAGCGGAAGTAGATGCGGCACACGGCGGGTTGTGTCCCGAGTGTAATAAAAAATTAAAGCCGCAGTTGTGAAAAAAACCACTCAAGTTTAGGTGGCTTCGTTGATTTAGAATTAGACTTAGAATAAGATTATCATGTTTCCGATGAGAGCTGAAGGGTTCGAACCAACGACCGTTATAAAGGTGCTTATTATCGCAATAGATATCCACGAATTGTCCTTATCTAATTGAAATGAGTACCTTTTTTCAGATACAGGTTGCTTCACAAGTCACTTTCTGACGAGTTGTGTATTACTAAAAGATGAAATTACTAAACCAAGTAACAACATACTATATTGAATTAAATCAATGTCTCCAGCCGAATTATTTTTATCTTTCTCTCATATTGGTGGGCAGACCCCAGCCTGCTTTTTCACCTGGTTCCCAACTTAGCTGTTAGATACGGGTTCTCCTCGATTGAATCGGGGGGCCCATCATACCTCATGCGGGTTTGGCCAGGAGGCAGGGGCACCATGTTGTACAAACGGGTTTCCCCTTGCGGGGTCCCAAAACGTTATTCGGCGTCTCCCTGCCCACCTGATGTACGGTAAATTCCTCCTAATTAGTTACTGTTGCCAGCTGCGGTGATCGATAGAATGTTTGGTTCTTGACCAGGGCGCATGCAAGACGGAAGAGTTTGTTCAAAGCGGCTCCGACAACTTCTCTTCCACCCAGAGGGTTAGCATGGACCGGCCGCTCTCGTCTTTGTTTTGCCCATGCGCGAAAATCAGCGTTGAATCGCAACATCGGAATAACCGATGTCCATGCACAGTATCTCAGTACAGGCCGACCTTGTTTACTCATAGGTGTATGGCTGCCCCGCTTACCACCTGACTCTGACTCGGTGGGGTTGCTACCAGCCATCTTAATCATCTGTTTTGATGTTCGATATAACTTGAAGCAACCAAGTTCCGCGATCAAACCGGCCGCTGAAAGGTAATTGAGTCCTGTTATCGAGAGCAGATATTTACCTTCTTCTGTTTCGTCCACCAGTTGAACCAGTGTTCGTTCAATAGAGCAGATTTGTCCTTTGATGAGTTCAAGCTTTTCTACCAGAAAAGTAATTTCAGAAGCGACTGACCGGGCGCCTGCTGCAATGCCAATGGATGATGTTGCCACCTGATGAAGCGCCACAAGTTTTCTTCGCATGAGACGATGACCGTGATAATGAGCTTCAATGGTTGCTGCGAATTCACCCTGTGTCATGCCAGCAATTATGCCGGGGATCGCGCAGCAGGAAAGCACACAGAGACCTGTCACCGCACACGGATCTTTGAAGACCTGGACGAACTCCGGGAAAAGGCCGTCCATGAGCCCTTTCATCAGGTTGGTTATTCTAGTCCTTTCTTTGACCAGACGGCGATAGGCATTGTGAGCAGTTCGCAACTCGGCATAAACACCTTGCGGTATGGTGCTATCAACGAACTCGCCGGTACACATGAGCTGGGCTGCCACCTCACTGTCTCGATAGTCATTTTTTCTGTGATTCAGGTCTTTCCCTTCTCGCCTGCGCTTCAAGGTGTACTAGTTAATGAAATGGAAAGGGATTCCCTGTTCATCCAGATAGTAGGCTATATTACGCCAGTAGTGACCGCCTGTTTCTATGGCGAACATGACTCCTCTACAATCTGATTTAACCATTTCCGTTCTGACCCGACGTACCATGAATTCAAGCCCTTCTTTCGTATTGTCCAGCTAGAATCTGTCGCGGATAGTGAGGTCTTGAGTAATCGCCACCGCGGCATGTTTCTTCTTGTGAGGGTCGATTCCTACGATCAGATATCCTTCTGGTACTTGCTTTCGTTTCCGGGCTGCTGTATTCTGCATTTAAGATGGTTCCTCCTGCTTTAGATTTGGTGTTTGTAAGCTCACCGTCTCTATTGTAGCTGGAGCCATCTCTTTCCGTTATTCAATATACTAATCACTCAAATTAGTGCGTTTATGCAAAATGAAAACGGGATAAGAAATTCATTCTTTGTGGGTGCGTTAACAAATACACGAAGTAGCAGCAGCAATATCCAAAGCGTTATCTGTGTATAATGTTGGTATGGCATACAAAGCGATTCTTTTTGACCTCGACGGGACATTGCTAGATACTCTGCAAGATATTGTTGATTCTACCAATGTAGCATTAGCAAAACTTGGACTCCCCGGTCACGATTTACAGACCTATCGTAGTTTTATGGGGAAGGGAATGGCAGAACTTGCTTTCAAGGCGTTGCCTGAGTCATCCCGTAATCCGGATACAGTTGACCAGCTTCTGGCTAGTATCGGTAAGATATACGCGACTCGTTGGATAACCCACACACAACCCTATCCAGGAATTCTTGAAATGTTGGATGAATTCGTCGCAAAAGGGATTAAAATGGCGATTTTGTCCAATAAGCCCCATGAATTTGCATTAGAACAGGTTGAGAAATTATTGCCACATTGGAACTTTCATGAGGTCATGGGGTCATTTGGAGCAATACCCCTCAAACCTGATCCGACTGGGGCTTTGGAAATTTCAAAGAAACTCAGAATAAGTCCCATGGATTTTTTATATCTGGGTGATACAGAGATCGATATGCAAACTGCAACGGCCGCTGGAATGTATCCGGTGGGGGCTTTATGGGGCTTTCGCAGTGGCGAGGAGCTTTTGCTCGGCGGGGCATGGGCACTTATTAAACATCCCTTAGAACTAGTGGAATTAATAGGGAGAATGAATTCTTGATAATTGACCTCGATTGTTCGGGCTAATCTGGTAAGGTGCGTTAAAAATTGGGTGAAAAAGGTAATTTGATTATATTGATTTTACCAATTTTTATATTATAATAAGTTTGTTAAGACGGTAACATAATTACATAAATTGGATGCTATGAAATATCATCTATATTTGGTCACCTGGATGATATGGAGTTAATGGTGAAACCGGCCTAGTTTAGGTCGGTTTTTTTATTGGAGTGTGTGGACTATGATTGAAGGTGTTTGTCCCAAATGTGGTAAACGTTACTACGGGTGGGTATTACTTCAACCTCAGCATCAAACTTGCTCAAAATGTGGGGTTGGACTTTTAATTACCGAAGACGGAAAAAAAACTCTTCAGGGATATTCCCCTTTTACGGCAGAAGAGTACAAGATTAACCTCCCATCAAAAACTGTCCACGATTCAGAGAAGGCAAAGGACAACACTGTAAAAGAATAAGAAATAATTCAAATATTATTTTTAGCCCAATTCTTTAGTTCAAATGAGCATCTTTCTTTTGTAGCTTGCGACGCCGCAAAAATATGAAGATTCCTAGTGCAATAATCAACAATGCCGCAGTACCGATTGCGGTCGCCAAAATATACATCCTAACTACAGGCGTTGTTGGCGTGGATATTGGCCCGTGACTAACCACAACTTGGCCATTGACCAGGGTTACACCTAGTGACTGTCCGTTGATATCACCTACAATCACATTTGAAAGCGTAAGAGTGCAGGTGCCAGAGTTAGCCAGAGCAGTCATACTGATTACGGCGAAAGTCCCTGCTTTGGATGCAGTTTGGCCGCTGCTAAAAATTGCGTCCTCTACCCCCGTTATGGTTCCGCTGTTGTTGTTTATCATACCAGGTACAAAATAAGTACGGGCACCGTTCTGGTTAAATAAGTTACCTTCGGTGACACTATTAACGTTGACCAGCGAAGGGTTAAACGACAGATTAAATTGAGCGCCGGCAATAGCTGTATTAGGTTGCACGGTGATATTTACGGTAAATTGTGTTCCAGAACTAATAACTTGAGTTGGGGCGGAAACACTAACAGTAGAACCCCCAGCCGCAGATACGCGGATTGGTAAGCAAATAATAATAGTTAAGATAAAAATGATCACTGCTGATTTGAGAAAATTGCCTGCTTTCGTCAATTCCATTTGGTTATCACATCCTGGCCGTATTAACCTACAGTGGATTTATTCAGCACTTAAAAAATGCCGTGGGCATTTACATCAAATGACCAATTGTCCTCTGTCCCATACCTAACCTACATATAAATTACTTCATTTTATTTAGTGAGAAAATCACCCTAAAGGACTAATGATTTCAGTCAATAGTACCGACATTAAGGTCTTTCATTACTACAGCTATGATTAACCTCTAACATAAAACCTCGACAAAGCACACCCATTTGCCTCCTTTTAGCAATATCGCAGGTGACAGGGCTGCATCCGGACAAATACGATTATTCGTGTATTTTTTGAATGCAAGAAAAGCAGTTGTTATGCTATAAATTTAGAAAATCATTAAGTTCCACACTATTACTAACAAATATAAACCAATCAAAATGAAAGTCATAATCGTTGTAATAATGGGTCTTGTCTTATAAAGAAACCATAGGATGAACAGGGTTATTGTCGCGACTACCAGTTTTATTACTAACAGAAGGTTGCTATTGAACCATGCTTTCAGAAATGGGTTTACTTCTACGCCTAATTTATGCGTTGCCAAAACCCTTGTAACGACACCATCTGCCAATATCAGCGCCGCTAGGAAAATGAGCATGAGAGAAAAGAAACGCCGATTATTACTCTTACTGAGTCGCATTTCTCCCTTTAATCCGTTGGCATCATCAATTTTAGGTTCCATGCGTCGATGTCTCCATGGTCGGCTTCTTGATATTGTACTTGCTACTGTGGCTATTGGCAACCATTCTCCGCGGTGGACCGAGTATGACAATACTTTATCGGAAGGAAGGTTATCAAATAAAGGCAGATATAGTGGTAAAGAAGTAAACATCACCGGTATTTTCTGAATCTAACTCATTTATCGCAGTGAAGTTATTTTACGGATGCAAACTTAATAAAATCAATGCAAACGTTTTTAATCAAATCTACGCAGGACTTCACAGTGATGCTGATTCGTGCCTACCTTTGGCTGAACAACAATCCTTATGTCTATCAAGCCATAGGTGCGACTATTTGATACCGTTTAACTTCTGCTTCATTTAAAAAAGAATCGGCTGCTCACCATAATGAGCAGCCGATTCCGAAGATTAATTTAATAAATTGAACTATTAATTGATAGCCATGCCTATAATTGCTTGCCAAAAATATTCTTTGCTAACCCGTAACATCTCTCTTGCGGAAGAGATAGAAACTGAGCACCAAGAATGCCACGCTGTAAATGCCCAGCGTGAGAAAGGCATGGAGTAAGCTGGGCAACACATAAGACGTGCCCCCATTGCCAAAGCCCCCGCCAAACCCTTTGGGAAGATTGTTTAAGTCAGTGATGGCGGTCACATTAGCGTTTAAGAGGTAATTGGGGACATTGGCAATCCAGCCCCCAGCCAGCCTCATGAAAGCAGTGATGATTTCTTCCAGAAACAACACACCGATGCCGGTAGCAATCCCCGGCATGGCAGAACGGCCGACAATGGCCATTAGAAAGCCTAATAAGGCGAAAGGTATGATGATAAAGAAGGTACGCCAGAACTGGAGGAACTGGGCCCAGGCATATGAGCCTGTGAAAAAACTAAAACTGAAAACATAGCCGCCGAGCGCGGTGGTAATCAGCCCCATGAGGAAACCCACAACAACCGCGATTAACATCCCGATAAGTATCAGAATCCCTAATGAGATCAGTTTGGCAACGAGTAACTTGAAGCGGCTCTCACTGGAGATGAGAGTAAGACGGATGGTTTTCCAGTTGTATTCATTTCCCATCGAACTGGCGGTCAATATGATTGCCAGCAATGCACCAAATGATGTGATCAATGCCAAGGCAAATGGAATTGCATACGGCAGGCCCAGTAGATTCTGGATGTTCTGGATACGGGTTCCAGAAGCAGTCTGCAGATTAGTCTTGGATACAGCTAGTAAGATTAAGTTGACGATGATTATGATACCGACCAGAATGGACAGCAGCACCCATGTCATCTGACGCTTGCGTAACTTGAGCATCTCCGCGTCAATCATTCTGCCCAACCCCGAAAAAGGAGTCTCTGTTTTTACTATAGCAATATTATTAGTCACCACTAACACCTCCGGTTAATTGCAGGAAAATACTTTCCAGACTCGCGGTACGGTTTACCAGTTCGGAAACCAGAATACCTTTCTGCGCCAGAGCTAGGTTAACATCCGCACTACGATCTTGTGGTACATCTACTATAAGGTAATCGCCTTCTTTTTTTACTGATTTTATCCATGATAGACTGCTCAGGATAGCTGTTGCCTTCTCTACATCGTTTACCTTGATTTGTAAAACGCTGCCCTGTGAAAGGAGCTCTTTTATGGGCGCATCCACAATAACCGTGCCCTGCTTAATGATAGCAACATGACTGCAGACCATTTCCACCTCATGTAATAGGTGGCTGCAAAGGAGTATCGCTCGACTTTCGTGCGCCAGTTTAGGGATCAGGTCCCGTATTTCCTTGGTACCTGCTGGGTCCAGTCCATTAGTCGGCTCATCCAGGATGATCAGCTCTGGGTCCCGCAGTAATGTTGAAGCGATGCCCAACCGCTGTTTCATGCCCATCGAGTAATGCCCGTATTGGTCTTTGGCACGATCTAGCAGGCCGACACGCTCCAGCACTTCGGTGACCTTGCTTTTCGGAATATCGCCAATTGACTTGGCCAATACTGCCAGATTATCCCAGCCGGACAGGTAAGGATAAAAAGCCGGTTCCTCGACGATAGCCCCAATGCGCCGCAGGGCAGGCCAGCGGTGGCCGTCCTGTTTCACCCCAAAGAGTTCGATACTGCCGGCGGTGGGCGCAATCAGACCGAGAATCATCCCGACTGTCGTGCTCTTACCGGCCCCATTCGGACCTAGAAAACCGAAGACCTCACCTCGCCTCAGTTCCAGGTTCAGGTTTTTCACCGCCTCGATCCTACCAAAAGTCTTACTGAGGCCCTTGGTTTGCAGCACTACATCACCCGTGGTGCCCAGAACCGTCTCAGTTCCCACATTCATTGTCATGTTTCTTTTCCCTCTCTCACAACTGCAGACTGCTGTGCCTGCTTCTTACAACTTACGTTTTAAATATTTTGGCCGCTAATCAAAATCAGTTCTAACTCATAAATTCCAGGGGATAATATTGACAACCCGAGACAGGTAATGACGGTAAGTCTAAAACTGAAATCGATCATAGACTGGCGCAGATCACTTTCCGGCAATCCATAAAAGCTACTTTTTTAATTTCTTGTGCATCGCACCAATTGTTTTTTCCGTGTTGGATACCATTTTTTTCAGATGTTCCTCGACATCTTCAGGGCGAGCCAGAATCAGGGCCTTGCGCAAAGGTGCCGATACCACGAGCAAACGGTCCCCCGGACCAATGCCCAGAAACTCGCGAGCTTCTTTCGGTATAACAAGCTGGCTCTTGGTATTAAGACGGGCCACACCCAATAGTTTCGTTTGGTGAATCATATTCTTACCAGTAATAATTGTAACACCAGTCAGCAACGATTTCAAATGTATTACCCCACCAATCATCACCTCCCCAAGATAACAATAGATGGGTAGATGCTGATTACCGATACAATTTGGAAGTAAGGGTTTAAAATATATCGTGCAAGTGATGCCTGGTGGGGCACTAATGTTGGTATAACTTCGATTGAGGTAAGAACCCTATTATCTATTTCACGTTTTGTTAAGCAAAGAGTATAATGGTGATACTTTCCGGAGTAAGATTAGCATGATCACTAGAGAAATAGAAATAGACCGATTTACCGCAAAATCTGATAGTGGCAAACTATGCATTATTTTAGTGTATCAGCAATATATTGGGGCAGCTACCATCGAGAACCCCCAAAGAGAAATTCCGAGTGCAAAACGATACGCTACTCTCCATGGATTCCACGTCAACACTATCGATTCTGAAACCTTTGAGATCGCCGAGACCCAGGAAAGATTTAAGAAAGTCTGATTGGGTTTTTAAGCAAAAGTACGGTGAACTTAATTTCCCCGAAATAGGAGACCAAAAGTGATAATTGACACCAATGAATTAGCATTGCAAGACGCTTCTCATGTAATGACTGATATCATAGTGCCGCGGCCAATTGCCTGGGTTTCGACAATCGATGAGAATGGGGTTTACAATCTCGCCCCATTTTCTTGCTACGGTCTCGTTAGCGGTATGCCGATGGTCATAGGTTTTTCTGTTGGCTCTTACCGAGATGGGCGGAAAAAAGACACCCTCAGAAACATAGAACTTACCAATGATTTTGTCATTAATGTTGTTACGGAGACGCTGGCGTCAGCCATGAATAAAACCTCGGCTTCCTATCCCAGAGAAATCAGCGAGTTCTCTGAAGCAGGGCTGACACCGGTAAAAGCGGATATTGTCAACGCGCCGATGGTAGCGGAATCGCCGATTAAGATGGAATGTCGTGTCCTGCAAATCATAGAGTTCGGTAAAATTCCTGTAACTAACAGCCTGATTCTTGGATCAGTATTGCGGGTGCATAT
>Ga0326728_10015571_pt1 | contig 15777 bp, 16 predicted proteins | sample MB3enrmetagenome_FD_207602 | JGI IMG/M metagenome (GOLD analysis project Ga0326728, IMG submission 207602) | Lab enriched peat soil microbial communities from McLean, Ithaca, NY, United States - MB31MN | ecosystem: Environmental > Terrestrial > Soil > Wetlands > Peat | place: USA: New York...
CTGCTTATTGTTGTGGGTGTGGCCATGGATACCGTCAACCAGATCGAATCGCAGCTGATCATGCGCCATTATGACGGCTTTTCCCCGCGCTCCGGTCGCATCCGCGGAAGGAAAACCTGGTAATGTCATCATCTGCATGTGCAGTGGAAAGCGGCCGGGTGGCGGTGTCTTTGACCGCCCCCGGCCCGATTCTTTTGTTGGGCGCACCGGGCGTGGGCAAGGGGACCCAGGCCAAGGAATTGGTGAAGTTATGGGAGATCCCCCAGATCTCTACTGGCGATCTATTGCGCGGCAATGTGGCCCAGGGCACTGAGTTGGGCAAGATTGCCAAGGAGATCATGGGCCGCGGCGAACTGGTTCCCGACTCTCTGGTCAACGAGATGGTTGCCGTGCGCCTGCAACAGCCGGACACAGCCAACGGCTACATCCTGGACGGTTTTCCGCGTACCCTGCCGCAGGCCGCCTGGCTGGATGGAAGACTGGCGGAGAGCGGCCAGACATTGCCCGTGGTTGCCGTCAGTATCCATGTGGACTATAATCGGTTATTGCGGCGCATTACCGGTCGCAGAAGCTGTCCAGCCTGTGGCGCCATCTATAACATCCATGGAAAGCCGCCTGCAAGGGAGGGTTTCTGCGATGCGGATGGCGCGGTTTTGGCGCAACGCGCCGACGACACGGAGAAGGTCTTCGAGGAGCGCATGCGCGCTTATTCGGCCCTGACCGAACCGGTTGTCGAGCACTATCGGGCGTTGGGCCGTTTTGCGGAAGTCGATGGAGACCGGCCGATCCTGGAGATCGCGTCGGGCATTGTGACCGCCGTCGCAGAGTTGCGGAAGTAGCGCAATCGACGGCAAAGGTGTGGAACGAGGGATTAGGGGTAAGGGGTTAGGGGTTTGATACGGTCTGGAACTGCTTCCTAACCCCTAATCCCTAAACCCTAACCCCTGTTTTTGAAAGCTGGTTTCGTGGCAGTAATCCTCAAGTCGTCCAAAGAGATCGAGAAGATGCGAGTGGCGGGTCAGGTGGTCCGCGAGACGCTGGAACTGGTGCGCGGGCTGGTCAAGCCCGGCGTCACCACCCTGGATCTGGAGAAGGCGGCCGAGGCGCACATCCTTTCCCGCGGCGCCAAACCGGCGTTCAAGGGTTATCATGGCTTTCCCTGCGTGCTCTGTACCTCAGTGAACGGCGAAGTGGTGCACGGCATCCCTAACGCCAAGCGGGTCTTGCACGAGGGGGAGATCGTTTCTGTCGACTGCGGCGCTTTTGTGGGTGGATATTGCGGTGACGCAGCCATCACAGTTGCGGTGGGCCAGATCAGCACAGATGCGGCCCGGTTGATGCGGGTGACCGAAGCCTCGCTGCACGCTGCCATCGGCGTGGTGCGGCCGGGAGCGACATTGGGCGATGTGGGCTGGGCGGTGCAACAGGTGGTCGAGGCCGAGGGCTTTTCCGTGGTGCGGGATTTTGTCGGACACGGAATCGGCAAGCAGATGCACGAAGATCCCCAGGTGCCGAACTTCGGCCAGGCGGGGCGGGGCATGAAGCTGCGCGAGGGCATGGTCATTGCCATCGAGCCCATGGTGAATGCCGGGGGGCCGGACGTCCAGGTACTGGGCGACGGCTGGACGGCGATCACCGCGGATGGCAGCATGAGCGCCCATTTTGAGCATACGGTGGCGGTGACCGCAACCGGTGCAAGGATTCTCACCGAGTAGCACACTCGGGCAACCACGCCGGGCCGCGGGAGCGGACGGCAGAAGCGGGAAACAGTTTGTCGAAGGAAGACGCGATTGAGGTCATGGCAGTGGTCTCCGAGACCCTGCCCAATGCCATGTTCAAGGTCAAGCTCGAGAACAATCACGAGGTTTTGGCCCATGTCTCGGGCAGAATGCGCAAGAACTTCATCCGCATCCTGCCGGGCGACCGCGTGGCCGTGGAGTTGAGTCCCTACGACCTGAATCGCGGGCGCATTGTTTACCGCTACAAATAAGCTTTTAGTTTCTATCCTGCAGCCTTCCGCTGGAGGGTAGAAGCCGAATGGGAGCCGTAATCTTATTGCGGCTCCAAATCAGGGAATAAGAGCCGGAAGCTGAAAGCCTGCTTTTTCTTCCCCACTCCATCCGCCCGCCCTCTGGGAGCGCGGAGAAGGGCAACTCAAGAATGAAAGTCCGTGCATCGGTAAAAAAGATTTGCGTCAAGTGCAAGGTCATTACGCGCCGCGGTGTGGTGCGGGTGATCTGCGAGAACGCAAAGCACAAGCAGCGCCAGGGCTAGACAGCCTGGCATTGACGGGAAACCTCCACGACAGGGATCAGCGAACAGCTGACAGTTAACAGTTCACCCCTTGCATACGCAAGATGAAACTGGAAGCTGGCAACTGTTAGCTGTTAGCTCGGCCGGGGCTAGTTAGCTTGATTCAAGGCTTGCGATGAACCCCTGGAGGACTGCCGTTTCACCCCGTGCGAGCCGGTTAAGGCCGGAGGCACACAACCAGTAGCAGCAAAGGAATCTCCATGGCACGTATTGCTGGCGTCGATCTGCCCCGCAACAAGCAGGCTAGGATCGCGCTCACGTACATTTTTGGCATTGGCGATCCTCGCGCGCTCAAAATCCTGACGAAGGCGAACGTCGATCCCTTCAAGAAGATTCAGGATCTGAGCGAAGAAGAGGTCAACCATATCCGCCAGGTGATCGAGGATGAAGGTAACGTCGAAGGCGACCTGCGCAAGGACGTCACGATGCACATCAAGCGCCTCATCGACATCCAAAGCTATCGTGGTTTGCGTCACCGCCGGGGATTGCCGGTACGTGGACAGCGCACCCACACCAACGCCCGCACCCGTAAAGGCCCCCGCAAGGGCACGGTAGCCGGCAAGAAGAAGGCGGCGAAATAATGGCGAAAGAACAGAAGGGCGCAGCCGGCAAGTCCGGCGCCGGCAAAGCCGCCAAAAACAAGAAGTTCAAGAAGCGGGAGCGCAAGAATGTGCCATTCGGTATCGCGCACATTCAGGCTACCTTCAACAACACCATCGTCACCATCACCGACCAGGTGGGCAACACGCTGAGCTGGAAGAGCTCGGGTTCGTTGGGCTTCCGCGGTTCGCGCAAGGGCACTCCCTTCGCGGCGCAGCAGGCTGCTTCCAACGCCGCCAGCATGGCGCGCGATCACGGCCTGCGCGCTGTCGATGTACGCGTCTCCGGTCCCGGTTCGGGCCGCGAGTCGGCCATCCGCGCCTTGGCCGCCGCCGGGGTCGAAGTGCGTTCCATCCGCGACGTTACGCCGGTGCCGCACAACGGTTGCCGTCCCCCCAAGCGCCGCAGAGTGTAAGTAACAGGGACTAGGGGTTAGGGATTAGGGGTTAGTAAAAGCATCCTGGAGTTGCCGGGTGAACTAACCCCTAACCCCTTTCCCCTTACCCCTCGTCAGAATCGGGCCGGGACGACATGTCCTCCGACACGTAAACCGGCCGTCATCCGCAGTCAGGAGAAGAAATGGCACGTTATACCGGAGCAGTTTGCCGCCTTTGCCGTCGCGAAGGCTCGAAACTCTTTTTGAAGGGGCCCAAGTGCGCCTCCGAGCATTGCCCGCTGGAGAAGCGCAACTTCCCCCCTGGTCAGCACGGCAAGGACCGCAAGGCCAAGATCGTCGGCTACGGCCTGCAATTGCATGAGAAGCAGAAAGCCAAGCGTATGTACTTTACGCTCGAAGGCCAATTCCGCGAGTACTACGAGAAGGCCAGCCGCGCCCCCGGCGTCACCGGCGAACTGCTCCTGCAGCAACTCGAACGCCGCCTGGACAATGTTGCCTTCCGTCTCGGCTTTGCCATCAGCCGCCGTCAGGCACGCCAGGTGGTTCGCCACGGTCACGTCAATGTGAACGGACGCAAGGTCAACATCCCCTCCTTCCAGGTGAAGGTGGGCGACGAGATCACCATCCGCGACGCTGCCAAGAAGCTGATCATCGTCGAGCAGGGCGTACAGTACGCCGCACAGAACCCGGTTCCCGCATGGATCGAAGCCAACTTCGAGAACATGTCCGGCCGCATCCTCCGCTTGCCCCTGCGCGCCGACATCAACCTGCCCATCAACGAGCAGCTCATCGTCGAACTGTACAGCAAGTAAGCTGACAGCTCACAGCAGACAGCTAACAGGCATCCGATTCCTACTGTTAGCTGTCAGCTGTCAACTGTTTGCTGCATCCCACACGAAGGAGAACTTGCGCGGCCGCCGCAAAATGCATCGCGACGTTTCAGCCGCGCGGGAAACGAGAGACAGATATGCTTTGGAGAGGATTTCAAAAACCGAAGCGTTTGGCGGTTGACGCCGAGACGCTGACCAACACCTTTGGCAAGTTCAGCGCTCAGCCCTTCGAGCGCGGCTTCGGCACCACCATCGGCAACGCCCTGCGCCGCACCCTTCTCAGCTCCATCGAAGGCGCCGCGGTCACCGCGATCCGCATCGAGGGTGTGCTGCACGAGTTCCAGTCCATCACCGGCGTGGTTGAGGATGCGACCGATATCATCCTGAACCTCAAGCAGGTGCCCTTCAAGCTGGCGGGCGAAGGCCCCAAGGCGCTCTATCTGCGCGCCGATCAGCCCGGCATCGTGACTTCGGGAATGATCGAAGCCGATGGCGACGTCGAGATCCTCGACAAGGACATCTACATTGCCACCGTCAGCGAAGGCGGCAAGCTGGATATGGAGATGCGCCTCAAGAGAGGGCGCGGCTATATCTCCGCGGACAAGAACTTCGATGCCGACCTGGGCATTGGCTTCATCCCTGTTGATTCCGTGCACTCGCCCGTGCGCCGCGTCAACTACATCGTGGAAGCCGCTCGCCTGGGCCAGATCACCGACTACGACAAGCTCACTCTCGAAGTGTGGACCAACGGGGCCGTTCAGCCCGCCGACGCGGTTGGCCTCAGCGCCAAACTGCTCAAGGACCACATGAACATCTTCATCAACTTCGAGGAGGAGATCGAGGCCGAGGCGCGCGGCGAAGAAGGCCGTATCCTGCTGCGCAACGACAACCTCAATCGCTCGGTGGAAGAGCTGGAACTCTCGGTCCGCAGCTATAACTGCCTCAAGAACGCCAATATCCAGACCATCGGAGAACTGGTGCAGAAGACCGAGGCGGAGATGCTCAAGACCAAGAACTTCGGTCGCAAGAGCCTGAATGAGATCAAGGAAATCCTCGCCCAGATGGGTCTGTCGCTGGGGATGAAGATCGACGAGAACGGCAATGCCGTCCCCGGACCCACCAGCATCGCCCCCGCCGCCGCCTTGGCCGCCAGCTATGGCCGCTACGACGACGAGGACGAGCCCCTGGACTCCGTGGACCTGCAGTTGCCCACCGAGACCGAGAACTTTTAATAGTGGTCAGTGGTCAGTGGTCAGTGAAAACGCCGGTGTTGCCGAGAGTGGCCGATGGCTTAATCTGACCTTTAACCACCAGTTACAGCCAACTGACTTCAGAAAACTGATCACTGACAACTGATCACTGATCACTGATTTCGAAAGAGAGTTGCATCATGCGCCATCGCAATGCAGGAAACAAGCTCGGACGCAATACCAGCCATCGTCGCGCCCTGTTGCGCAACATGGTCACGTCCGTCATCCTTGAAGACCGTATCCAGACCACCGTGGCCAAGGCCAAGGCGGTGCGTCCGCTCATCGAAAAGATGATCACCCTGGGCAAGAAGGGCGACGTTCACTCGCGCCGTCAGGCCCTCGCCTATCTCATGACCGACATTTCCGTCACCCGCCTCTTTGAAGTGGTCGCGCCTCGTTACGGCGATCGCCAAGGCGGCTATCTGCGCATCGTGCGCGCCGGCTTCCGCAAGGGCGACGGTGGAGAAACCGCCTTCATCGAACTCCTCGGAGCCGAGAAGCAACTCGACGCCAAGCGCGAGAAGCGCGACGAGATCAAGGCCAAAAAGCGCGCCGAACTCGAGAAGCAGATGGAAGAATCCAAGAAGGAAGAAACCAGCGCCGAAGCCGCAGCTTAAGGCTAGGACGCGCATCTCTTTCTTCAGCTTGCCATCCTGAGCGAGCGCAGCGAGTGGAAGGATCTGCGTTTCATCCCGATCTAATCAATGGGCGTATCCCTCCGTGGGGTGCGCCTGTTTTTTTGTGCCCAATTCCCTGCGTGCTTGCCGACGTTTCTCCGAAGCTGAGGTGCAACCGGGCCATGTCTTGACCGTCAGTCCATGGGCTCCGAGATTGCACCCAAATAAAACTAAACCTGGCCGTTGGTTTCCGTTTCCTGTAATACTCGCAACCAAACTCTTATCAGTAACCTACGGTGATACTCGCATACCGTCAACGAGTGTACGCCGCCTCTAACTTCCTTGCCTGTTCGACTCCACTCGGCAGTGCGCGCTTCGCCTCCGCCGATTCATTCAAGGCGATCATGATCTTATGTACATTTGAAATCTCCTCAAATCGAACCGCCGTCTTGCTGTCCGCGGTTGTCGGTCTCAAAACCAATTGATTCCGGCCAAGGATCTGGTGTTATCCAGTAATCCTTGCGGCTTCCGGCGCGTTCAGAAAAATATCGAATGCGGATTCCAGTTGCCGAAGAGCAGCTTCCCTGGTCAGCTTGTAGGCCCGAGGGTGGGTAATCAGCATGATGGTCATGCCATGAAGCGATGCAAGGATTTGGTGCAGACGCTCCTCCACCAATTGGTCCGTACTGCCCTGAGGTAGCGCAAGTTTGAGGTTGTGCCTGAAATAGGAGATGGCCGGATTGGCTGCCGCGTGACGCATCTCCAACCCCTGTACGTCCAGGGCCGGTACCAGAAAGGTAAGACGATAATGATGCGGGTTCTTGATAGACAGGAGGACAAAGTTCCGGAGTGCCTGACGTAGGCGCTCCTTGGGGTCTGGCAGATAATCGAATTTGTCGTGCAGTTGGGTGGTGAACTGCTGGTAGAGTTCGGTGCAGAGATGGCGAATCAGAGCTTCCTTGTCGGGAAAGTGCCGATACATGGCCATCTGTGAACAGCCCACCTCCTGCGCAATACTGCGGATCGACACGCGCTCATAGCCAAATTCGCCGAAGAGGCGGCTTGCCACTTCAAGAAGCCTTCTACGCAGCTCATCCCCAGCTTTGAATTTGCGGGGTTCTTCCTCTTGGATAGCTTTGATCACAGCTCAACTCTCGATTCAGTGGGATAGTTCCATTCTGGTACAGCTATGGGCCGCTTCATATTGCGTACGGCGCATAATAAGTATACACTGTAAGCATGAGGCAATCTCAGCCCCTTGCGCAACAAACCGGCCAGCGCTCCATTAGCCTGTGCTGCATCCTCCTGCTTGGCGCTTGCTTACTGTTCTGCACAACTTCTGCGGCGGCACAATGCGTGGGATCGATTTCCGATTTGTCCACAACTGCAAACTGCACGGCAAGGTTGTCTGCGCCCAAAGCCCTTGCCACCATTGACCCGCATCGCCCCTATCGTCTGGAAGAGATGATCGACATTGCCGAGAGCAATAATCCCCGCACGCGGGTTGCCTGGGAACAGGCGAAGCAGGCTGCCGAGAAAATTGGTCTGGCGCGCAGCGAGTACTTTCCTCGCCTTGCCGGGACGGCTCTCTTTGCAAACGAAAGATTCATCAATCCCTTCCCCAAACCGCTGGCCCCGCTTGGCTATACGATGGTCGAAAGTCCCACCATCGATGCGGGGCTCGCAATGGAGTACACCGTCTTTGATTTTGGCCGGCGGCGCACTCGGTTGGATGCAAGCAAAGCGCAGCGGCTGGCCGCGGTGGCCAGCTTTCAGCGTGTCAACCAGGATGTGGCCTACGACGTGGTTGTCGCCTACTACAATCTGGTGACCGCGCAGGAGCGACTCACTGCAATTCGGCAGATTCTGGCCACGGCGCGCACTACCCAGTCCGCTGCGGAAGCTCAGCTTGCCAATGGGCGAGCCACGCTTCCCGATGTACTCAACGCAAAGGCCGGCACGGCGCGCGCGGAATATGACTTGGAGAGAAGTCTCGGCGATGAAGAGATTGCGCGCGTAAAACTGCGTGAGACTTTGGGCGTGGAACCCTCCGACGCAATCACTATTGAGCAGCCGGAAGTAGCTCCCGACCTTTCGGCCGTCTCCAATTCGGTAGCAAGTCTTGTCGAGACCGCCATGCTGGATCGTCCAGACCTGAAATCGCTGGCCGAGAAACTTCGCGCCGCGGATGCGGAAGTGAAAGCCGCCCGCTCCGCCTATCGACCCACAGTCGAGTTCGAGTCCGCCGCATCCTCGCAGTCCATATGGCCAACGGTGAGCCAACCAAGTCTTGGAGACACGACGCAGTTTGTTTGGAGCACGGCTGTGCAACTGAAATGGAATCTCTTTGACGGCGGTCTACGCAGGCACGAAGCGCTTCGGCGCGTCTCCGAACAGCGTCAGACAGCGGAAGAGTTGCGGGAAAAGAGCGACGACATTACCCGCGAGACATGGATTGCTTACCTGCAATTCGGAACCTCCGTTCGCCAGCAGGAAGCTGCACGGACGCTTCTACAGGCGGCGACAACGTCGTATGACGCATCTCTGGATGCCTACAGGTACGGGGTCAAGAATCTCATCGATCTGGTCAACGCCGAATCGCAACTGGCCGAGGCAAGGCTGGCGGATGTCGAGGCCAGATCCGCGGAGCTGACCAGCGCTGCAAATCTCGGCTATACGACGGGCAATCTGCTGCGGCCGCGAAGCGGCGACACTCCGTCTGTTGCAACGCAACCTTAGTCTTGAGGCCTGCAAAAGGGATGAAAATGCTCTATCGATTTCACAGAATGCTCGGGGTACTAGCGCTCACGGTTCTTGCGGGAGGATGCTCGCGTGCTCCTTCGATTGATATTGCGGGATCGTTCTTGCCCTCCTGGATGTTTTGCCTGCTGGGCGGACTGGCTGCTGCCGGTCTTGTTCATTGGCAGTTGCTGCGGCGCAGGCTTCAAGGACGGGTTGAACCGGTCGTAGTGTTCTATCCAAGCGTGGCCGTAGCTGTTGCGTGCCTGCTGTGGCTGTTGCTGTTCAGATAAAACGAGGTGGAGTGATGGAGCCGGAAAAGCTGAGTGCGCGGTGGAATGGAATCAAGATCTCGGTGGCAATGCTAACGGTTGCCGTAGCCTTGCTGCTCTGTGTCTTTTGGAGGACCAGCCGCCACCCACGCACCGAAGATGCGAGTGTTCGCGCCAATTACATTCAATTCGCTCCCGAAGTGACGGGGCGACTGGTCACGATTCCAGTCGAAGACAATGCCTTTGTACGCGCCGGCACGCTGTTATTCGCCATCGACCCGCGCCCCTATCAGTACGCCCTGGATCAGGCTCTCTCAGACCAGCAGCTACTCGAAGAGCAGATCACGGATACCCAGAGACGCATCGCAGCGGAATACAGCGCGGTAGAGGCGTCCCGCGCCAGCCTGGTGGGAGCGAAGACGCAGACCCTTACAGTTTCGAGCACCGTGCAGGCTTCCGACGCCGCAGTCAATCGAGCGAAGGCGGCTTTGGAATCGTCGGCGGCGCAGCGAACCCTGGCGGTGAACAACCTTCATCGCATCGAGCCGCTACTGGCGAAGCAGTACGTCACTCCAGAACAAGTGGACGATGCGCGCACCAAGGCGCAAGTGGCGGAACACAACTACCAGGAGGCCGAGGCCGCACTGCAGGAAGCGTTGGCGATGGAAGCGCGTTCACGGTCCATGAAGACGGAAGCGGAAGCCGGTGTAGCCATCTCTCAAGCCAAGCTCAACGAAGGCATTCATGCCGTGGATAGGCTGGATAGCCTGCTGGCGCAGCGGCCAGCAAGGGCCGCCAAGGTGGCCAGCGCGAAACTCGATCTGGAACGCTGCACCGTGGTTGCCCCATTTGATGGATATGTGACCAACCTCAATATTTCAGAGGGCGAGATCGCCAAGCCGGGCGTTCCCTTGTTCACGCTCATCGATGCACGCAAGTGGTATGTGGTTGCGAACTATCGCGAATCCGAGTTGAAGTACATTGCGCCGGGAATGCACGTCGATCTGTATTTGATGGGAAATCAATCGCGCCGCTTTGATGGTGTTGTGGAGAGCATGGGCAACGGCGTTTCGCCGGACGACACGAATACGATCAACGGCTTGCCGCAGATTGATCACACCCTCAACTGGGTTCATCTTGCCGCCCTGTTTCGCATGGGCGAAACAGCGATCAGCATTGTGAGATAACGCGAACAAATGGCTGCCAATCAAAAACCGGAATGGCTCAAAAAGGTCTACCAGGAGCTTGCTCCCGCACATGGCCGCTATGAGGGCGCGCTTCGCACTGCCTTTGCCGCCACCCTGGCGACCTATGTTCTTCTTTTCCTTCAGACACCAGTCATCGCGCCGGGGATTTATCTCATCTATCTAGTCTCCTACGATGTGCCGTACCTGACCTTCAAGACAAGCGTGCTGGAACTCTTCTACCAGTGTGTCGGCGTTGCCTTGTCGCTGATGCTGATTGCGGTGACGGGAAATGATCCCATGGCCCGCGTTCTGGGCGTGGCGGCCTTCACATTTCTTTCCGCATTCCTGCTTCGTGCTTGTACAGTGCGCGTGGCGGCCATGAATCTCGGGATATTCCCTATTCTTACCCTTTCCCTATGGGAACTGCATCTGCCCGCCGAACAGTTGATTCATCTTTCCATGTGGCCGATCGCGACCGGAACGGTGGCCGTCTCCATCAAAGTGGCCATCGAATATATTTTTGCCCGGCGTGATCCCAACCATGCTTTGCAGACGGAGATGAAAACTCGTCTGGAAGCGTTGCAGCAGCTCTTCCAAGGCCTCGCGGAGGGCAAGTCTGGGCAGGAAATAAAGCAAAGAGTTGCAAAGGTCTCCCGCTATGCCTTCGCCGGCCAGGGCAGGATGCTATCGCTGCTGGAGGAAGTGCGTTCCCGCTCCAACGCTGAAGATTCGCCGCAGCCCATACCTCCGGCTTTGATCTCCCATATTGCGCGTCTCCTGGACGTGAGCGCATCCTTTGGCAAGCAATACCAGACTCCGCTCGGTGACGGTCAGCGCCGCAGATGCAGACAGATTGCCGCGATGCTCTCACGACTGCAAACCGAGAGGGCCGCAGTTGCCGTGGCGCTGGAAGATTTGGAAGCGGAGGAAACCGCCGGCCTGCTCCGCCAAATCGAGCAACTGCTCTACACCATGGAAGTTATTTCTCAAGCCGATCAGTTCGAGCCGCATGAAAGGCTGCTCAAGGCTCTTCCTCAAAGGGAAAAGAAACCGTGGTTCCGTCCTGGCGCCTGGAGCAATCCGGAATATCTGACCTATGCGACCAAACTGAGCTTGTGCGCCACCCTCTGTTACGTTATCTATAACGCACTGGCTTGGCCGAGCGCCTCAACGGCCACACTCACCGTGCTAGTAGCCGGAGTCACCTCCAGCGGCGCCACCAATCGGAAGATGCTCTTCCGCATCCTTGGCGCAACCATTGGAGGCATTGTTTTCGGAATCGGCTGCATCGTCTTCGTCTATCCCTATGCCGACTCCGTTCTGCCCTTTCTGATTTCGGTTGCTGTTGTATCGTTTATCGGAGCATGGATTGCACGCAGCGCGCACATGGGATATGTCGGCTTGCAGATCGTGTTTTCTTTTTACCTGGTGGCCTTCCAGGAATACTCCATCCCCATAGGCGGAAACGCGGGGCAGGGGCAACTGATGAGCAGAGTGCACGGATTTGGAGCGCCACTGCAGATGATCCCGGCCAGAGATCGCCTGATGGGCATATTGATTGCACTCTTCGTGATGTGGGTGATCTTCCACCAGTTGCATCCCAAGCGAGTTGTTGACAGGATGCGTCTCAGCCTGGCGCGCTTGCTGCGCATGGAAGCGGATCTTATATCGCTGATCCGGAGCAGGGAGACCGGCAGAGTGACCGCCTTACGCGAGGATGTTCTCGCACTCGTTCTTGAAGTGCGCGGGCTTGCTGAAGCAATTCCTTTTGAACTCGATCAACACGCCGAACGGGATACGGTCCTCAGTGAAGAGATTCAGCGCGCATTGACCAGCACGGAGGGAATTTTTCTTCATGCCCGTGCGGCGTGGCCGCGGGCAGGCGAATCTTCGGCAGATCTCGATGCAGTCAAGAACATTAACGATTTGGTTGCGCAGGGCATGCGCGAGCTGGCTGACATGCTGGACGGGAGGACGCGGAAGCAGGTACTAGATGAAGTCGCATCCGCACTTTCGGCCTCCAGAACGGCAGCCGCCTCTTCAGAGTCTTTGACCAGCGTCCTGGCCGCATTTTCAAGCCTGCAAAGACAGGTTTTGAAGATTCAAGCCGATGCCTGAGTCAAGGACCCGATTGACGCTCCCCAACCAATTCCTGTATCCCCCTCGAAGAATCGTTTACCGTTTTGAGTTCGGGCATACTTGTGGCGTATCAGTGGATGACGTAAGTTATTGATGTTATGGTGCCCGGAGGGGGACTTGAACCCCCACGACCTTGCGGTCTGCGGATTTTAAGTCCGCTGCGTCTGCCGATTTCGCCATCCGGGCGCTTCTAGTACCACGCAATTGAATATACGGTATTCTACGGGCTTTCAAAAGTTAGACCCCTTCCCGTTGCAAGGCGGAAGGATAAGAGATCTGCGCGCCGCGCCTTGGTCCGCCGGCCGAGCTTAGTATCACGCGCTGGCCATAGAACAAACGATGCCCAAGGAGGGATCCAACGATTGCTCGGCCCGCTATCTCCCAACGGCCACGGATGTGGACTGCTTTCAATGTACAAGCTTTTTAGGCTGGAAGAAACACATATAAAGATAGACGACCAGTTGCAGGGTAATGGCGCCGGAGCAGTCGATCAATACGTCGATGGGAGAGCCGGTACGGTTGGGCAGGAAGGTTTGGTGCCATTCGTCAAAACTGGCGATGGTCGCGGTCCCCAGCAGAGCCAGCAGCACATCCTGAAAAAAGCGGGAGTGCGGCAGGCTCATCCACCAGGCGCGCAGCCAGGCCAGTCCGATGAATCCGTAGCCGAGAAAGTGCCCGGACTTGCGAACATAAAGATGAATCTGATCCCAAATGGCATCGCTAACGGGGCCAAAAAGAGCCGTGAAGATGCGTCGCAACGGCGCCGAGGTGTGGTCGGCCCCGAGGGATTCTGTGGACTCAAGAAGGATGAAACAGATTCCCAGAGCGACAGGCCACCAGATATTGATCCAATGCCCCAGGCCGCGTGGCTTACTCGACATGGTAATTGGGCGCCTCCCGGGTGATAATGACGTCGTGGACATGGCTCTCGCGCAAGCCTGCGCCGGAGATGCGCACAAACTGCGCCTTCTCCTGCAGCTCCAGAATCGTGCCGCAGCCCAGGTATCCCATGCCGGAGCGCAAACCGCCGACCAGTTGGAAGACCATCGCCTCCAGCGGTCCGCGGTAGGGCACACGCCCCTCGATGCCCTCGGGAACAAACTTCGCCAGCCGGTTCTGGTTGGCGCGCTCGCGCTGCACCACGCCTTCGCTGCCGCTCTCGGCCGCGGCCAGATCGGCGCTCGACTGGAAGTAGCGCTCGCCCGATCCCTGGCTCATCGCCGATAGAGAGCCCATGCCGCGATAGGTCTTGAAACTGCGTCCCTGATAGAGAATGGTCTCGCCGGGGCTCTCGTCGACACCGGCGAAGAGCGAGCCGATCATCACCGAACTGGCGCCCGCGGCGATGGCCTTGGTGATTTCGCCGGAATATTTGATGCCGCCGTCGGCGATCACTGGAATGCCGTGCTGATGAGCGGCGCGGAAGGCCTCGGCAATGGCCGTCACCTGCGGCATGCCCGCGCCGGTGACCATGCGCGTGGTGCAGATGGAACCGGGGCCAATGCCGACCTTGATAGCGTCCGCGCCGGCGTCAATCAGGGCCATCGCGCCTTCGTAAGTGGCCACATTGCCGGCCAGCAGGCCGACGTTGGGGAAGGCCCTCTTCACCTCGCGCACAGCGTCGAGCACGCGCGAGGAGTGGCCGTGTGCAGAATCGATGGCCAAAACGTCGGCGCGGTTGCGCACCAGTTCGGCGGCGCGCTCCAGAAAATCGCCCGTGGCCCCAATGGCTCCGCCCACCCGCAAGCGGCCTTGGCCGTCCTTGCTGGCGTTGGGATATTTCAACTTCTTTTGGATGTCCTTGACCGTGATCAGGCCCTTGAGGTTGTAGTGATCGTCCACCACCAGCAGCTTTTCGATGCGGTGCTTGTGCAGGATCTGCTCCGCCTCTTCGAGCGTGGTGCCCACCGGAACCGTAACCAGGTTCTCCTTGGTCATCACATCGCCGACAGGGATGTCGGTGCGGGTCTCGAAGCGCAGGTCGCGGTTGGTCAGAATGCCCACCAGCTTCTGGGCGCGGGTAACCGGCACGCCGGAGATCTTGAAGCGGCGCATGACTTCCAGGGCATCGCTGATCAACTGGTCGGGGCCGATAGTCACCGGATCGACAATCATGCCGCTCTCCGAGCGCTTCACCTTGTCGATCTCGCCGGCCTGCTCCTCGATGCTCAGGTTGCGGTGCACGATGCCGATTCCGCCCGCCTGAGCCATGGCAATGGCCATGCGCGACTCGGTCACGGTGTCCATGGCCGAGGAGAGCAGTGGAGTGTTGAGCGTGATTTCGCGGGTCAACTGCGTCTGCGTACTCACCTGCGCGGGAACCACTTCGCTATAGGCGGGCACCAGCAAGACGTCGTCAAAGGTCAAAGCTTCGGGAAGGTTTTTGGTCAGCATATGCTCGGATGCGCCTGGCGGCTCTGGAACCTGAGTTCCGGCACGGCAGGCGCTTCCGTTTATTATACCGGCGGCGTTTCAGGCGCGGCGGCCAGCGCGGCGATGCGTCCCACAACGTGTTCCCGAATCAGGCGCACGGTGGCGATGGCGGCGGCGCGATCCAGCACGTGGAACTCGGGAATATCGTCGTAGCGGTGGGTGACGGCAAAGTCCCCTATCCGCTTCAGATTTAAAGCGGCCTCTGGAAGAATCTCGCCTTCGGATTTGAGCAATTGAACGAGATCGTCCAAATCGTGTGTAAATTTGAACTGGACGTATCTTTGACACAAAAGTGCTTTGAAGAGCTTCTCGATTGCCTGTTGGACGTGATATCCAAAGGGACCATCCGGGACGCCCTCCAAGAGCAGAACCGATTCATCCTCGGCAGCTTTACGGAGGAGAACCTACGCTTGTCTATCGATTCCCGCTGTCATAGACCACCTCTCCTTCATGGAGAATCCTGTAGTAGATGCTATTGATAGAAGTAATAAACTCAGCGGCATAGCCTTCCGAGGCCAAAATGAGGTCGATGCTCATGGGGATTTCGCCGATGGCGCAGAGGAGCCGATTGCGCAACTCGCCAATCTCGGTCTTACGGCTATCCGGCATCAACACCGCCAGATCGAGATCACTGTCCCATTTCGCCTCGCCACGAGCCCAGGAACCGAAGAGGATCACGCGGGAAGGAGCGGCGATCTCGATGGCCGTCTTCACGGCCAGATCGACCTTCTCCTGCGTCGGCGCAAGTTCTTCCAGAGCGGCGCGAACTTTATCGGCGGTCAGCATGAGAACCTCACTGACAGTTTAGCCCGGTTTCTGGCGCTGCGATCCGATAAACTCGTCGCTGAGCGTGTCGAAGTTGGCCTCGCCGGGAACGTCGATCTTCGCTGGAACGCGCTTCAGAAGGCCGAGTTTCTTCGCCATGCGCTCGGAGATGCGAAAGGGGATCTGTTCCTCCAGGCCGAGGGTGAGGATGACGGTAATTCACCCAGAAGCGCTT
>Ga0326728_10015572_pt1 | contig 15776 bp, 11 predicted proteins | sample MB3enrmetagenome_FD_207602 | JGI IMG/M metagenome (GOLD analysis project Ga0326728, IMG submission 207602) | Lab enriched peat soil microbial communities from McLean, Ithaca, NY, United States - MB31MN | ecosystem: Environmental > Terrestrial > Soil > Wetlands > Peat | place: USA: New York...
AGGGCAATTTGCCGGGGGCGCTGAAGAGCTTCCGCGACTCTTTGGCCATTCTGGACCGTCTGGCGAAGGCGGACGCCGGCAACGCCGGCTGGCAGCGCGATCTGTCGGTGTCCTACGAGAAGATCGGCGACGTGCTGGCCGCGCAGGGCAATCTGCCGGAGGCGCTGAAGAGCTTCCGCGACCGTTTCGCCATTGCCGATCGTCTGGCGAAGGCGGACCCCGGCAACGCCGTCTGGCAGCGCGATCTGTCGGAGTCGTACAGCCATATCGGCGACGTGCTGGCAGCGCAGGGCAATCTGCCGGAGGCGCTGAAGAGCTTCCGCGACTCTTTGGCCATTCTGGACCGTCTGGCGAAGGCGGACCCCGGCAACGCCGTCTGGCAGCGCGATCTATCGGTGTCGTACAGCCATATCGGCGACGTGCTGGCAGCGCAGGGCAATCTGCCGGAGGCGCTGAAGAGCTTCCGCGACGCGCTCGCGATCGCCGAACGTCTGGCGAAATCCGGCCCCGGCAACGCCGGCTGGCAGCGCAATCTCATGGTCTTTTACGTAAGGATGGCCGAGACCGACCCATCGCACGCGAGAGCCATGCTCACGCGCGCGGCCGAGGTCGCGAACGCCATGCAGTCGAGAGGGATATTGGCGCCCCACGATGCATGGATGCCTGGCGACCTGGCGCGCCGAATCGCGGCGCTGCCTCGGTGAAGTCCTTGGCGCACTCAACAAGCTCGTTTCATGAGTTCATACCAACGGCCGAAATCAGTGACTCGTCATGGCCGGGCTTGTCCCGGCCATCCACGCCGCCGAGCTGCCGCTTCGCAAGACGAAAAGTCGCGCATTCTCAGCCTCTTCCTGAGAAGTACGGTCAGCTTCGCCGCGTGGATGGCCGGGACAAGCCCGGCCATGACGATGGTCGGCATTTACGGCGACTGGTATGAGATCGCGATTTCGGGAGAAAGCCATGAGCGCATCCGGCGGACGGCAATTCCCTCTCCTCGTGTCCGGCGACGTCGTCGTCGATCATCACATCTACGAGGGCCTGCGCCGCGCGCGTTCGGACTGCCGGCACCGACGCGATCGGCGCAAGGCCGCGCCTTTGCAAACGCCCCCTCGCGCGCCATCGGAGATTTTGCCCTCCCGCGCCGGCGCCGCTCGCACGGCTGGAATTTGCGCTATGTTTCCGGGCGGTTGTCGCGCCGACCTGTAAGAGGGGCAAAAGTCCGGGCGGGTTTGTAGACGCGGGCGTTGACCGCGTTGTTTCTGCTTGGACCAGGCGTGCAAGAAGAGGCGCTTACGCGCCGGCCGCGCTCGGCGCGCGCGGCTACAGAAAGGCGCCGCCATGACTTTTGCCCCTCTTACGCCGACCCTTGAAGGGAGCCAGCGCTCGCCATGGAAAACCAAGCTGCGTCAGGTCATCGTGCGGCTGACGGCAAAGCCCTCACGATCGTCGTGCCGGTGTTCAACGAGGAAAGCCATGTCGCCATCCTGGCCGAGAGGCTGACCCAGGAACTCGGCCGGCTGAGCGAGGCGTGGTCGGTGCTGTTCGTCGACGACGGCTCGCAAGACGGGACGCTGGCGCGGTTGCGCGAGCTGGCGCGCGCCGACTCGCGCTTCGGCGCCCTGGCGCTCAGTCGGAACTTCGGCAAAGAAGCCGCCCTCGCCGCGGGCCTCAGGCACGCTTCGGGCGACGCGGTCATGGTGATGGACGCGGACCTGCAACATCCGCCGGAGGCCATCCCGCGCTTCGTCGAAGCCTGGCGCGCCGGCGCCAAGGTCGTTTTCGGCCAGCGGCAAAATCGCGTCGGCGAGAGCGCGGCGCGGCGCGGTCTGTCGCGGGTTTTCTACCGTCTCTTCCGGCTGGTGTCCGAGACGTCGATCCCGCGCGACGCGACGGACTTCGCCCTGTTCGACCGCCAGGCGGCGGACGCGCTCAATGCGCTCGGCGAACGCTGCCGTTTCAGCAAGGGGCTTTACGCCTGGATCGGCTTCCGCCGCGCCACCGTTCCGTTCCTGGTCGGCGAGCGCGAGGGATCGAGCACGCACTGGAGCTTGATCACGCTGATGCGTTACGCGCTGGACGGCGTCGCGTCGTTCTCGTCGCTGCCGCTGAAAGTGTGGTCCTACGTCGGGCTCGCCGTGTCGACCGCCGCGATCGCCTACGCCGTGTATTTTGCGATTCAGACCTTGATTCTCGGCGTCGACGTGCCCGGCTTTCCCTCGTTGATCATCTCGATCACCTTCTTCGCCGGCGTCCAGCTCATTTCTCTCGGCGTGCTGGGAGAATATCTCGGCAGGGTCTACCAGGAGGTCAAGGGCCGCCCGCTGTTCGTCGTGGCCGAGCGCATCGGCTCGGCGGGCGCCGTCCCGAGCGCGGCGGCGAAGACCGAGAGCTGAAGAATTCGTCCCGTGTCGCCGCTCGATGGGAAGATCCTCCTCTGCGCCGACGACTACGCGATCACGGACGGCGTCTCGCGCGCGATCCTCGCTCTCGTCGACGCCGGCCGCCTGACCGCCGTCTCGGCGATGGCGTCGGCGCCGGCGTGGCCTGATCTGGCGCCGGAACTCGCCAAGCGGCGAAGCGCGGTCGCGATCGGCCTGCATCTCGATCTGACGCTGCGGCCGTTCGCCGGCGAAGCGCGACCCCTGGCAATCGGCGAACTCGTCGTCCGATCGCTGCGCGGGCGGCTCGACGTCGCGGCGATCGCCGCGGAGTTCGAGCGCCAGTTCGACCTCTTCGAGGCGGCGCTCGGCGCCGCGCCGGACCACGTCGACGGGCATCGCCATGTTCACGCCCTGCCGCACGTTCGCGAGGCGTTGCTGAGCGCGCTGGGCCGGCGTTACGCGAGGCTGCCCGGCGAGCGGCGGCCGCTGGTCCGCGATCCCGCGGATTCGATCGCGCGCATCCTGCGAAGACGCGCCGCGCGCGGCAAGGCGCTCGCCGTCGCGTCGCTCGGCGCGGGATTCGGCGCGCGCGCGGCCGCGGCCGGCTTTGCGACGAATTGTGGGTTCTCCGGATTCTCCCGCTTCCGCGGCGGGAAGTCATTCGACCGCGAGATCCGCGAGTTCTTCAAGGCGCCCGGCCCGCGTCATCTCGTCATGTGCCATCCCGGCTTCGCCGACGCCGCTCTGGCGCGGCTGGATTCGGCGACGCTCAGCCGCGAAGCCGAGTACGCCGCGCTGATGGAGAACGACGAAATCGCGCGCAAGACGCTGCGCGTTCGCCGCGCCGAGGGCGCCGCCGATTGCGCGTTCGCCGCCTGGGCCATGCGGTAGCGGTCGAAATCAAGCGCTTGGCGCCCGCGATCAACCGCCGGTTTCGACGCGAGCCGGACCTTCCTGCAAACGCGCCCAAACGACCGGGCTTGGCCGGGAGCGGCTGGCGGCTATCAAGCGATGGCGCGGCGACGCCGGACGTCCCCGATGGCGCAGAATGACAGCCCGCAGCGCCAGCGACGACGCCGTCAGGCCGCTTGGCGCTTGCGGCCGAGCAACGCGTGCAGCGCGTCCCTCGTCACCGCCTTTGAGTACAGGAAGCCCTGCGCCTCGCCGCAACCTTGCGCGCGCAGCATCGCCGCTTGCTCGTTGGTCTCCACCCCCTCGGCGTTGGTGGAGATGCCCAGCGCGTCGCTCAGCCCGACCACCGCGCGCACGATCGCCTCGGCGTTCGGGTCGCTGCCGAGATTCTGTATGAACGAGCGGTCGATCTTGATCTTGTCGAAGCGGAATTTCTGCAGATAGCCGAGGCTGGCGTAGCCGGTGCCAAAATCGTCCATCACCAGCCGCACCCCGATCTCGCGCAGCTGGGACAGCGTCGCCAGCGTCTCGTCGGTGTCGCGGATCAGAATGCCTTCCGTCACCTCCAATTCGAGACGGTGCGGATCGAGGCCGGATTGCGCCAGCGCGCCACGCACAACGTCAAGGAAGCCGGCGACCCGGATCTGCAGCGGCGAGACGTTCACCGCCACACGCATCGCCGCCGGCCATGTCACGGCCTCGCGGCACGCCTCGTCGAGCAGCCAGGCGCCCATCGAGACGATCAGTCCAGTCTCCTCGGCGATCGGGACGAACACCCCCGGCGGCACCGCGCCGTGCCCGGGGCGGGTCCAGCGCATCAATGCCTCGGCGCCGACCATCGCGCCAGTCGCGAGGTCGATCTGTGGCTGGTAGTGCACCTCCAGTTCATGTCGCTCCAGCGCCCCGCGCAGGTCGTTCTCGATCGCCTGGCGTCGCAGCACCCTGGCGTTCATCTCCGGCGCAAAGAAACAGTAACCGTCGCGGCCCGCCGATTTCGCCTGGTACAACGCAATGTCGGCCTGCTTGGTCAGTTCGGCGGAGTCTATCCCCGGCGCGTTCAGCGCAATGCCGATGCTCATGCCGATGAACACCTTTTGTCCCTCGATGGTCATCGGTTCGTGCACGGTCTCGATCAGCCGCGCCGCCAACGCCTCGGCATCGTGCGAATCGCTGGCCCCGGTCTGGATCACGGCGAATTCGTCGCCTCCGAGCCGCGCCAACGTGTCGGTGTCGCGCAGGCAGTGGCGGAGCCTAATCGCAACCGTGCGCAGCAGTTCGTCGCCGGCGGCATGGCCGAGCGTGTCGTTGACGTGCTTGAAATGGTCGAGATCGAGGCAGAACATCGCCACCTGCATCCCGTTGGCGCGGGAAGCCGCCGACAACGCCCGCTCCAGCCGGTCAGCCAGCAGGGTCCGGTTGGGCAGGCCGGTGAGCTGGTCATGCGCGGACAGGAACGAGGCGCGGTCCAGCGCCTCGTGCATCAGCCGCATGGGAACCATCCGCAGCCCGATCAGCAGCAGCAGGCCAAGCGTGAACGAGCCCGCGGCGATCGCCGACGTGGTCAAAAGTTGCGGCCGCAGCGACCGTGTGATCTCCACCTCGCCGAGACGGTGGCCGTTCTGCAGCACCGGCGCCCGCGACGACAGGACCGGCCACGCGATCGGCCGCGCCGCGGCGACCTCCAGGAGCTGGCGGCCGTCGGCTGCGAACACCCGCCGCCACTCGGCGGGGCGATCGATGGACGGGTCGTCCGGCGCCGCGATCGCCAGGCCGTCGAGGTTGATCTCGGCGCCGCCAAGCAAGGCGTTATACAGTTCGGGGCTTTCCGCCGCGGCGTCGGACACGCTGTCGGCGTAGAGCTGGCCCTGCACCTCGAGAACCCCGGTCAGCCGATTCGCCGCCGAAATGAGATAGGCGGCCGGAAACGCCAGCGCGACCGCCAGCGCCGCCACGCTGGCGAGCCCTGTCAGGGCCCCGGCAAGCCTTTCGCTTCCCGGCTTGCGCTGCCGCGCGGCCGGGGCCAATGCGTCGGCCGCGCGATGGCGGAGCTGCCTGAAACTGAACATTTCGTCGATTGGCTCCTGCGCTGAACCGTGCGCCCGCCGGCGACACGGCGCCAAGCAGTGGCGGCCATTTTACTGTCGTCGGACAACCTATCCGCGAGTCGTTTCCAATTTTCTAAAAGCCCAACTCGAAAATGTTCGTTTGGAAAATCAAGGTCGCGTCAGCCGGGCGAAGGTCGTGAAAGCGCATCGCGAACCTAGCTTGGCGTCGGATTTCTGGAGATTTCGGCTCCTGGACTTGCTTGTGCGCTCGGGTTGCAAGTTAGCGCAACGTATTGACAATACACCGGTTTGAATTTCAAGTCAGGCTCTAAGCCTTTCGCGCTGCCGCCGCGCGATGGCGGCGCCGCCCGAAATTGAACATCCCGTCCCCTAGCCCCCGCGCTGGACCGTGCGCCCGCTGGCGACGCGACGCCAAGCAATGGCGGCCGTTTCGCCGTTACTGGACAGACTATCCGCGAATGGTTAGTAATTTTCTAAGTCTTTCGTGCTAGTAAGTCTTTCGCGCTAGCACCGGCGCCAAGACGCAATAACAGAGGCTTCAGATGCGCCTGCGCCATACTGCCCTTGCCGTCATCATCACCTTCGCCGCCCTGCTCGCGACCGGCGCGGCCCAGGCGACGACCATCGGGTTCGCCCAGGTCGGGTATGAAAGCGACTGGCGAACCGCGTTCTCGGCCGACATGAAGGCCGAGGCTGCGCGCCGCGGCATCACTCTGCTGTTCGCCAACGCGGACAACGACGTGCAGCGCCAGCGCGCCCAGGTTCTCGAGTTCGTGGCCGCCCATGTCGACGCCATCGTTATCGCCCCGGTGGTCGTCACCGGTTGGACCGAGACGCTGCAGAAGGTCCGCGCCGCGGGCATTCCGGTATTCCTCGCCGACCGAGCGGTGGACTCCGATCCGTCGCTGTTCGTCGCCCGCATCGCCGCCGACTTCAACCTCGAAGGCCGCCTCGCCGGCGCTTGGCTGGCGCTGACCACGCTTGGAACCTGCGGCATCGTGGAGCTGCAGGGCAGCGCCGGATCAGAGCCGACGATCCAGCGCCACAAGGGATTCCTCGCCGTGATCTCGCAGTTTCCCAACATGCGCATCTTGCGCTCGGTCGACGGAGACTTCACCAACGAAAGCGGCAAGCAGGCGATGGAGGGCTTGATCCACAGCACCGACGGGCTGAAAAATGTCTGCGCGGTGTGGTCGCACAACGATAACATGCTGCTCGGCGCCATTGCCGCGATGCATGCGGCCGGGCTGCATCCCGGGCGCGATCAGCTCATGGTCTCCGTGGACGGCGTTCCCGATATTTTCAGGGCCATGCTGGCGGGCGACAGCAACATGTCCGTGGAACTGAAATCCGACATCGGAAAATACATTTTCGACGTCGTCCAGGGCTATCTCGGCGGTCGGCGCGACTACCCGAAATGGGTGCTGATCCCGAGCGCGGTGCACACGCCGGCCGACGCCGCGGCGGCGCTCGCCAAGCGCGGCTTGTATTAAGGCGGGCGCGACGATGACGAGAAGGTCCGGGCGGTGGTTGCGCGCGCGAGGGGAGGGAACCGGCCTGACGGACGAGGAATTCGCCTTCTACGCTCCGCTCGCCGAAAACGGGAGCGCGAGCCGGCGTTGCATGGGATCACGCGCGAACTGGCGAAAGTCATGAAAAGCGACGCGATTGGATGCATCGTGACAACGCCCGCGCCCGCGAGCGACCAGTATCCCCCCGCTGCAGTCGATCCAGCCCGTCGCCTGAGCGTCCGCTGCGGCGTTGAAGCGACCATCGGCTGAACGGCTATGTTGGGCGCGAAACGGAAACGCCAAGCGAACGCCCGCCGGTCTTTGGCGGACGGCGCGGAAGCCGCTATATGTCCGCCATGCGGATTCTCATCATCGAGGACGACCGGGACGCCGCGGCCTATCTCGCCAAGGCGTTCCGCGAGGCCGGACACAGCGTCGACCACGCCGCCGACGGCGTCGGCGGCTACGATCTGGCGCAGGAGGGCGGCTACGACGTCGCCATCGTCGATCGCTTGCTGCCCAAGATGGACGGCCTGGCGCTGATCGGCGCGCTGCGCGCGCAGAAGATCGAAACCCCGGTGCTGATCCTCTCGGCGCTCGGCCAGGTCGACGACCGCGTCAAGGGCCTGCGCGCGGGCGGCGACGATTACCTCGCCAAGCCCTACGCCTTTTCCGAGCTGCTGGCGCGCGTCGAGGCGCTGGCGCGCCGCCGCCCCAAGGGCGCGCCGGAGGAGACGGTGTACCGGCTCGGCGACCTCGCGCTCGACCGCCTCTCCCACAAGGTGACGCGCGCCGGCGAGGAAATCGTGTTGCAGCCGCGCGAATTCCGCCTGCTCGAATACCTCTTGCAGAACGCCGGCAAGGTGGTCACCCGCACCATGCTGCTCGAACACGTCTGGGACTACCATTTCGATCCGCAGACCAACGTCATCGACGTGCACGTTTCGCGCCTGCGCGCCAAGATCGATCGCGACTTCGACGCGCCGATGCTGCATACGGTGCGCGGCGCCGGGTACATGATCCGTGACGGCGCTCGTTAAGCTGTTCCGCGCCACGGCGTTCAGGCTGACGCTCGCCATTCTCGGCCTCAGCGCGATCGGCGCGGCGCTGGTGCTCGGCGTCGTCGCCTGGCAGGTGATCAAGCTGGTCGACGACGAGACGCGCCAGACCATCGAGGCGGAGGCCAACGGCCTCTCCGAGCAATACCAGTCAGGCGGCGTCCGCCGTCTCGGCGCGATCATCGAGGCGCGCTCGCGCCAGCCCGGCTCCTCGCTCTATCTCTTGACCGACGGCGCCGGCGAGCCGCTCGCCGGCAACGTCGCGCAATTGCCGTCGGGCGTGCTCGATCGCGCCGGCGTCGTCGACACGCCCTACGAAACGACCGACGAATCCTCGCCCGGCCGGCGCGCGCTGGCGCGCATCTTTTTGCTGCCGGGCGGCTTCCACCTGCTGGTCGGACGCGATCTCGGCGACCGCGCCCGGATCGGCGCGGTGATGATCCGCGCCATGGCGATTTCGCTGGCGTTCTTCGCCGCGCTCGCCGCGCTCGGCGCGCTGTTCGTCGCCCGCCGGGTGCTCAGCCGCATCGACGCGATGAACCAATCCGCGCGCGCGATCATGGCCGGCGACATGACGCGCCGCCTGCCGGTTTCCGGCTCCGACGACGAACTCGACCGCCTGGCGCGCGGCCTCAACGAAATGCTGGCGCGCATCGCCGATCTGATGGCGGGAATGCGCGAAGTCTCCGACAATATCGCCCACGATCTGCGCACGCCGCTGACCCGCCTGCGCAATCACGCCGAAGAGGCGCTGCGCAGCGAGGCCGATCCGGCCGCCGCTCGCGCCGCGCTGGAGCAAACCATCGAGGAATCGGACGGCCTGATCAAGATCTTCAACGCGCTGCTGCTGATCGCGCGCGCCGAGGCGGGCGCGGAAAGCGCCGGCAGAATCGCGTTCGATCTCGGCGAGACGGTCGCCAGCGTCGCCGAACTCTACGCGCCGCTCGCCGAGGAATACGGCGTCGCGCTCAAGGTCGAGGCCGCGCGCGGCCTGACCATCGTGGGAAACCGCGAATTGATCGGCCAGGCGGTCGCCAATCTGATCGACAACGCGGTCAAGTACGGCGCCGGCGAGGGCGAAGGGCCGGCCGCGGCGGGCCGCAGCGAAATCGCGGTGACCGCGCGCCGCGACGGCGAGGTCGTCCGCATCGAGGTCGCCGACCACGGGCCGGGCATTCCCGCCGCCGACCGCGAGCGCGCGATCCATCGCTTCGTCAGGCTGGAGGGCGCGCGCTCGCGCCCCGGCTCCGGCCTCGGCCTGTCGCTCGCCGCGGCGGTGATGCGCATGCACGGCGGCGAAGTGCGGCTCGAAGACAACGCGCCCGGCCTCAAGGTCGTCGTCGCCCTGCCGGCGGCCGCCCCGGCGCTTTCCTCCCCGCCCGGCGAGGCGACGGCATGAGCCGTAGCCTCGCCGACCGCCTGCGCGACGCGCCGCGGCTCGCGGCCCCCGCCGCGGCGCGCGGCCGCCTCGAGGCGCTGCTCGGCGAGCCCGCAGCGGCGGCGTTGAGCGTGCCGGTCGCGCGTCCGGGCGTGCGCGATCTCTTGCTCGGCGTCGCCGATCATTCGCCCTATCTGTGGCGGCTGATCGGCGACGATCCCGGCCGCCTCGCGCGCCTGCTCGGCGCGCCGCCCGAGGATTCGCTCGCGGCGCTGGTCGAGGCGCTCGGTTTGCGCCGCGACGACGACGAGGCGGCGCTGATGCGCGCGCTGCGCCGCGCCAAGGCCGAGTCGGCGCTGCTGATCGCGCTCGCCGACCTCGGCGGCGTATGGGACCTGACCGCCGCGACCGAGGCGCTGACGCGCTTCGCCGACGCCGCCGTAGCGGCGGCGCTGCGCTTTTTACTGCGGCAAGCCGCGCGCGACGGGCGTTTGCGCCTCGATCCCGACGCGCAGCGAATCGAGGCCGGGTGCGGCCTCGTCGTGTTGGCGCTCGGCAAGCTCGGCGCGCGCGAACTCAATTATTCCAGCGACGTCGATCTCGTCGTTCTCTTCGATTCGCGCGCCGCCGCGATTCCCGAGGGCGTCGAGCCGACGCCGATGTTCGTGCGCATGGTCAAGGCGCTGGTTCGCCTCTTGCAGGAGCGCACCGCGGACGGCTACGCGTTTCGCGTCGACCTGCGCCTGCGCCCCGATCCGGGGTCGACGCCGATCGCCGTTTCGGTCGCCGGCGCTGGCGTCTATTACGAGACGCTGGGGCAGAACTGGGAGCGCGCCGCGATGATCAAGGCGCGCGCCGCGGCCGGCGACCTCGAACTCGGCCGGCGGTTCCTCGCCGATCTCGCGCCGTTCATCTGGCGCAAGTATTTCGATTACGCGGCGATCGCCGACATTCACGCGATGAAGCGTCAGATCCACGCGGTGCGCGGCCACGACCGAATCGCGGTCGCCGGCCACGACCTCAAGCTCGGCCGCGGCGGCATCCGCGAGATCGAATTCTTCGTCCAGACGCAGCAACTGATCTTCGGCGGTCGGCGGCCGACGATGCGCGGCGCGCGAACGCTCGACATGCTCAGGCAATTGCACGCCGAGCATTGGGTCGGCGCCGAGGCGGTCGACGATCTGACGAACGCATACACATTCTTGCGCCGCGTCGAGCATCGCCTGCAGATGGTCGACGACGAACAGACCCAGCGCCTGCCGTTCGAGGCGAACGCGCTGGCGCGCTTCGCCGCCTTCTGCGGCTACGCCGGGCTCGAGGCGTTCGCAGCGGCAATGACCGATCATCTGCGCCGGGTCGAGAAACACTATGCGCGTCTGTTCGAGGACGCGCCGACGCTCGGCGCCGAGGCGGGCAGCCTGGTGTTCACCGGCGTCGTCGACGATCCCGAGACGCTGACGACGTTGCGCCGCCTCGGCTTCCAGCGCCCCGAAGAGGCCGCCGAGACCATTCGCGGCTGGCATTTCGGCCGCCGCTCGGCGGTGCGCAGCGCCCGCGCGCGCGAAGTGCTGACCGAACTCGTGCCGGCGCTGCTCGCCGCCTTTTCCGGCTCGGGCGACGCCGACGCGGCGCTGAGCGCGTTCGACGCGGCGCTGGCGCGCATGCCGGGCGCGGTGGAGCTGCTGTCGATCCTGCGCTCCAACGCGCCGGTGCGCGAATTGTTCGGCGATCTCTTCGGCAGCGCGCCGCGCTTGGCCGGGGTCGTCGCCCAGCGCCCGCACGTGCTCGACGCGGCGATCGATCCCGGCCGGGTCGGCGCGATCGGCGACAGCCTCGACGAACAACGGCTGGCGGCGCGCGTCGCGGAGTTTTTGGACGCCGCGACGACCTTCGAGGACATGCTCGACCGCGCGCGCGATTTCGCCGCCGAGGAAATGTTCGTGATCGGAGTGCGCCTGCTCTCCGGCGCGCTCGACTGCGAGCGCGCGGGGCGCGCCTACAGCGCGCTGGCGCAGGGCTTGGTCGCGGCGTTGCTGACCAGGGTCTCGGATTCCTTCGCGCTCGATCACGGCCGCGTGCCGGGCGGCCGCGTCGCCGTCCTCGCGATGGGCAAGTTCGGCTCGCGCGAAATGACCGCGGCCTCCGATCTCGACCTGATCGTCGTCTACGACTTTCCCGCCGAGGCGAGCGAATCCGACGGCGCGCGGCCGCTCGGCGCCGTCGTCTATTACGCCCGCCTGACGCAACGCCTGATCGCCGCGCTGACCGCGCCGACCAAGGCGGGAAAGCTCTACGACGTCGATCTGCGCCTGCGCCCCTCCGGCGGCAAGGGGCCGCTGGCGACGCAATTGACCGCCTTCAAGCTCTACCAGGCCGCGGAAGCGGAGACCTGGGAGCATATGGCGCTGACGCGGTCGCGGGTCGTCGCCGGCGAGCCGGGCCTCGCCGCGGAGATCGGCGAGGCGATCGCCGCCGTCCTCGCGCTGCCGCGCGATCCGGAGAAGCTCGCGCGCGACGTGCGCGCGATGCGCAAGCTGATCGCCCACGAGAAGGGCGACCAAGACCCTTGGGACCTCAAGCTGGTCTCGGGCGGCCTCATCGACATCGAATTCGTCGCGCAATACCTGACGCTCGCGCACGGGCGCGACCATCCCGGCCTGCTTGACCCCTCGACCCGCGCGGTCATCGCCGAGGCGGCCGCGCGCGGCCTGATCGCCCCGGACGACGCGGCGGCGCTCGCCGACGCGCATCGGCTCTATACCGACGCCACCCAGATCATGCGCCTCGCCGTCGCCGGCCCGTTCGATCCCGCCAAGGCGGCCAGCGGCGTCAAACGGCGCATCGCCGCCGCGGCGGCGCTGCCGGACTTCGAATCGCTGCAAGGGGCGGTCGGCGAGGCGCGCGAAAACGTGCGCCGCGTCTACGCCAAAATCTTGGGCGGCTGCGCGGGGTGACCCGGTAAGGTGCCGCGGACGCCTCGATTTTTGGGGAAATTGGTCGGAGTGAGAGGATTTGAACCTCCGGCCCCCTCGTTCCGAACGACTCGGGCTGACGTCACTTTCGTTTGTTTTAAAGGGAGTTAGCTACCACCTGAAGCCAGCTGAATTGCTCAGATTCAGGGGGGTCATTCCACGACAATCGCCTCGTCGCAACGTACACACGACCCCAACCACGCTATGCGCGACCAACGACTCCGCGTAATCTCCTCCGGCGACTAGGGGGAAGCATATGTCGGTCAAGGCCGTCGTCCAGCAAGGCTGTTTCAATCACAGTCTAGAACTGCCCTACAATTTGCGTCTCAAGGACTTCGAGATGGCGATGCAGGACGTCTACGATTTCTTCACCGACACCAACGCTTTCATGCTTGCCAAAGGACTGCCGCGCCTCGACGACATGTTGCGGCCGGCGAACATGAGCGGCACGATCTCCGACATGCTGACGGACAGCCTCGCGAAGCATTCGAGGTCGCTGACGAAAAACACGCACTTCAACGGGCATCCCGATTTGGTCCTCAAGGGCGAGTATCCAGGCGACGGCGTGAAGGCCGGCAAGAGAGGGATCGAGATCAAATCCACCCGGAAAAAGGGCGCAGCGGTCGATACCCATGGAGGTCGCGATCAGACGATGTGCGTCTTCGTCGACAGCGTCGACAATGCAACCGAGCCGGCTAAAGATCGCGCTCCGCTGGAATTCATAGAGGTCTACCTCGGCGACGTCGTCGTTTCCGATTTCCGCCGCAACGAACGCGGCGACCTCGGCACCAGAACCTCGACGCTCGACAAAGAAGGCATCAAGAAGCTGCGCAAGAATTGGGTCTACAAGATCAATCAGGGTTGATCTTGAGCGCCGAAAGCTTCGAGATTGCCTTCTGCGCCATCCTAAAATACTCGGCGTCGCGCTCGATGCCGACGCTGGGGTAGCCGACGGCGTTCGCCGCGGCGAGCGTCGATCCCGAACCGGCGAACGGATCACAGATGATGCCTTCGCCGAGAGGGAGCGCGGCGCGCACAAGCGCCCGCATGAAGGCTTGTGGCTTGAGGCTCGGGTGCGAAGCGATGTCGCGTTCGGCCTTCGGCGTCGGCGCTGATTTGATCACGTCGCCGAATGGTTTGTCGCCGGAAATGCGCCTGAATCCTGCCGTTTTCCACTTGCGCAAATTATCCTGAACGCGGCCGTCGAGCGGATGGCGCAAGACGATCCACGGCTCGAACTGCGAACGGGGCATCACGCTAACGTCGTTGAATTCCTTGTGGGCGTTCTTCGGTCGATCGCCGCCGCGCATCGTTTGCACCAGACGTACGACCTGGCCGCGCAATTCTAATCCGCCGTCAGCCATGGCTTCGGCGACCAAGTGAGCGAGCAGGGGGTTCGAGGCGACAATGACGTTGGCGCCGGGAACGGTGGCGCGCAGAACGAGCTTGCCGAATTGGACGAAGAACTGGCGCATCTCTCTGCGGTCGGCGTCATCGAGGACGGTGAAGCGAGGCAGCGGCGCGCGCTGGACGCCGTCGAATGACGGCGGGATGCGCCAGACGCCGCCGATGTTCCCGTTCCTGAGCTTGGTATGCTCCTTGTCGCTGTACTCCAGCGGCGAGTAGGGCGGGTCGGTGACGACGGCGTGGACCGAGCGCGGCTCGGCGGCCTTGAGCCATTCCAGACAGTCGGCATGGACGATGCGCGCTTTTCCAATTTCCACGCTTGGCGAAACTTTGGATGGCCTCGCGGCGTCAACTTGCTTGAGCCGGTACTGGCCTCGGCCGACGCGTTCGAAGACCTCTGGCGTGTGGAGAATCAACGACGAGCGGATCGAAGATTGCGCGACAGTTCCGAGATGGGTGGCGATTGCCGCCTGAATTTCTCCGATCGAGGCGCGCTCGGCTCTAGACAAGTAGCCCACAACTGCGTCTCTAATCGCCCCCGGCGGATGCGTCATCGAATCGATCCCCCTCGGGGAAGGATTATTTGACGTCTAGACGTCAAAGGCAAGCGAAGATTGACAGGACGGCTAAGCGATCCACCGGAGGTTGTCGATGGCGAAAGCAAGAGCAGGCGGGAACGCGCAGAAAGCCATGCAGCAACGAATCGCCGGTGGGATGGCTGTCGTCACCCAGGGGGCGGTCCTGTCACAACCTTCGAAGGCCGAGCTGCGCGCCATGGTCCCCGAGTACGACGAGAGCCTGGTCAAGAGGATTCCGCCGGGGGTAAAGGGAAAGCCGAAACCGAAGGGCTAGCCGACATCCTTCGCGAACAGGACATTGATGACCTTCCACATAACCTCGGGGGACTCGCCGTAACGTTGCTCGCGGACATAGGCGTGAACGTTCGGGCGCCTGCCCCAGCTCTCGCCTCGACGCCAGAAGTCACATCGAACCGTTCCATTTAAATCAGTGAATCGCCACTAAGAGAGCGTCAATCGGCCACCGCACGGGAGGAGACTGCCCAGATCGGGTTTGCGCGCCGATAGCGATGAATGATGCGGGGGTTCATTCCACAAACGTCGTCAAGGGTGAAATTGCCGATCTAACGAACCCTTGAAAACAATGGTCGGAGTGAGAGGATTTGAACCTCCGGCCCCCTCGTCCCGAACGAGGTGCGCTACCAGGCTGCGCTACACTCCGACAGCGCCGCGGACGGCGCAAGCCGGCCTTATAGAAGCCCGGCGGGCGCCGCGCAAGCGCGACGAGGGCGCGGGGCGCGGCTTGCCGCCGCGCGTCCGCCTCCCCACATCGTTCTTCTCACGCGGGCCGAGCGGGTCGGCGGAACTTTAAGGGAGAACGCACATGAAGATCGGCGTCGTCGGATCGGGCGTGGTCGCGCAGACTCTCGGCGCGGGCTTTGCCAAACATGGTCACGAAGTCATGCTGGGCACGCGCGAGGCGGGCAAGCTGAGGGAATGGGCGGCCAAGAACCCCGGCGCCAAGGTCGGCGATTTCGCCGCGGCGGCGGCGTTCGGCGAAGTCGTGGTTCTCGCCGTCGGCGGCGCGGTCGCGCTCGACGCGGTGAAGTTGGCCGGCGCCGCGAACATCGCGGGAAAGACGGTGATCGACGCCTGCAATCCGATCGGCGGCGGGCCGCCGGCCCACGGCGTCTTGTCGTTCTTCACCAGCCTGTCGGATTCGCTGATGGAGCGGCTGCAAAAGGCCTATCCCGCGGCGCATTTCGTCAAGGCGTTCAATTCGGTCGGCGCGGCGCAAATGGTCGATCCGCATTTTGCCGGCGGCAGGCCGACGATGTTCATCTGCGGCGACCACGAGGAGTCCAAGCGCGCCGTGTCGAAGCTGCTCGATCAATTCGGCTGGGAGACGGCGGACATGGGCGCGGTCGAGGCGGCGCGCGCGATTGAGCCGCTGTGCATGCTGTGGTGCATCCCCGGCGTCGCCCGCAACGACTGGTCGCCGCACGCCTTCAAGCTGCTGCGCTGAAGCGGCGCCGCGCGACGCGAATTCGCCGTCGCGGCGGCGCCGGGATGC
>Ga0326728_10015573_pt1 | contig 15776 bp, 8 predicted proteins | sample MB3enrmetagenome_FD_207602 | JGI IMG/M metagenome (GOLD analysis project Ga0326728, IMG submission 207602) | Lab enriched peat soil microbial communities from McLean, Ithaca, NY, United States - MB31MN | ecosystem: Environmental > Terrestrial > Soil > Wetlands > Peat | place: USA: New York...
TGATCCAGGCTCGCAAAAGTTGTCTTTGTTCCGACGGCAAATCAAGAGCGGCGGCTGGGTTCCACATGATGCGCACAATAGCACACCCCAGTCGTATTGTAAAGCTAATTGTGAGACACTACACTAGAACTCCTGCCCCGCGATAAATCTCCGGGTCATGTTGCATTTGCACTTGCTCTTCGAGCTGATGCAGGCTTTCCGCCATCTGATGAATTGTCATATGCGGATCATTAGACCGGAAGATTCCTCGGCTCTCATCTTCATAGTAGCGGAAGCCTACTTTGTCCCCAAAGGTCTTGGTGAACAGTTTTCCACTGTCGAGGTTCATGCTCCGGGGAAGGATAGCGTAGCTCAGATCGATTTCTTGCACCAGGATGTTGTTCTCCAGCTTCCCCCCGTTGACATTCTGTCTCGTGCCATTGGCGGTCTCCATGCTGGGCCCCCACTCGACCTGCGACATCGCTGCTCGCCGAAAGTCCAACATTTCCTCCTATCAATCTTCACCCTGCCAGTCTAGAGGATTTCCGTCGTATTCTTTTGCAGAATTACGCGCCAAAATACCACGCGAGAGCCCTCAAAATTCGCGTGTGGTACATGGTAGAATAACGCGGCGGAGCGAAGAAGGGCACGAAGCCTGATCGAACCTCTGCTGTCGCTGAAGTTGGGAAACACTGATTGGATCCGATGCAACGGCGCGAATTCTTGACCCTCTTGATGGCCGCGGGAGCGATACGCTCGAGGGGGGAAGCCCTAGCCTCACCCATCCACTTCACTTACCGTCCGATTGATTTCCAGCTCGATAGCTGCGAAACGCCGGAGCGTCACGCTCCGGAGACGATGGCCGGCGGGGTTGGCCTGTTTGATTACAACAACGACGGGCATCTCGACATTTTTTTCGCGAATGGGGCTGACATTCATTCCCTGATCAAAACTTCGCCCAAATATTCGAATCGGCTCTTCGAAAACGATGGCAAAGGGAATTTCAGGGACGTTACCGAGAAAGCGGGGCTTACCGGCGCCGGCTTCTCGAACGGCGTCGCCGTTGGCGATTACGACAACGACGGCCATCTGGACCTGTTTGTCGGCGGCGTTCACGCGAACCATCTCTATCACAATAACGGTGACGGTACATTCACGGATGTCACGGAGAAAGCGGGGCTGGTCACCCGCGATTCAGAGTTTGGTCCGCTATGGTCAGTTGGCGGAGCCTGGCTCGATGTCAACAACGACGGCTTGCTCGATTTGTTCGTCCTCAACTACTTGGCCTGGGATGTCAGAACCGAGCCCCCGTGCTATATGCAGCCCGGCGTCCGCGACTATTGCCATCCAAAGTTTTACAAGACGACACCCAACCAACTCTTCCTCAACAACGGCGACGGAACGTTCCGCGACGTTTCCGCGGAATGGGGACTTCGCGCGCATCCGGGAAAAGGCATGGGCGTGGGCGTTGCGGATTACGATCTCGATGGCTGGGTGGATTTGTTCGTGACGAACGACACGATGTGTAACTGGCTGTTCCATAACAAGGGCGGCGGAAAATTCGAGGAGGTGGCTTTCGAAGCGGGCGTCGCGCTGACGGCGAACGGCCAATTCATCTCGGGGATGGGCGTAGACTTCCGCGATATTGATAACGACGGCTTGCCGGATATCGCTTTCGCGGCACTCAATTATCAGACTTTTCCGCTGTTTCGCAATTTAGGCGGCGGCGTGTTCGACGACGTGACGGTTTCGAGCGGCATGGCAAGCCTGAGCCTGCCGATGGCGGGTTATTCACCGACGCTCGCCGATTTCGACAACGACGGTTGGAAGGACTTGTTCGTCACGCGAGGACACGTCGAGGGGGTCTCAAGGCCCGATATGCCGAGGGACCAGCACAATACTGTGTTCCAGAATCTGGGGGGATTCAAATTCCGGGCGCTCACTGCGGAAGCTGGCCTTGCCGCGCAGCCGCCCAAACGGCTCCGTGGATCGGCGGTGGGTGATCTCAACGGCGATGGAAAGCTCGACGTCGTGACGAGCGCTCTCAGCGCGCCGGCGGAAATCTGGATCAACGACAGCCCCGGCGAGAATCACTGGCTGGCTTTCAAGCTTGAAGGAACCAAAAGCAATCGCGACGGCATCGGCGCAAGAATCAAAGTCGTGGCAGGCAAATTGACGCAGTACAATCATGTTGCTTTTACGAGGGGATACGCGTCATCGAGCGCTGGACCGACTCATTTCGGTTTGGGTCCCCACAAAACAGCAGATCGCGTGGAAATTCGCTGGCCTTCCGGGATTGTGCAGGAACTGAACAATGTCGCCGCCGACCGTTACGTAACGATTGTCGAAGGTGCCGGGTTCAAACAGGTGATGTAAAGCCAACTACTCACCTTTGCGCGAGGCTGGCGAGAGCCGCGGCAGCAGCGCGCACGGGATCGCCACGAGGATCGACTGGGTAGTCCTTACGTTCCTCCGTCCACCTATGTTCGAATTCAAAGTAATTGATTTCCCGCCCAGGCCTGCCCCGGAGCCGCGCGCCAAGATCCTCGACGAACATCTCCCACCGTGGCAAATAATAATCTTCCAACAGGCCCGACCATTCCTTATATGCATAATCGCGCGCTACGGTCGCGGGATCATCCGGGCCCCAGTACGTAATCAGTGTTCGCGCGTTCTTTTCGCACAAATTCTTTTCCTCTTCCGTATGCCCCATGGCCTTCGCTGCAGCAAGCCATGTTCCCAACATGAATTCGCGCCGTGTGCGCAGCAGCGAGTCCTCCGCACACGGCAGCTTCAGAAACTCCTGCCTTGCTGCCTCAAATCCGGCCACGTCGTGCGCCTGATAGGCCGTGACCATCTTGTGGTACGCTTCACCGCCACGATTACTTAGCACCTGTCGCACAAGATTCACCGCGTCGTATTGATAGGCATCGATCCCTCGTAGCCGGTCGCCGCCCTTGAGGAACTCCCGCGCCGCCTCCTCCAGTTTCGCCTCATCGTATGGGACCTTTGTCGACCCCCACGTACTCACACTCTTTACGGCCAAGGATGGACGAGCGCAGAAAATAGGTTCCGGGCGCGCACTTGATATGTATACAGTCTCCAACAGCAGTTGCCACGCATGCTCCAGCTCCGGCGCATCTTCCCCGTACCGCCACTTCCCATAATCCCGAATCCACTCGCGCAAATCGACTGGCTTATTCATCCATGCCGCATCGAAGAGGAGTTCGTACACGACAGGATTGTTATTCGTCCCCTCCATCAGCGCGCCCACGCCCGCCATACTGGCGCCATACGGCCCGGTTATCGCGCGCGCCGGCTCCGACGCGATCCGCGGCAGACCGCCAAACAGCCCCGTGTTGTCGCCATAGTCATTGATCGCCCCCCAAATCCAAGGCAACCCGCCAAATCCTTTCCTCTTCTCCCAATCGTCGCTCTCCATATTGAGGATCAATACATGCGCCGGCGAAAGCCCGTCCAGCAATCCCTGCTTGGGATTTCCCTGCCATCCCTGTAGTACCCATACCGCGTCCGGGTTCGCCTTAAGCATTGCATCCTGCACGCCGCGCCCGAGCGACGCAAGATCGAGACCTTCAGCTATTCCACCTTCATGGAATAGATCGCCTCCGTAAAACCGCACCGGTCCGTATAGTTTGCTCATTTCCTCGTAATAAATGGACGCCATCCACACAAACAGCGGGTCCGACGAAAGCAGTATCTCCGGTCTGCGAAAATCGTTCCAGCGGCCTTGTTTGAGAATTCGCGCGTCCGGGAACTTCTTCGCCAGCGATGCGGGCACCATTCCGTAGAAACCCTGCATAAGCGGTTCGATTCCCAGCTCGCGCATCCGCGCCAGAATTTTCTTCTCCAGCACCACGCGATCATCAATCATTCGCTGCGTCACCGGCCCGCCCCAAGCTTCCAGATTTCCCATAAGCCAGAATGCCGTGTACGCCGGTCCGGAAATGAATTGCAGGATCGCTGCATCGCTGTATCCAAAGCGGCGCAGCGTGTTCTCCCAGACCGCTTCGGTTCCATTCACCGCCAGCGCCAGATTGATGCCATCGAGCGCCATCCAATCGAGTTCGCGTTCCCACGCGGGCCAGTCCGCAAACGCGAACGAGTAATTGAAAGTGCAGTAGTTCAGGAAATACCGATACTTGAAACGTGAAGTTCGATGCACAGGCCGCTCCAGCTCGGGAAGAACTTTGACTGGCGCAAGGTTGTTGCCAACCTGCGACATCGAGCGATGGCAATAGTACCGCAGATAGTAGTTCAGCCCCATCGCCGCGCTGGACGGATCGGATGCCCGAATGACGAGCTTGCCGCCCTCCGTTCGCAGATCGAACACATCGTCCCCGCGCTCTTTCGGAATGCGGATGAGAATTAGCTTCCCGTCCATCCACGGGACAACTCTGTGCGCCAGATCCAAGACCGGCTTCAGTTCCAACACTGATGAAGGCAGTACGTCTGCTTGCGATGTAGGGGGAGCTATTGCATCAAGTGGATGGGGCAGTGTCGCGATCAGGATCAGGAGGAACCAAGCTGAGTTCGCTAGCTTTTGCATGGACAACACCTTCCGGCGAACTTCAGCGCGCAACCACTCCACCTTAGGCGAGTGCGTGTTCGGCAGGACCCGCATTCCTCGGATGCTTTCGCATCGAGCCTCAGTTGGAGAAATCACCCGCTGAAATCAGTAAACAAACGGAGATTCCTTTTTAGCGTAGGATTGGTCCACTCAGAACTTTCATTCCGTAGCTGCAGTACCACCCGGCAGACGCACGGTGAACAAGAGACGCTCCATAGACGAGGTAGCCTGGTCGGATTCGGAACTCCCTTTCGTGAGGCGCATCATCTGATTTAATTCTTCAGCAGCTTTGTCACTCTCTCCCATCTTGAGGTAGGCAGTGCGCAAGAGACCATGCGCGAGATAGAGTGTCGGCTGAAGCCGCACAGCGGTGAGAAGTTGTTGAACGGCGGCCTTGTAGTCTCCCTCATCCAGGAGAATCTGTCCGTCCAGTGCCCTACTTGCGGCATCTTCGGGGTTTAAGGTCACTGCCTGAAAGATGGCCTTCTGCGCCTCCGGCAGGTTGACCGGGGTCGTGTTTGTGATGGCTAAAGCTTCGTAATAATAAGCGTCCGCTTCCCGGCATCCGAGGGCAATCGCTAAATCGAGCATCTGCGTCGCTTGCCTCGATTTCAGTTCGTCCTGCAAGATCATACCGTTCACGAGGTATGGGAGGTCCCACGCCGGCCAGCGGGACTCAATTTGCGCCAGCACCTTCATTGCTTCTTCGCTCCGCACCTCGTCGGCGTGGGATCTCCCATGCGCCATCGGCAACTCAAGAGCAATCGCCCGCGCCAGCCACAAGTTAGGCGCATCCGGGATCAGGCGGGTGGCATCTTCCAGCAATGCTGCCGCCTGCTTGAATTGGCCGTGTTGAATCAGAAACGCAGCGGCCTCAAAATACATATCGGCACGCCGGGGGGCCGCGCCAATACCTCGTTTCAGCGAGTCCGCCGCTTCTGCGGTTTTGCCCATAGAATCCAGGATCTGGGCGCGAAGTATAAAGTAATCGCCGGCGCGTTGGTCGGCGGGAAATTCATCGAGTTGGGCCAGTCCGGCTGCGGGGCTGACGGAATGGAACACGGCGATTGCCAGGTCGAGCTTCGCATTGGGCACCTTTTGAAGGAATTCCGCCGCCAAACCATACTGCTCATGCTCCAGTAGGGCTTTCCCGCAATCGGCCAGAGTGGCGGTATCGGCTCCCGCCGCAAGCACCTCCTGAAATACTGCGGCAGCGCGCTTGCTTTCTCCTTGGTCCAATAGCATCCCGGCAAGGCGGGCCTTGAGAGCGACATCGTTTGGGTTCTCATTAACCGCGGCTTGTAATGATTCGAGATACCTGGCGTCCTGCTGCTCCGGGGAGAGAGCGAGAAAATCAAGCAGACCCGCGTGTGGGTGAAGCTGGCCGCCGCCGGCAGCGGCTTCCTTGAATGACGCTAACACCGCCTTGAGCTCCTCCGTGCGACCCAGTTTTTCGAGTGCCTGGCTGTAATGAATCAAAATGGCCCGATCGCGGGGAGCTAACTTGACTGCCTGCTGCAAGAGCATCGCTGCTTCCTGCGGCTGATCGTGTCTCAAATAGATTTGGGCTTGCCAGTCCAGAATCCGTGGATTGTTAGGATCGATTTTCCGAAGCGCCTCGAAATCTGCCAGTGACTGGTCAAGCCTGTTATTCTGGAAATTGAGTGCCGCACGCGTGTACCGAGCCTCAAACATCGTCGGATCGAGCTTTAGTGCCTCATCCAGATGGGCCAGAGCCTTTTCCGGACTGTCCGTTGCTTCACCTGCGCCGAGTTCATACTGGCCTTTCGCGTCCTGCGGGTGCCTGAGCACGAATTGCTGAAGTTTGGGAAGACCTTCTTCGAACCGGCCTTCGAGGATCAACGAGAAGCCCAGCTCACGCCGGGCAACCTCGTCGGCAGGACGCAGTGTCAGGTACTTTTCCAAGGTGCCGGCGGTGTCCTCATAGTACCCGAGCGCTTCCGTGGCCTGAGCTAAAAGCAAGAGCACATCGGCGCGACCCGGGGCCAATCGCGCCGCTCGGTACAGGACAGCACTTGCCGTCAGAGAATCCTTCGTCGCAATCAACAGCTCCCCATAGGCGTAGAGAGCATCCACGTCTTCCGGCCTTGACCGCAGAGCAGCCTCGAACACCTGTTGCGCTCGCTCGAGGTGCCCGGCACGGCGCGCGGCCACCCCGAGGTTGTACAGAACGTCGAAGTTCGAGGGGTCGGCTCTCAAGGCCTCGCTGAATGATTTCTCCGCTCGATCGTATTGTTGACATTGGGCATAGCCCAGGCCAATGGAAAAACTAAAGTGTGGGTCTTGATCTGTTTTCTCTTCGAGCGCGCTGAGCACCGGCATCGCTGGCTTGCAGTTGCCCATGAGGACGAGGGCTTGAGCCTTCAGCAGTTGCGCAACGGGTTGGCTTTGATCGGTTGCCGCGAGACGGCTCAAGCACGCCAGAGCTTCCGCGCCGTCCTTCCGCTCGACACTCATGTCGGCGAGTTGCAGGTTCGCGTTCACCTGATGCTGATCAATCGCCACAACGCGTCGAAAACTTTCTTCAGCTTTCTTGGGATTCCCCGCGGCAAGATAGTGGTTCCCGAGATTGTTCAATAGTGCAGTAGACCTGGGTGCGATCTGGAGAGCGCGGCGGTAGAACTCCTCGGCCTCGGAATATTTCCGCTGGGAGTCAAGAATAACCGCCATGAGGCTCAAGGCCGAAAGGTCGCGAGGATGAGCGCGCAACACGGATTCGAGCGCGCTCTCGGCATCGGCAACTCGGCCTTCCTGAAAATCCGTTGCCGCTTTTCGAACAATGGAACTCGACGCTTGAGGGAGAGCAAGACTCGTCCCGGCAAAAAGAAAGAGGACGGCACCGGACGCCGTCCTTCGAAAGGCCTGAGACCAACTTAAGCGAGACCGAATCACAGGACTCAATATTACACACCTACATCCCGACCCTCAATGGCCTCGCAGCCTCGAAAAACCAAACAGGAGCGATGGGTGGCGCATACGTCCCGACGCCTTTTGTCGGGATGTATGCGTCCGACGCCCCGATCCGCGCAATAGCGTGGCGCAGACATGCCAAAGAACGGCACGTCTGCGCCACCCTGTCTTTTGATGAGCTTTCGCGGGCCGAAAGCCCAAGGTGACAAAGCTAAAAATACAACTTCAGGGCCATCTGGATCACGCGCGGCGAGTTTGCGTCCGGCCCAGTTATCTGCCCGAAGGTGGAGTTGTTCCACGTGCCGCCTTGGCCGGTTATTGTATTGTAGCCAGTCCAAGCGACGCTTGAATTGATGTTGCCGAATTGCGGGTGATTGAAGGCATTGAACCATTCTGTACGGAGTTCGAGGTGCATGCCTTCGCGAAGCCTGTTCATGGAAAATTCTTTGAAGAGCGACAGGTCCGCGTTCGCCGTGCCAGGGAGATGCATCCAGGGCAGGGTTCGCGGCGCGTCGCCGAGTGTGTACTCCGCGGGCTCTTGGAAGACCTGCGGATTGGCAAAGTATCCGCCACCCTGGGCCAGCGGGAGGAACCACTTGGACTTCGAGTTGGCCTTTGGCGTGCCGACCAATTGCGGAGCCTGACCACCGTAGCCAGGCAGCGGATTATTACCTGACGAAAGTGTGACCCAGAGGGGCTGGCCATCGTCAAACCGCCAGATGCCGTTCGTCTGCCAGCCTCCGATAATCGCGTCGAGCACCCGATTCATCTTGGCGCCAAAGTGCTTCCCGCGGCCAAAGGGCAATTGGTAGACGTAACTGAACTGAAACACCTGCGGGATGTTGTATTGAGAGACGGACCGAGCCAACTTCAAGTTATTGGGATCGAGGGGTTTGGGGGCGGCTCCACCGCCTGTTCCACCCGCATTGCCTGGAATCGAAGAATCGTCAATCGATTTCGACCACACATAGGTGGCTAGAAACTGCAGCCCATTGGAAAAGCGCTTCTCAAGCCGCAATTGCAACGCCTCATAGCTCAAATTGGCCCACGGCGGACTGGCGATGTCGAAGCCTGAGAATTGAGGATAGGGATAGTCGAGCTGTAATTGAGATGTAGTTGATGTGCTATTGGGTATGATCCCGTAGAAGGGATTGGGGATTGGGGCTTGCAGCGCCGTGAGCTGCGCCGGCGTCATACTCTCCTCTTCCTTGCCTAAATGATTGAGATCGAGATTGCCGCCAATTCCAAAGAACTGATGCGTTCCCTCTTGGCCGACATACTCCGCTTCGAGGAGCATATTTACCGGCAATTCGTGCTGGATTCCGAAGTTCCAGGACTGCATATAGGGCGTCTGGTTCATTATCCGGTCGAACCCGTTGGGCGCTGAAGCGCCGTTGCCAATCTGGGTCGCCAATCCTAACGAGCTACCCGTGACGGGCACGATGCCATTCGGGAAGGGGTTGCTGAGTGTGCCCCAAGGAATAAGGCCGGCATAATTATACGACGGGAACCAGGTGGTAGTCCCGTCAAACCCCGGATCGTTGGGAGTTATCGCGTTTGCATTCGCCGATGCCCGCGACATGCCATAGTAGATTCCGTATCCGGTGCGGATCACGGTCTTATCGTTCAGGTTGTACGCCAGGCCGATGCGCGGCTGAATATCCCGGAAATCGGTGTTAATGGCCGAGCGCTCACCTGGGTTGGCAAACATCAGGCCGCCATACAGGATGGGGTACCCGGGGACAGTCGAAGGATAAGCCACATTGGGATCGAGCCAGCTCAACTCGTTGTGCCTTTCCGTCTCTGGCAGGCTCAAATCATAACGAAGCCCGACGTTGACCGTGAGCTTCCGGCTGGCATGAAAGGCATCCTGCGCGTAGCCAGCCCAGGCGTGGTTTTGGGTGAAAAGCCACGCCGGAATTTCGTACTGCCCCCAATTGCCGCCGGATCCGACGAGCATACCCGCCAAGGCGTCCCCGCCCGTCCCCCCAATGCCCGTGTTCTGCGCCAGGGCATTTCCGTTGTAGCTAAACAGTCCATTGGGCGTGCCGGGTTGCGAGAAGTTGTAACGGTTCAGGCGAAATTCGACGCCGAACTTCAAATCGTTGCGCCCCCGGATATGGGTGAGCGAAAGGAGCAAATCGTGCGTTTCCGAGTTGTCAATCAGGGTAGCCCACGGGGCTCCCCCAATGGATTGGTTATTGTTGCCGACGTTCGCGTCCGCTTCACGGCCGTAATCTATTATCGTCGGAAGCGTCTTGAAACCGGATGTATCAATGTAGGAGGGCATCCCCAGCGCGGCTACCGGATCCGCCGCCCCAGGCACTAAGTGGCGCGTAATGCGCGTAAAGCCGTAGGAAAGATTAAGCACCGTTGTCGGGCCGAAAGTGTGCACGAAATCCAGCGCCACGAGATGGGCATTTTGAGGTCCGACCCCCCCCGAACATGGATCGGCTATGTTGTGGAAGCAGTTCAGGGCTAGCGCATTCGTGAGCCGTTGGGCATATTTCCCGCTCAGCCTGTCGCGCTCGCCAAAATTCTGATCAATTTTCAAGTCCCACTGGTCATTGTTAAGCGCAGTGGAACCGGAGGTGACCCAGTTGAGGAATGGGCTATAGCCCCCGCCTGGCGCTCCCGAATTGAAGTTCGGCGCCGGGTAAAACTGAAACATTTTCAACATGGCGGGATCAAGCATGTTCCCGGGCTTCGCGGGCAATGTGACGCCTGTTCCGGCCAGGTTGGTGCCGGGGCTTTGGTACGCGGCCATGTTGTTATTCGGGATGGGGGCCCCACTCTCGGCACTATAACCGTGGGTCGAGTCGTAGACGGCGGTGTAGGGGTCCCACAGTTGGCCATTGGGATCTGTGCACACACCAGTGTATTTCGTGCCAGACACCGGGTCCGTGTACGTCCCCGTAAAGGTCCCCGGCCCGTTGCCGTCGAGTTCGCTAACGTCGTTGCAGAATCCGCTGAAGTCCCCCGTCTTCTCACCCGCGCTGGGCACGCCGGCGGTCGCACTTGCCAGCTCCTTCTGGCGTGTGCCCTCATAGTCGAAAAAGAAGAAGGTCCGGTTCTTGCCGTTATAGAGGTGAGGGATGTATACCGGCCCGCCAACCGTGCCGCCAAAAACGTTCCGCTCCAAGTGCGGGAGCTTGTTCAGGGGCGCCGGGAATTGGTTTTCGAAGTAATCCGCGGAATCGAGCTTGTTGTTGCGCAGGAAGTCGTAGGCGCTGCCATGGATTTGGTTCGTGCCCGAACGCGTGATCAGGTTGGTGATGGTCGAGCCCGAGTTTCCGTATTCGGCGCTGAAATTCGTTTGCTGCACTTTGAACTCCTGGACCCCATCCACCGAAGGGGTATAGGCAACACGACTCGTTAGCCCCCCGAAGTCCACTCCCCCCGCTGTAATGCCATCAATGAGCACGTCGGAAGTGGCAGCGCGGCTGCCATTAGAAACGAAGTTGTTCGATTCCAAATAGGGCATTTGCACTCCAATGTTGCCATAGGTGGAACCGGGCGGCTGAATGACTCCCGGTGCGAGGAATGCCAGGTCAAGCACCGAGCGGTTCAAAAGCGGCATATCGTTGATGACCGTCCGGCTAATGGTCTGGCCCCCCGCATCACTGAGGGTATTGAGCAGTGGCGCCGCGCCCGTGACCTCGATGGCCTGCGTGATGTTTCCGACCTTCAGATCGAAGTTTATCTCCACGCGCTCCGTCACATTCACGGTCACTCCCGGTTTCTTCACCGTCTGGAACCCGGGAGCGCTGGCGGAGACATCGTAAACGCCCGGCTGAACGTAGGGAAAAACGTACAGGCCTTCAATGTTCGTCTTGGACGTCGTGGTCACGCCCGTTGCCGTGTTGGTGATCGTCACCGACGCGTTCGGTATCACCGCACCGCTCGTGTCGCGCACCGCGCCCAAGACGCTGCCTGCGGCCCCCTGGGCGAACGCAGGCGGGCTTAGCAGAACACAGAAAGCACAGAAAGCGCCCAGGGCGACCAGAACGCTCCTGAGCCTTCCGTGCGAGAAAAGGCGATAATTTTCGCGATTTCGATATAAATTCATCTCCACTCCTCTCACTCCGCGCATGTCAACTCCTCCCACTTCGCGCATGCTGCGGATGGTTTTTACACAATGCTTCGTGACGCTTCCAGTGAAATTTCCATTTTTAACTGCCGTTCCGTATTTACAAGCAGCGCCTGCCTTGCACTAGCCATCCCACCGTTTCTAAGAACCCGTCGCTGGCAAAATTGACTTGCTCTTGCAGACCGAATGTACGATGGCGCTGTAGCGATCACCACGGTAGACGGCACGCGTGAGTTCAAGAGGGCGCCCGTCTTCCATATAGGAATTAACGCGCCAGCGCGAGCGCCAGGGCACGTTGTACATCGGCGCGCTTCGGGGCCAGCCGCGCGGCTTTGGTGAGTAAGGCGATGGCGCCTTCACCGTCGCCGGCGCGCCCTCGCAAGCGGCCAAGCTCCAGCAACACGTCAACATTGTCGGGTTGTTGCCGGAGCAGTGTCTGGAAGTCGACCTCGGCGCGCTGGTCGTGGCCGGCCCCCACCGCCGCCAGCCCCAGGTTGTACAGCACGTCAGGATCGCCCGGGGCTTTCGCCAAGGCGCGGGAAAAAGCCTTCTCGGAGCGCGCGAACTGCCCCATTCTACTTAGCGCCAGGCCCGCGGAAGAATGCACGCGCGGGTCCGCGTCATAGGTGTTCTCCAGGGCCGCGATGACGCCGAAACTCTCGTCCTTGCGGCCTGCCCAGTACAACGCTTCGGCGCGCAACAATTGCAGCGCGGGAGCGCGCAGGTCCGGCAGACGGCTGAGAAACTCGAGCGCTGCGGCACCCTCGTGGCGATCGACCGCGAGGCGCGCCAGTTGAAGATGCGCGTTCTGGTCTGACGGGTCGATGCTACAAGCCTTCTCAAACTCCAGACGCGCGCCTTCCGCGTCGCCCTGCCGAAGCAGATGATTGCCGTAATTGTCCAACAGCAGGACCGAATCCGGGGTCCGGCGCAAGGCCTCTCGGTATAGCGTCTCGGCTTCACCGAGCTTTTGCTGGCCATCCAACGCCGCGCCCAACAGGCCGCTGGCGCGCACGTTGCCGGGGTGCTCGCGCAGAAACACACGCAAACCTGACTCGGCCTGGGCGAACTGCCCGTGCTCGACCGCGGAAGCTGCCCTGGCCAGTGCGTCATCGGCCTTGTCCACCGCGCGTCCCAGCCCAACCGCGCAGCAGAAAAAACAAAGGATTCCCAGCAGCTTCACGGGAGTCCTCATTCGTCTCCGGAAAGTGCGATAACACATTTTGAACTCACAGCAGGGTAGGGACCCAAATTCAGCACAGTCGCAGCGTAAAACGTCGGCCAGTATAGGGAATAGAGAGAAGTAACACAACGTTATACCTGTTAGTGCCAACCGCCTTGCCAGTTACCTGGCTACCTTCCGCCTTTTCAGGTAAATGCTGACTGTGAGTCGCCCGGTAACTGGTTACAGCTTGAGTCCGTTAACCTTTTCGGGTATACTGTGCGGCGGAAGGCGTCTTTGGTGGGTTTGCATGGCAGATTCATTCGAGCTGGAGAAACAAGAGCTCGAACGGGTTCTAGGCTCGGGAAACTTTCCCAGAGCCCCGTTACAGTGCAAACTGCTCAAGTACATCTGCGAGGAACACTTCGCGGGAAGGTCAGATCGAGTTAAGGAATATACCCTCGCCACCGAAGTCTTCGGAAAAGGCGCGGATTTCGATCAGAGCCAGGATGCCATCGTGCGCGTTGAGGCTCACCGGCTTAGAAAGAACTTGAAGGAGTATTACGAAGGGGTAGGCGCCAACAACCCGGTCCGGATTGTCCTCGAACCCGGGCATTACGTGCCGAAATTTGTCACCCGGACAGGAACTTCCGCGACGGCTGCCAGCGCGGATACGACGCGCCCTCAGAGCCAGGGAGAGCCTCCCGTTGGCGCTGTGCAGCTCCGCGCCGGGACTAGCGGACCGAACGTCAGCCGACGCGCTCGCCCGACGGCCGCCTGGGTGCTCGCAGGGCTGGTCGTCGTGCTCACTCTCCTCCTTCTGCGCTGGATGTCACATTCTGTCCAGCCTCGGGAGCAGCCCTTGTCGGCTAATGCGGCGGGCCTGGCCGGCGCTCCTGCGTCAACCGAACCGGACGACGCCGTACGTATCCTTGCCGGCTATACGCGCGGGGATTACATTGACCGGCAAGGAAAGCCCTGGACAAGCGACCGCTATTACTCAGGGGGGGAGATCTCCTCTCAGGCTCACCAGTTTATCGCCCGTACGACCGATACCACGATGTTCGAACAGTGGCGGCATGGCGAGTTTTCCTACGATATTCCATTGAAGCCGGGTGATTATGAGCTTCACCTGTTCTTCGTCGAGCCGGAGTTTGGCCCTGACGCGCCGCATGGCGGGGGTGAAACCAGCCGCATGTTCGACGTGCTCCTGAACGGGAAGCCCCTCCTGTCCCAATTTGACATTCTAGGTGACGTAGGTAGGAGCGAAACCGCGGATGAACGAGTATTCACTGGCATCCATCCGTCCTCCGACGGGAAGCTGCATTTACGGTTCGTGAAAAGGATCGATTATCCCTTGGTCAGCGCTATTGAGCTGGTGCCGTGTTTACAGGGAAAGATGCGCCCCGTCCGCATTATAGCCAGCGACAACACCTACACCGACCACAACGGGAATATCTGGCTTCCGGACCGCTATTTTGAGGGGGGAAGATTACTCACGGACAAGGTATCAATCAAAGGCTCGCCAGACCCGGACCTCTATTTGAGCCAACGCTTCGGTTACTTCAGTTACTCCATTCCTGTGGCCGCGGGTTCGAAATACTCGGCCACGTTCCACTTCATGGAGGCTTTCTTTGGCCCTGGCAATCCGGGCCGGGGCGGCGTGGACAGCCGCCTGTTCGATGTGTATTGCAATGGCACGGTGTTGCTCCGCAACTTTGACATCTTCAAAGAGGCCGGAGGGGAAAATCGAGCCTTGGCGAAGACCTTCCATGGCATCGTTCCAAATGACCAGGGGAAGATATTCTTCAACTTCGTGCCCGTACGGAATTATCCCCGCATCAATGCCATTGAAGTTTCCCCCGAGTAGATTAGCCCCAAGCTCTGATTTTGGGAGGCGGCCTGACTGAGAACAATCCACTGCTGATTTCTGTTCTCAATGACGAACTGGCCAAACTCGTCCGCCCGTGGAAGAATCGGGAGCTTCGGGTGATGGCGTCGGAGCTTGGATATTACGGTGGCGTACTGGGCGCTGCCGCGCTCGCCTTCGAACGGGCGTTTGACTCCAAACACGGCAGGCAAAACTACGCCCAAACAACCGTGTCTGTCAGCTAACATCTTTCTGCGGTTCAGAGCCACGGTCATATGGCTTCAGGGAGCGAAGATCGGGAGCTTGGTTTCAACTGTTATTCTGGAGGTGGATCGTGTTGAAATTCAATCGCCGGGAGTTCACTAGAGTTTTAGCTGGCTCAGGAGGTATCGGCCTGTTCAGCGTAGCCACCGAGGCGGGATCCCCGAAGGTGAGTGAATCTAAGCCAGGGCCGGGTTCCATTACTGACGTTCAGGGCGTAAGGGTCGGGCACTACACGGACTCGCGCCGGCCCACCGGTTGCACGGCCATTCTTTTCGACAATGAGGTTAGCGCCGGCGTGGACTACGACGGCTCGGCGCCAGGCGAGCAATTAGGTGTGATGTTGCAACCCACCAGCCTGCTGGAAGGAATCCACGGCATCTTGCTGGCAGGCGGAGGCCCTATGGGGCTCGCAGCTGTGCCGGGAGCCGTGAAGTACCTTGATGAGCACCACATCGGCTATGACTGGGGTGTTCCAAATATCCGTGTTCCCATCGTGGTGGGGGCCGTCATTGACGATCTCCCCATCGGGGATGGGAGAATACGCCCCGATGCGGAGGCGGGATACAAGGCATGTCAGGCGGCTTCCGCTGGGCCGGTCGCCGAAGGAAACGTCGGAGCAGGTGCCGGAGCAACTGTTGGGAAAATGCTGCGCGCGGAGGGATTCCCGGGGATGAAAGGCGGTTTGGGTACCGCCAGTCTTCGCCTTGGAGAAATCGTGATTGGCGCGTTAGCCGTGGTGAACGCATCAGGCGACATCCTCGATTGGCGAACCCGTAAGCTCCTGGCCGGAGCACGTCACCGGGACGGAAGAGGTTTTGCCGGCCTTACCGAAACTCTCAAACGGCGGTTGGCGGACCCCTCTGCGCATGCATCTCTCAAGCTGAGCGACGAA
>Ga0326728_10015576_pt1 | contig 15775 bp, 11 predicted proteins | sample MB3enrmetagenome_FD_207602 | JGI IMG/M metagenome (GOLD analysis project Ga0326728, IMG submission 207602) | Lab enriched peat soil microbial communities from McLean, Ithaca, NY, United States - MB31MN | ecosystem: Environmental > Terrestrial > Soil > Wetlands > Peat | place: USA: New York...
AGGGCGCGCGCACGTCCGCGGTTATAAGTGAGCTTGCGCAGCTCAAGACGCGCGATAGCGAGGTACGCGCCCACGAGTCGGCGCACATGGCCGCGGGCGGCCGTTACATCACAGGCGGCGCAAGTTACACGTATCAGAAGGGCCCCGACGGCGGCCAGTACGCGGTGGGCGGCGAAGTCGGCATCGACAGCTCCCCAGTACCTGGCAAGCCAGAGGAGACCGCCGAGAAGATGCGCATAGTCCGCGCCGCCGCCTTGGCGCCGAGCGATCCCTCGGCCGCCGACCTCTCCGTCGCGGCCTCTGCGGCCCAGGTAGAGGCCGAGGCCCTCTCTGAAATTGCCCAAGCCCGTTCCGATGAGGCTTCTCGAGTCCCCGGCGCGGCGTCCTGGTATGCGGAAGAGGGGACCGCAGGAGGCTCGCGCGGCCGCAGCGGCATTTCCGAGAGCGCCCTCGACATGGTAGCATAGGCTCTTTAGGAGGACATTCATGAGCATCCACATCGCTGCGGCTAAAGGGCAGATCGCTGAGAGCATCCTTCTGCCGGGCGATCCCCTGCGGGCGAAGTTCATCGCCGAAAGTTTTCTCGAAAAGCCCGAACGCTTCAACGATGTACGTAACATGTTCGGGTATACCGGCCTCTACAAGGGGGAGCGCGTGTCGGTCATGGGCACGGGCATGGGCATGCCGAGCCTCTCCATCTACGCGAACGAGCTTATCAGGGACTACGGCGTCAAGCGCCTCGTGCGGGTCGGCACCTGCGGAGGACTCACTTCAGAGGTGAAGGTACGCGACATGATCCTCGGCATATCCGCCTCCACCGATTCCGCGATCAATAAAGTGCGGTTCCGGGGCATGGACTACGCGCCGGCCCCGAGCTTCCGTCTCCTCGATGCCGCCTATCGCGCGGCCAAGGATAAAGGTCTTGCCGTCCACGTCGGCAAGATAATCTCGAGCGACTCTTTCTATACCGAGGACCCCGACCAGTGGAAACTCTGGGCACGCTTCGGCGTCATCGGCGTGGAGATGGAGGCCGCGGAGCTCTACACGCTCGCCGCCAAGTACGGCGTCGAGGCCCTGGCCGTCCTCACGGTGAGCGACCACCTCGTCACCCACGAAGAGACCACTTCTGCCGAGCGCGAGAAGACCTTCGTCGGCATGATCGAAGTGGGGCTCGCTGCGGTCTTGGCCAAATAAGCTTTAGGCGCGATGGCCGACATCAAGATTTTCGCGGGAAGCTCGGGCAAGGCCTTCGCCGAGCGCATGTGTTCCTACCTCGGGATCACCCTCAGGCCGACCGAGACCCTGCGCTTCTCCGAGGGCAACACCTACGTCAAGATCGGCGAGCACGTGCGCGACGAGGAAGTCTACCTTGTGCAGCCCATAGGCTCGGGCGGGGCGAACGACGACTTCGTCGAGCTCCTTTTCTGGATGGATGCCTTCAAACGCTCCGGTGCCAAGTACGTCACGGCAGTCATCCCCTACTTCAGCTACGGCAAGGGCGACAAGAAGGACGAACCCCGCGTCTCCATCCGCGCGCGGGTGGTTGCCGAGTCGATCGAGCTCGCCGGGGCCGACCGCATCATCACCATGGACCTCCACGCGCCGCAGATCCAGGGCTTCTTCAAGAAGCCCGTAGACCATCTCCTCGCCCGCCCTCTCCTCTCTGCCTACGTGGAGACTCTCGGGCTCGATGGCCTGACGATCGTCGCGCCCGACGCGGGCTTTGCCAAGAATGCCAGGCGCTTCGCGGCCTGCCTCGGCGCGCCTCTAGCTATCGCGGACAAGACCCGCTCCTGCCACGACGAGAAGGCCGAGATACTCGAGGTAATAGGCTCGGTCAAGGGCATGGATGCGATGATTGTCGACGACTTCAGCATCTCGGGTAATACTCTCGTCGAGCTCTGCAAACAGCTGAAGGCGATGGGGGCGAAGAGGGTTTACGCGTGCCTCTCGCACCTGGCCCTGAGCGAGGCGGGCATCGCCAATATCCTGGCGAGCGATATCGAGTACGTGATCTCCACCGACTCCGTAGAGCCATGGCGCGAGCTCGACCCAGGGAGGTTCAAGATCGTGTCCGCCGCTCCTCTCTTCGCCGAGATCGTGAGCCGCATGCAGAATAGACAAGCGATCGGCGACTTGATGGACAGCGTGCCCGCGGCGCTGCTGGATGCGTCCATCGCACGCTAGTCGCCAACTGCTAAACGTCCGCAATGTGTACGGGCGATATTAAAAGTCCTCCCCGGAAAGCTTTATTCCGCCTGACGGGGAGGACTTTTTATATCGCCCCGTTAACGATTGATCGCTTTAGCCTTTGGCGCCTAGCTCGAGTATCAGCTCCACCTCGCCGCGGCTGATCTTGACCGCGCGGGCGATCTCGTCGACGTTCCAGCCCTGGCGGGCAAGCTTGCGGACCGTATCCTGCGCGCTCGACGGCGGGGCGCCGCGGCTCTTCTTGCCGCCCTCCTCGTCCTTGAGGATGGTGGAGAGGAGCTTTAGCTGCTCTTCGGCTTTGCGGTCGATCTCCTCGAGCCTAGTCTCGGCCCGGGCGAGCCAGTCGCGCGCCTTCTGGATCTCCGAGACACGCTTCTCTGTATCGGCGATGACCGAGTCGAGCTCGGCGAGCTTGCCGACCGCCTCTGCCACCTTCTCTTTGTCGCCCGAGAGCTCGTCGACGGAACGTTTGAGCTCGACGACGCGCTCGGGGATCTTGCGCAGCTCGGCGCCGACCGTGGCCACTGCCTTCTCGACCGCCTGAACGGACTGGAAGTTCTTGTCCACGGCCTCGACCGTTGCGTCGATGACGGCGGATTTCTTGTCGAGCCTGTCGAACTTAGCTTCCGCGTCCTTCGTCATCTCAAGGATCTTGCGGATGTTGGCCTGCGCCTCGGTGAGCTGATCGGCCTGGCCGGTGACCTCCTCGAGCCTGCGGTCCACCGTGTCTGAGACGCTCGCGAGCTTTGTGAAGTCCGCCTCGAGGGCGTCGATGCGCTTCTTCTCGGCGAGGAAGCGCGTGACCTTCTGGTTGATCTCGTCCTCGAGACGCTTCACCCGCCCGAGCTGGTTCTCGATCTCCGTGACCTCCGCCCTGCGGCCCTCGAGCCTGGCGAGGTCCGCTTTCATTGCCTCGATGCTCGCGGACAGGCTCTCCTGCAGCTCGTCGGTACGCTCGAAGAGCTTGGTCTGGGTGATGTAGGCTTTCTGCTGCTTGTCGATGTCGGCGAGGCCCTGGGCGAGTCTGGCGCTCTCGGACTCGATTCTGCCGTAGACCTGCGCGCGTTGGGTCTCGAGCTTGAGCGCGAGGTCCTGGACCGCGTCCTTGTACTCGCGCAGGCGCTGGTCGCTTGCCGTCTCCGCGTCCTTGCGCCTCTTGTCGAAATCTGAGGATAGACCCTCGAAGCCGCGGGTGAAGCCATCGAGCGCCTGGGAAACACGGGAGGAAATGTCGCTCCGCAGCTCCGCGCTGCGGTCCGAGAGGTTGGAGAGGTCTCGCGATATGCGATCCCGCTCGGCCTGGGAATTGGCGATGAAGGAGCCGGCCTGAGACTCGTAGTCGGCGCGGGAGCGCTCGAGGAGGGCCGTCGTGGCGGCGGAGAAGGCCTCGAGCTGGGCGCGAGACTTGGCTTCTGCTTCGGCGACCGCCTCGGCGAAGCGCGCCTGCAGTGCCGTAGCGGCCTGCTCGATCGCCTCGCGAGAGCTCGAGACCTGCTCCGCGCCCGAGGAGACTGAGGCATTCAGCGCCTCGAGCCTCGCGGCGAGATCGCGCTCGGCCGCCTTGAGCCTGCCGCCTGCCTCGAGGGTGAAGCGGGATATCTCGCCCTCGACGTAGGCCTGGGCGGTCGCTCTCGCGTCCTCGGCGTCCTTGAGGACCGAGACTTTGAGCGCCGCGAGGGATTCCGCGGCCATTCCACTCTGCGCCGATATACCATCCTGCACGGCCTGGGCGCGCTCACGCAACTTGTCCAGTTGTTCCATGACCCTCGCCTGATTCTCCGCGATCTTCTCGCGCATTTCTTCGCCCGCTGCCTTCTCGGCTGTGGCGCGATCGGCCGCGGCGGCGGCGGCGAGGTCGGAGAGAGTCTTGTCGAGATCGGACCGCCATGCCTGGAGCCTCTGCTCGATGCTCTCGGAGCGGGCCTTGAGGTCGACGAAGAACTCGTCCTCGAATACCTTGAGCTTCTCGGAGACGTTGTCGTAGGCACGCTTCTTGAGCGCGTCGAGCTCGTCCTCGAGGCTCTTCATGCCGCCCCGCAGGCTGACGGTCTCGGCGACGAAGGCCTCCTCGAAGCGCTTGCGCTTGTCCTCGAGCGCGTGGCCGAAGGCTTCGAAGTCGTTGTCGACCTTGCGCTCGGACTGCTCCATCGACGTCCGAAGGGCCTGATCGTAATTGCCCAGCTCTGCGCCCACGGACTCGAGGCGCTCGAAGCGGGCTTCTGCTTCGGATTCGTACTCGGCGAGGCGACGCCCGTACTCCTCGAAGACTTTGGATTGGAGGGCCACGCCGTCCGCGACGAGCTTCGCTTCGATAATATCCCGGTCGTTCTTGATCTTGGCGATCAGGGCTTCGCGTTCGGCCTGGGTTCGCTCGGCTATCTGTGCGACGGACTTCTCCGTCATGGCCATGGAAGCGGCGGAAGCGGCCACGCGGGTTTCCGCTTCTTCGACGCTCTTGCCCATGTTGGCGGATATCTCGTCGGCTTGGACCTTCCAGTCAGCCTTTAAGGCCTTAATGAGACCCTGGGTCTCGGCGACCTTTTCCTTGGCAAGGGCTCCCAGTTGGGCGAAGCGCTCCTCGATAAGGTCCTTGAGCCTCGCGGATTTGGCGTCGCTCGACTCTTTGAGCTTGGCGAATGCGACATCCTCGAGCTTCTCGGCGTCCACCCTGGCGCGCTCGAGGCCCTTGGCGAGCTCGCGGTCAACGGCGGCCTTGCCCGCTTCCGCCCGCGTAGCGGCATCCGCTGCCTCGGCTTTGGCGCGCTCGACGCGGGAAGCAAGCTCTTCTATACGTCCGGTCACATCGGAAAGGAGCTGGTTCTTGAATTTACCGAGTTCGGCCGCCGAGTCCGTGGCGAAGCTTTCCTTTAATGTAGGCAACTCGCGCTGCACGAGGAGGAGGTCCTTCTGCGCCGCGGCGACACGTTTGGCGACCGAGTCGACGAAATCGGCCTCTTCGTGGATTCGTATGAGGTTCTCGTCCACGCGGGAGGTCATGTCTTTAAGGCGGGCGAGGGCGTCGTCGTACTCGCCCAGACGCTTCTCGATACCGCTTATTGCTTCAGCTCGGTTGGCCAGGCCCTCCTGCACGGTCTGTATGCGGTCGAGCGCAACCTTGGCGGCCTTCTGTTGAACTTCGAGCTCAATGCCGAAGCGCTTTAGATCCTCGGCCCTTTTATCCACATAGGCGGAAATCTCGCCCTGTTGCCTGTCGGCGAATTTTTTCACCTTCTCGAGCGAACGGTTATCGCGGTCTATCTGTCGATAAACTATGAGGACGACCAGGACGATCCCGAGGGTGATGAGGTTTCCCGTCGTAAAGAGCATGGGGGAGAGTATAAACTATTTCCCTATCGAGAGGAAGTGAGGTGTCCTCGTGCCGCATGCCGCGACCTAGCCCCCCCTGCGAGGCCTTCGCCTGGGGTGTTGTTGCATGGATGCCTAGTTGCGGGAGGCAACCCTGGATTTCCTCCGACCCCCTAGCTCACGAAGCCATCAGGGGCGACGGATGGAGTCAGGCCGACCAGCGTGCAGCATGCGGTTGAGCACGGCTACACCAATAGCCGATTCGGTATCCTGGCCAGCCGGGCTTCGTGCCCGCATACTGGGGCCTATGATACCCTTGTATCGCCCCATCGTCGTCTCGACGCGCGACCGTCGGGTATAGCCGGTAAACTTCTGCCATCGCCGTCGCCCTATGGTCTCTCTCAATCATTCTCAGTCAACGTTGCCGCCACGATCATCCCGGTGACAGCATCCGTTGCCAGATGGAGCTTCCGCCAGGTACGCCTGGCTTGTGCGCCGTGCTTTTCCTGGGACCCTTCGCCGGCCCCATAGACTTTCAACCCAGTGCTGTCTATCAATAGGTGGACTGGCCCTGCGGGTAGGCAATAGCCTTTCGAGATCGATTTCAGGTTAATAGCCCGGCGGCTCAAGGTGCTGTGGTCGGGTATATAGCAAGCGCTATCCCCAGAAGCCGGAAAATCGAGGACATCAGTCCCTCTGTCTGACGTAGCGGAAGATGAAATACCATGCGTAGCATCAAATCTGTTTCAATGGCCAAGTCCGAATAGCAGGGCTGCCCGCCCCGAGTACGTCGAGGTACCGCCTGCCAGTGAGCGATGGCATCATCGGTGACCCACATCGTCAGACTCCCTCGACTTCGAAGTCCGGCGTCGTATTCCCTCCAGTTTTGCACCCTGAACTTCTGCTTGGGAATATGGTGGCGGCATTTTGCGCTGTAGTTATTGGGCATGGCTGAAGTATGCCGTATTCGGATGGACTACTCCATCTGTCGTCCGCAAACCCGCCTATATGTTCATGTACTCCGCCCCTGTGGCTGGGCAGCGCGCTACTTGACAAGGACGCGATAAAAGTTAGAATTGTGTGCCTGATCGAAGGGGGGTGATTTTTATTAAGCAGATCATCGTGGACGACAATGAGCCGCTCGAGAAGGCTATTAAGCGCTTTAAGCGCATGGTCGAGAAAGAGGGCATCATCCGCGAGTGGAAGAAGCGAGAGTTTTTCGAAAAACCTTCCACGATCAAGAACCGCAAGCAAAAGGCCCTGGTGCGCAAGCTCCTCAAGAAGGCCCGCAAGCCCCGAGATTCCAAGAGCGGCTACTAAATATCTTAGGTTACACAAAGAGTAAGGGCTGCCGAAAGGCGGCCTTTTTCATCGATTGCGAGAGCCCATTCCCCAGTCGAAATGCCACTTTCCTTTAGGCTATACTCCCCTCTGGAAGGAATACCGATGTGAATATCCATGCTCGCCGCCTCGCCTGCGTCCTCTGCTCTTTCCTTTTCACGCTTGGCCTTTACTCCTGCGCCGACAGCAAGAACAAGGAAGTGACGGACAGTCCTAACCAAAAGCTTACGACCTGTTCTCTCCACATCGGTAGCGCTCGCGTAATCGCCGAAGTCGCCTCGACCGAGACCGAGCGAGAACGCGGCCTCATGTTCCGCACCGCCCTGGCGGATGGAGAAGGCATGATTTTCGTCTTCGATAAAGACGAGGCGATCGCCTTCTGGATGAAAAACACGAAGCTTCCCCTCTCCTTGGCCTATATCGCATCCGACGGGACCATCAGGCAGCTCGTAGACCTTGAGCCCGAGTCCCTCGCATCGGTCCCTTCAGAGCGCTCGGTTCGCTACGCCCTCGAAGTGCCGCGCGGCTGGTTCTCCCGCGTCGGCGTCAAGGTCGGCGACAAAGTGGATCTCGCAAGCCTCCCCGAATAAGTCGGCTGCCGAGGTTGACCTTATGTTTTCACTCTCGGTACTTTGTTATACAGGAGATTTTATGCTCGATATTGTGAGATATGGCGACGAAATCCTTGTGAAGAAAGCCGAGCCGGTCAAAAATATCGACGCTGCGATCCGCAAGCTTGGCGAGGATATGCTAGAAACTCTGTCGGGCAATGGGGTCGGTCTCGCCGCGCCCCAGATCGGGCAAAGCATCCGGATGTTCGTTACCGACGTCGAGGGCGACAAGCATCGCGTCTTCATCAATCCCGAGATCCTACTCACTTCGCAGGAGCAGATCACCTTCGAAGAAGGCTGCCTCTCCTTGCCCAAGCTCTATATAGACGTGGTCCGCCCCGAGACGATCAAGGTCCAGGCTTGGAACGAGAAGGGCAGGCCCTTCACGCTCGAGGTGGGCGGTTTCCTCGCTCGGGTGATCCAGCACGAGAACGATCACCTCGACGGGATCCTTTTCATCGACCGGGTGAAGCCTTTTAAGCGGGATCGCGCCCTGCGCCAGTATAGCCGCCTCTCGAAGGCGTAGTAGCAGTGCGCATACTCTTCGCCGGATCGCCCGATATCGCCGTTCCTTCCCTTGTCCGTCTCTCCTTCGAGCACGAGATAGTCGGCGTGCTGACAAACCCGGAGAGCGCACAGGGCAGAGGCCGCTCTGTCGAGCGCACGGCCGTGGCCGAGGCTTCCATCGCGGTCTTCGGCGAAAAGGTTCCGATTCTCCAGCCCGAGCGTCTTGGGCCCGAGGCTCGGCAGGAAGTGGCTGCCCTCCGCCCCGACATTCTTGTCAGTTACGCCTACGGCCGTATCTTCGGCCCCAAGTTCCTCGCCCTTTTCCCCAAGGGCGGAGTGAATGTCCACCCGAGTCTCCTGCCTCGCTTCCGCGGCCCCGCGCCCCTGCCCTCGGCCATATTGGCCCGTGATGAACGGACCGCCATCACCGTACAGCGGCTCGCCCTCGAGATGGATGCGGGCGATATACTCGGACAGGAGATCATCCCCCTCGCCGGTACCGAGACAAGCGAGGACCTCTCAGAGGTCGCGGCCGTAATGGGCGCCGATCTCTTATCGCGGGTCCTCGAGGACATCGCGGCGGGGAGGGAGGAGCCCAGGCGACAAGAGGGCGAAGCTGTCTACTGCTCTCTCCTGCGCAAGGAGGACGGCCTTATCGATTGGACGAAGAGCGTCCTCGATATAGACGCCAAGATCAGGGCTTTCTATCCCTGGCCATGCGCCTTTGCCTTCCTCCGGGGTCTTAGGCTCAACATCCTGGACGCCTTCCCCTATCCGGGCATAACCTTCGCCGCCGGGCCCGCCAGTCTCGATTTCGAGGACGCCACGCCGGGCACTATACTCGGCCTAGACAAGAGCCGGGGCATAATGGTACAAACAGTTGACGGCCTTATCGCACTTAGGCGCCTTCAAGTTCAGCATAAAAAGGCCCTCCCTTATCGGGAATTCGCGAATGGGATGCGGGACCTCGCCGGTGCCCCCCTTGGAGGCCAGTCACTTTAAGGAAGCGGACCGCCGATGAAGCTCAATTTCAAGCTGTCAAACCTACCCAAACTTTTCGATATAAAGCTCCCCGTCGACCTGCGCAAGGTCGAGTCTTTCGATAAAGAGCACTATCGCATCATCGCCTACGGCCTGGGCGCGGTCATCGTGCTCATGGTGGTGGCTGGCCTCTCCGCCTTCCTCCTTTCTTTGCGCGGCGCCGAGCAGACCATGGTTCCCGACGTGAGAAGCATGGAGCTCGCCCAGGCCCTCGTGAAGCTCCAGGAGAAGGAGCTCTATCCCCGCGTCTCCCTGCGCTTCACCGACAATCCGCTCGACCAGGGCACTATCGTCGATCAGAGTCCGGCCGCGGGCACTATCGTCAAGGCCGGACGCCGCATCGCGCTCACCGTGAGCCGCGGCGCCGTGGTCAAGAAGGTCGAGAATTTCGTCGGCCAGGACCTCAACGAGGCTAAGATCCACCTGCAGAGTCTTTTCGCGGGCACGAAGCCGCTGCTCTCGGTGAAGGAACCGCCCGTCTATGTATTCGACAAGGCTCCCGCCGGCACAATCCTCGAGCAGAAACCACTACCCGAGACCGAGATTGCGGGAGCTACTCCTCTCGAACTCATCGTGAGCCGTGGACCCGAGAAGGCTCAAGTGAGGGTGCCCGACCTCATGGGCCTGTCGATCGACGATGTCCTTCTCCAGGTCGAGAAGACCGACCTCGTGGTGAACTTCTCGATGCGCGCCGCCAGTCGCAGCGAGAGAGCGGGCGCGGTCGTCTCCGAGACCCCGACGGCCGGCTCCATGATTGCGCCCACTGCGCGTGTATCCATTACGATTACTACGCCTAACACAGACAAGGACGAGGTCGCCGGCGTCTTCTCTCGCGACTTGCCCGAATATCCCTATGCCCTCAAGGTTTCCTTGGAGTCGATCGGGCCATCGGGCGTGCGTACTCCCCTGCTCACCGTGAACCATCCCGGCGGGTCATTTACCGCCCCCTACGTCCTGCCTTCGGGCGACTTTCTCGAGCTGTCCGTGCTCGATAGGCCGGTTCCTCCCCGAGTAGAAGTCTCGTCGACCGTAGAGAAGACGCCGTAATGCCCCGCAGAACCTCTCCCGTTATTCCGAGGCCATCGCGGCCCGAAAGTAAGGCAAAGAAGCCCGCCTCCGAGCGCCGCGTCAGTTCCGAGCGCCGTGTCGCTCCGATCGAAAGGCGCAAGGCTCCGAGCTCCGCAAAATCCTTGATGCCTGTCGAGGTGGTGTTTTTCTTTCTCTACGACGTCGGACGGAGCATCGACCTCGCGAAGGTTGTCGAGCTCGTGCCTGCGCACAAGGATCTCGGAATCGCGAAGCGTCGCGATACGCCCGCCTCCCTCACCCTGCCTACTCCCCTCGTGCTCAGCCTGGGGTTGCCCGAGCATCCCGAGGCCGCTGGTTTCGATTCCTTCTCCTCCTACGCGAAGATCTACGAGGAAGGCGTCGTCACCGTCGTAGTGCGCGTGAAGGCCTGTCTCCCCATGGGCGAGCTCCATAGCCTTGAGACCGTCGAGGTCGAGTACCTAGGCCGTGGCGCGATGATCAAAGACTATGCCGAGGAAGGCTTCGCCCGACTCTTTGAGGCCGTCGAGGGCGCGATCGACGAACCGCGGAATTTTAGCGAGATCGGTCGCGAGTCCTATATCGCCTACTGCCTCTCCGATTGCGGAGGCGCCCCTTCCGCCTTCCTTGAGCGCAATGGCGCGTACTTCGCCTGTCTCCTGACGGGGGAAACGCCCGGCGCCGCCCTCCATGAGAGTCAGATCGCCGCCACGCTCGGCAGTCCCTTCTTCTATCGCGACGGCGACCTTGCCGTCTTCGAACTCGACCGCTGCCTCATCATCGACCCTCGCTCGGATTACGAGGACCTCCTCCTCATCGCCGAGCACGCCAACTATCAGCTCTTGGAGCTGCGCGTCCTCGATACGCTCCTGGACACCTGGCTCGACGAGGCCGAGGATGATATCAGGCACATGTCCACGGGGCGCAAGCGCCTCGCCCTCCTCCGGGGCGGCATCGAGCTCAAGGTGGCCCACATCCAGGCCCTCCGCTTCGACGCCCTCTTCATCCTCGAGAACCTCGAGAACTCTTCCAAGATCATCGGAGACTACTACCTCGGCCAGGTCTACGCGCGGATGTGCGAACTCTTCAATACCGACGGCTGGAAATGGTCGGTAGAGCGCCGCCTCGACGTCCTCCAGGACGTCTACGAGATGTTCACATCGGACAGCAACGAGCGCAAGCTCCGCTGGCTCGAGGTCGCAGTTATTATCGTTTGCGTGGCCGCCCCGATCGCAGAGGTTTTTGCCATAGTCTTCCTCAAATAGCGTAATTCTCGCCGATGGTTATCTCCGTATAATCCTTTGCCGGGCGCATAAGCGGACGGCAGAATAAAATCTCCCCGTCAGGCGGAATATAGCCTTCCGGGGAGATTTTATGCTGCCGTCCTTTCCACGCTCGCCGACGATTATTCCGTGGTCACACTCTTGGCAAGATTCCGCGGCCTATCTACATCTCTTCCCAAGAGGAGCGCGAGCTCGCGGCCTAGGAGCTGGAAGGGAACGACCGCCAGGATCGGCGCGAGGTCGGCGCCGCCGTCCGTGGCTTGCCCACAGGATGGAAGGAGCAGTCGCTCGTCGTATTGCGCCTCGGGATCGTCTACGTCGGTGACGAGGATGATGAGGCCGCCGCGCGCTTTTACCTCCGAGGCGGCGATGAGGGTCTTGCCGTAGGAGTCTCCCGCGAAGGCGAGTACGTAGACGGGAGTGCCTTCGCCGACCAAGGCGAGAGGACCGTGCTTGAGGCTACCCGCCGAGAGGCCCTCGGCGTGGATGTAGGAAAGTTCCTTGAGTTTGAGCGCGCCCTCGAGGGCCGCGGGGTAGAGCGGCCCTCGGCCTACGACGAAAGCACTCTGTTCTCCTTTGACGCGTTGCGCGATTCTCGCTAAGTCCGGCACTTGCTCGAGCGCCTTTGAGACGAAGCCGGGGAAGGCCTCGAGCTCCGCCACCGTGCGCCGCCCGCGCGAAAGGGAGAGACTGCGCATGCGGGCCATCGTCAGGGCGAGGAGAGCGAGGACGAGGGCCTGGTTCACGAAGGCCTTTGTCGTGGCGACCGAGACCTCCGCACCGGCGTGGACGTAGGCGCCGCCCCCGCAGAGTCTTGCGAGCGTCGAGCCCACGGCGTTGATCACGCCGACGACGCGGCCCCCTTTCGTCAGTATCTCTCTGGTTGCGCCTATCGTGTCCGCCGTCTCGCCCGATTGGCTCACCGCGACGTAGAGAGTCTTCGCGTCGACTATCGGATTGGATGAGCGCAGCTCCGATGCGTCGAGGGCGATCGAGGGCATGCGCGCCCAGTCCTCGAGCAGGCGCGCGCCGATCATGCAGGCGTGGAGGCCGCTTCCCATGCCGAAGAGGACGACGCGCTCGAATCCCAATAGCTCCCTCGGCTCGAGTCCGAGGCCCCCGAGCTTGGCGGTGCCGAGGTCGGGAAGGAGTCGGCCGCCGTTGCCCAAGGCCCTCGCCGCGGCGTCCGGCTCCTCGAGGATCTCCTTAAGTAGCCAATCGGGAGCGCCGCCGAGGTCGCCCGGGCGCGAGAGCGCGTCGAGTGGCTCGGCCTCCTTCTGCACTTTTTCGCCGCTGAAGTCCCTCGTCTCCCAGGCACCGGGTCTGAGGACGGCGATCTCGCCGTCGCGCAGGAAGACCGCCTCGCGAGCGGTGCCTCCGAATGCGGCGGGATCGCTCGCGAGAAAGCACTCGTCCTCCCCGATGCCGACGACGAGGGGACTGCCGTTCCGCGCGCCGATGACGAGTCCTGGATAATCCGCGAAGAGGATGCCCAGGCCGAACGTGCCCTGCAGCCGCGAGAGGGCGGCGACGACCGCAGCCTCGGGCCCTTTCCCGGGCGCCTCGGCGAGGCAGGTCTCGATGAGCTGTGCGACGACCTCGCTGTCCGTTTCGCTCACGAAGGCTACGCCCTTGGACTCGAGCTCGCGACGCAAGGAAGCGTGGTTGTCTATGATGCCGTTATGCACGATCGAGACCTTGCCCGACGAGCCAACGTGGGGATGGGCGTTCTGGTCGGTCGGGCCGCCGTGCGTGGCCCACCTCGTGTGCCCGATGCCTGAGCTCTCCTTCGCGGAGACAGGTAGCATGGCCTCCAGCTCGGCGAGCTTGCCCGCCTTCTTGAAGGTCCTGATCCTGCCTTTTTCCCCGAGCGAGACGCCCGAGGAGTCGTATCCGCGATACTCGAGGAGCTTAAGTCCCCGCATGAGGACGGGCAGTGCCTTCTGATGTCCTGTATATCCGATGATTCCGCACATAGTGTTCTCCTTGTCGTGAAAATTGCGTAGGACTCACGTCGTGGAACTAGCCCGCCGGACCTGTCGTAGGGAAAGGCTACCCCTCCGAAGAAAGTCGGGGTGGCGCTTCCCCTACGACAGGTCCGGCGTACTTTTGTCGCCATCGCGTTGCCTGCACTCAAGGTTGACGACCATAGAGCGGCGAGTGGTCACACGCTGCGTTGCAGTCGCGCAGGGCGAACGCCTGATTGCGCGGGCCGGTGCGTAGGTAATGCGCCGGCTCGACTTTCTTCGGATGCCGCCGCGCGCAACATGCACGCACATCGATAAATTCCTTGCGGTACGCGGAGCGAAGCGACGCTGAACCGGCACATTCCATACGTACCGGCCGATATGTAGCATTTGCACTGCGCTTAGCCATAAATAATCCTCCGTACCTGACGGATCGACAGTTCAGGGCAAGTAAAGCGGCCTTGCCTCGCTTCCTCGGCGATACGGCGGTAGATCGCCTCGTTGCGCAGACCTTCGCGTTGGAGCTCGCCGTGGCGATGGCGCACGAAGTCTTCGGCCGACTCGTCTGTGAAGGCCCAGATATCTTCGATGAGAAGTCCGAGCTCTTCCGGATCGAGGCCATACTTGTCTTCTAGGTAGCGCCTCCTCTCGGGCGTCAGGCTGCGTGTATCCACCTTGTTCTGCCTTTCGTAGAGGGAGAATAGCTTCAGTAGAGCAGAATGGCAATCAATTTGCCCAAAAAAGGGCAAGAGATATCCGTTTTCGGGCAGGTATTTGGAAAAGAAAGCGAATGCTTTGTTATTCAGGCTGTCTGATAACTCGGTTAGTTATCAGACGCCTCTATTAGATAGAAGCTATTCCCGCCAAACAAGCACTCATCCGCCCCGCGCCGAGAGTGGGAGTCGCAGGGTCGCGACCGTGCCGTTATCATGCGCGTATGTGACCTGAGCCCCTACCTGCGCGGCAAGCGAATCTATGAGGATCATGCCCATGGCTCTCGTCTCCTGCGGATCGATGTCCCCTCTAATTCCCACTCCATTGTCCCGCACCTCAATCACAAGCTCCCCCTCGGCCGACAGGCTCTGCGTCAGCTTGATCGAACTGTCCTCACAGGGCTCTGGAAAGGCGTGTTTCAGCGCGTTGGTCAGGAACTCGTCTACGATGAGCCCTGCGGGAATCGCCTCCTCAAGACTCATGAGGACTTTGTCAGAGACACAGGTCATGCTCAACCGCTGGGCAACAGTTCGATACTCCGACCTCAGGCTATTCACCAGCTGCCGCATGTATTCGATGAAGTCGATCCTGGCCATATCGTCGGATTGGTAGAATTGTTCATGTATCGAAGCGATAGAATGGATCCGTTGGATAACACCGTCCAAATTCTGGTGGATGACAGGATCGTCTATACTACTATGCGTCGTGACATTGAGAAGGCTGATAATCACTTGCATGTTGTTGTTCACGCGGTGGTGAACCTCTCTTAGCAAGACCTCCTTCTCTCTCAGGGCGTCCTCCAGCTTCCTCCGGGATACCTCGTCCTCTGTGATATCGTTTTTAATTGCAATGAAGTGACTTATGCTCAGTGACTCGTCTAGGACGGGGGTAATAGTCATCTCCTCGTTGTACAGCTCCCCGGACTTGCGCTTGTTGACAAGCTTGCCGTTCCACACTTTCCCCGAGAGAATCGTATCCCACATCTCTCGATAAAAGTCATCGCCCTGCTTCCCCGACCGCACGAGCTCCCTCGGTTTTAGGCCCATGGACTCCTCGGCGGAATACCCAGAGAGAGCGCTGAAGGCCGGATTCGCCCACTTGATCCTGCCTGTGCGGTCCGTAATGACTACCGCGTTGGCGGCAGCCTCTAGGGCAGAGCTCTTGAGACGTATCTCCTCTTCCGCATTTTTGCGCTGAGTGATGTCCGTCAGCGTACCTACAATCTCCAGACCGCGACCCTCGCCTGTTATCAGGCGCATCTCGTCGTGCAACCAGACAACCTTTCTGTCCTTCCTCTCGAACCGATACTCCCGAGATACGGCCCCACTTATGGTGAGGTCCGAAACGATCCCAACGACCCGCGCATGGTCGAGCGCACTCACATGGTTGAACCACCAGTCCGGCGCCAAGGCTTCTTCGCTCTTGTAGCCGAGGACCTCGCGCACGTTTTCGCTGATCCATTCCCATCTCGCGACTCCTCCCTGTATCGCCAGGCAGTAAGTGACCGTCGGGCTCGTCGACAGATAGTGGGAGAGCCTAGCCGCGAGCTGATCGCGCTCGCGCTCGGCCGCGACGAGGTCGGTGATCTCACGGATGTTGACCTGCATCACCTCTCGATGATCGACCTGGTATGTCTTGCTGACGAACTCGATGTAGATCTTTCTCCCGTCGAAGGTATCCAGCGGAAGATCGCGATATCGGATGTACTTCTTCCGCATGAAGTCGGGTATCGTTTCTCTTTGGCTCA
>Ga0326728_10015577_pt1 | contig 15773 bp, 13 predicted proteins | sample MB3enrmetagenome_FD_207602 | JGI IMG/M metagenome (GOLD analysis project Ga0326728, IMG submission 207602) | Lab enriched peat soil microbial communities from McLean, Ithaca, NY, United States - MB31MN | ecosystem: Environmental > Terrestrial > Soil > Wetlands > Peat | place: USA: New York...
AATATCGGCTTTGACGATGGCCATGCCCAAATGGTGAAGCTAAACGATCTTTGGAGCCTTTACTGGCATTACAACTGGAGACCGTCTGCGACGCCACCATCTCATTAACAGCGCCTGGGTTCAATCCACCGCCCCCTCTTACGGCCCATGATTGTCTTTCGGCTTCATGGTAATATTGACAATCGGCGGCCAGGGGGCGATAATGGTTACAGTTGGCCTTGGAACATGAACAAACGAGAAAGCTGCCATTGCCACGCCTTCACGCTCATTGAGCTTGTGGTGGTGATCACCGTCATTGCGATTCTGGCAGCGCTCCTCCTGCCCGCTTTGGCCCGGTCGAAAATCAATGCCCAACAGGTCGACTGCTTGAGCAACGTCCGCCAACTTGCCGCAGCCGGATTGATGTATATGGCTGACAATGATCGTTGTCTCGATTACTATTCCATCGTCCAAGGATCCCTTTGGATGGGTCTTGTAACCCCCTTCGGTGTAACAGATAAGGCACTATTATGCCCGACGGCTCCCAATCCACAATTGCTTCCGTTAAACAATACTTTTGGAACTGCCGATCTTGCTTGGATTTGGGGCGAAAACGTCACTCTGCCGTTGACAGGGAGTTATGGGTTCAACGGCTGGCTTTATAGTTTTGGTGGCAATCCTCCGCCATTTCCAATGGCCGTTAATGACCTTTTTTCTAGGCCTTCGTCTGTTCAGCAGCCGTCTCGAACCCCTCTTTTTTTTGATGAAATTTGGGCCGATACGTGGCCAATGGAAACCGATTCCGCAGCACATGATCTCTACACAGGGAAACCTAATTTGGGTGGTGGAAGAGGGATGGGTTGCTGTACGCTGTTACGTCACGGCGGCAAAACAGCAACGTCATCTTACCCATTTCCATTGAACGGCCAGATACAAGCTTTGCCTGGTGCGATAAATTTAGGGCTCGCCGATGGCCATGTGGAACTGTCGCCGCTGAGGAATCTTTGGAATTATTATTGGCATCTCAATTGGAACCCCGCCCTGCTCAAAGGCTCCTGAAAACCGCTGCCATGCTCGGAAGAACCACAGTTTGGAAAACCAGCCAAGGGGAGTGGCTGGACAAATAACGATCACGGAACCATAACATTTCGCGACACCGACCAGCGCTTGCAAATGGCCTGATACCTGGCAGTAAAGCCGCCCGGCGTCTGCCGGCCCTTAAGCCGATAAACCGGCTAAGGGGAGGCATGATCTGCCAGCGCGCGCTCAAGCCAGGACGCGCGTCAATGTTGACAAAGGGCGGTGAATGAACGATGTTTGTTAAAGTTAATCCGGGAACATGAAGCGAAGCCGTCAGTGCAAAGCTTTCACGCTGATTGAGTTGCTGGTGGTCATTACCGTCATTGCGATTCTGGCGGCGCTGCTCCTGCCCGCCTTGGCCAGCGCCAAACATCACGCCAAGGATGTCAATTGCGTAAGCAACCTCAAACAAATCACCTCCAGTGGCCTGATGTATATGGATGATTCGGGGCAAACTATTCTTTTTGTCGATACGAACGATTTGGATACTTGGGTTGGGGGCTTAAGCCCTTACGGCCTAGCCAGCAATGTTCTGATTTGCCCGGCAACTCATACAGTGACGCAGGAGTATCCGAATGGCCAAAAGATCGGAACCGCAAGTCTTGCATGGTACAACTGGCCAGCGGGCACGGCTACGCCAGCTAATGGCAGTTACGGTATCAACGGCTGGTTGTTTTCTTACGATCCGAATATCACAAGTTTTTCCGCATGGGTGTCCCCACCCCCCCCAGTCGTCCTTAACAATCCCCAATTTGTGTTTAATAAACCTACCTCGGTTCAAAGGCCGGCGCAAACTCCTCTCTTCACCGATGAGGTATTCTGGCACGAATGGCCGCTTGAGTCTGATCGGCCTGCGCCTGATCTTTCCCAAGGGGAAGCTCTTAATATAACCGGAATGCAGCGCTGCACCATTTGGCGGCATGGGGCAAAAACGGCGACGTCGCCCGTCAGTCCCTCATTTTATCCACCTTTCCTGATGCCGAATGAGGCAGCGATCAACATCGGCTTTGACGATGGCCACACCCAAATGGTGAAGCTAAACGATCTTTGGAGTCTTTACTGGCATTACAACTGGAGACCATCTGCGACGCCACCATCTCATTAACAACGCCTGGGTTCAATCCGCCTCCCCCTGTTACGGCCCATGATTGTCTTTCGCCTTGACGGCAATGTTGACAAAGGGTCGTGAATGAACGATGTTTAACGTTAGTGATGGAACATGAAGCGAAGCCGTCAGTGCAAAGCTTTCACGCTGATTGAGTTGCTGGTGGTGATCACCGTCATTGCGATTCTGGCGGCACTGCTCCTGCCCGCCTTGGCCAGCGCCAAACATCACGCAAAGGATGCTAATTGCGTGAGCAACTTGAAGCAAATCACCGCCAGCGGGCTGATGTATATGGATGATTCGGGGCAAACTATTCTTTTTGTCGATACGAACGATTTGGATACTTGGGTTGGGGGCTTAAGCCCTTACGGCGTAGCCAGCAATGTTCTCATTTGCCCGGCAACTCATACGGCGACGCAGGAGTATCCGAATGGCCAAGAGATCGGAACCGCAAGTCTTGCATGGTACAACTGGCCAGCGGGCACGGCTACGCCAGCTAATGGCAGTTACGGTATCAACGGCTGGTTGTTTTCTTACGATCCGAATATCACAAGTTTTTCCACATGGGTGGGACCTCCGCCCACAGTCGTCCTTAACAATCCCCAATTTGTGTTTAATAAACCTACCTCGGTTCAAAGGCCGGCGCAAACTCCTCTCTTCCCCGATGAGGTATTCTGGCACGAATGGCCGCTTGAGTCTGATCGGCCTGCGCCTGATCTTTCCCAAGGGGAAGCTCTTAATATAACCGGAATGCAGCGCTGCACGATTTGGCGGCATGGGGGCAAAACGGCGACGTCGCCCGTCAGTGGCTCGCTTTATCCACCTTTCCTGATGCCTAATGAGGCAGCGATCAACATCGGCTTTGACGATGGCCACGCCCAAATGGTGAAATTGAACTCGCTTTGGAGCCTTTACTGGCATTACAACTGGAGACCGTCTGCGACGCCACCATAACAACGCCTGGGTTCAATCCGCCGCCCCCACTTACGGCCCATGATTGTCTTTCGCCGTCAGGGGTCAGTTCTAACAATTGACAATCAGTTCCTAACATTTCAACATTTTGATGATTTGGAGGCATGGCGGGCTGCGGTTGACATAGGGTCCCGTTCCCGGCGGTCGCCACTCTTCATCAGTTGATTGTTGCGCCAGGCCGGAATAATGCCGACATTATCAACCGCTCGCACAAACCCGGGGGTGTTGGCCGGGGAAAGCGAAAGCGCAAACGGTAATGACCCATCGCCAACGGCGGAATGGTCGAGAGGTTGCGACGGGTTTTGATTTCGACACCTCACCTCGTTCCTCTCCCCGTTCGAGGCGGAGAGGATGTGGGGAGCATGGAAAATGCCGGAAGTGTCAGAGGAATGTTTGTCAGAATAATCTGCAAGTTCTTCTTCCCATTCGTCTGTCAAACATTCCCCTGCCAAATTTCCGCCCCCCGTGTTTGGGAGCAAGGCAAAGAGGGATTCAGAGCCGGGACGGCTCTGCCACTATTCTGCCCCCCGTATTTGGAACCCCAATAATTAGAGATGAGTTCGCAGACTCACCAAGATGGCGCAACGGTTTTGACAGGGGATTCCGCCGGCGGGACGCCGACGGATGCGGTCGAGTCCGCCTCCGCCCTGCTGCGGCGCGATAAAACGGTCGCGCTCCCGAAGAAGTCGCCAAGGATTCGGGTTGTAACGGCACGGGCAAAAAGAAAAGATGGTTAAACTTGGGTCGCGAGTTACTGATTTGCGCAATTTATGATTGATAAAAGGCGCACACGATTGCGGTGCGCTTTGTAACCGCACTGAAAGAGCCAGCGTCCATTCCAACGGGAATGTCCAATTGCTTATTCCGCCAACTTGAAAGGGTAACCGTCGGGGTCCTTGCCGCGAACGCGCCGCCACCAGACTTGGAAGGTGGGGATGTTCACCGTGACAATGAACAGCTTGCGAAAGACGTCCGGGCGGGGGGATTTCAGTGGGAGCACACCGTGCCAGGAATGTTCCGTCCGCTGGAAGAGCAGGCTGCCGTTTTTGCGCAAGTCCAGGGACGCCGCCACCTTGAGATCGTCGAAAGTGGGAGCCGAGTGGGCCTTGAAACGGCCCTCGTCGTCGAGGATCAGGATGTCGCCTCCCCACTCGCGCGGCCAGTCCTGGTCGGTGGCAAAGAAGAAGATGTGGGTGGCCAGCTTTCGGCGGGCATCGCAGTGCGGGGAAACGGAGCAGCCTTGCCAGGCGTAGTACCACTCCATGGTGAGGATGATCTGCTGGTCAGGGCGCAAGCCCAGCATCCGGCGCAAAAAGGAGTCATAAGCCTTCCCGCGCAGTTCGGCGATAAATGCCTTCCAAGGCTCGGCGACGGCCATCCCCTCCCGATAGTGCAGGATGCCGCGGTTGTGGGGGGCTTGCCCGTAGCCGCGCTTGACGCCGACCATGCGCTGGAAATCCGACATGTCGGGAAGGGTGGCGCGGAGGCGGTCCCACCCCTCAGCGGTCAGCGTGTCCTGCATGTGCGCCCAAGGGTACGGTTTCTGCGCCTGAAAGGCGCCGGCTGAAGCGCGCTCGAGACAATCCAGATTGAAACAGGTCGTGTTCATAAGTCTTGGGCGCAGTATTAGTGTCTGTGGCGGAACCGTCAAGGCTTATGATAAATTCTCATTAAAGAGGCTTGCCGGATTTGGGGAAAGGGAATAAAGGTGTGGTGATGCCGGCGCGCCGGTTGCGCCAAGGAACGACGCTAAGGTCTAAAATATATTGAATGAAAAACGACGCCGCTGAATTTGTGTCAATCATGAATACTAACACCTGCACCGACTCGGAATTCTCTTTCGCAGTCAAACCGCTGCCCGGGGAAGGGATGATGGAGATGTTCAGCCGACTGGCGCTCGCGCTGAAGGAGGCGGAGGCGACAATGATCAACTTGATGATTTTCGGTTCTATCAGCGCCCACCCGGCGGCGGACGAAGCCATGCGGCGGGTTTTCGGGCGGATGGATTGGCCGGTCACCTGGGTGGAAGGAGGGGCGGGCGATGACCATCCGATTGCCGGCATTCAGGCGATGGCTTTCAGTGCCGGCCGGGTGACCCCGATCACGCTCAACGGCCGCGTGGCCGGTGCTGTGTTTGAAGAGGGTGGCATTCGACATTGTCTGCTGGGCGGCTTGGGGCCGGGCAGGCGTTCCGCCTCGCGCCCCGATCAATTCCGGCAAACGCTGGGGAATCTGGAAGCAGCCCTGGAGCAGGGCGGTTTTTCGCTGGGCGATGTTGTGCGGACCTGGTTTCACCTCGATAATCTCCTGTCGTGGTACGGCGCATTCAACAAGGCCAGAACGCAAGCGTATTCGCGCATCCAATTTCGCACCGGATCGTTGCCGGCCAGCACGGGTGTTTCCGGCCGAAATCCGGCTGGAACCGCGCTGGTGGCCGGCGCGTGGGCGATGCAACCGCTCCACGCCTCCGCGCAGATGGCGGAAGTGGCCTCTCCCTTGCAATGTCCCGCGCCCGCCTATGGGAGTTCGTTCAGCCGGGCCATGGAGATTTCTTCGCGTGACGGCCGGCGTCTATTGATTTCCGGCACGGCCAGCATTGCGCTTGGCGGGCAGACGTTGTGGCAGGGGAACCTCCGCCGGCAAATCGATCAGGCGATGGAAGTGATCGAAGCCATTTTGACGTCGCGCGGCTTTGGATTTTCGGACATCACGCGCGCCACGGCTTATTTCAAGAATCGCGAGGACATTCCGGCGTTTGCGGCTTGGTGCGCAGAGCGGGGCTTGCGTTCGCTGCCGTTCATCGCGGCGCAATGCGGCATCTGCCGCGGCGATCTTCTGTTTGAACTGGAAGCCGACGCGTGGAACCCAACGCCGGGCATTTGACACCAATGTCTTGTCGCTGGCGACACGGCGTGCTAGATTGCGACCATGAGTACGATCGCTGACATTGAAGCCGCCATTGAAAACCTGCCGGCTCCGCAAGTGGATGAACTTGCCGGCTGGTTGGAAATGCTTCGGGCACGGCGTGCCACTCCGCCACCCGTCGAAAGCTGGTTGGAACACGCGCGTGGCGCTGCCCGCCCGGATGTGACGACAAGGAGCGTAATGGCCCTCACTCGCGGCGAGGAATGAGCGGATTTCTTTTATCGAGGGTCGGCATCTCATTACGCGTGAGGCCGCACGCTACCGAACCTACTTCCCGAACGTTGTGCTTGTCACTCCGGCATGAAAGGGAAGGTGATAACCAAACGACATGTGACCGTCGCCCGCTTGCCGCCGGCGCGACGAAAGAATGCAGGCCATCTTAAAATGCCGGATGTGACCGCACGCCTGCAAAAGGTGTTCGGGCGGAAGGTCATTTCGGACAAAGTGATGAAAAAGATTCTGGATGACAATCAGGGGGCCTGTTTCTGACGTTTAATGAACGACAAAGGAAGATGGCCAAGGCGGCTGGCTTAAACTCATGAATCTTGATCGTTCTCGATACGCTTTGGCCTTGCCGCTGCTGGCGGCGGTTTTTGCCGTGGCCGCGCTTGTTTTCTGGCGGGGGCATCACGGTGAAGAGGCCCTCTCCGAACGCCTTCCCGGCGCCGACCAAGCGCCCGGCGCCAACGGCGCGGCCGCAGTCAATCCAATTTTGGCCGGCAAACTGATCCAGGGCAATGCCCAGCCGGGGAATCTCCCCGGTCTCTGGCCCCAGTTCCGCGGGCCAAATCGCGATGGCATCAGCCCGGAAACCACGCCTCTGGCCCGTTCCTGGGACGCCGCCGGGCCGCGCCAGTTGTGGGCGGTGGATTGCGGGGAGGGTTATGCGGGGGCCGCCGTTCGTGAAGGGCGCGTCTATCTCATGGATTACGACTACGACAAGAAGCAGAACGCGCTGCGCTGTCTCTCGCTGGCCGACGGCGGCGAGATCTGGCGTTACGCCTACACGATGCCGGTCAAGCGCAACCACGGGATGACCCGCACCGTGCCGGCGGTCTCGGACAGATTCGTCGTTGCGATGGATCCCAAGTGCGATGTCCTTTGTCTTGACGCTGCCACGGGGGAATTGCGCTGGGGAATGAATCTTGTGACGGAATATGGGGCAACTGTTCCGCCGTGGTACACCGGCCAATGTCCGCTCATCGACGGAAAAGCCGTCATTCTGGCGCCCGGCGGCCACGATGCCATGCTGGCAGCCGTGGAGCTTGAGACCGGAAAAACCCTCTGGCGCGCACCCAATCCGCACGACTGGAAGATGACGCATTCTTCCGTGATGCCGATGGAATTCGAAGGGCGGCGGTTTTATGTTTATTGCGGCAGCGGGGGTGTGGCCGGCATGTCAGCCAAAGACGGAACGCTGCTGTGGGAAACTGCCGCGTGGAAAATCAGCATCGCCACCGTGCCGTCGCCGCTGGTTCTGGATGGCGGGAGGATTTTGCTGGCCGGCGGCTACAACGCCGGCAGTGTGCTCCTCCAACTCCAGGACCAGGGGGGCAAGCTCGTGCCGCAAACGGTCTGGAAGCTCGGTCCCGAAGACTTCGGCGCGACACAACACACGCCCATATTCCATGAGGGCCAGTTGTTTGGCACACGGCCCAACGGGCAATTCGTCTGCCTGGGTCTCGACGGCAAAGTGCTCTGGGCCAGCCCGGTGGGGGATCCCTTCGGGCTGGGTCCCTTCCTGTTTGCGGACGGCCTGTTCTTTGTGATGAACGATTCCGGCAAACTCAGCCTGGTGGAGGATTCCCCGGCGCGCTTCAACCTCCTGGCCCAGGCGCAAGTGCTCCAGGGCCGCGAGTCGTGGGGGCCGATGGCGCTGGCCGGGGGGCGATTGCTGGCGCGCGACTTCACGCGCCTGGTCTGCCTGGACGTTGCGGCGGCCCCGCAACGAAAATGATTTTTTTGCTTGCGGTTGCCCTGGAAAGCCCCCAGTCTTCCGCCATCTATGAAACGAGAACTCTATTTGACAAAACAGAACAAGGAATTTATGCCCAAGCTAAAACTAAAACAAGCGGCGCCGTGGTTCGGCGGGCTTTCCATTGCAGCGCTGGCGGGTTTGCTGCTGGCCGGCTGTCAATCAGCCAACCAACCTGCTCCCGCTCCCCAGACGGAAGCGATAACGCCGGTCGTCGCCGCTCCCGCCACACCGGTGCCCGCGCCGGCCGACCCAACCAAACCGCAGCCCATCGTCCGTATCAAAGCCGGCGTTTCGGAACCGTTCAAGGATTCCGAGGGAAACGTCTGGCTCCCCGAGCAGGGATTTCAAGACGGGGAAACGGCAGTTCGTCCCGAGCTTAAAATCGAAAACACGAAAACCCCCTCCCTTTATCTGACAGAACGATACGGCATGACCTCCTTCACTTACCCTGTCCTCAACGGCAAATACCTGGTCAAGCTTCATTTTGCCGAAACCTACGAAGGGATCACGGGGCCGGGCCAGCGGGTTTTTTCATTCAACGTCCAGGGGCATGAGTTTAAAGACGTGGACCTCTGGGTCAAAGCGGGCGGTGCGTTGCGCGCCTATGTTGAAAGCGTCCCGGTGGAAGTCACGGACGGGAACGTGCATATTACGTTCACGGCCAATGTGGATAATCCTGAGATCAACGCCATTGAGATAATTCCGCAACCTTGAATTACTTTGGCTTCACAAAGCCGGCCACGTAGTAGGGGTCAGACGATGGTATTGATTCCGTTTTTTAACTTTTCCTGTTGGTTTTAGCGAAAGGTTGGGCCATCTGGAGGTCTGGCCAGAATGGCAATTGGTTAAAGCAGCGGGTCTATTTGGACGTTTCGGCACCCTCGCAACCCAAATAAATCAGGCCACGGAATATCAAGTGCGTCCGAACCCGATATTTTTCTCGACAAGGGGGGATGACTAAATTTAGCATACCCGCATTGCGGCTTTCAATGCGGGTATGCTAAATTTTGCTTTGTTGTTTTATTTTCCCCCAAATGCATGGCGATGTCCTCATTCTGTTCACCAAATGATGATCCGGGCAGCCCAGCATCCAGTCAAAACCGGGGTCCGGGGGACGTTTGCTGGCGCGGGACTTCACGCGCCGGGTCTGTCTGGACGTTTGGCGGCCTTGCAGCCACGATAAAACAGGCCAAGGAATGTCAAGGCTTGGACAAAAGATGATTAGCCTGTCTCCACAGAATGGCGGAAGCTCATGGAAATGGCTGAGCCATGAACAGACGTTCTCCAAATTCCAGCGCCGGCCGCCGCCAATTTTTGCGCGACGGACTGCGTTATATCGCTCTTGGCGGGCTGGCTGCGGTTGGCGGCAAGCTGGCCGCGCGCCAAGCCGTCCGACCCGCCGGCCAGGTCTGCATCAGCGCCGGGCTTTGCCGGGGTTGCGGGGCTTTTGAAGACTGCGGACTTCCCCAGGCTTTGTCCGCCAAGGAAGTGCTCGGCCATTCTTCATCGAGGCAACCATGAAACCTGAATTTGAACTTTTCGACCGGCGGGAGTTTTTCGGTGTCGTGACGAAAACCGCCGCCATCATCGGTCTGGCTGGCGGCGCGGAGGGGAGTGCGGAAGGGCAGGGGACGGCCAACCCTTTCGCCTACGACATTTCCCGATTCCAGAAGACCGATCCCAAACTCATCGCCTACGAGGAGGTGACACGCTGGCCGATTCCGCACAAGGACGCCCGGCGACTGGCCATCGGGCCGGAGGACCAACTCTATGTGTGCGCGGGCAACTATATCAATTGCCTGAGCCGCACCGGGCAGCGCGGATTGGAGTTGGCGCTGGCGGGGCCGGCCTGCTGCGTCGCCGTGGCCGGGGATGGCGCGATTTTCGCCGGCCTGCGCGACCACATCGAGGTATTCGACTCCAAGGGCGGGCGCATGGCCCGCTGGGAATCGCCAGACCCGAAGACATGGTTTACCGGCCTGGCGGCGGGCGGGAAGGATGTCTTTGCGGCGGATGCCAGGAAACTGGTTGTGCTGCGGTACGACCGGACCGGAAAAATCGCCGGCCGCATCGGCCGGAAGGACGCGGCCCGAAATGTGCCGGGATTCATCGTGCCCAGTCCGTTCCTGGACGTGATCATTCATCGGGATGGCTTGTTGCGTGTCAACAATCCGGGCCGGCACAAGGTTGAAGCCTACACCTTTGACGGGGATCTGGAGGGCGCCTGGGGCAAATCCACCGCCGCCATTGAGGGCTTCTGCGGCTGCTGCAATCCCATCGGCCTGGCCGCATTGGCCGACGGGCGGATCGTCACCTGTGAGAAGGGCATTCCGCGCGTGAAAATTTACAGCGCCGCCGGCGAGTTTGAGTCGGTGGTGGCGGGATCGGAATCGTTTCCGGAAAACGCACATGCCTGCACCGACTTGAATGATTGCATCCACGGCGGAATTGACGCCGCGGTGGATTCCGACGGACGAATCTACATCCTGGACATCGTCACCAGTGACGTGCGGGTGATGCAGCGGAAAGGCTGAAGAAACCTGGAAACCGATGGACGCCAAACCTCCAGTGAACGGACCGGTGACACGACGGCAGTTTCTCCGCAACGGCGCGCGGTTGATGGCCATGACCGGCCTGGGCGTGGCGGCAGGCGCGCTGGCCACCCGGAGCACCGGCGCGGCGTGGGTGTGGCAAATTGACCCCGCCAAATGCCTGCACTGCGGCAACTGCGCCACCCAGTGCGTGTTGGAGCAGTCTGCCGTCAAATGCGTCCATGCCTACGCGGTTTGCGGCTACTGCCAGCTTTGCACCGGGTTTTTCTGGCCGGAACCCAACGCACTGACCACGGCGGCGGAGAACCAGCTTTGCCCGACCGCCGCCCTCCAGCGCACCTACGTCGAAGACCCCTATTATCAATATAGCATTGACGAACAACTTTGCATCGGCTGCGCCAAATGTGTGGAGGGCTGCAGCCGGTTCGGCAACGGCTCGCTCTTCCTTCAAATCCGGCATGACCGCTGTCTGAATTGCAACGAGTGCGCCATCGCCCGCACCTGTCCCGGCGAAGCGTTCCGCCGCGCGCCGGTGGAGCATCCGTACCTGCTCAAAACCACCAGCCGCTAAGGATATGCTTCGCCGTCTGAAATTCATCGGTGCGCTGGGGGTGATGTTGCTCCTGGCGTTGATGGTTTGCGCCGGGCAACGTTTCCCGCCGCCGGATTTTGAAAGCGGTTATCGCCTCCCCTCCGCCTCCACTCCCGCCGCGCGCCAGCTTTGGCTGCAATACGCGGATGCGGGCGTGTTGCTCGCCGCTCTGGGCATTGCGGTCTGGCTGATTTACAGAAAGCGGTCGCGGCGCGGGCTTTTCTGGCTGTCGCTCTTTTCGCTGGCGTATTTTGGGTTTTACCGCAAAGGCTGCGTCTGCCCCATCGGCTCGCCGCAAAATATTGTTTATGGGCTGTGCAACCCGGACTACACGGTGCCGGTGACGGTGCTGATTTTCTGCTTCGCGCCCATCGTCGTGGCGTTGTTTGCGGGCCGGGCCTTTTGCGCCGGGGTGTGCCCGCAGGGGGCGCTTCAGGATTTCGTGCTGATCAAGCCCGTCGCCGTGCCGCTGTGGCTGGAACAGGCCCTCAGCGTTGTCCCTTACCTGTTTCTGGGCGCGGGACTGATCTACGCCGGCACCGGCACGGGATTTGTGATCTGCCGTTATGATCCGTTTGTTCCCTTCTTTCGGTTGTCGGGCGGCCTGTTCATCTTGACTGCGGGGGCGGCCTTTCTGCTGGCCGGGATGGTTGTGGGCCGGCCCTATTGCCGGTTTCTTTGTCCTTACGGCGGGTTGCTGAGACTGGCCTCGCTGGTTTCCAAATGGCGCGTCCGCGTCACGCCCGATTCCTGCACGCAATGCCGCCTCTGTGAACAGTCCTGTCCGTTCGGCGCGATGCGCGAGCCCGCCCCGTCCGGAACCCATCCAAAATGGCTGGGCGCGGAGCGCAAACGCCTGGGCTGGCTGCTGGCGCTGTTGCCGGCGCTGGTTGCCGCCGGTGTGTGGGCCGGCTCCAAACTCAGCCCGGCGGCTGCGCAACTTCATCCCGCCGTGGCTCTGGCCGAGCGCTACACGCGCCAGCAAAGCCATCCGATACAGTACGGTCTGATGACCCCGGAGGCGCTCTCGCTGGAGCGCGCCGCCGAGGATCCGAAAGCAGTGTTGACAGCGGCGGCGGATTTGCGCCACCGCTTTGATCTGGCCTGCGGGTTGTTCGGCGGCTGGATCGGACTGGTTATCGGCTTCAAACTGGTGGCGTTATCAGTGCGTCCGAGCCGGACTGATTTTGAGCCGGACCGCGGCGCGTGCCTCGCCTGTGCCCGGTGCTTCACCGCGTGCCCCAACGAACGGGTTCGCCTCGGCTTGATGCCGGCGGCTGGAGACCCCGCGCTGTCATGAACACTTCTCCTCTTCATCGCGCACTTATCCTCACTGCGTGGATTGCGGGCGCGTTCTGTCTGCTGGTTTGCGGGGTCATGGTTTATGGGCATTTTGAGGCTGCCACCAACGATCCGTGGAAATCTCCGCAACTGCTCGCGCTCAGGGAAAAGCTGGCCGCCGAGCCGAAAAACCAGCCGCTGCAAAAGGAGATTCGCCAACTCGACCTGGAATTTCGCCGGAATTTTCGCCATCGGCTCGCGATGGATAAAACCGGAGCCTGGCTGCTGCTGGGCGGAACGCTGGCGCTGGTGCTGGCAGCCGGGAAAGCGGCGGCTCTCAAAAAAACACTTCCACTGCCGCAACCCAAACCCGATGCCGGCGAACAGTCCATAAAACTGGCCTCGCGCGCGCGTTGGTCACTGGCCGGCGTGGGCTTGGTGGTTGCGGGATCGCTGCTGATCATTCGACTTGGCAACACTTCCGTTTTGCCCGCCAACCAGGCCGTCTGGCAAAAGCTCCTCGGCCGATCCGGCGCGCAGGAAGCGCCGGTCGGGGATGCGCCCGTCCTGTCTGAATTCCAGGCCAATTGGCCCCGTTTCCGAGGCTGGGACGGCAGCGGGGCGGCTGCTTGGGACTCAAAAACCATGCCCGGCATCCTGTGGCGTTCCGCCATCCCCGCGCCCGGGCACAGTTCGCCGATTGTCTGGGGAGATCGGGTTTTCATTTCCGGCGGCACGGCGGACCGGCGCGAAGTTTTCTGTTACAACGCTGCCAACGGCGCGCTTCTCTGGCAACGGGCGATTGAGAATGTGCCCGGCAGCCCGCTCAAAATGTCAGAGGCGCCCGAGGACGCCGGCTGCGCGGCCCCGACGATGGCGACGGACGGGCGGCGTGTGTATGCCATCTTCGCCAATGGCGACCTTGGCGCGCTCAACTTCGACGGTTCCGTTGTCTGGACCAAATACCTCGGCCCGATAAAGAATCCCTACGGCTACGCTGCTTCGCTCGCGGTGTGGGGCAACCACTTGCTCATCCAACTGGATCAGGGCGAGACGCGCGCGGAGGGGTCGAAACTGATTTCGTTGCAGGGCGCCAGTGGACGGGTCTTGTGGGAACGCAGCCGGCCCGTGCCCGCGTCGTGGGCCACGCCGATCGTCATTGAAGCCGCGGGCCAAACGCAGATCATCACCCTCGCCGATCCCTGGGTTATCGCCTACACACTGGCTGACGGCAACGAGCTTTGGCGCGCGCAATTGCTGGAAAACGAAGTGGTGCCGTCGCCCGTGTTCGCCGGCGGTTTTGTCCTCGTGCTCAGTCCGGGGTCCAAGTTGATGGCCCTGCGGCCCGACGGCACGGGCGATGTGACCAAGACGGGCGTTGCCTGGGCCACCGAGGAGAATGTCCCCGATATCGCCAGCCCGGTTGGCAACGGCGAACTGGTTTTCACCGTGACCAGCGGGGGAATGGCGACCTGTTTTGGGGCGAACGATGGGAAAAAGATTTGGGAAACGAATCTGGACACGGAGGTGCAGGCGTCGCCGGGCCTGTTGGGCGGCCGGCTGTTCATACTCGGTGAATATGGAGCGCTGGTCACGCTGCAAGCCGGACGCGAACTTCACGAAATGGGGCGAACCCAACTGCCGGACAAATTTGACGCCAGCCCCGCCTTTGCCAACGGGCATGTGTTCCTGCGCGGAGTGACGAACCTGTACTGCCTCGGTCCAGCGGTCGTCAAGCTGGCGAAACAACCGTGACGTATGCCAGACATGGACCTCAAATTTGTCGAGGAAACGGTGGGGCGGATCGGGCGCGAACCCAAGGCGCTGATCCCGATTCTACAGGCGCTCCAGGAACATCATGGTTACCTGCCCAAGGAGGCGTTGGTGCGCCTGAGCGAGCTGACCGAGATTCGACCCTCTGCCATTTCAGGGGTTTCGACCTTTTACGACATGTTTCGCCACAAGCCGGCGGGTCGGCATATTCTCCGGGTCTGCCGCGGCACGGCCTGTCATGTCGCGGGAGTGGAGAAGGTGGAGGAGGCGTTGCGGCGGCATCTGCGCATTCCACCGGGCGCCGACACGGATGCGGCGCAGGAATTCACCATTGAGCAGGTCGCCTGCCTCGGTTGTTGCACGCTTGCGCCCGTGGTGAAAATGGACGGCTCGACAATGGGATACACGTCCGCGGAAAAAATTCCGGACCAAGTCCGCGACTATCTGGCCTGGCAGACAGCCGCGGCAGGCGTGAAATCCACCGAGGAAGTGAGTTATCCGGCCGCCAACGGCTTCGCCCGCATCCACGTCGGCCTCGGTTCCTGCTGCATGGCCAAGGGCAGCGATCAGTTATTTCACGCATTGCGCGAGAGTGCGGGCCAATGCGGCGGCGATGTTGTCATCAAGCGCGTGGGTTGCATGGGCATGTGCCATCGCACGCCGATGATTGAAGTCGCGTTGCCGGGCCGGGCGGCCATGTACTATTCAGACCTGACACCGGACCAGGCTGGCGCCCTCATGCAGCGGCATTTTCCCCAACGCGGTTTTCTGCGCCGCGCCGGCCAGCTCTGGACACGAATGCTGGACAGCCTGCTGCTGGAGGAGGCCGCGCCGCGCCAGCAGGTGGCGCGCTTCTCCATGAGCAAACGCGATCCGGCCGTCCGCGCCTTCCTCGAAAACCAGGTGCATATCGCCACCGAACATTTCGGCACCCTCGACCCGCTGGACCTGGATGAATACCTGGCCCATGAAGGCTTCGCCGCGCTCCGGCGATGCCTGGAAACGCCACGGGAGAAAACAAACCCCGCCCTTTCGCCGGAACAAGTCATCTCCACCATTGAAAAGTCCGGCTTGCGCGGACGCGGCGGGGCGGGATTTCCCAGCGGACAAAAATGGCGCGTCGTCCGCCAGCAGCCGGGGGATGTCAAGTATGTGATCTGCAACGGCGACGAAGGCGATCCGGGTGCGTTCATGGACCGCATGATTTTGGAATCGTTTCCGTTTCGTGTCATCGAGGGGTTGGCGCTGGCCGCGGTGGCCGTCGGCGCGCACGAGGGTGTTTTCTATATCCGCCACGAATATCCGTTGGCGGTCAGTCGCGTGCTGGCGGCGATTGCGGAGTTGGAAAAGCGCGGCTGGCTGGGAGCGACCTTGCTGGGCGCCGGCTTTCCATTGCGTCTGAGCGTTGTCGAGGGCGCCGGGGCGTTCGTCTGCGGCGAAGAGACGGCGTTGATCGCCTCGGTGGAAGGCCGGCGCGGGATGCCGCGGCTGCGGCCGCCTTTCCCCGCCGAGTCGGGCCTGTGGGGCAAACCGACA
>Ga0326728_10015581_pt1 | contig 15770 bp, 11 predicted proteins | sample MB3enrmetagenome_FD_207602 | JGI IMG/M metagenome (GOLD analysis project Ga0326728, IMG submission 207602) | Lab enriched peat soil microbial communities from McLean, Ithaca, NY, United States - MB31MN | ecosystem: Environmental > Terrestrial > Soil > Wetlands > Peat | place: USA: New York...
CTTCGCCCAGCGCCATGACAAAGGCGAAGATGCGGTTCTGGTTGTACTTGAGATTGCGCGCGTAGTCGCCGGGCTTGACTCCGCCGAAGCTAAGGGCTACTCGGTTGGCGAAGCCAAGAGCGTACACTGCCGCCGAGATCTCTTTTCCGAAGGGGACCAGGCGGGTCTCCCAGCCCATTTCGACGCCCGCCTCGGCCAACTGCTCTGCAAAGGAGAAGCCGTGGGTGTTGCCGGCCATAAACACATAGAGGTTCTTCTCCTGTAACTCGCGGGCAATGCGCACCGCATCCTCGACAGTGGGCGCGGCGCCTACGATAGCGGCAAAGCCGGGGGCCGAGCCGTCAACGAACTCCACGCCGCGCTCGCGAATGATCACGTCATTGGCTGCACCCAGCCATATTCCGCTCACCGGATTGGGACCGATGAGGTACTTGCATGCCTCGATGATTTCAAAGGCGAAGAGCGTGGCGATGCCCGCATCCAGCGTGCCGCCCAGATAGGGCAGCCACAGATTCTCGCTGGGAACCTCCGGTAGCAGACGGTGGCATTCATCCAGAATCTTCCGCATCTGGGAGAGCCGGTCCACGCGCTCGCCTAACAGCGAGTAAATGACCGGCAGGAAGTAAGCGGTGTCCGGAAAGCCCACGGCGCAATCGATGCCCTTGGCGGCAATGGCCTTTGCCAGGCACTCTTCCGCGTCGCGCACAATCCGGTGGGCGCCGCGGATGGCGGACGATGCGATGATTTTGCTCATTGCAGCTCCCGCCTCGATTTCATGTCATACAGCTTGCGTTCCTTTTGAGTATTGATATGCAATGCGTCGCGCTTGCGTTCGATATGCGCCAGCAGCTTGTCGGCCGCAATTACCGGGTCGGGCTCCCATTCGAAGCGCCCGCCGGTAATCTCCTCCATCTCTCGGCAGAGCAGGTCGCGCACATTCTTGCTGCCCTCGACGTAGAGAGGATGGCCAAGCACGACATACATTCCGCTGGCGACGAAGTAATGGCCTATAGCGACTGCCTTCTCGCTCATCCACTCCGGGGCGGCGCCGGCGACGGGCAGGTCGGAGAGGTCCTCGCCCAGGCCGCCTTCGGCCAGGAGATTGGTGGCCGCCATCAGGATGCGGCTGTTGTCAACGCAGGAACCCATGTGCAGGACGGGAGGAATTCCGACCGCTTCGCAGACCTCGCGCAAGCCGGCGCCGGCCTTGGCCAGCGCGGCCTCCGGCATCAGCAGACCCGCCTTGGCGCAGGCAATGGCGGCGCAGCCGGTTTGCAGCACCAGCACGTTGCGCGCGATCAGCTCCTCGGCCAGCTTCACGTGGGATTGGTCGGCGACCACCTTGGGATTGGTGCACCCGACAATGCCCACGATGCCGCGGATGCGCCCGTCGATGATGGCGTCATTGAGCGGGCGGAAGGTGCCGCGGAAGGCGCCGCCCAGCATGTGGAAGATGGTTTCATTGGAAAATCCCGCCACCAGTTCCATTGATTCGGAAGGAATGTGCACGCGATCCTTGTCGCGATTCTCGAAGTTGTCGATGGCCTTGCGAATCAGTTCGCAGGCCTGGGCGTAACCGTTGCGCACGTCGAAGGTGATCTGCTCGGCTTCGGCGGTCTGCGCGATTTCGGAGGTGCTGACCAACTTGGTATGAAAGCACTTCGCCACCTGGGCCAGCGACGGCATCACGCACTGCACGTCCACCACCATCACTTCAACCGCGCCGGTAAGAATGGCCAGCTCCTGCTGCAGGAAGTTACCCACGATGGGCAGCCCATGGCGCATCAGGACTTCGTTGGCCGTGCAGCAGATGCCGGCCACATTGATTCCGGCCGCGCCTTTGGATCGCGCGTACTCCAGCAGTTCCTCGTTGCCGGAAGCCACGGCCAGCATCTCGGAGAGTGTGGGTTCGTGTCCGTGGACGATGATGTTGACCTTATCCCCGGCAAGCACGCCCAGGTTCACGCGGCTGCGCACCGGCTTAGGAGTGCCGAAGAGAATGTCGGAGACGGTGGTGGCGATCGCGGAGCCCACCCAACCGTCGGCCAGGCTGCACTTCAGGCCGCCCATGATTAAGTGGCGATAATCGTGGTCCACGCCCATGTGCGTCCGGTGCATCACTTCCACCACCGCGGAGTCGATGCCATCGGGGCTGATGCCCAGCTTCTTCCACAGCGCCTGGCGTTTCTGCGGAGCCAGCTTCAGGGTGGCATTGGGCTCCTCCGACCAGGCGAATTGGGTCATGAAGAAATCCGCCAGATCGTCGGCAATCGCCAGGTCGTCGCGGCCTTCGGTCGCGATCTCGTAGAAGCGAGCCGCGACGCGCAGGCGCTGGGCATCGTTGATCCGATAATCGCCGCCTTTGCCTTGCGCCACCAGCTTCAGCGTGCGCACCAGCATGCGGCCGTGATCGGAGTGGGCGGCGGCGCCTGCGGCAATCTCACGCAACAAATTGCGCGCGGTAATGGTGTCCGCATCGGCGCCGCAGATGCCCAGCCGGGCCTTGGGCGTGATGCGGCAGGGTCCCATGTGACAGAGGCGGCAGCAAACCCCGTCGGTGCCGAACTTGCACTGCGGATGCTGCGACTGATAGCGGTCAAAGACCGTGCTCACCCCGGCCGTAATGGCAACCTGAACCATATCGACGGTTGCCGGATCGCTTGAGAACGGTTGCCCCGGCGATTTGAGGCTGGTGGTGGGCATTCAGCGCTTCTCCTCTTGGGCCGCAAATAACTTGGCCAGTAAGTCGTTCATGGCGATTCGTGCCGGCGATTGCGGTGGAACCTTAAAAACCGGCTCGCCGTTCGCATCGAGAGCGGCGACGTCCGGGTCCATTGGAATGCAGGCGAGCAGTGTCAGTCCCGTAGCTTGAATTGCCACGGCGATCGATTCAGGCAGAGAGCCGCCAGGCACGCGGTTGACGATCAGCCCACGTTGTTTCGCGGGCAAGGCGACTTCATCGGCCAGCGCCGAGATGCGGCCCGCGGTGCGGATACCGCGCGCGGTACAGTCGGAAACGATGAGCAGCCAATCGACGAAGAGCAACGTGCGGCGGGAGATATGCTCCAACCCCGCTTCGCTGTCGATCACGATGTTGCTGTAGTTGCGCGCCAGGCGGTCCAGCACGTCGCGCAGCACGTTATTGGCAAAGCAGTAACAGCCCTGTCCCTCCGGGCGGCCCATCACGATGAGATCGTAGCCCTTCTCTTCCACCACGGCTGCCTGAACGCGCAAATCCAAAAACTCTTGCTTGGAGATGCCCTTCAGCGCCTGCGCTTCGTTGCGGGCGCTTTCGCGAATTCCGCCCACGGTTGCGTTGTAGGCAATGCCGAGCGCCTCGTTCAGGTTGGCGTTGGAGTCGGCATCCACGGCGAGAACCGGCAGTTCGCCGTGCTCCGCAAGCCAGCCCAGCGCGAGGGCCGACAACGTGGTTTTTCCGACCCCGCCCTTTCCCGCCATTGCCAATATCATCTTTGCCCACCCTCGGGAATGGATGTGTGACCATGAGATCCGGCTGCGCGCTCGGGCCGCGATTGGGTCACGCACTCACCGCTTATTCTCCTGACTCCAGCTATCCACGAGCGCCGCAGCTCCGATCTTCTCGCGCAATTTCGCGCTGGTTTCGCGCAACGTACTGAAGACCAACTCGGCGTCGGCGACCGTCAGCGACCCCGCGCCGCACGACGGCGTAATGAAGGACTGACGGCAGATCGACTCCGCATCCAACCCGGTCGCCTTGGCCAGCTTCTCCGCCAGTTCCAATAATCTGGCAGTGAGCGAGCCGGCTGTCTGGGCGTGAATCTTGGCGCTGTTAGTGGGGACAATCCCGAAGGCCAATAACTTGCCGGCTTCGAGGTAGGCCCTGAAGGCCTCCGGATAAAGCAGAATCGTCTCGCCATAATCGAAGGCGTCGAAGTTCAGAATGTCAACGCCGGCATCGATCAGGATCGGCCACTCGGTATTGCCGCAGCAATGAACACCGGCCAGCGCCCTCTCGACGTGTATCGCCTCGATCACCTCTCCCAGCTTGGCCACGATGTCGTCGCGGGTCACGCTGACATACGTCGAGGAACCGAAGGCCGACAGTATTGGCTCGTCAACGAAGCAGATGACCTGCCGCGTGAATGTCCTGAACCTGCGGATCTGCCAGCGGCATTTCATGGCCAGCGCTTTCACGATGACATCCGCGAACTCGGCGTCGTAGTAGATAGCCCGCTTATTCCGGTCAACGATGCTCAGGCCGAAGCTGAACGGGCCGGTGGTCTGCACCTTTACGAACGGGCGCGTGCCGCCGTCGGCTTCGAGGGCCGATTCCAATGCATATATGCCCTGCGAGAAGGCGGAGGTTATGCGCAAGGCCTCAATGTCTACCGCACAGTATTTCTCGTAAAACTCCGCTAGTTCCGCGCTGGTGTCTCCGGTGGTGTCGATATACATGCGCCCCTTCTCGCGATCCAGAACCACGCGGGGAATGCCCTCGCTGAACTGCGCCTCCATCTGTTCGTTAAGGCCGATGGCCGGCAATTGCGGCCAAGCCGGCGCGCTGGGGATATTCTCCAAAACCACCTTGACGGCCTGCCCGGGATCTTTGTGGGGCAAGCTGCCGATGGCGGTGGCTAAACAGCAGGGCTGGAAGTTCACAATACGCTCTCCTTCCCGGCGCAGAACGACTGCAAGGTCTTCTGCAGGGATCGAAACGGGTCGAGCAACTCCGAAAATCCGAGATCGGCCAGCGCCACTCCCTGCCGGTCGGCCCTGGCGATGCGGGCGTCGAGGGGAATCGCGCCGATCAGGCGCTCCAAACCAAACTCGGAGGCGATCCAGCGGCTGTCCTCTTCGGGATCGGCGGTCTTGTTCAATACCACCCCGAAGCGGCCGATGCCGAGATCAGCGGACATCCGGCGAACGCGCTGCGCTGTTTCAACGCTGCGCCGGCCGGGCTCGACCACCGCCATCATCAGGTCCACGCCCATGGCCGTGCCTCGCCCCAGGTGCTCGATGCCCGCTTCCATGTCCAGGATCACCACGTCACCCCGGTGCAACACTAAATGCGATACCAGGCTTTTTAGCAGGATACTCTCCGGGCAGGCGCAGCCTCCGGCGGCATGTTCGACCGCGCCCAGCACCAGGAGATCGACTCCCTTGTAGTGAACCGCGTATTTCTCCGCAATATCGGAAACTTCGGGATTGAGCTTGAACATCTGCCCGAACTGCCGCACTTTGGCCCCGGTGCGCTCTTCGATCAGCTTGCGTTCAGTGGAGATGGTGCGAATCCGCGAATGAAGAGAGGAGGGCACTCCGATGGCAAAGGCCAGATTCGCGTCCGGGTCCGCATCGACCGCCAATACCCTCCTTCCGTCCTCCGCATGCAGCCTGGCCAGGGTACCCGCCACTGTGGACTTTCCCACTCCGCCTTTGCCCGATATCGCAATCTTCATGATGCGCGCCTCGATGGAGCGGCTTGCCTGACCTGTCGCTCCCGTTTGTGTGGGATTAGGAGGCCGATAAAGTGTGCGTTATCTTCCACCTGCACGGTTGCGATGCCAGAGCGCGTGTCACGCGGCTGGATAGACTTTTTGTCGCGTCAAGCTGCGCGAACGCACCGAGGATTCCTTCATCTCAGTCACAATAATATGCTTAATGGCGTCGTGCTGATGCGGGAGCGCTCCGCAGGCCGCGGCTGATCGGAATGCCGCAATTCGCAGCCCGCTTGCCGCCTTTAGCATGGGAATATGACCAACCCCTGGCTCACGATTCCGCTGGCCGACTACGAAGGACACATGGCGTCGGCTCAGGTTCAGCAATCGGGGGCGCTGGCGGATCTATTTGCCGAGGCCATCGAACTCTGCCATCCTGCTTCCGTCGCCGTTCTCGGCGTGGCGGGCGGGAACGGGCTGGATCGCATCGATTCCGAGATGATGGCACGCGTGGTTGCTGTGGACATCAATCCGCTCTATCTGGAGGCCGTCCGTCAGCGCTACGCCCATCTGAACGGGCTGGAGTTGCATTGCGTCGATCTGGCCCAAGAGGGCCTGCATCTGCCGCCGGTTGAGCTGGTTCATGCGGCCTTGATCTTTGAACACGCGGGGACCGGCCGGTGCCTGGAAAACGCGCTCCGGCTAGTGGCGGAAGACGGCGCTCTCTCGGTTGTGCTGCAATTGCCCACCGAGGCCGGGCAGAACGCCGGCAAGGGCGGATTCGCCGCGACGCATGGCCTGCAATCTATCTTTATCCTGGTTGATCCAAAACAGCTTTGCGCCTCTCTGAAAGAACGCACATTCGAGCTGATCCATGAGAGGCGGCGCTCACTTCCGGAAGGCAAGGCTTTCTGGATGGGAGTTTTTGTTCGCGGCTAGCCCTGACGCGCTTGCAACCCGGCGCCGGCTACGGAATGCAACACGAGAATTCCCTCTTCTCGCAATCTCTCCTAACCGCGCCCGCAAAACTCGTGTCTAATGTTTTGCATGGGCAAGAACGACCACGCGGCGATCCGGGCGATTCTCTGCGGAGACAAAGAGGCCTATGGAGAGCTGGTGATGCGCCACAGCCGAAGCCTCTTCCGGGCGGCCTTTCGCATCACCGGCAATGAAGCCGACGCGGAGGACGTGGTGCAGGAGGCATTCCTGCGCGGCTACCGGAGGCTGGAGAGCTTTGAGTCGCGGTCGGAGTTCGGCACCTGGATCTACCGGATAGCGGTGCGCTGCGCGCTGGACAGGATCAACGGGCGCAAGACAGGCGAAAGCAGCCGGGTGGCCGAAGAAGCCGATCCGGAGCGGGACGAGGTGCAGGTAGCGGATCGGACCGCCGGACCCGACCGCATCCTGCTGAGCGGCGAGATCGCCGCGATGCGGGAGGCCGCGATGCAGAGCCTGACGCCCACGGAGCGAGCGGCCTTTGTGCTGCGGCACATGGAAGGCCACAGCAGCGAAGAGATTGCCGCCGCGCTGGGAATCGCGCCCAATGCGGCCAAACAGGCGGTTTTCAGAGCCGTGCAAAAGCTGCGGCTCCGCCTGGCGCCGCTCAAGGTGAGGACATGAAGCATTTGAATGAAGAGGAACTGATCGAGCGCTACTACGGCAAGGGCGACGGCCCGGCGAGCCGGCATCTGGAGGGTTGCGCGGCCTGCGCTGAAGCCTACGACGCGCTCCAGCGCGACCTGGCCGGGGTGGAGTGCACGGAGCCGCCCGCGCGCGATGACTCCTACGGGGAACGGGTGTGGCAATCGCTGGCGCCGTTGCTGCTGGTTTATGAAGCGCCGATGCGCGGCCGGCGTCGCGCGGGCCTTTGGAAGGGTTTGAGTTATGCGGCCGCCTGCGCGCTGCTGATTGCCGGGGCATTCATTGCGGGCCGCCAATGGGAGCATGGACGGCAGCGAGGCATGGCGGAAAATAATCCTGCTCCAACCCGGCAACGCGTGGTCCTCGTTGTTTTAAGCGATCATCTGGACCGCACGGAGCGGTTGCTGGTGGAGTTGAAGCATGCCGATGCCGGAAGCGCGGAGATGGTCTCTCCGCTGCGCGACGAGGCGCGGAGCCTGCTGGCGGCGAACGACGTTTGCCGTCAGGACGCCGCGCGGAACGGCGATCCTGAATTGACGGCGGCCCTGGATCGCCTGAATCCCCTGCTGGTTGAGCTTGCCGGCCAGACGGACGGCATGAACAGCGCAACCCTCGCCCGGCTGCAAGACCAAATGAACGCGGACGGCCTGCTCTTTGAGGTGCGCGTGCTGCGTTCCAGAATTCCCGATCGGCAGGCAGCCATGGCCACCCGACCGAATGGAGGCACAATATGAACGCTGGTCCGGTTCTTCTTGCTGTTTTTCTTGCCGTTCCGCCCTTTACGGCGCTGGAGTGCGCGGCGCAGGCAGCGCCGGGACAGGCCTTTTCGGGGGCCATTGAACCGGCCGGAGCGGAAGGCGGACTGGCCGCGTCGAGCGCCCCGGACAGCAGCCTGTACGCCAATGGAACCCGCGCTATCAACGAGAGCCGCTGGGCCGACGCAATCACCATCTTTTCGCAGGTTGCTGCGCTGAAGAGCGATCATGCCGATGGGGCGCTCTACTGGAAAGCCTATGCCGAGAACAAGCTGGGACAGGCAAAGACCGCGCTCGACACCTGCGCCGGGCTGAGCCGTGATTTTCCCGCCAGCAGTTGGATTCACGAGTGCGGCGCGCTGGAGATCGAGATTCACGCCCGGAGCGGGAAGCCTGCCGAGCCCAAAGCCGATCAGGACGACGATTTGAAGCTGCTGGCTCTCAATGCGCTGATGCGCCAGGACGAACCGCGGGCCCTGGCGGAGATTCAGGAGATTCTGAACAGCGATTCCTCCGATGAAAAGCTCAAGAAGGAAGCTCAGTTTATCCTGGGCCAGCACTATTCGGACGCCACCTACGCGCAGATCGCGAGAATCAGTTACGTCGAGGGAGACGTGCGCATCGCGCGGGGCAAGGAGAACGAGAAGGTCAGCGGCGCGACCTGGGAGCAGGCCGCCGCTAATCTGCCGCTGGAAACCGGATTCAGCCTGGTGACCGGCGCCGGGCGCGCGGAGATCGAGCTGGAAGACTCCTCGACTTTGTATCTTGGGGAAGACTCGGTTCTTACCTTCAACGACCTGCATACCACGGGTGGAGTGCCTTATACGGCGATGGCGCTGCTGTCGGGCACCATGACAATGAATGCGCATCCGTACATCGGCGGGGAGCAGATCGTCCTTAGAACTCCCGCGCACGATCTGACCATGTTGTACCCTTACAAGTCTTTCGTGCGGGTCAGCGCCTATGCCGACGCGACCATGATCGCGCCGATGGATGAAGCGACCTACCATTTTCCCGAGGCGCCCCAGGAGCATTTTGATAAGGGCCGGACCATGATCCTGCGCGCGGGGCGGGCCGGCTTTGAAGATGCGGGGCCGGATGCCGCGGGAAAATTCGCCGCGTGGGACAAGTGGGTGACGGAGCGCGTGACCCGGCGGTCGGAGGCCATGGCCGAGGTCATGAAGGAATCGGGGCTGACCAAGCCGATTCCCGGGTTGGCGGAGATGAAGGGACAGGGGAGATTCTTCGAGTGCCCGCCGTATGGAACCTGCTGGGAGCCGTCAACCGCCGATGACCGCGAGCAGGCGGACAACAGGCAGCCCGAATCCGGGCCGTCTTCCGCTCCGGCTTCAGCGCATCCCGCAAAGCCGGTGAATACCGGCTCCGCCGAGTCCGTTCCGGTCAGGGAGTTTGTCAACTACTTCCCTTGCCCTCCCTCGTCCATTCTTTACCGGGTTATGCGGGATCCGATTACGGGCAAGGAGAGGGTCATCGATTCCGCATTGGAGCCGAACCGGGTCCCGTACGACTGGGCCTTATGTCACGCCGGGAGCTGGATTCACCGCAATCACCGCTATGTGTGGGTTGCCGGTCACAAGAGACATCACATTCCGCCGGTTCGCTGGGTCAAGTGCGGGCATAAGGTAGCCTTTGTTCCACTCCATCCCTACGACGTGAAAGGCCGGCCTCCGATCAACCGCAGGAATGAAGTCTTCGCGGTGAGGGACAAGAACGGGATATCCATCGAGCGGGTCAAATTCGATTCCGCCCGCCCCATCGAATCCTTAAAGGAGCCCCCCAGGGAGTTTCGCAATGCGAATATGCCACCGCTTTCCCGCGCGAATGAGCCGCGCATGGAAGCTCACCAGCTAAAGGACGCTTTCTCCGGGAGCAAAGGCGTGAATATCAAAGCCGCTGGCATTGCTCTGAGCTTCGATCACAAGTCGGAGAGCTTCATGATGGCCAGGCAGGTGATGGTGGGAAACAGGAGCACGACCATCATGGCGCCGATAACCAACCGCGGCGGCAATCTCCAGTCGCGGGGCGGCGGCTATAGCGGAGGAAGCGGTTATAGCGGAGGCTCGCGTGGAGGCGGAGGTTCCAGTGGCGGTTCGCGCGGAGGCGGAGGGAGCAGCGGCGGCTCCGGCGGCGGCGGTTCGCATGGCGGCGGTGGGAGCAGCGGCTCTAGTGGAGGCGGTTCGCATGGCGGCGGTGGGAGCAGCGGCGGCTCCAGCGGCAGCAGCTCGGCCGGCAGCAGTTCCAGCAGCGGAGGTTCCAGCGGCGGCGGCGGCAAACACTGAGAATCGGTCGGATAAATGTCCTGGGTTAAGGGCTCTGGTTTCAGCCCCTGAGTGAAGTTCCATGGCAACAAGCAGCAAATCGTAATCGGTGCTCGATGGACGAGTTAAAGCCCATCCCCTCCAGCGCCCATAGCCTCTGGACAGGTTCCAGCGGAGAGACAAGATGAAGAACGAATTCGCAATTTTTGCCGGTATTATCGCGATGCTTTTTTTCACGCCGTTGGTTGCGCAGGGACAAATCTCTCAAGCTCAACCTGCCCCGGCTTCACAGGCGAAGGCGTCTGCGTTGCCCCAGGCGCCCAATAGCAGCCGGACTGGTTCACCCTATCCCGCCGCCGCGCCAGGAACTCTGACCCTCGACGTGGTCGTGACCGATAAGTCCGGTCAGCCGGTCGCCGGCCTGCAGCCGGAGGATTTCAAGCTGCTCGACAACAAGCAGCCGCAGGCTCTGATCTCCGTGGAGGCCGAGAACGGCATGAAAGCCAAGGCCGATCCACCGGTCGAGGCCATCCTGCTGATCGACGCCGTAAATGCTCCCTATCAGACCACAACCATGGAACGGCAATGGCTGGCGGGATTCTTTAAGGAGAACGGCGGGGAACTTGCCCTGCCTACCTCCCTCGTCATCCTCACTGACGACGGCATCAATTTTCAGAGCCGGCCCGCGCGCGACGGCAAGACGCTACAGGCTTTTCTTGACGCCAATGTTCCCGGTTTCCGGAAGACCAGGCGGGCAGAGGGTAAGCAAGGCATCATGGAGCGCGAATACTCCTCGCTCAACGCTCTTAATTTGCTTGCCCAACAGTTAAGCAAAAGGCCCGGCAGAAAGCTGCTCATCTGGCTGAGCCACGGTTGGAGCGCCATCTCCAATCCTGAGTGGATCGGAGGAGAAAAGGATCGACAGGCTATCTACGGCTCCATCGCTTCGTTCTCAACGGAGATGCGCAATGCGCGCATCACGCTTTACAGCGTTTCCCCCTTTGGCAGCTACGGCAGGGATGAGAATTACATGAATTATCTCAAGGGCGTTGACGATCCCAGACATGCGGACCTGGGCGACCTGCTGCTGCCCGTGCTTGCCACGCAGAGCGGAGGGCTGGTTCCCTATGAAGGCAACGACCTGGCCATCCCGATCAACCACTGCATCGCGGACGCGCGAACCTACTATACGCTCACCTTCAATCCGCCCAAGGCCTCTCATGCGAACGAGTATCACGGAATTGAGGTGGAGATCGGCAAACCGGGGCTGAAGGCGCGCACGCGCACCGGATACTATGCCCAGTCAACCGCATCGGCGGAGCAACCCATCCTGAAACTCTCTCTTTCAACGGGGAAAGAATCCAAAGAGTAGTTATTCCCCAGCCGGGATAGCCGGACAACAACAAGGGCCGCTCCGCATCCGCGGAATGGCCCTTTTGATGAGTGCATTATCGCTATCTTCGAACTACGTCCAGAAGATTTCTATGCCTTTTGCGGTGGCCCGGATATTGGGGGGCTTATGATGGGTCAGAATTCGGATGGCCGAGAAGCCTCCGCCCAGCACGCAAACCGCTCCGCCTCCCACCAGCAGGCCCAGCTTGCTGGTCGGTTCCGGATCGATGAATGCCAGGACCACCATGGTCACGCCGATGCCGCTCATGCCGAGCGCCACGCTGACGCTCAGAATCTCCCGCCTGGAAAGTCCGGAAACTCTCGCCATCTGCAATAGAGTCTGGTCTTCGGGATTGATGCCGAGGTGAGCATCATCGATGAGCACTCCGGCCAGACGGGACCGGTACATAAGCGCCAGCGTTCGCAGCCAGTCCGGATCGGATGTCCTGACAATCTTCTCGAGGGAATCGTTCATGGAAAGAGTCTATACCCTGGGATCGCGTCTGAACGGACGGTTCACGGCGGGGAGCCCGGCCATAGGCTGAAAAGGGCCGCCCCGCAATTGCGGGAAGGCGTCTCTATTCGATGGAGCTGTCGGGAATAGAGTGTCCCCACTAAAACGCGGAAAGCTCATGCCGCAGTTCCTATGGACAAGATTCACGTGTGGCTAAGCCGCGGTTTCGCGGGGTATAATCGGACCCGAAAATCAGCCCCGAAAAAACTGAAAGGTGAATGCATGCGCATACAACGGCTTTTTACAATTTCCGTCGTAGCCATTGTCCTGACTGCCGCTACCCTGGCTCAAACGTTGCCGCAAGGCGTTCAGAAGGTGACCTCAGTTGAAGGAATCACGGAGTATGCCTTTCCGAACGGCCTGCATGTTCTGTTGTTTCCTGACAACTCCAAACCCAAGATCACGGTGAACGTGGTTTACCGGGTCGGCTCGCGCAACGAGGGCTATGGCGAGACCGGCATGGCGCACCTGTTGGAGCATATGTTGTTCAAGAGCGCCACCTCGGGCAGGGAGATATTCAAGGAGCTGACCGACCGCTCGGGCGGCTCCTTCAATGGAACCACCTCCTACGACCGGACGATGTACTTTGAAAGCTTCAACGCGAGCGACGAGAACCTGCGCTGGGCGTTGAGCCTGGAAGCCGACCGCATGGTGAATATGACCATGCTCAAGAAGGATCTGGACTCCGAGATGACGGTGGTTCGCAACGAGATGGAAGCCGGCGAGAACAGCCCGGAGCGTGTTCTGGAGGAGCGCGTCCTGGCGGCGGCCTACAACTTCCACAACTATGGAAAGACGGTCATCGGCAACCGCACCGACGTGGAAAGAGTGCCCATCGCCAACCTGGCGGTTTTCTACCGGAAGTACTACCAGCCCGATGACGCCGATCTCATCATCGCGGGGCAATTCGATGAATCGAAGACGCTGGCGATGGTGGCTGAAACCATCGGCGCCATCCCCAGGCCGCAGCGCGTGCTCGCCCAGCCATATACGGCCGAGCCTACGCAGGAAGGGGAGCGCTCCGTCATTCTGCGCCGGGTGGCAAACATTCAGAGGGTCATGGCGGTCTACCACATTCCGGCCGCCCTGCATCCCGATAACGCGGCTCTGGAGGTGATGGCTGAGGCGCTGGGCGCGCCCCAGACCGGCCGCCTATACAAGGAACTCGTCGATGGCAAGAAGGCTGTGTCGGCAGGCATGTACGCCGAGGGGATGCATGATCCGGGATTTGCGGAAGCATTTGCGCAGCTCAAGCCGGATCAATCCATCGACGAGGCGCAGCGGATACTGCTCAAGACGGTGGAAGGTTTTGCCGGCGATCCGCCCACGCAGGAAGAGGTTGACCGCGCCAAGGCCCGCATTTTGAAGAACATTGAACTCGCGCTGACGAATTCGCAGATGGTTGCCTTGACGCTTGGCAACGACGTGGGCGACGGCGACTGGCGAATGCTCTTCCTTGAACGCGATGAGGTGAGCAAAGTGACGCCGGCCGATGTGATGCGCGTGGCCAGGGCCTACCTGAAATCCTCCAACCGCACGCTGGGCGAGTTTATTCCCATCGCCGCTCCCGATCGCGCCGAGATTCCCGCCACGCCGGACCCGGCCGCGCGCTTCAAGGATTACAAAGGCGGCGCGGCCATCCAGCAGGGCGAGGTCTTCGATCCCACGCCGCAAAACGTCGAAGCTCGCGTGATCCGCGCCACGCTGCCCAACGGGTTGAAGCTGGTAATGTTCCCCAGGAAGACGCGCGGCGGCACGGTGGCGGTTGCGATGAACTTCCGCTTCGGCGACGAAAAGTCGATGTTCGGCAAATCCACCGCGGCGACGATGACCGGAGCGATGCTGATGCGCGGCACCCTGCACAAAAATCGCCAGCAGATCCAGGATGAGACCGACCGCCTGAAGGCGCAGATCAGCGTCAACGGCAGAGTCGGCTTCGCTTCGGCGAATATCCAGACGCTGGCGGCGAACCTTGCCGATTCCCTGCGCTTCGCCAGGGAACTGCTGCGCGAGCCCTCCTTCCCCGAGGCCGAATTCGAGCAGGTCCGCCAGCAGCGCATCGCCAATGACGAGAGCGGCAAGACCGAACCTATGGCCCTGGTCCCGACGGAGATGAACCGGCACTTCAGTGCCCGCTACTCTCGCGGCGACGTGCACTACACCCCGACCCTCGATGAGGATATCGAGGATCTGAAGAAGGTGACGCTGGACGACGCGCGCCAGTATTACAAGCAGTTTTACGGCGCCGGAGAGGGTCAAATCGTCATCAGCGGCCAGTTTGATTCGGTCGAGATGCAAAAACTCGTGACCGGACTCTTCGGCGATTGGAAGAGCGCCAGCCGCTACGAGCGCGTCACCAACTCATTCGACAAAGTGGGGTCGGAGAACGACAAGATCGAAACGCCCGACAAGCAGAATGCGCTTTTCATGGCGCAGATGCCCATGAAGATGAATGATGACGATCCCGACTTCGCGGCTCTGACCCTCGCCGGCATGGTCTTCGGCGGCTCTCCCAACTCCCGCCTCTTCTTGCGCATTCGCGTCAAAGACGGCCTGAGCTACGGCGCTTCCGCGACATTCTCGATCTCCGCCAAGGACGATGACGCCAAGCTGACCGCGACGGCCATCGCGGCGCCGCAGAATATGCCCAAAGTGGAAGCCGCCTTCAACGAGGAGCTGGCGCGCGCGCTGAAAGACGGCTTCACCGCCGACGAGGTGGAGAAAGCCAAGAAAACCTGGCTCGACCAACGCTCCCAGATGCGCACCGAAGACGCATCCCTAGCCAGCATACTGATGAACCGCGAGCACTGGGGCCGCACCCTGCTGTGGGACGCCAAGTGGGAGGCCGCCGTCGCCGCGCTGACGCCGCAGCAAGTGAACGACGCCTTCAGGCGCCACGTAGACTCGTCCGTCCTCTCCATCGTCAAAGGCGGCGACTTCAAGAAGGCGGGCGCCTACCAGTAGGGCGTGCGGCGCACGGCGAGTAAGCTAACTTCTCTGCTAATTGGAAAGGACGAGGACCACTCCGCAGTGCGGAATGGCCCTCTTTTTCGAGCGTTCAGGTTAGCTGTCGTTACTTCGCGGCCACCAGCGGCTTGGTGCTCAGGCTGCCGTCGGCGTAGCCCTTGGCGATCTCGGCGATCGGGATGGGCTGGTAGTCGCCGGCGTGTCCGGCCTGGCCGAACTGCGTCATGCGCTGCGCAACCACCTTCTGCATGGCCTCGCGGGCCGGTTTCAGGTAGTCGCGGGGATCGAACTTCTCCGGCTGCGTCCACAAGACCTTGCGAATCGCTCCGGTCATGGCCAGGCGGTTGTCGGTGTCCACGTTCACCTTGCGTACGCCGTTGCGAATGCCCAGTTGAATCTCCTCCACCGGCACGCCCCAGGTCTCCTTGAGCTTGCCGCCGTACTGGTTGATGACGTCCTGCAAATCCTTGGGCACCGAGGAGCTGCCGTGCATGACGAGATGCGTGTTGGGCAGGCGCTTGTGAATGGCGATCAGCACGTCCATCTTGAGCACCGAACCGTCGGGCTTTTTGGTGAACTTGTAGGCGCCGTGGCTGGTGCCGATAGCGATGGCCAGCGCGTCAACGCCGGTGCGCTCGGCAAACTCGACCGCCTGGTCGGGGTCGGTGATGTGCTCCAGGCCTGTGCCGCCCGCTCCGTGGCCGTCTTCAACGCCGCCCAGCACGCCGATCTCGCCCTCCACTGTTACGCCCAGCGGATGCGCGTATTCGACTACCTTCTTGGTCACCGCGACGTTCTCTTCAAA
>Ga0326728_10015584_pt1 | contig 15768 bp, 11 predicted proteins | sample MB3enrmetagenome_FD_207602 | JGI IMG/M metagenome (GOLD analysis project Ga0326728, IMG submission 207602) | Lab enriched peat soil microbial communities from McLean, Ithaca, NY, United States - MB31MN | ecosystem: Environmental > Terrestrial > Soil > Wetlands > Peat | place: USA: New York...
GAACTTCGGCGACCGGCCGAGGACCGAACCCGGCCCTTCGCATCCAATCGTGGTAAGCAGCGACGGCGGCCACGGCGTGATTATTACCGTGGACGCGGCTGACGTGAACACGCCGGCAGGCGCAACTGACAGCCAGGTGAAGCGCGCCTTGCGGCACGCGATCGAGCCCATAACGGGCGACGATGTGTACGTGCAGCGCTGGATGACGGTGACCACGCCTGACGGACGCCTGGCCTGGAGGGTATGGGCGCACAAGTAGATCGGGTGGCGTCGCCCATAGCCGTTCGAACGGCTTCTGCGACTTCTACGCAGAATTTTCACGAACCTTGGCGAAACTTCTAGCGTCAAATAGCGTAAGGAATCTTATGCAATCGAAGAGATTGTTGTTTTTTGCCGCGATCTGTACCCTTGGATTCTCCGCGGCGACGGCAGTTGCTGCCGACGATTTAGAGAGCGTACTGATCAGGATGGATGCCGCGTCGGCAAAGTTCCACACCACATCGGCCGATGTGGAGTTCACCACCGCGCAGACCAAGCCGATTCCCGACACCGACGTGCAGAAGGGCGCCGTCTACTACAAGCGCGATGGCAGCAGCTTCCAGGGCGGCGTGCACATCGATACCGACGAGAACCAGCCTTCGCCGAAGATCCTGGTCTGCTGCGCCAACGGCTTGATCAGGTTGTACGAAAAACTCACCAACCACGTCACTAACCTCGGCGCGCTGAGCCAATACCAGGACTGGTTTCTGCTCGGCTTTGGGGCCAGCGGCAAGGAACTCGCGGCCAAGTGGGAGATCAAGTACGACGGGCAGGAGGCAGTTGACGGCGTGAATACCGAGAAGCTCGAGCTCACGCCCAAAGACCCTAAGGTGCGCGAGAAGGTGCACAAGGTGATTCTGTGGATGGATGCCGACCGCGCGATAAGCCTGAAGCAGTTCTTCGATGAGGGCGGCGGGCAGTCGCGCACCTGCCACTATACCAACATCAAGGTGAATCAGACGCTGCCCAAAGACGCCTTTACGTTACCCACCAACAAGGACACGACGGTCACCAGCAAGTAGAAGGCGGTAGCAGGTCGAGGCCCTGGCCGGTCAGGCTGCGGGGTGCTCTTCCACCTCGCGTTCGATTGCCTCACCCGGCTCCATGCGGGCCTTTACGGTACTGTCACTTCGATCGTCGTACTGGCAGCCAGCTTGTTCGTGTCTGTGGCCGTGACGGTATACGTATAGGTTCCCGAAGTAACGACGCTGTTGCTTCCGCCACAACCGCCGATCGCCCCCAGGCCGGCGATTGCGCCCACCGTGAACAGGCCCAGCAGAATCCAGCGCGAAAATCTGCGGCGGAAGCCAAGACCGAGCAGGACAACGCCGGCCAGAGCCAGGCCTGCCGGCCCCGCATGTGCCGGACGAATCGACCTGCTCAGCGGCCTGGGTACGGGGACGTTGAAAAGAGGGAGCGACCCCGTCACGACTCCACTCGGGTTCATCGTGTAACCAACCGGTGTTGTACTTCCGCCGCAATAGGGCAGCTTGGCGCCGGCCGGCGCGCTTGTCGGTTCACAGTTGACGATCACTGTACCGGCATAGCCATTCACCGATGTCAAGGTAACTGTGCTCGAACCCGTGCCGTTCGAGCCGCTCGAGGACATGGTTACGTTGGTGGCCGAGATGGTGAAGCTGGGTACGGCAGCGCGTGCCGGCGCGCCGTAGATGCCAAGGCCCAACATCAGGAACACCGCGAGGGAAACAAACGCTTTTCGTTTCTCCATGGGAGGGTCCTTTCCCGGGTAGCTTCCGCAGCTCCCGTCCGGATGAGCGACCTTCGTTTCTGTGCCTGCCTATTTGGACGGGCGATGGGGGGCTTCGGCTGAGATTATACCCCTCTTTTATTGATCGAAACGCTGGCCATCGCCAAGGCCAGCGCCATTCCCGCCAGCACAAAGATCATGGGGAAGCATTCGAGCGTATAGCGCGCCTCGGGCGCTTCGACGGTGAGCAGGAGCGCGCTGCGCAGCAGCATGTAGGCCGCGAGCGGCAGCCAGAGCCTGGGTCTCATGCACAAACCCACCAAAGCCAGAATGAGATAAAGCGCGTTCAGCGCGGCCCACGACCAACTGAAGCGCGTTTCGTCGTTGTGGTTCTCGTAAACCCACCAGTCGAGGTCGATGGGCAGGTTCTCGACGCGGGGCCTGAGCCACATGTCGGCTACGCGGCCGAGCGGCAGCCACCCGTAGTAGCGAAGCGGGTGGGCGGCGATGCGTTCACGCGCCAGGGCGGCAAAACGGGCGTCGATCTCCGGCGTCAGGTTGTATCCGTTCTGGTTGTAGTCGCCGGCAATGGCTTCAGTCTCGGCGCGTTGCGCGGGCGTATCGAAGGCGCGATTGGGGAGTTGATCGACCTCGAGCGCGCTGCCGGGAACATTCCAGTAAATCTGGTAGGTGGAAACGTAGTCGAGGCACCAGGATTTGACCCAGCGCTCCCAGCCCAGGTTGGGACTCTCGTCGGGCTCAGTGGCCAGGCGCGGCGCAAGCGGTTGAAGGATGTGGAACGTCTTCCAGTTGCGGGCCGTCCAGATGGCGAAGGGCGCAAGCGCAATGAGAGCGCAGGCCGCGGCCATGCGCATGAGCCTGCGCGGTTGAATGAGCGGGCGGCGTAGGCCCAGGACGAGCGCAGGCGCAAAGGCAACGCCGGCGAGCGCGCCATCGGGACGCAGGAGGGCCGCACCAGTGACCGCGAAGGTGAAGATGAACGCAAAATCCCAGCCGGGGCGCTCGCGGAAGCGCGCCATGGACCACAATGCCAGCGCCAGGCAGAAGATAGTTGGCGCTTCAGTAAGCGGCATTGCCGCGTAGGACGCGGTGAACGGACACAATGCCGCCAGCCACAAGGTAGCGATGGCCGCGATGGTTTTCAGCTGCGGGTGCGCGACGCGGCGGGCAAAGTCGGCCAGCAGCAGGCAGGCAACAAGGTCGAGCCCGATCTGAATCAGGCACGGCGCGTAGTAATTCTCCATGCCGAAGAGCTTGAAGCAGACGGCAAGAAAGAAGGGATAGCCTGGCAGCCGGATGATGGTGGGATAAAGCTCGCCGCCGGCGCCGTTGAGGGCGTAGCGGCCGTGCAAAAGCAGGTTTTTGGCGATGCCTCCGTAGATGAGCGCATCGTAATCGGCCTCGAAGCAGATCCTGAGCGCCCACAGGCGCAATGCGAGGCCGGCCGCCAGCGGAAGACCGTAACCGAGCAGAGTGCGGAGAAGCCGGCTGGCGTTGGTGTGGCGCTCGAATTGACTCCCCGGAGCGGCTTTCATACGATTCGTACTGTAACAGCCTGCGGTGGCCGGCGACGGCGATGAAGTGGTGGTTGAAGTAGAAAGACCCGGGCCTGAAAGCCCGTTGTTTTATGCGCAGGAATTCAGAGGCCTGAAGGCCTCTGTTCCCTCCCGGAGTTCGTCGTCTCCCACCCTTTCGGCACAAAACGCCGAGAGGATGGTGCGCCCGGCAATGGTTTATGCCGCCTGCACTCGTTATTCTTATAGTACGCAGACTGTCTCCAGGGTTCGCGCCGAGACCAAGACTCCTACAAGATGCCTGACCGCCAGATTTTTTTCGACCCGGAACGAAAGCGCTGGAAACGGCTGCGGCGCATTCTCGACGCCGGGGCGGTGATTACGACGCTGGTGATCGTCGGTTTTGTTTTCAATGTCCTGCGCAACCAGGAGCTGCCCGAACTGCTGCTCCCAACCCCGAAGCACAACTACAAAGCGGTTCCTGATCGCCAGCCGATGCTGCGGGTGCACAACCAGCGTCCCTCGCGCCGCAAAACCGGCCGCAAACCGTCCGAGATTCCTTTCAACTCCGGCGAAGGGCTGCGCGCCGCTTATTATGTGCAGGACGACGCAGCCAGCTATTCCTCGCTCAAGGAGCATGTTCACCAGATCGATCTCCTGTTTCCGCAGTGGCTGCACATCGACGCGCCCGGCGGCACGCTGGCGATGATGAGCGGCGATAACCTGCGCGAGTTTCCGGTGATCGAGGGCGCAACGGTGCACGACCCCGACGATATGAATCGGGTGAAGCGCGTGATTCAGGCGGCCCGCGCAGACACTGAAATCTTTCCCCACGTCAACAACTACAATCCGCACACGCAGAGCTGGGACGCGGATGTAGGCGATGTGCTGATGAACCCTGAAAAGAACGCCAGCCTGCGGGGTCAGCTCGTCAAGTTCCTGACTACCTACCCGGCCTACCGCGGACTTTCGCTCGATATCGAGAGTATCGATGACGAAGCCGATCCGGCCTATCTCGATTTCATCCAGGCGCTGTATGCCCAGATGCATCCGCGTAACCTCAAGCTCTACGTGAACGTGGCCGCGTCCACCAGCGACAGCGACCTTAAGCTGATTGCCGCCAACAGCGACGGCATTGTGCTGATGAACTACGACGAGCACCAGACCACCAGCGAGCCGGGGCCCATTGCGGCGCAGAGCTGGTTCATTGGCAACCTGACGCGGGCCATCAAGGATGTGCCGCTCAGCAAGCTGATCTGCGCGGTGGGCAGCTACGGCTACGACTGGACGCTCTCGATTCCCAATCCCAAAGACCGCAAGCATTCGAAGCCCGAGGTGCTCGATACCGAGGATCTTTCGGTCTCAGAGGCGTGGCAGGAGGCTTCGGATGCGGACGCAGATCTGGATCTCGATTACGACACGCTGAACCCGCACTTTGAGTACATTGACGAGGACTCGAATCAGCGGCACGTGGTGTGGTTTCTTGACGGCGTAACGCTGCTGAACGAGCTGCGCGCGGCCCGCTGGATGGGCGTGCAGACCTTTGCGCTGTGGCGGCTGGGCGAAGAAGACAACTCGCTCTGGAACGTGTGGGACGTGCCCCGCAGCGCTGATGCGCTGCAGGATCTGGCCCAGGTTACCCCCGGGCACGATGTGGATACCGAGGGCGAGGGCGACATACTGCGCGTCACGGGTTTGCCGCAGCCCGGCAAGCGCACTGTGACCTTGGATACCGATGAGTCCGACGCGCGCAAAAAACTCATCGTCGACGAGCACATGGATGTGTACCCGCGCACCTACACGGTGGAGCAGTATGGATACCATCCCAATGAGGTTGCGCTTTCGTTTGACGATGGGCCCGATCCAGAGTGGACACCGAAGATTCTCGACATCCTGAAACAGAAGAACGTAAAGGCCACGTTCATGATCATCGGCGCCGAGGCGGCCCAGCACGTGGGCGTGATGGAAAGGGTGTTTCGCGAGGGCCACGAGATCGGCAACCACACCTATTCGCACCCCGACATCAGCGAAATCTCGCCGCGCCAGCTGGATCTTGAGGTCAATCTGACCGAGCGGCTCTTTGCCAGCAAGCTCGGCGTGGAGCCGCTCTACTTCCGTCCGCCGTACGACATCGACGAAGAACCCGACACCGACGACGAGGCCGCGCCGGTTTGGCACATCCAGCAGGACGGCTACACCATCATCGGCAACAAGATCGATACCGACGACTGGAACGAGCACCCGCGCAAGACCACGGCCGAGATCATCCAGTCGGTTCTGGCGCAGTTGCAGACCATGAAAACCAAGCCGCAGTTCCGCGGCTCCATCATCTTGATGCACGACGGCGGCGGCAACCGGCAGGTGACGGTGAATGCGCTGGCGGCCTTGATCGACGCGCTGCGCGCCCACGGCTACAGGATTGTGCAGGTGAGCGCGCTGATGGGCAAGACGACCGCCGAGGTGATGCCGCCGCTGAACTTCTGGCAGCGGCTGCGCGCCATCCCCGACTCCCTCGCCTTTTCGGCGCTCGACTTCATCGGCGCCTTTATCGTGATGGTGTTTTTCATCGGCGACATCCTGATGAGCGCGCGCCTCATCCTGGTGGGTCTGTTCGCCATCATCGACCGCCTGCGCCGGCACCGCCCGGCGACACCGGGTTACAACCCGGGCGTTGCGGTGCTCATTCCCGCCTTCAATGAAGAGACGGTGATCGTGCGCACCATCCGTTCGGTGCTGAACTCCGACTACAAAAGCCTCCGCGTGATCGTAATCGACGACGGCTCGACGGACCGCACCGCCGAAGTGGCCTGCGAGGCCTACGCGCAGGAGATCAAGGCCGGCCACGTGCAGGTGCTCACCAGGCCAAATGCGGGCAAGGCCGCGGCGCTCAACTACGCTCTCGAACGGATCGACGAGGAGTTCTTCATCGGCATCGATGCCGATACCGTGATTGCGGCCGACGCGATCTCAAAGCTGGTTCCGCACTTTGAGGATGCGCGGATCGGCGCCATGGCAGGCAACGCCAAGGTGGGCAACCGCGTGAATCTGTGGACCAGCTGGCAGGCGCTGGAGTACGTCACCAGCCAGAACTTCGAACGCCGCGCCCTCGACCTGATGCATGTGGTCACGGTGGTTCCCGGCGCGATCGGCGCGTGGAGAACCGCGCCGGTGAAGGCCGCCGGAGGGTATCCGTTAAACACCGTGGCCGAGGATGCCGACCTGACCATGAACCTGCTCGAGCAGGGATATCGAGTGGACTACGAGGATCGCGCGCTGGCGTTTACCGAGGCGCCCATCAGCGCGAGCGGGCTGATGCGGCAGCGCTTCCGCTGGTCGTTTGGAACGCTGCAGGCCATCTGGAAGCATCGCGCGGCATTTGTACGCAACAAGGCAATGGGGCTGTTTGCGCTGCCCAACATTCTCATCTTCCAGATGTTCCTGCCGCTGGTTTCGCCGTTCATCGACCTGCTGTTCGCCTGGGGAATTGTCAACTATTTCATCGACCGCCATTACCACCCCGAGGCTGCATCGCCGGCCAGCTTCGAGAAGCTGGTCACCTACTTCCTCGGCTTCCTGGTCATCGACTTCCTTACCTCGTCAGTCGCCTTCAGCCTGGAGCGCAAGCACCCGGCCAACAAGGGCGATGTCTGGCTGCTTTTCCACATCTGGCTGCAGCGGTTCGCATACCGGCAGCTCTTCAGCCTGGTGATCGCCAAGACGCTGAAGCGGGCCATCGACGGCAAGCCCTTCAACTGGGACAAGCTGGCGCGCACCGCCAAGATGAGCAAGCGCACCGAAGAAGCGATGGAGACGACGGGGTAGGGGGAAAACAGGGAGTAGGGAATAGGCGGCGAACGAACAGGGGTTCAGCCCGGGCCCTCCATTGCAAACGCACAAGCAAGCTCGCGAGCCGCACCTCGACAAAGCTGAGAGCTGAAAGCCGCCTTTACACGCCTGGATAAAACTGCGCCCCTCAGTGGGCGTACGATTCGGGGTCGATCTCGACATCCGGCGGCGGGAACATGAGCGTGTGCGTTTTGGGGTCGTATTCCAGATTGAGCGCGCCGCTCTTGCGGCCGTTGATGAGAATCGCTGCCAATAAGACGTTGCCGTAAACGCGCGCCGCAACAATCTTGTGCGACCGGATGGTGCCGTAATCGTTCAAATGGCTGTCCGGAGCCCAACCCTTCTGGAAGGTGTCAAAGGTATAGAACTTGAGCTCGTTGTGATGCTGCTGCCAGTTGGGATCGTGGAGCCAGACGCCATAGGCTTTCTGAAGATCGTTCTGCTCGACGTCGGCGAGGAAGTGGTTCATTGAGCTGCGGCCGGCGAAATGGGTATACCAGTTCCAGGGCCAGTCGACGGGGCGGCCGGATGCCAGCCAGAAGGCGATGAAGAGCACGAAGAATGCAGATACTGAGCTGTACAGTATGACGCGGTGACGCCGGTCGCGGGCTTCGTCGAACTTGGGTGCATCGAGTAGTGTCATTTTGGCTCGTGATTCGTGATTCGTGATTCGTGGTCAGTGATCAGTGGTCAAAGATCAGTTCCCTTCCTCATTAGACACCATAGACGCGCGGGTGGTTCCCGGCGCGGCCCTCAGTCCCTGGTCCCTGGTCCCTATTCCCTAGCCCTGGTCCCTGCCTTTTACGCCTCGTAGCTGTACGTGTTGCGGGCCTTGTCGGCGTGGCGCTCAAGCGCAAGCTCGATGAGCCGCGTGATCAGGTCCTTGTAGCTCACGCCGGTCGCCTCCCACAGCTTGGGGTACATGCTGATCGAGGTAAATCCGGGCAGCGTGTTCACCTCGTTGAGGTAGATGCGGCGCTTGCCATCCGGCTCCATCAGGAAGTCGACGCGGGCGAGGCCCGAGAGATCGCAGGCCTTGAAGGCTTCGACTGCCATTTCGCGGATTCTCTTCGATTCGGCACGCGTGATTCTGGCGGGGATGACAGGGACAGAACCCTCCGACAGGTACTTTGCCTCGTAGTCGTAGAACTCCTTGCCGGGGATGATTTCGCCCACCACGCTGGCCTTGGGATCGTCGTTGCCGAGTACGGCGACCTCGAACTCGCGGGCGCGGGATTTTTTGCCGCCGACGCCGCGCTCGACAACGATCTTGCGGTCGTATTTGGCGGCCAGCGTGAGCGCCGCGCCGAGCTCCTTGCGGTTGTGGGCCTTCGAAATGCCGACCGAGGAGCCCAGGTTCGCCGGCTTCACGAAGACCGGATAGTTGAGCGCGGCCTCAATGCGCGCGACGGCCTTGCGCGGGGCGCTTTCCCACTCAGCGCGCAGCAGCGTGACGTGCTTCACGATGGGCAGCCCGGCCTGGGCGAAGAGCCGCTTCATCACGTCCTTGTCCATGCCGGCCGAGGAGCCCAGCACGCCGGAGCCGACGTAGGCGATGCCGGCCAGTTCGAACAAGCCCTGGATGGTTCCGTCCTCGCCGAAAGTGCCGTGCAGGACCGGAAAGACCACGTCGAGGGCCTGGTCCCGGCCGGAGGGGCCTTCCTTTTGGATGAGAGCAGCGGAAGATCGGGGCTCGGGCGCAAGCAGCGTGGGGATGCCCTCGTGCAGCAGCTTGGCGCCGGGGGTGGTTTCCGGGTCGCCGGCGCGCAGACGGCGGGCTACGGCGATGGAATCGCCCTCGAGCAGGCCTTTTGCGTCGGCCGAGGCCAGCCACCGGCCCTCCTTGGTGATGCCGATGGGGGTCACGTCGAATTTGTCGCGATCGATCGCCTTGAGGATGGAGGCGGCCGAGAGCAGCGAGACCTCGTGCTCGCCGCTGCGCCCGCCAAACAGAATGCCTACGCGGAGTTTTTTGGCCATTTCACTTCAATTGTAGTTTGCAGATTCGAAGCGGCAGAATATCCACGCTCTATCAATCCCGCTGCACCGGGATGTGAATCCGGCACGAATTCAGGCAAAAATGGGCCGCGTGTTCTCGTTCAAAGGTTGGTACTCTATGCCGCGCTCGCCGCATTCGCCGTTGATAGAGCAGTGTTACCTTTGATATGAACGCGCAGCCTGAGACATTTAGAGTTCATGTGAGTCGAGCTCCATCGATCCGTGTGGGCCCGGGCTGGCCAGGGAGGGTCCTTCGTGAACCCGGAGACATCTTCGCAACCGGCCCTGAAAGTGGGCGCGCCATCGCAACCATTCTCAATGGGCCGGCTGCTTCTGATCAGCTCGGCAGCTCTTTACGTAGAAATCGTTCTGATACGCTGGCTTGGAACTGAAATCAAGATCTTCGCTTTTTTTCAGAACCTCTCGCTCATTGTATGTTTTCTGGGATTTGGGGTTGGCTGCTTCACCTCCAGTAAACGCGGCAGCCTGCTGCCTTCTTTGGCAGCTATGACCACATTGACTGTTGTTGTCGGCCTTCCCTTCAAGATTTGGCACAACGTACTGCAAACCATGTCGTCGGTTCTTTCATTCACGACGGACGCTCAACTGTGGGGGACAATCAGGCTCGCCCCATCCATGTATTACCAATACCTGGGAATGGCGTTATTGATCGTTGCCGGATTCATGTTGCTGCTGGCAATCGTCATGATTCCTCTTGGCCGCTGGGTAGGGTATTACCTTGAAACGGCTCCCAATACTGTGACGGCGTATTCGGTCAATTTGCTGGGTAGCCTGGCCGGTATCTGGCTCCTCGCCGTCCTTGCTTTTTTGTGGTTGTCTCCGTCGTATTGGTTCATCGCAGCCTTCGTGCTGATCGTATCGGCGCAATCTTTTTCCTGGCGTTTCTCTCTCATCGCCTGCGCTCTGCTGGCCGTCACTTTGCTGGCGCTGAGGCCCTACAATGGCAGTTCGGTCTACTGGTCTCCATACCAGAAGTTATCTGTGACGGATCTCGGCCAGCAACAGTACATGATCGACGTGAACAACGAAGGCTACATGTCGATCGCCAATGTAACTCCCGGGTATCTGGCGGCGAACCCTCAATTCGCGAGCACTTATCCGCTAAGTTCTTACGACAGCCCCTTTCAATTCGCCAAAAGTGCAAACCGTGTCCTGGTTGTCGGTTCAGGGGCGGGCAACGATGTTGCCGCGGCGTTGCGGCATGGCGCCTCGCAGGTCGATGCGGTGGAAATCGATCCGCTTATTTCCAGGTTGGGGATGCGCCTGCATCCTGAACAGCCGTATGCATCGCCGAAGGTTCATCTGATCAACAACGACGCCAGAAATTTCATGCGCCAGTGCCACGATAAATATGACGTCATCATCTTTGGGCTGCTTGACTCGCACACAGAGTTTTCCGGTTACAGTAACATGCGGGTGGATAACTATGTATATACAGAGGAATCGTTCCAAGATGCCAGACGGCTTCTGAATCCGGACGGGATACTGGTTCTGAAGTTTGAAGTGAGACAACCCTGGTCCTGGATCGGGCAGCGATTCTACACCATGTTTAGCCGCATTTTTCCGCATCCGCCTTTGACTTATCAATCTCCGCAAGTGGGCGCCCTGGCCCATGCCACGGTTTTCATCGAGTCGGATTCTCCCGACCTGTGGGAAGAAAGTCTTGACCCTCAGAAGGCGGCATTCCTCAGCTCTCGCCCGCCTGTATTCCCGCTCACTGCCGACAATGCCCCGCCACCCACAACGGATGATTGGCCCTACGTTTACCACCGGGGACGGTCCATCCCTCGAGCCTATTTCACGGTGTCGGCGGTAATCCTGATCATGGCGCTTTATCTGGTCGGGCCTTTCTTTAAGTGGAAGGAGACCGGCACCTGGCATTTCTTTATGCTGGGAGCGGGATTTCTGCTGATGGAGACCCAACTGGTAAGCCGCCTTGCTTTGTATTTCGGGACTACGTGGCTGGTAAATTGTGTCGCGCTGACCGGCATTCTGGTGGTCCTGCTTCTGTCGAATGTCTACGTCGAATTCAAGCGCCCGCGAAACCTGAGCATCTACTTTGTCTGTCTGTGCGCTGCCCTCATAACCGATTATGCAATCCCCTGGAGCCGGATACCGGGATCGGGAACATTTGTGGGCATCCTGATCTGCTTCGCCTACTGCGTACCGATCTTTTTTGCCGGAGTGATCTTCACCGAGAGCTTCCGCCGCTTCGCGGGGCGCAGCAGCGCATTCGGCGCGAACATGCTCGGCGCGGTCGCCGGGGGTTTGGCGCAGAACCTCTCCTTCATCTTCGGAATGAAGGCTTTGTTGCTTATTGCGGCCGTTGTTTATGGTTGCGCGGCTCTTCTTCAAGCCGTGAAGACCAAACGCCTGCCGGCATGAAACAGGCGGGCTTGAACCGCGAGATAACGCCGGGAGCTGCGATCACTCATGCCCGCCGCTTGAGCCCGCCAAATAAAACGCCTGCGCGGAGCTTTTTGCCCGTACTCCTATTTCACCGCTTGCAACCGCATTTTCATCCGCCCTGCATCGACATAGGGACGGCCCCACGATAATCTGTACGCAATCCAGGGATGGAAGAGGAGGGGGTCGATGGGTCATCCGGTGGTTCATTTTGAGATCGGCTGCAAGGACAAGGAGGCCACGAGCGCTTTTTACTCCGCGGTCTTTGCGTGGGAGATCGGCGCGGACCCGATGGGAGCGATCGATACGGGGTCGACAGACGGCATACAGGGACACATTGCGGCCCTCGGCCACGAGCCGCACCAGTTCACGCATTTCTACGTGCAGACCGACGACGTGGAGCACACGCTTGCGCAGGTGGAGCAACTGGGCGGCAAGACGGTGGTGCCGCCGGTGCCGCTGCCCTCGGGAACGTTCGCGTGGTTCGCCGACCCCGAGGGGAACATCGTGGGCTTGTGGAAGCCGGCGTAGGGGCAGCGAGTCAGCAGCCAGCCTCGGCTACCCCTGATTTTGGCGGCTTGCGTTATCCTTGCCTGACTCCCTTAGACGTGCACATTCGGTTTCTAACCTGCCGTCTGTATTGACAAAAGGGGAAGAAAAGGCGAATATTTATTCGGATGAACGCAGAACTGAGGATCGACGAGGTTGGCTATTGGACGGAAGTGAAGTTGGCTATCCTGGACGAATATGCAAAGCCGTACAATCAGATCCTTCACGCCCGCAAAATGAAGACGATCTACATAGACGGCTTCGCCGGCGCCGGGCACCATAGGTCAAAGGGTACGGGTAGGCTGATAGAAGGCAGTCCGCTTCGCGCGCTGAATGTGCAACCGCCATTCGATTCGCTTCATTTTGTAGACATCGACAAGGCACGGGTCGAAGAGTTGCAGCGCATTTCACGTGATCGTCTCAATGTGAAGGTTCATCGCGGTGACTGCAACCGAGTGTTGCTTAAAGATGTGTTCCCTGCGATCAGTTACGAAAGGTATGAGCGGGCGTTGTGCATTCTCGATCCGTATGGCCTTCATCTTGACTGGCAAGTGATAAAGGCGGCTGGCGAGTCGCAGGTGATGGACGTGTTCTTGAACTTCCCGGTCATGGACATGAATATGAATGTCTTTTGGGCGAACCCAGACCGCGTATCGGCGGCTAGCCAAAAACGAATGACAAGATTCTGGGGTGATGAATCCTGGAGAAGTGCCGCATATGAACCTGTGCCGGGCCTCTTTGGTGAAATGGAGGAGAAAGCTTCGATCAAGCGTGTCGTGGCGGCGTTCCAAGATCGCTTGAAGAAGCATGCGGGGTTCAAGTTTGTTCCCACGCCGATCCCAATGCGCAACAGCAAAACGGCCATTGTGTATTTTCTCTTCTTTGCAGCGCAGAAAGCCGTTGCCGAGGATATTGTGAAATACATATTCGATAAGTACCGCGACTATGGAGTAGGGACAAATGGCTGAGCATTCGACAATCGAATGGACCGATGCAACTTGGAACCCCGTGCGCGGCTGCACAAAGATCAGCCCCGGTTGCAAGCATTGCTATGCAGAAGTGTTTGCCGAGAGATTCCGTGGCGTTCCAGGGCATCCGTACGAGCAAGGTTTTGATCTCCGCCTGGTTCCGGAAAAGCTAACAGAGCCGTTGCGGTGGCAAACGCCAAAGATGATTTTTGTGAACTCGATGAGTGACCTGTTCCACGACGGGGTACCTGACGAATACATTGATGCGGTTGCTTCTGTCATGGTGAAGGCAAATTGGCATACGTATCAGATTCTGACGAAGCGTTCCGCCCGAATGACAAGCCTTTTGAGCAAGAGACTGCGGTTTGCCGCGGACGCGAAACATATCTGGTGGGGTGTGAGTGTAGAAAACAAAGAGTATGGCCTTCCTCGCGTCCGCGACCTGCTTGAATCTCCCGCTTCGGTACGTTTTTTGTCAGTCGAGCCGTTACTCGAGGGGCTTGGGAAACTGCGGCTGGGAGGGATCCACTGGGTTATCGTTGGGGGCGAGAGCGGGTACGGGGCGCGGCCACTTAAGAAAGAGTGGGTAACTTCGATCCGTGATCAATGCGACGACGCCGGGATTCCGTTCTTCTTCAAGCAATGGGGTGGCGTTCGCAAGAAGCGCGCAGGCCGCGCACTTGATGGGAAGACCTATGAGGAGTTTCCCGCGCGCCTGAACAATCCTGTTTCTCCACTCGCAACTGCTTTGTATTGGGCGCGGGAGATTCGCGAGAGATATGACTCGTCTCGTTCAGAGTTACTACCCGTGCTCGCTTGATTCTGCCCCGCCATAGCCTTACAGGATCTTCTTCCCGAACGCCGAGCAGGCCAGTTCAACCGCCAGGTCCGCGGTCCGGTTGTGCTCGTCGATCACCGGGTTCACCTCGACCATCTCGAAGCTGAGCAGGCGGCCGTGGTCGGCCAGGATCTCCATGGCCAGGTGGGCTTCGCGGTAGGTTGCGCCGCCGCGAACCGGCGTGCCCACGCCGGGCGCGTTCTCGGGGTCGATCCAATCCAGATCGAGCGAGACGTGATAGCCGGCGGTGCCGCGGCCGGCGGCTTCCAGGGCCTCTTCCATCACCGCTCTCATGCCGCGCTCGTCGATGTCGCGCATGGTGTAGACGTGGGTCATGCCGGCGCGGCGGATGTTGGCGCGCTCGGCCGCATCCACGTCGCGAATGCCAACCAGAACCGCATTTTCAGGCGCGACTTTAGGCGAGTAGCCGTAGATGTTGGAGAGCGGCTCGAGACCGAGGCCGAGCAGCGCAGCCAGCGGCATGCCGTGAACGTTACCGCTGGGCGAGGTGTCGGGGGTGTTGATGTCGGAGTGGGCGTCGATCCAGACCACGCCGATCTTCTGGCCGCGGCGGCGATAGAACTCACTCACGCCCGAGACCGAACCCGCAGCAAGCGAGTGGTCGCCACCCAGAACCAGCGGCGTTTTGCCTTCTTCAAGCGTGGCCAGCACGGCCTCGGCGGTGCGAGTGCAGGTTTCGGCAATCTCTGCCAGGTAGCGGGCGCTATTGCTGCCGATGACCCTCGTCTCAGCTTCTTCCACACGGATGTTTCCACCGTCGGTGACGTGATGGCCGAGAGCCTCGAGCCGCGCTTCGAGTCCGGCGACACGCATCGCCGAGGGGCCCATGTCGACGCCGCGGCGGCTGGCGCCCATATCGAGGGGTACGCCGATGACGCGAATGCTGCGCGTGGGCGTGGCTTGCGTGCCCGGCGCGTGCATGGTTGAGGGTGACGTTTTCTGCCCGTTACTCATAAGACATTCTCCTGTTCCGGCGGCCGGAGGGTTCCGGAGGGGACCCGGTGAATTGTACACAAATTGGTCGGCGGTAAGCGTTTGCCATTCGAACCGGGGATTCCGGGTGACCAAAATCGGCTATTTCGCTCTTTCCCCGGAGGAGGAGGATGGATGCGGTTGTCTTTGTCCTGACTGTTCAGGCCGAAAGCTTCGCTTTTGCGCTCGCAAGCGGGCGAGGAACAAGATACTTACACTAAAGGCCCATGGAAATTCTTTGCTTTCTTCCTTATGCTCTTGATAGTGGACTGAAGACGGCCGGTTACAGGCTGCTGTGGACTTTTCAGCCAGACCGCGCCGACCTCAGATTTCCATTGACATCAGAGGCCCCGCAGCGCGGACAATTCCGGTTTAAGACAATGAGCGCCCAGCACGAAATCCGGCGGCAAATCGCACCAACCACCCGACGCCTCCCCGCGTTCACGCAGATTGCGGCTTTTGTTTGCTTCGCGTTCTGCTCCGCATTGGCTCTCGCCGCGCCGGCAACAATTACATCTCTAGCCGACCTTCACAAGCTCACCAACGAGCAGGCCGCCCTTTCGATTCCCGTTGCCTTCGAAGCGACTGTGACTTATTACAGCAAGGGCGACATCGACCTGTTTGTCGAGGACCGCGGCCTGGCCATCTACGTACAGGCACCGGTGACCCTCGATCTCACCCCCGGCGACCGGGTTCTTGTGAAAGGAATATCGCGCGCCAGCTTTCGGCCCGACGTCGTAGCCGACAGCGTTACCCGAATCGGCCACGGCCCAGTGCCTGCGCCAGTCGTCGCAAATTTCAGGCAGCTGATTCGCGCCGACCTGGATTGCATGCGCGTGACCGTCACCGGGCAGGTAAGAAACGCCA
>Ga0326728_10015585_pt1 | contig 15767 bp, 13 predicted proteins | sample MB3enrmetagenome_FD_207602 | JGI IMG/M metagenome (GOLD analysis project Ga0326728, IMG submission 207602) | Lab enriched peat soil microbial communities from McLean, Ithaca, NY, United States - MB31MN | ecosystem: Environmental > Terrestrial > Soil > Wetlands > Peat | place: USA: New York...
CTCCGCCCAGGGCGCGCAAGCGGGCGGCCAGGGCGTCGGCCAGGCGCTGCGCCCCGCCGCGCGGAAAGGGCCAGCCCACCGCATGGCCCATGACCGCCAGGACCAGCGCGTAAGCTGCCGACGGACTCTGGTCCAGCCGCAGGAACGAATGCGCCGCCAGCCCGGCCACCAGCGCCCGCGCCGGCTCATCGGCAAACCAAGTTCGAGCCAGTCCCGTCGCCGAGCGGACGGCCCCCAGGCCGAAACGCGCCAGCAGCAACGGATGCCGCGGCCAACGGAGCAGCGGCCGCAGGAACTCTCCCGCCAGCTCCTCCCAGTTGTCCGCCAGCGGCCCGATCAGGCGGGCGTAAGCCGCCCGGTCCCGCCCCAGCCCCAGCGCTGTGGTCCGAACCGACCGCTCGAGGCAAACCGCCGTGCCATTGTCGAGCGGGTGGGCCAGCGCCAACTCCGGCTCCACCCAGCCCAGCCCGTACCTTTCCAGCCCCAGCTCCCGAAAGAAAGGCGAACCCACCGCCAGCGGATGGACCGCCGAACAAGTGTCGTGAATGAACCCGGGCAGGGTCAACTCCGCGGACCGCGCCCCGCCCCCGAGCGTGTCATTGGCTTCGGCTACCAGGACCGACAAACCCTCCTGGGCGAGGCGAATCGCCGCGGCCAGGCCGTTGGGTCCGGACCCGACCACCACCGCATCGTAGGAGACATTCAATGTCCCGACGCCTCAGCGGCATCGGCGCGGAGGGCCGGTTTCAGCGTCCATGCCTGGAGCCGCGCCAGCTCGAGGACCTTCGGCGCGCGAAAGCCTTCCTTATGGATTATCCAGCCCCCGAACAGCCCGGGCGTGTCGGCCGCGACCCGGCGCGCGGGCAGCAGCTCCGGATTATTCCCCAGCATAAGCTCCCCTTCCAGCGGCGGGCGGCCATGCTCGCGCCAGGCGCGGTACGCCGCCGCCAACGCGACCAGGAAATCGCCCGGAGCCACCGCGTCGGCCCCGACGAATACGCGCGATGGGACGCGGCGCTGCGTCTGGATGAAATCCAGCACGTCCCGCATGGTGTCGCGGAAAGCCAGCGGGCCGAGCACCCTTTTCTCGCAGGCCGGCGGCGGCGCGCCCGCCGGGCCCAGCAGCCCCGTGGGGTACAACGGAAACCGCAGCTCCTGGCCGGCGCTCAGCTTGCCCACCGCCAGCGCCAGCGCCTCGAACTGGTCGGCCAGCGAGTAAGCGCGCCGCCCGAGCACCAGGAAATCAAGACCCTTGTCGGCATTGGCGGCAATCCGTGAGGCGAGCGCGCCCAGGTCTTTTTCGGGGACCCCCTCCCCATGGATCGCGTCCGGGTAGAGGACCGGCAGTTCGGCAGCGGTCACAAAGCGCACATTGGGCAGCGAGCGAATGTAATCGATATATTGGCCAAAGCGCAGAAACGCGGCGGCGGTTTCCTCGGCGCTGCGCTGGGGCGGGCGCTGCCATTGCTCGCGCGGCGGGTTGGCGCCCCGGCTGAAGTTGACGCCATCCCAAAATTGCCGGTGTACCCATTCGCAGGGATGGAAATAAATGCTGATGAGCCCCCCGCTCCGTTCGCGGCGCAACCGCTGGGCCACGGCCAGGACCCGCTCCTTGGCCGGCTCGAGGTCCGCGGGGTTGTGCAAATCCATCCGCGTGCAGGCCCATCCCATCCCATAGACGTTCAGGGCCCCCTCGTACCAGAACGGCTGCTCTTCCAGGCCCACATGGTCTCCGTCGTCCACGTAACAAGGCACTCCGTGGGGCGCCACGCCGATCGCCGCCAGCGCCGCGATGGCCTGCGGCGCCCACGACGAGCCGGGCTGCCCGTAGCAGGCCAGCGTCGGCACCGCAAAGACCCGCCGCACGTCCTGGGCCCCGCCCCCTTCCCGCCGCGCAAACTCGGCCATCCCTTCCATCAGGCCGCACTCGGCCAGGTACTCCGTCGGCGTGGGGTGAACCGAATGGAAATTGGCGTGGTAGCCGATGACGTGCTTCTTGAGCGCCGCAATCACGTCGTCCCGGCGCCGCCGCTCGAGCGTGCGCGCCTTCTCGCCCACCACCTTGAACGTCGCCCGAATGCCCCGCTCGGTCAGCATCTCGGCCAGTCGCTTGGCCGCGTCATCCGACGCCGGCAGCAGGTAATCCTCGGTGTCGAACCACAGAATGACATTTACCCGCCCCGGCTCCGCCGCCGCCGTCACCCCCGGCCCCAGCAGCGCCAACCACGCCATGACCAGCAAACGCAGAAAACACTTCATACTCATAGCTTGGCCCGCTGCTTGTACTCCTCGAGCATGGCGGCCGTGGCCGTGGCCCCGCACCGGCTGGCACCCAGCTCGCGCACCCGAATCAAAGCATCCAGGTCGCGCACGCCCCCGGCCGCTTTCACCTGCACCTTGGCGGACACGCTGGCCCGCATCAATTCCAGGTCCGCCGCCGTCGCTCCTTGATAGCTGTACTTGCCGTCCGCGCCCTTGACGAAACCGTAGCCCGTCGAGGTCTTCACCCAGTCCGCCCCAGCCCGCTCCGCCAACTGGCAAAGCTGGCGCTTGATTTGCTGGCTGCTCAGACCCGCGCCCCCCTTGGACAGGTAATCGTTTTCCAGGATCACCTTGACTTTTGCCTTCTTCCCGTGCGCCTCCTCGCACACTGCCCGGATGTCCCTCTCCACGTATTCCCAGTCCCCGCTCAAAGCCTTGCCGATGTTGATCACCATGTCGATCTCCGTCGCCCCCTCCCGGCAGGCCAGCTCCGTCTCGTACCGTTTGACCTCCGTCGCGCTCCCCCCGTGCGGGAACCCGACCACCGCCCCAACCGCCACCCCGCTCCCCCGCAGCAATTCAGCCGCCCGCCCCACCCAGTACGGCTTGAGGCACACCGACGCCACCCCGTACCGCGCCGCCTCCCGGCAGCCCTCCTCCAATTCCCGATCCGTCAGTGTCGGGTGCAGCAGCGAGTGATCGATCATCCCCGCCAATTCCTCATACGTGTACTTCATGCTCATACTTCTCACTCCTCACTCTTCGCTCGTCACTCTCCCCTCGTCCCTCTCTCCTCGTCCCTCTCTCCTCTTTGCTCTTTACCCGAAATACGGCCTCAACACATTCCCGGCCACTCTTAACGCCAGCTTCCGCCCCTCGAGCGTCTTGCCGAAGGTGTCGTCCTCGACCTCCACGCACACCGCCCCCCCGTAGCCGATCTCGTAAAGCGTCCCCAGGAACCGGCTCCAATCGATCTCCCCCAGCCCGGGAATGCGCGGCGTGTGCCACTCCTTCGGGAAGGCGAAAACGCCCGTTTCATTCAGCCGCGCCGCGTCCACCGTCATGTCCTTGGCGTGCACGTGGAACAGCTTCTCCTTGAATTCGCGCAACGGCCCAATCGGGTCCATCCGTTGCAGCACCAAATGCGAGGGGTCGTAGTTCAACCCGAAGCTCGCCGACGTGATGTCGCTGAACATCCGCCGCCAAATCACCGGGCTGGTCGCCAGGTTCTTGCCCCCGGGCCACTCGTCGGCAGTGAACAGCATCGGACAGTTCTCGATCCCAATCCGGATGCCGTGCTCCTCGGCAAACCCAATCAGCGGCTTCCACACCCCCAGGAACCGCGGCCAGTTCTGGTCCACGGTCTTGGTCCAATCCCGCCCCACGAACGTGTTCACCGTTTTCAGCCCCAGCTTCGCCGCCGCCAAGATCACCTCCCGCAAGTGCCCGATCGCCTTCCCGGAAACCTCCGGGTCCGGGTCCAGCGGGTTGGGGTAATAGCCCAGCCCCGACAGCCCCACCCCGTAACGCCCGCACAACCACTTGACCTCGTCGGCCTGCGCTGGCGTAAACCCGGTAACGTCAAGGTGCGTCACCCCCGCGAACCGCCGCTCCGCCTTGCCCGTCGGCCAGCACATGATCTCCACCTGCGCAAATCCCTCGTCCCGCGCAAACGCAAGGACCTGCTCCAGTGCCAGTTCGGGCAGAATCGCCGAGACCAATCCCAGTTTCATAATCGTTCAGTGGTTTATTGGTGGTTTGTATTTGCAGTCTGTCAGTCGTCCGGATGCCCGAAATGTCGCAAATATGAGGGTCCCGCGTCAACCCTTCAGGCACGGGTTCCGGGCCCCCCGGACATACGCGTCGCTAAGCGAAGCGGCATGACGCGCCGTTCCCCCAAGCGCCCCACGAGCCAGCGACGCGTGAGCGAAGTCGCGAAGCGCCTGGAGCGCGTCCAGCTTGCTGGCGCTCTACGACGGCTGGGCGCGCACGAAAGCGGGAGCAAGCTCCTCGCACCAGGCGCTTCGCGACCTCGTCCGCCGCGGTTCGGCAGGGGAGCGCTGGAATGGGCTGCCGCTGCCAGGCATTCCGACGTCTTCCGCGTTGCCGGGGCGCTGCCGCCTAAAGGCGGCGTTCCCGGCCCGTGGGGTTAGTGGATGGATGCACTTCACACTTACAAGCCGGTGCTGGACGACGCCTCGTTTCGCGCCTTCGACACCACGGCCGATTACCGGCGCTGGTGCGAGCAGCACCTGCCCGACTGGCTGGGGTATGGCCGCGTTTGAATATCGCCAGGCCCAGGAAATCCGCGACTGCTTCCGGCGGCGCGGGGTCCGCTATTTGTTCCTCCGCAAGTCGGGGGCCATCCTCCTGGGCTTCCCGGACACGACCCAGGATGCCGACCTCTTCGTCGAAAAGACCCCCGCGAACTGTGCCGCACTGGTGGCGGCCCTGCGCGAGTTGGGGTTCGCCCTCACCGAATCGCAGGCGGCTGAGGTCGAACGTGGCAAAGACTTCGTGCAACTCCGCAACGGCCCGTTTGATCTCGACCTGGTCTTCGCACCCGACGGCATCGAACGATTCGCCGACGCCTGGCGCAGGCATGTGGAGATCGAGGGTTTCCCCGTTTGCCATATCGATGACATCATCGCGAGCAAAGCCGCCGCCAACCGCCAGAAGGACCGCGAATCCCTTCCCCGGCTGCGGTCCTTCCGCGAATACTGGTTGCAACAGAGCCGCGGTTAAGCCGGTACGGGTCAAAACCCGGCTTCTCCCGGGCGCGCCGGCAGGCGGGAAGACCCGCCGCCCAGGAGCGGTTCCCAGCCCACGCCATAGCTGGGGGTCTAATGATCCCTTGGGGCAGACACCTTCGTCGATCAGAAACCCCCTTGGCATGGCTGAGTCTCAGCGTTACCATCTCCCAATGAAGTTGGAATTTGATGCCGAAGCGGTGCGGCGATTTTGCCGGGAGCGCGGAATTGCGCGCCTGGAATTGTTCGGCTCCGCCTTGCGCGACGATTTCAACGCTGCCAGCGACGTGGATTTGCTGGCCAGCATCCGCCCAGGCGTGAAATGCGGACTATTCGAATGGGTGGACTGGCAGGAGGGCTTGGCGCGGATTTTCTCCCGCCGCGTGGATCTGGTGAGCCGCCGCGCGGTGGAGCGCAGCCGCAATCCTTACCGCAAGCACGCGATCCTGTCGCACACCGAGCCGATCTATGTCGAAGGATAACGCCTACCTGCGTGACATCCTCGACTCGGCGCGGGCCATTCGCAGTTACCTGGCAGGCGTCTCCCGGGAACAGTTCGGGGCCAACTCCGAAAAGCAGGACGCGGTGATCCGCCGTTATGCGGTCATGGGCGAAGCCGCCCGGCGCCTGTCCCCCGCGACCTTGAAAGCCCTCGCCGACCTGCCCTGGAGGCAGATCACGGGCTTGCGCAACATTCTGATCCACGACTACGAAGAGGTGGATGAAGCCACGCTCTGGGACACTGCGCAGCAGGATTTGCCCGCGTTAATTGATCGCCTGGAAGCGCGCTTGGCCCAGGAGCCGCCGCCGGAAACACCGTGAGATGCGGCCCAATTGCTTTTGGCCATTGCCTTGTGACCCGCCCTGCTTTTCTCATTGAAGGGGTCTGGGTTTTCTAGAAATCCGGCAGCCAACTTTTGGCCCGACTCTGTTACCTCTTTCAGCGCCGATGGCGTTATCGCCAGCAAGCGAAAAGTGAGGCTGGCGTTCGGCTTGACGCTTGCCCGCCCAAATGCTGAAATCCGCCCGTGAGTGGAACACAAGACAATCCGCCACCCTTAACGGAGCCACTGAAGCGGGCGGGATATGAAATCGAAAAGAACTGGCATCATTTGACGGCTGCTCCGCTTGCCTTTCTCTCTATTGCAGGTGTTGGGGTTCTATTGGGCTACCTGTTTGAGCGGGAAATCGTCGTCGCCGGGAAGAACGCGACCATTGAAACCCTGTCTGTGGCCACGGCAGAACGGGATAAGACAATAGACCGGTTGGAAAAAGAGAAGGCAACGCTCGAAAAGCAGAACACGGATCTGAAAACCGCAATAGCCGAATCCGCCGCCCCATTGAAGAAAAGGACGCTCATCCTTGCAGACCAGTTGGCGACATTCACGCAGCAGTTCACGAACGGAACGCCGTTTGAGCGGGTTCTGAGCGATTACCAAAACCGCTTTCCGGTCAGGAACGAACGTATTGCTCTGCAATTCGACGACGCTGGTCAACACTCTGCGATTATTCAACACCTGCTACACAGCTTCGATTTTTATGACCCACACATCTTCATCACGAATGTCACCACACTCTCACGAGAATTCCGGCGACTAGCCAATAATCTCAACGAATAAACGGCAGAGTCCATCCACCAACAACGGTACTCGACTACCGGGAAAGAGGGGCAGTCGTTCCACACAATGCATGACCGGAACCGTTTGCGGCCACGAAGGCACCACCACACGGCGTCCTTAGTCGGTAATTGCCGAATATTCAGGTCCGATCCCGCGACCCCACGAAACCTTTGGAATTGAACGACCAGCCGCTCCAGCGCGGGGTTGAGATCCCGTCCGAGTGGCTGGCGGAGTTCGAGGCGGCGGCGCGGCGTCCCCTCGCCACGGCGTTCCGCTACGCGCTCATTCACACCTACAAGCCGGCGCTGGACGACGCCCCGTTTCGAGCCTTCGACACCGCGGCCGGCGACCGGCGCTGGTGCGAGGAGCACCTGCCCGACTGGCTGGGATACGGCCGCGTTTGAATACGGCAGGGCCCAGGAAATCCGCGGCCGCTCCAGGCGGCGCGGGGTCCGCTATTTGTCCCTCAGCGAGTCGGGTGCCATCCTCCTGGGCCTCCCGGACACGACCTTCGCCCTCAGGGCACCGGCTGGTATTGGGAGATCGCCTTCATGTATTGCGCCCGCTCGAAGGCGCTGGGGTCCGCGCAGTTCTTCTGGCTGAGGCTGCCTTTGAGCTGGGCGACGGATTGATATTCGTGTTCCTCCATCCAGGCGACCAGGTCGCGCTCGACGACCCCCAGTTGCCGGGGGCCGTGGCGGATGAGGGTCGAGCAGAGCATGGCCACGTCCGCCCCGGCCATGAGGACCTTGAGCACGTCGGTCGCGCGGTGGATGCCGCTGGTCGCCGCCAGGCCGGCGTGGACCTTGCCGAAGAGCAGGGCGATCCACCGCAAGGGCACGCGCAGCGCCATCGGCGTGCTCAGCAGGATGTTGGGTTTGACCTCGAGCGACTCGAGGTCAATGTCCGGCTGGTAGAAGCGGTTGAAGAGCACCAGCCCGTTGGCGCCCGCCTGGTCGAGCCGCTTGGCCATGTTGGCGAAGTTGGTGAAAAACGGGCTGAGCTTCACCGCCACCGGAATCGTCACGGCCGCCTTGACCGCCTTGAGGATGTCGAGGTAGTTCTGCTCGATCGCCGCCGAAGACCGGTCCATGTCCGTCGGAATGTAATAAATGTTCAGTTCGATCGCGTCGGCCCCGGCCTGCTGCATCGCGCTGGCGTAGCTGGTCCAGCCGCCGGTCGACGAGCCGTTGAGGCTGGCGATGATGGGGATGCGGACGGCCTTCTTGGCCTTGGCAATGTGCTCGAGGTACTCCTCCGGGCCGAGGCGGAAGGACTCCGGTTCCGGGAAGTAGGTGAGGGCTTCCGGGAAGCTATAGGTGCCGTGTTCCAGGTGATGATCCAGTTCGGCGCTGTCCTGCCGCAATTGTTCCTCGAACAGCGAGTGCAGCACCACCGCCGACGCCCCGTTGTCCTCCATGGTCTTGATGGTGTCAATCTCTTCCGTGAGCGGAGAGGCGGAAGGAACGAGCGGGGTGCGCAGTTGCAGCCCAAGATAGTTGGTGGAGAGGTCCATAACGACGTTTATGACTTCGGGGTATTGGAGGAAGGGTTCACGGTTGCTGGTCGATGGAGGCCTGCGGCTTGGCCGGCGCCGGGGCGGGCGTCTTCACATTGCGCCCCGCCAGGTACTGGTAATAGAGCCAGCGCGCATCGGCGTCCTGTTGCGCCTCAGCGAAGAACAGCTTCGCATCCTCGGGTTTGCTCTGCGTGAGCATCTTGAAGCGGTTTTCCGAGAGCAGGAAGTCGAGCACCTTGAGCTTGGCGGCGGCCGAATCGAGCTGGAGCGGGTTCTCCCCGCGCTGGCTGCGGCGCGGGTCGAAGCGATAGAGCAGCCATTGGCCGGAGTCCACGGCCAGCCGCTGCTGCCGCGCGCCGATGCCCCGGTCCACATCGATGCCGTGCGCGATGCAGTGGCTATAGGCTATGAGCAGGGAGGGGCCGGGGTAGGACTCCGCCTCGATGAACGCCCGGAGGGTGTGCTCGTCCTTGGCGCCCATGGCGACGCTGGCCACGTACACGTTGCCATAGCTCATGGCGATGAGGCCCAAGTCCTTCTTGCGCCCTGGTTTGCCGCCCGCGGCAAACTTGGCCACCGCCCCCCGCGGCGTCGCTTTCGAGCACTGCCCGCCCGTGTTGGAATAAACCTCGGTGTCCAGCACCAGCACGTTCACGTCCCGTCCGCTGGCCAGGACATGATCCAGGCCGCCGTAGCCGATGTCATACGCCCAGCCGTCGCCGCCCAGAATCCAGACGCTTCGCCGGCTGAGGTTGTCGGCCACCGCCAGCAGCATCCGCGCCTCGCTCGAGGAATCGCCTTCGAGCTTTTGCTTGAGCGCCGCCACCCGCAGCCGCTGTTCATAAATGCCGGCTTCATCGGTCTGGACCGCGTTGACGAGGCCCGAAACCAAGTCGTCCCCCAGCTTGGGCGCGAGCTTCCGGAGCAGTTCCTCGGCGAACTCCTTCTGCTTGTCAATCGAGGCGCGGAAGCCCAGGCCGAACTCGGCGTTGTCCTCGAAGAGGGAATTGTTCCAGGTCGGGCCGCGTCCCTCCTTGTTTTTGGCATAGGGCGTCGTCGGCAGGTTGCCCCCGTAGATCGAGGAGCAACCGGTCGCGTTGCCGGCGACGATGCGGTCGCCGAACAGTTGGGTCAGCAGCTTCAGGTAGGGCGTTTCCCCGCAGCCCGCGCAGGCCCCGCTGAACTCGAACAGCGGCTCCATCACCTGCTGTTGCCGGAGCTGGGTGAGCTTGATCTTGCGCCGGTCCCACTCGGGCAGCGCCAGGAAGAAGTTGAAGTTCTCGCGCTCCGGCAGCCGCAGCGGCTCCTGCGGGCGCATGTTGATGGCCTTGAGCTTGGCCTCGGTCTTGTTTTTGGCCGGGCACACCTCGACGCACAGGCAGCAGCCGGTGCAGTCCTCCGGCGCCACCTGGAGCGTCCACTTCAGTCCCTTCCATTCCGGCGCCCGGGCGTCGGTGCTCTTGAAGGTCGGCGGCGCCCCGGCCAGCGCGGCCGGCGCATACACCTTCATCCGGATGGTGGCATGGGGGCAGATGGCCACGCACTTGCCGCACTGGATGCAGGTCTTCTCGTCCCAGACGGGGATTTCGACCGCCAGGTTCCGCTTCTCGTACCGGGCGGTCCCGGTGGGGAAAGTCCCGTCCGGCCGGAAGGCGCTCACCGGCACTTCCTCGCCGCGGTTGCCGTAAATCAGGCCCAGGGTTTGGGCAATCTCGCTCGGGGCCTCGGCGGTGAAGGGCGGCGGCAGTTCCCGGCGGCTGGTGACCTGCGCGGGCAGGGGGACCTCGATCAGGTTGGCCAGCGTCTGGTCCACGGCCGCAATGTTCTTGCGCACGACCTCTTCCCCCTTGCGGCCATAAGTCTTGCGGATGGTGTATTTGATTTGCTCGATCGCCTCCTCGCGCGGCAGCACGCCGGACAGCGCGAAAAAGCACGTCTGCATGATGGTGTTGATGCGCGCGCCCATCCCGGTGGCCTTGGCCACGCTCAGCGCATCAATGATGTAGAACTTGAGCCGCTTCCGGATGAGCGCCTCCTGGACCGGGCGCGGCAGGCTGTCCCAGACTTCCTCCCGCCCGTGCCGCGTATTGAGCAGGAACGTCCCGCCCGGAATCAGCGCCGCCAGCATGTCGTAGCGGTCCAAAAACACCGGCTGATGGCAGGCCACGAAATTGGCGCGCGACACCAGGTAGGTCGACCGAATGGGCGTCGGGCCGAAGCGCAGGTGCGAGACGGTGACCGCCCCCGCCTTTTTTGAATCATACACGAAATAGCCCTGGGCGTAGTTGTCGGTGTTTTCGCCGATGATCTTGATCGAGTTCTTGTTGGCGCCCACCGTCCCGTCCGAACCCAGGCCGTAGAACATGGCGCGCACGACCTTGTCCGACTCGGTCGAGAACTCCGGGTCCACGGCCAGGCTGCCCTGCGACACGTCGTCCCGGATGCCCACCGTGAAGTGGTTCTTGGGCGCCGCCGCCGTGAGGTTGTCGAACACCGCCTTGACCATCGCCGGCGTGAACTCCTTCGAGGACAGGCCGTAGCGTCCGCACAGCACCTTCGGCATCGAGCGGAGGCGGCCCCAGCCCTCCGCGAGCCCTTCGTTGAGCCCCGCCACCACGTCGAGATAAAGCGGTTCGCCCTGGGCCCCAGGTTCCTTGGTCCGGTCCAGCACCGCCACCGCCTCCACGCTGACCGGCAGCGCCTCGATCAGCCGGCGCGGCTCGAAGGGACGGAACAGCCGCACCTTGAGCACCCCCACCCGGGCGCCGCGTTGGTTCAGGTACTCGACCGTTTCGTGGGCCGTTTCACAGCCCGAGCCCATCAGCACCACCACCTGCCGCGCCTCGGGATGGCCCACGTACTGGAACGGCTGGTATTGCCGCCCGGTCAGCGCCGCGAACCGGTTCATCACCTGCTCGACGATGCCGGCGCACTCGGCATAGAACGGGTTGCACGACTCCCGCGCCTGGAAAAACACGTCCGGGTTCTGGGCCGTCCCGCGCAGGACTGGCCGTTCGGGGTTCATCGCCCGCCGCCGGTGGGCGATGACGAACTCCTCGTTGATCATCTGCCGCATCGTCGCTTCGCTGACCATCGCAATCTTGGACACCTCGTGGGACGTGCGGAAGCCGTCGAAAAAGTGCAGGAAGGGGACGCGCGATTCCAGCGTCGCCGCTTGCGCAATCAGGGCCAGGTCCATGGCCTCTTGCACGCTCCCCGAGCTGAGCATCGCAAAGCCCGTGGTCCGGGCGCACATCACGTCGCTATGGTCGCCAAAGATCGACAGCGCGTGCGTGGCCAGGGTGCGGGCCGAGATGTGGAACACCGCCGGCGTGAGTTCCCCGGCGATCTTGAACATGTTCGGAATCTTGAGCAGCAGGCCCTGTGAGGCGGTGAAGGTGCACGTCAACGCCCCGGTCTGCAGGGCGCCGTGCACCGCCCCCGCCGCGCCCCCTTCGCTTTGCATCTCGATCACCTCCGGCACGGTCCCCCAAAGGTTGGGCACCCCTTCGGAGGCCCACTGGTCGCACCATTCACCCATGTTCGAGGAGGGCGTGATGGGATAGATGCCCATTACTTCATTGCACCGATACGCAATGTAGGCCACGGCTTCGTTGCCATCCACGGCCCGGAACTCGACCCCGTTGGAGGCCGGTTTGCTTTGGGGTTCGGAAACAGTTGCGGTTTTCTCAGACATAATGGTTAAAACTTCGCTGGGGGTTGCGGCTGCGGGTTAGAGGGTGATTTCGGCGCTGAAGTCCGCGTCGGGCGCCGGGCGGCTGAGCGTGAAGCCCACTCGCTTGGCGATGTGCTGCATGCCGTGGTTTTCCTTGAGCATCGTGGCGCGGATGCGCTCGAGCTTCTCCTGGCGCCCGATCTCCACCAGGCGCTTGAGCAGCTCGGTGCCCAGGCCCTGCCGCTGCCAGCGGTCGCTCACGATCAGGGCGAACTCCGCCTCGTTCACGCCTCGCAGCTTGCTCAGCCGGCCCACTCCCAGAACCTCCCGCTCCCCGGTCTTGGGGTCTTTGTGCTCCGCCACCAGCGGGATTTCCCGGTCGTAGTCCGTGAAACACATCCGCGTCAGCCGCTCGTGCGCGATGCGCTGGTCCAGCTTGAGCTGCGTGAAATAACGGTAATAGACGCTCTCCTCGGAAAGGGTCTTATGGAATTTCACCATGGTCGGCTCGTCCTCGGGGCGGATGGGCCGGATCACCACCTTGGTCCCGCCCTTCAACGTCCAGGGCGCGATATACTGCGTCGGGTAGGGCCGGATGGCCGGGGTCGGCAGTTTGTCCGCGGTCATCTCCTTCCCGAAGAGCACCACCCGCGCGTCCAGCGCGATGAGGTGCTCCGGCGAAGCCAGCAGCGGGTTGATATCGATCTCCGCGATCCACGGCTGCTCGACCACCAGTTGGCTGAACCGCACCAGCAGCTCCTCCAGGGCGACCAGATTGACCGCTTTGCGGCCGCGGACACCCTTGAGCGCCGTGAAGATCCGCGTTTGATCCATCAAGCGCCGCGCCAGCGTGGCATTGAGCGGCGGCAGGCCCAGGGAACGATCCTTGAACACTTCCACCAACTGTCCCCCGGTCCCGAACAGCAGCACCGGCCCAAACTGGGGATCGGGGCTGCTGCCCACAATCAGTTCGTAACCGTTGAGATCGATCATCGGCTGCACGGTGACGCCCAGGAAATGCTCCTTGCCCGCGCGTTTCTCCACCGACGTGGCGATGACGTTCCACGCCCGCCGCACCGCCGCCGTGTTGCGCAGGTTGAGTTGCACCCCCCCAACGTCCGTCTTGTGCGTGATCGTTTCCGAATCGAGCTTGAGCACCACCGGATAGCCGATTTCGTCCGCCAGTTTGGTCGCCTGCTCTTCGGTCCGCGCCACCCGCGTATCCACCGTGGGAATGCCGTAGTAGCTCAGGAGCTGTTTGGACTCGAACTCCGTGAGAATCGTCCGGCCCTTGGCGCGGACGTTTTCGACGAGCTTCGCGGCCTCCGCGCGGCCCGCGGCATCCGCACTCTGATCCGCGACCAGCGGCGGCGTCTCGTAGAGCGCGCGCAGGTTGCAGGTGTACCGATACATGTATTGGAAGGCCCGCGCCGCCGTGTCCGGATACTTGAAGGTCGGGATGCCCTCATCCCGGAGGATGTCCTCGCCCGGCTCGACCTCGCGGCCCCCCATCCAGCAGGCCAGCAGCGGCTTGCCCGGCACCTTGGCATAAGGCTTCAATTGTTGGGCCGTCCCAAGGGCGTCGGTCATCGCTTGCGGGGTCAGGATGACCAGCAGGCCGTCGCTGCCCTCATCCGCCGCCGCGATCTGCACCGCCTTGGCGTAGCGGTCCGGCAGCGCGTCGCCCAGGATATTAATCGGATTATTATGGCTCCAAGCCGGCGGCAGCAGCTTGTTGAACTCCTCCATCGTGTGCGCCGACGGCTCCGCCAGGCGCCCCCCGCTGGCGATGAGCATGTCCGTCGCCAGCACGCCGGGACCGCCCGCGTTGGTGAGAATGGTCAGCCGCGGCCCCGCCGGGCGCGGTTGCTTGGCCAGCACCTCGGCCATGTGGAACAGTTCGGCGATGGTCTCCACCCGCAGCACCCCCACCCGCCGGAAGCCGGCCTGCAGCACCTCATCGCTCCCGGTCAGCGAACCCGTGTGCGAGGCCGCCGCCTTGGCCCCCGCCTCCGTCCGTCCCACCTTGATCACGATGATCGGCTTGGTCAGCGCCACCTCGCGCGCCGCCGAAAGGAACGACCGGGCGTCACCGATGGATTCCATGTAAATGATAATGCTCTTGGTGTTCGGATCGTCGCCCAGGTAGTAGATGAGGTCGCCCCAGTTCACATCCAGCATCGACCCGATCGAGACAAACGCGCTGAAACCCACCTTTTCCATCAGCGACCAGTCCAGGATGGCCGTGCACAGCGCCCCGCTTTGGCTGATGAAACCCAGGGTGCCCGGCAGCGCGATGGTGGTCGCGAACGTCGCATTGAGCCCCAGGTGCGGGACCATCACGCCCAGGCAGTTGGGGCCAATCAGCCGCATCTTGCCCCGGCGCGCCTCCGCCATGACCTTCTGTTCGAGTTCCACGCCCGCCGGGCCGGTCTCTTTGAACCCCGCCGAGATGATCACCGCCGCCGGCACGCCCGCCTCCGCACACTCCCGGATCAGCCCCGGCGCCGTCGCCGCCGGCGTGGTCAGCACCGCCAAATCCACCTTCTCCGGGACCGCGGCGATGCTCGGGTAGGCCTTCACGCACAGGACGCTCGAACGCTTGGGGTTGACCGGATACACCGTCCCCCCGAATCCGCCCCGTCCCAGGTTCTGAAACACCGTCCGGCCTACGCTGCCTTTGTTCTCGGTCGCCCCGATTACCGCGACCACTTTGGGTGAAAAGATCGGATCCAGCGGGTGCCGGCGGGCCTGGCGCAGGATGTCGTGCGCTACCTCGACACGCGGCGTGGGGGGAGTGGTCGTCGCGTTCTGCATGAAATCAAGTCCGTTAAATCTTTGAGTCCAGTCTAACCGGAACGTTCCGGCGCAAAAGCGGTTTTTTTCTCGGCCGCCCCTGCACCCAGAGCACTGTGCGGCCAAGCAAGTCCGCGGGCTTCACCGGCTTTGGCATTTGCTTAACATATTTTGACCTGCGATTCTTTTAGCCGAATTGAATATGGAACCGGAAACCGCCTGGATTCCCGCCGATTCGCGCCAGGAGGCCATGGATTGGGGGTTGGTGCTGGCCAGCCAGGGCATCGAGGCCGCCATCCTGGGTCCGGAGGGGGAGCAGGCCTGGCGGTTGGAGGTCGCAGCCGGCGACCGCGCCAGGGCCTTGCGCGCCATCAAGCAGTATCGCCTGGAAAGCCGCGGCTGGCCCTGGCAGGGGGCGGTCTTGCGCCAGGGCTATCCTTTCGACTGGGCCAGCCTGGTTTGGGTGCTGCTCCTGCTCTTGTTCTTCTGGCGCGAGGGGCGCTCCGGCTTGGCCGCCGCCGGCATGATGGTCAGTGCGCGCGTGGCCCAGGGACAATGGTGGCGCCTCTTCACCGCGGTCTGGCTTCACGCCGACGTTGGCCACCTGGCTACCAACGCCACGCTGGGATTTGTCCTCATGGGCTTGGTCATGGGACGCTACGGCCCCGGGGTTGGCCTCCTGGCGGCCTATCTGGCCGGTGCCGCGGGCAACCTCTGCGCCTGGCTCCTGGCGCCGCCTTCCCACCGCAGCCTCGGCGCTTCCGGCATGGTGCTCGGCTGCCTGGGCCTGCTCGCCGCCCAGGCCTTCTCTTTCTCGCGGCGCAACGCCCCGCCCCCGCGCTTGCTCGCCAGCGGCATCCTGGCCGGCGTGATGCTCTTTGTGCTGCTGGGGCTGGGCCCGGGCACCGATGTCGTCGCCCACCTCGGCGGCTTTCTTGCCGGCCTCCTCCTGGGCGCCCTCCTGGCTTCCCTCCCAGGCCTCGCCCACCGGCCCGCCGCCAATCTCCTCGGCGCCCTCTTATTCGCCACCCTGCTCATCCTCCCCTGGTCCCTGGCGCGCGGGGATTAGGCCAGACGCACTTTGACTGATGCCATTAACGCGCGACTTGCTGTCAACGGCGGCAGGGCCGTAAAATACCCGACCG
>Ga0326728_10015587_pt1 | contig 15764 bp, 14 predicted proteins | sample MB3enrmetagenome_FD_207602 | JGI IMG/M metagenome (GOLD analysis project Ga0326728, IMG submission 207602) | Lab enriched peat soil microbial communities from McLean, Ithaca, NY, United States - MB31MN | ecosystem: Environmental > Terrestrial > Soil > Wetlands > Peat | place: USA: New York...
GAGCGAGGCGGCTGATGCCGCGCTCTCCGCGCAACAGTCGGTGCGCGCCTTGTTGGGTGCTGACGTGCGCAGTGCCCTCGACCGCCTCGAGATCGTCGATTCCGCGCTCGCCACGCTGCGGCGCCGCGAGATCGCGGCATGGAGCTCCCATCCACCCGAGTACGTCGTCTCGTTGCTTGGGCCCCGCCCGGCCGATCCAGGGCGCGCGCAACGGTGGCAGCAGGGCACCGTCGAGATCGAGGACTGGCGACGCTCGCTTGGCGTAACCGATGGCTCAGACTCGCCTAACGCGTGGACGCGTGCGCTCGGCCCGCCGAGCGAGGGTTGGGAGGGCCGAAGGCGCCGGCGTGTCGTCGCGAACCTTGTGGCGGTGCGACGCGACCTCGGTCTCGAGGAGACCGATCGTGCTCGGGCCGTGAACGGCGGTCCTTTGCTCGACCCGGCGACCGCCGCGGTGCTCGCGCGAGGTAGGAGCGGTGAGTCACCGTCTGTTTCTCGATCGCGGGATGGTGCGCAGCTCGGGCGTGAAAGGTGAGGTTGGCCGGATTCCCCGTGAGCTGATCAACCCGTTATGCGAATCCGAGGCCTGTCATGGGACAGGGCGGACCACGTGACGTGAGACGTCCCGTTCTCCTGGTCGTTCGTATGCGACACTCGCCGCATGAACGAGCAGTCCCAAGTCGACGGTCGAGGCGACAAGGCTGGATTCTCGCTGTGCTTTCCGGTCACGGACATGCGTGCCGCTCTTGGGCCCCTATCGTCACTCATGATGGTGGTGCTTACAAGTCGTAACTACGCCTCGGAGGATCGACATGACCGTGGCCTATTGGGCGCTCGCGGGATTGCTGGGCGCTTTCTACCTGTACGCAGGCGGGAAGAAGCTCGCCCAGAGCAAGGAGCAGCTCGCGCCCATGATGGGCTGGGTCGACCGCACCCCGATGTGGCTGGTCCGGGTGATCGGTGTCGTGGAGGTCGCCGGTGTTGCCGGCCTGATCCTGCCGCGCGCGACCGGTGTCGCTCCTGTTCTGGCGTTGGTGGCAGCGATCGGGTTCGTCATCCTGCAGATCCTGGCCAGCGGCGTCCATCTCTCCCGAGGGGAGAGAAAGGAGGTCAGCCTCAACGTCGCGCTGATCGCCCTGGCCGGTGTGACGGTCTGGCTCGCGACAGTCTGGTGAAGCGGGCCACAAGACCAAGCGTCAGCCTGACCCGAAACACCGACAGACTGCCAGAACTCGCAGAGCGCGTGCCCCGTAGGGGGCTTACCCGTGGGGCTCGGACACGGTGCGATCGTGAGTGCCGCAACGCTCGAACGTCCGCACCTGGCGTTCTTGCCTCCTGGCACTCTGTGCTAAAGGTGTGACTGCCAGGACGCCCCTTGCTGTGACGCCGATGCAAGCCGTCAGCGCAGGTCCTCGACGTGCCCCGAGGTCGGCCCTGCCGTTCCCTTCTTCCTCGTGCGTCACGCAAAGGCAGACGCTGGAGGAGACGAAGCGAATGCTCCTCCGTCAAGGTGCACTTTCCGCCCTTGACCTCGTCGAGTCTCGGGGACGAGGCGGTGTTGAGCCTCAGAGCGGGTGCCGAAGATCATCGTCTGTCACCGCGTCGAGCCGTCGCAGGAGCATGCTCGCAAAGGCCAAGACTTCGAAGCCCTCTTCGGCATCGAGCGGGCGGAAGAGTTCGTGCGCGTCTGGATTTCTGAGTGCCTGTACGGCTCCAGCGAACATGAATCGATAGCCAGTCTGGATGTCTCTTCCGGTCTGGACGGAGAGGTCCGCGAGTTGGATGACCGGATCTGTGTCCGAGAACGCCTTGTGCATGAGGGCGACGCCGTCCGCGTCCAGCTTCGACATCTCCTTGACCCGCTTGCTGACCAGCTTGAGCGCTTCGAAGATGCCGACCTCGATGCTGTTGCTTTCGATGAATCGCTCGGCGACGGTCCTCACCTCCGGATGCAGTGCGGCGAGACGTACGTCCATCCCGAGCGGCGTGAGAGCTCCGGCTGAGTCGTACGTCCTCTCACCGACGACGAGCCGCCCGTCCTTAACGTGCCATCCTTGTTGACCAAGTAAGGCCACAAGCCGCTTGCGGAGTTCGGCCCTCGGTGCGACATGGTGACGGCCGGCGAGCCAGCCTCCGATGAACTCTCGGAGAGCGCGCCGCGCTGCTGACCCTCCGTCCTGAAGTGTGTCAAGAGTCGTGAACACGTAGTTCAGCTTGCCGGCCGAGGGGTCGTCACCGGGAAGGAGTTCCGGAGGGATACCGGATTCCACCAGGTAGCGGGGAATCTGCGAGGCGCTGTAGGTGTCACTAATCGCCTTGGCGATCTCGTCCAGCGTGGCCCCCGTGATCATGCGACCATCGTCTTCGTCCGGATCGGGCGGGGGTAGCAGGACCAGCCGGCCCCTGGCTCGATCGCGACCGGCGATTGTGAGACGGATCTCCGATACCTGCTGCAACCAGTAGTTGGTGTTTGACTGTGGGTTGTTTCCCCCTACGTAGTTGCCGGTCATGTCCCGCCACTCCAGGTACCCTGCCCCGTAAGCCAGTATCAACTCGCGTGCGAAGGGCCAGAGGTCCTGGTTCCAGTCGATCTGGTGGCTGAGGAGCTCGGCAGCCCGTCGGAGCAACTCCAGCCCGTTCTGCACATACGAGATCTGACCGGACTCTTCGATCTCGTCGATCAGCCTCAGGAGCCAGAGGTCATCAAAGCGCATGCTGTCATTCTGGCCTCTCGACGTACACAGGCGGAGCAGTTGCCGACCGGGCGTAACCGAACACCAGTTTGGTAACATCGGCCGCGTGCAGCTCGTCCTTGTTGGAGAGGATTACGGGCCGTTCGCCGCCAACATCGTTGGCAGTGTTCTCGACTTCGGTCAGGAATTCCGAGCCCGCTACTCCTACTCGCCGGAGTCGGGCTCACAGGCTGACCTGGAAATCAACCACTCTCAGGAGCGCGCCACTGACGGTAGTCCGTGGTCCGCCGAGCAGGCCATGCGACCGTACGACTTGGCTGGGGGACTGTTGGTAACAGCCATCGGCCATTACTTGGGCAGCCTGCAGAGCCTCTTGCTGCCGGAGATGACGCTCTTCGGTTTTCAGGCAGTCACGCGCTCGGCCATCGAGGGAGCGACTCGAGCCGCCTGGGTGCTGGATCCCACCGTAAGCGCGCGTCAGCGGATGGTACGTGACCTCCTGCTGGAATTGCAGAGCATGGAGGAAGCCAGACTGGTCGAACTTGCAGCGGGAGGCGATGGATCGAATTACGTCCAGCAGATGTTCGAGCTCAGAGTTCGGCTTGCGACTCTCGGGATCGATGAGTACTACGGCAAGAAGAACGCGTCGCCACCCGGTTCGCTGAGAAGAAGGAAACCGATCGGCTTCGACGGACAAGTGCTGCCGACGATGACCGACGCTGTCGCGGCGTTCCTACCTCACATCGGAGTCGCTCACGGCGAGATGTGCTACCGCGCGCTCGCTGGTGTCAGTCACTCGCTGCTTTTAGGCGTGACGACGTACTTGACGGGAGTCCGAATCGAGGGCTCGGCGACGCGGGTTATTCCCACACCGAAGCTGCCTATCTACACGATCGCCAACGCCGTGGCTATCTCCATCGCCGGCTATCTGGCTGTCGTCGAACGACACGCGTTGCTATGGGGTCGCGACGCCGCTGGCGTCAAGGCCAAGCGGCTCGGCGCTGTGGGCGAGCTTCTTTCAGCGATCAAGCAGCCGGAGCACCGGATTGCCTGAGGCAGTCGATCCAGTGCCGTCTCCTCTGTCAGATTGGGTCCTGGCGTGGAGTGGGCGATATGACCGTAGCTACGATGCTCCGATTGAACGCCTCGCCGGCACCAGCGAGCTGGGACTGGAGGAGACGAAGGAGGTCTATCGCTGGAAGCTCCGTCGTTTGTGGCCAGAACGGGCCTCGAGACTCGTTGAGAGCTGGGTTGACGAGGACGTGCGTCGACTCACCTCACGCGCCGCGCAATGCAATGACGAAATGGCGGCCTGTCGGCTACTGCAAATGCTTCCCGGAGCAGGACCAGCTGTAGCGTCGGCACGCTCATGGCAATGAACCCTCGCCGGTATACAGTCATGGACAAGCGCTCGTTGAAGTCTCTTCATGTTCTTGGCTTCTGGCCTGACGAGTACGGGCGCGTTGCGAGCACATGGTTCTATCCGGAGTACCTGTCGGTCTGCCGCGAACTTTGTGCGCAGCTGGGTGATCCCGTCCCTGCAGGATTTCGCACGCTACGAACGTTGGATCGTGCCCTCTTCAAGGCCAAGGGCCGATGGCCGATGTTGCCAGACGAGTGACGGCTTGATCAGAGCGATTTAAGCGGGGCCTGGGAACATGGCAACATGATTGCTCCCGATGGATCCTCAGCTTCGCGCTTTGCCTCAGTTGCAACCGATCGGCGCGGAAAATGTATCAGGAGCTCAACGGGTTCCCGGGTGTCGGAGCGGTCTTGCGATGGGTGTCTCTGTGACCGTGGACATGAAGAGTGTCGAACGGTTCCTATTCCCGCCCGTCTTCACTCACCAAGCTGGGTCGGCTGGTTGAGCAGTTTGTCGATGTCGACCTGCATGTCAGCTACGAAGCGGAGATTCGTTCCGTCACCGGTATCTTTCGCCAGGAGCACCGAGCGGTCGGGCATGAGCATTAGCGTCCTGGTCTCACCGTCATCGGCCATGACTTGCATGTAGACGACGGTAAGTTCGCCGAGCCCGGCGTAGTGGTCCCACTCCTCGCTTTCCACCACGGTAGTGGAACCGAAGACAGCGGCCGTGCGTACCTTGGCAATCTTGAGCTTGCCGAAGTAGCCACCCGTTGTCTTGCCTAGGTCGAGGACGCTGCGCAGGTCGATGTCGTCTGACCGAGCATGAATCGGCGGGTCGATCTTGGAGAGGCGTGCGAATACCCCGATGGCGTCCTTGCGGCGAGCACCGACCAAGAAGTACTGCCGGGAGCGGTTGTAGAACGCGAAAAAGCGCCGGTTCTCAAGGATCCGCTTGACTAGCTCTTGGTTGTAGAAGGCGTCGACATCGCGCTCAACCTGGTGTAGGACTTCGTACCGTTCGAAGTCCGGATCATCCGCTGGTCCGCGAAAAGTCAGTGAGGTTTCGGCGGTGGCATCGCCCCATGGCAGTGCCAGTTGGACAGCCGTCGAAATCGACTCACCAACCTCCACCTGCGGGAAGTCCTGACATGTGACGAAGCGCAGTGGGACTGGCATCAGCTCCCCCCGGCTGGTCCGAGAGCCAGGTAGTGCAGCGACAGCTGACGTGCAGCGTGCATCGACGAAGTCACCATCTCCATCCGATCCTTGCGTACCCGGACGACGTCACACCCGGTGGCCCGCTGCTCGAAGTAATCCACCTCGAAACGGGTGACGGCCGATCGGGCGACGTTGTTCACGAACAACCCGAAGTACGGGTTCTCCCCGGGGAAGCCGACCGTGACGACATACTTCTGTTCGAGCGGCTGCACCCGTTTCTCAATCGTCTCCATCACCGCCGAGGCTGTCTCACTGATCACGTCATGCCACTTGCGAAAGGACCGCGGGGCCATCGGGAACTCCACGCGCAGGAGCGGCTGATCGTCGCCCGTTGGATCAGACGCCATATCAGCTTCTAGGCGAAGCGTGAGGCCTTGGATCTGCCACACACTGAGCCTTGGTGAGCGGCTGAGGGCCTGGTCACCGGGACCCAACAGGCTCTCGAGCCCGCCCACGGCCTGATCCATCGCCAGCTTCGGGTCGGCAACGTCGAACTCGGCGACCATGCCCCAACGGCTCTCGGGATTGGAGATCCAGAAACGGACTCGATTCACCAGCAGCCGGTGAGCTTCGATCCGGCGGTAGGCGTACTCCCACAAGGCCGCGGCTATGGGGATCGCTCCCCACAACACCAGGGCGACGCGGTGGACTGCGCTACCGCTTGGGACGAGGAGAGCGAGGGCGCCAACACCGAGGAACAGCACGACCAAGACGATCAGCGGTCCATAGCCGCGAGGTCCTAGAGAGGTGCCCACCACCGTGATTCTTACTCCTCGCCTGCATCAGTCACGTGATGCCGCACTCTGCCGTGGCTCGTGACCAGCTACTTCGGGTCGTATCCTTGCTGCACGACACAGAGCATCTACGTAACAGCCGGTCGCGACGAGCTGTACGCGGCCCTACGGAAGGTCGAGCCGCTCCTCGGTGATCGACCGGAGCGGCGGTACTTGCGCGTCGACGCTGACGGCGGCGTCGCTTTGTCGACCACCGACCGCGACCAGCTGATCACCGCTCGCCTCACTGCCGAGGTTGCTCAGCCGGGATCAGTCGTCGCGTATGGTCGTTTTCTGATCGAGTTCGTGCGCCATGCACCCCAAGGAAAGGTCGTCCTGCGATCAGTTGATGGTCAGCTTCAAGCGGAGACCGGCGGGGCTCAGATCAGCTTGGCGACCTTCGACCCCGGGCTGTGGCTCCAGTTCGACCATGTCGAAGGAGACGGTGTCACCTGGACAGCGGCGACATTCCAACGGCTGGGTCGGATTCTGCATGCCGTCAGCCGGGACGACGCCCGCCCTCTGCTCCAGGGCGTCTGCTTCCGGGGCGGATGGGCGGCGGCAACCGACAGTTACCAGCTCGCCGCGGTCAAGCTGGAGCTTCCAGCGGACACCGACGCGGTCATAGCTGGATCGGCCCTTGAAAATGTGATGCGGATCGGTGGAGACCACAACGTGGCCGTGCGCTTCTCACAGAACCGCGTGTCGTTTGACCTTGGTGACGCGAACGTCACTAGCACGCTTTTGGCTGGACAGTTCCCGGATTGGGCGTTGGTCATTCCCGAGCCGCAAGGTAAGGTCATTCGGACTGATAGGCGCGAACTTTTGGAGGCGCTGGAACGCATATCGTTCCTGGCTCTAAAGGACGACCACTGTTGTATTCACATACATCCGGACGGCGTCGGTCTCCGGATCGATGCGAAGCTGGCTGAGGTCGGACATCAGGAAGACCACATCCCTGGCGAGAACACCGTTGGAGATGTATCTCTCCAACTACGGCACCTGAAGGGATTACTCGAGCAGCTCACGGATGACAGTGTCACCTTTGACATGGGAGGGCGTCTGGCCGCTGCAGTCGTACGAGAGGAAGGATTCGTGGGTCTCCTGATGCCAATACGTGCCTGAGGAACAGTTCGTAACGCCGATGTGCTTGACCGACACCCGCCAGCGAGCGCAGAGGTGGAAGATGTACCCGTGCAGCGACAGCGTCAAGCGCCGGCCGGTCGGCGTCGGATCTGGCTCGTTCTCGTCGCTGCTGTCGTTGCCGCTACGGCCGGTGCAGCCGCGCAAGCACCCGCCAGCTCGTCGCAACAGGACACGAGCGCACCTGCCGCGCTTGCTTCTAGCCTCCTGTCTCCCGGGGCCGGACAGGGCGGACCGGGTCCAGTACTCACCAATACAGGCGTTGCCTGGGTGCAGGTGGGTGGCGACATCTACCGCAGTGCCGACGCGGGCGCGCATTGGCGGCTCGTGCTCGCCGAATCGACGGGCGAGGCCGAAACGTGCGGCTGCGCGGGTGGCGCCTACTTCCTCGGCGCCGAGCGAGCCTGGGTACCCGTCAGCGATACGACGCCGTCGTCCACCTTTGTCGTTGATCGCGTCCTGTTCACCACCGACGGCGGCCGGACATGGCGCTCGAGTAGTCCGCTCCCCGGCCTACCGCCGCCGTCTACCGTGCCGGGGCTTGGCCTGTCGCTGTCTTTCGTGAACGACCGGGTTGGCTACGCCCTCGCGTCCGGCAGCCAGGTTGACAGCAACGGCAACAACCCACTCACAACGCTGCTTTGGCGAACCCTCGACGGCGGGCGGAGCTGGCGCGCCGTGAACTCGGCCTCCCTTCCTTTGGCCGGACTCGTCGGCGACACGAGTTTCATCGACCAGTCACCCACTCGCTGCGGGTACGACGGTGAGCTCACCATCAGCTTTGTCTCCCTCGCTGACGGCTTCATCGCGGCCGGAGCCTGCTCGGCACGCCCACCCGGCTTGTGGCAAACCATCGACGGGGGGCGCGACTGGTCGTCTGTGCCGCTCACGGCGCCGCCGGGAGGCTGGCCAACAACAGCTGTGCCCGAGGCCGGGCTGCCTGTGGTCACGACCGGGGGAACGACGATCGTCGGCGTGACCACCGACGGCGGCGAGGTCGTCATCGAACGCCGTTCACACCAGGGCAGCTTCGAGGTCGCCGGCGTCCTGAGCACAGGCGAGCTCGGCCGACCCGCCGGGCCGGCGATACTCGACTCCGAACTCATTGTCGTCCCGGCGAGCGACGGGCTGTGGAAGAGCGACGATGGCGGGAAGACCTGGCGGCTTGACCTCGAGCCCCTCGACCTCGCCGCGCTGGCCGGTATGTCGTTCGCTCCCTCGGCATCTCCGACGGGTGTGTCGCGCCTAATCGGTCTGGTCGCCGCGGTCGGACCCGATGATGCGAACCCTGACATCGCTGGCCTCGCACCGGCTGGGCCCCTCGTGCTGCGCAGCATCGACGGCGGGCTGCACTGGCAGGCGGCGGGTCGCATCGCCACCCCGGCAGGACTGGCTACGGCTTATTCACAGGTCGACTTCGCCAACCAGCAAACCGGCTACCTCGGGGGCGTTGACGGAGTCGCGTCGAGCAACGACGGCGGTACGTCCTGGCGCACAGAGTGGTCCGGAGGCCTGCCCGTGACCTCGCTCGTCCTCGACAGCGCCGGTCTCGTCGCGCTGACGTCCGACGAACTGGTTGTGCGCGACTCCGACGGCCGTTGGGATGCCGGCACCGAACCCGCGGCAGGCCCGCTTTCGAGCGTGGCCCTTGTCGCACCGGGCGCGCTCTACGGCGCAGTCTGCGCTCGTGAGCCCTACGCCTGGTCCACCGGGGGAGAGCTGGTCGCCAGCTCGGACGCCGGCCGCAGCTGGCATACCGTGGCACTCCCGCCACGCGTACAAGACTGCCCGGAGGTCACGACGGGACAGCCGGCCGGGGGCGTGGAGGAACAGAACTCGAATCAGCCGCTGGCGAACCTTGTCTGCATCGCGACGCCGTTGGTGCTCTACGCGATCGGCGCAGCGCCGGTGCCTCGCACCTTCCCGTATCCGTTGGACAACGGCTTCGTCCCGGCAGAACTGTGGCGTTCCGACGACGGCGGTCGCAGCTGGCATCCGGACGGGTACACCGGTGCCTCCCTTGTCGCGTGCACGCCGGCTGAGGTGTGGAGCCTGACGCGGATCGGGCCGCCTGGCATGGGGGCCGAGACCGCGCTGTTCCGTACCCCCGGGACGGCGACCGGTCGCTGTCTTGTCGAGCGTCCTCCAACCTCGTTGCCCGTATCGGCCGGTCCCTGCTCGAGCATGGTGGAAGAGGCCGGGTACTGGCAGTCCCTCATCTCGATGCGGTCGGGCAACGGAGCACTGCTCGGCTCGTGTTACAACATTTGCACCGACCCGGGCCACACCGAGCTCGTGACCACGTCGGACGGCAAGCACTGGGTCAGCGGTCCCCCAGTGCGTGGCGTCGGGGACGGGGCGGTTGCGGCGTCGTTTCTCTCCCCGCGCGCGGGTTTCCTGCTCGGCCCTGAGATGGGCCGCTCCGTGAGCGGAGTTCCGACACCTCCGTCATCCTCCAGCCCGACGGTGCTCGAGTCCACCTCCGACGCAGGACACAGCTGGCGCCGGCTCGCTAGGTTCCCTCAGCCGTAGGCGACTGCATCGGGTCGAGCGCGCTGCCGGAGCATGAGAGCTCCCTAGGGGACTTGAGAGGCTTTGCAACTGCCTGGAGGCGACAACAATTGCCTCAGGCGCTATGAGAGTGTGACGGCACGCATCGCTATCTCGTCATCGCGGCAGTCGTCCTGACGACGATCGGCATCGCGGCCGCAACGAACACCGCCACATCGGCCTCGACAACGGGGCAGACGTGCGCAGCTCACCCAGGCGGGCCCCTCTGCGTGACGAAAGTGGTACACGCGGAGTTCTCGCCGGCGACGGTGCAGGACCAAGACACGAGCTACGCCGCGGTAGCCGCAGCGGGCACGGACGAAGGGTTCGTCGCCGGTTCATCCTGCTCGCCAAAGTGCGCGGGGATCTTTGCGAGGACGACCGACGGCGGAGCCCAGTGGCGCGTCGAGTCGACGGGAGCGGTTCTCGGCACGACGCTGGCGTTTCCTTCCCCGTCCGACGGCTTCCTCCTCGGCAACCTGGCATCGAGCCCCGCATGCGGGACCGGCGGCCTCATGCGCCCGTGCCACGTGCTTCTCTCGACTACCGACGCGGGGCGACATTGGTCTGTTGTCGGCCGAGACCTGCCACCGATCTGGTCGATGACCTTTGTCTCGCCACTGGTCGGCTTCGTGGCTGTCGATGTGTGCAAGGCGTCGTCGAGCAGTGAGCCTGTGCCGCCGGCACCGTGTGGTGGTCGCATCGAGCGCACGGTCGACGCCGGGAAGCACTGGACGACAGTCCTGCAGGCGGCCGCACCGGTCATCGCGCTCACATCGTTAGGGCGGACCATATGGGCAGTCGAGGCACGTACCTCGGCGGACAGCGCCCAGGCAACTTCGAGCTGGGTGCGAGTCCTGCAGAGCAGCAACGACGGGAAGAGTTGGGTGCGGCTCGGTTTGGTGCGACCTCGTTCGGAGCTTCCGATCCCGTCCGACATCGCGACCCAGCTTGTCTTCGCGTCTGCCAACTTCGGCGCCATCACGCTGTTCTCCCCGTCAACCTGCGCGATGCACGGTTGTGGCCTCGACGAGGTGCTGACCACCGCGGACGGGGGTGAGGTCTGGTCATCGGCCACTCTTCCCGGGACCTTCTTCGGGTGTGGCACGCCGATCGGCGCTGTGGCAGCTGCCCCGCAAGCCAAGATCCTCGTGAACCTCGGAACGGAGGGCCAGTGTCCGGTCGAGCGCGACCATGTCGACGAAACAGGCGACGGTGGTCGCACCTGGCACCTGCTCCGGACCGCCGGCTTCGCGGCAACGCCCACCTCCATGGTCATCCCGTCCGCCAAGGGTTGGGCGGTGAGCTCCACGGCGGTGTTGCGCACCGTGGATGCCGGCCTCGACTGGACGCAGGTCGTGCCGGCCCCGAGCCCAGTGAACGGAATCGACTTTGTCTCCTCCAGAATGGGTTTCGGCTGGGGCACGATCGCCGACCCGGGCGTACTGCTTGCCACGAGCACCGGGGGCCGCACCTGGCGGCAGGTGAGCGCGATCGGGAGCGAGTTCCTAAGCGTCGACTTCACCGACTCGGTCCACGGTTGGGCACTGGTCATCACCGGCGAACCGGGAGGGGGCACAGCCGAGGTCTTGACGACGGCCGACGGCGGCCTGCGCTGGGGGGCGACGGCCCCGCTCCCTGACAACATAGCAATTACCCTGGCAAACCTACCGGTAGGCCCCGGCGCTTTCCAGGCGATCTCGACCGTCCGGGCGCGCATTGTCGTCCCCTCACAGACCGGCGAGCTGTCGCTGCCCTGCGCGGCGAGTCGCCCTAACCTCCTGCTCGATACCTCAAACAGAGGAAGGGTTTGGACGGTCACCAGGCTTTCTGTCGGCGCAGGCCCGGTCGTCGCCACAAGCCTTGCCGGGCGAGGAGGCTGGCTTGTTTCGGGAGCCGCATTCCCGGGTTGCCCGGCGACGCTTGACGCGACCCTCGACGGTGGTAGTCACTGGTCCGTCCTCACTTCGGTCCCCACCGTAGGAGAAGAAGCCCCGAGCACACCCGGCTACGACATCGAGGCGCTCAGTCCCGACGACGCCTGGCTGTGGCTGACAAGGTTCGGAGACGCGCTCGGAGAGCCGGAAGCGCTCGTGCTGGCGACCGGTCTCCTTAAGACGGTCGACCGTGGGCGCACCTGGACCAGGTACCTGCTGCCGCGGTCGATGGCCGAGACACGGCTCGCCGGAGCACAGTGGCCCGTGGGCCTTGGACCAGTTGCGATCCAGTTCCTCCCCGGTCAGCCCGCCATCGGTTGGATGCTTGTCGGAACCGACTTCGCCCCCGGCGCGCCCACGGCCGTCCAACCCGCGCTCTGGCGCACGACCGACGGAGGACGACGTTGGACCGCGGTGAGCTGACCGCCCCTACCGAGGTGGGGCCACAATGAAGGCAATGTGGACGCGTGGCTTAGGTCGTATCAGCTCGGTGGCACTGGGTGTGGTGCTCATCGCGAGCACCGCTGTTGCCTTTCCGATCTGCGCGCGCTCGGCGGACGCGTCCGTCTCCTTCACGGCTACGGATGCCCCCGGAGCGAACGGCTGCCCGGCCGCGAAAGCAGCGTCGTTCGCGACACAACCGGCGGCCGGTCTCTTCGAGACCGACCTCACCTCTCATCAGAGATTCCGGGCGGTCCGCGCGCTTGCGGTCGACAACCCGGACCCGGCAGTCATAGCGGGAGGTGACCTTTTCCTTACCTATGGCGGGGGAGGCAACTACCCCTGCACTCGAATCGCGAGGGTTCCCCTCTCCGGAGGGCGCGTTGTGCAGTCAAAGTGGCTCGATCTGTGGGCTCCTCTCACCGTCGCCTATGGCTCGGTCTGGGTCTTGGGCTCTCCGAGCCCGAAGAGCGATGATCAGATCCTCTACCAGCTAACCGCCAGCACCCTTTCGATCGAGCGTCAGATCCCACTAGGGACCCGGTTCGGCGGTTGGGTACCCGCTGCAAGCGCCGGGGCTCTGTGGCTGAGTCCATCGGACGGCACAGCGCTGGGCAGAGTTGATGCGCGCACCGGTCGCGTGACGATTGTCCAGCTTCCGGGGTTCAGCAAAGGCCAGTCAGTCTTGAACGTCGTCTCGGGACCCGGGGCCGACACCCTCTACATCTCGGCCATCGACCAGATGGCGGCTAAGTGGTCACAGAGGACAGAGCGCTTCCACCCAGAAACAGGCCAGTTCGAGGTTGCGGCCAGCAACTACCGGTTCCCCATCGTTCGCTTGATCGGCGTCGCCGGGACAGTCCTGTGGGTGTGGACGATGGGCGGCATGATGAGCCACGCCGCCCCGGCATCGGCTGCGACGATGGCGCCTCTCCACTGCTCGATCGAGAACACGTGCACATTTAACGGCTTGAACGGAACGTTCGACGTGACGACCGCTGGGAGCCTCGCCTGGATGAGCCACGCTGGTGGCTGGCTCGAGTGTGCGGGTGGCCCGACCGGCTCGGTCCGCGCCACGTTGCGCGTTCCGGGCTACGGGTCGATCACCTCTGGCTACTCCGGGGACGACTCTGCCCCCAGCTCCCTAGCTGTGGGCGATGGCTACCTGGCACTCGACGCACAGTTCCACGGCCCCAAAGGCAGCGATCTCGCACCGGAGGTCGCGATCTTTCCGATTGATCCCCGGTGCGAACGGTGAATCTAATGTCTGCTGGACTAGCACTTCGCGGTGTCCTTCTCGGTCTTCTGGTAATCCTCGCCACGTGCAGCACTAGTGCGAGCAGTGCCAGCATCGCAACCACAAGCGACCTTTCGTCAGCGGTAGTTCCGCCAGTCGGAATCCTGACCGTGCCATACGGCGGCAACGGCCACACGCTCGAGCTGTGGTCTTGGGAGGGCAAGCACATCAGGTCGATCCGCACCGGCCCGGCCATCACATGCTGCGTCTTCCCGATGTTGTCGCCCAACGGTCAACGTATTCTCGTGTCGTACTCAGCCGGAGGCGGTCACGCAGCGGCCGAGGTTATAACGGCCTCTGGGCATGTCGTCGCGGAAAGCCCGCAGTTCTTCGGAGCGAGGCGGGATCGTGGCTTCGTACGGTAGGGATTCTCGGCCAGTTGGCCGACGACGACGCGCCAAACCAGTAGCGAAGGGTGCTGCACACCGACTCAGCAGGGAGAACTGTGGCTCGAGCGCCGAGCCTCAATCAGTGTGACTGACCCGGGATGACGAGGCCTTGACGGACCGGGGCAGATCTAAGGTTCGGCGAGGGGTTGATCGATAATGCACGGGCGACCACGACAGTTTTCCGTACGTAAGAAGGCGGCACCGATGTCGAGCGCGGGGAGCAGTGAGAGAAAGAGGCCTCTTGTGCAACATCGGACGGCCAACCGGCGACTGGTGCTCGTTCTCTTGGCGTTGTCGGTCATGTTGTGGGCAACCAACGCGGTGACGATGTCGCGGGCCTCCGCGGCGCCACAAGGAGCCACGACGACCGCAGGCGGGACTCCAGATGTTGGCCTTGCCCTCGTGCTGCACGGGCGACTTGAGATCCTGAGGAGCGGGAGGGAGACCGTGGTCTCCTCCTCACCCGGCATCGCGGGGCTCTCCTGGTCGTCGGACGGCCAGTGGCTCGCCTTCGAACGTCCGTACAGGAATGCAAGTTCAGTCTGGGTTGTGCGTGTGAACGGGTCCGGCCTTCGAGAGCTTGCGTCAGGTGCGATCGTTTGTTACCGGTGGTCGACGACCGGAGACATTCTCGCCTTCGCCACCTCGAGTGGAGGCACGCACAGCGTGCGGGCGATCTCGTTTCCGTCCGGCAGGAGCCTCCTCGAACAGTTCGGAGATGGCGAAGTTGGACCTATCGTGGCATCGGGAAATGAGCTTGCCTTCGGGGAGAGTCACTTTTCGGCGGGCGTGGGCTTCACCCAAGGGTCGCTTCTTGCAGAATCGGTGAACGGAGCGAAGTCATGGGTCGATGCCAGCTCGAAGAACTCAAGCTACGACCCACTCGCGTTCTCGCCGGACGGCAAGACGCTGCTCTATGCGATCGACCCGGTGAACTCGGCTTCTATTGCTGCCGACGGCTTGCAGGTTCGCGCCCGTACAGGTATGAGCGAGCGCGCGCTCGGGATCGCGCTCGTCGATCCAGGGTCATGGTCGTGGTCCCCGGACAGTGCAGATCTTGCGATCACCCTCGGCGACTCACGCGCTGCCTGGGCGACCGACAAGCATGTGCAGGTCTGCGACGTGCTCATCGGCCGCTGCCGTGAGCAGCGGTCGCCTGCCGGCACGATCTCCTTCAGCCCCTCGTACGGCTCTGCCGGTCGATTTGCTTACGTGACCGCAACGGGCCTCGGCGGTCCGAGCGGATTTGGCAAGGGAGCACCCACTGGAGCTGCGGTTGGCCGTTGGGAGTCCACCTTTCGCGTGTGGGCATCAAACGGCTCGCCGTCGGCCAAGGAACTCACCTCACTCGGCGCCGCGGATGACCCGCAGTGGGTTGACGGTGGTCCCGGGCTTCTGGTCGAGCGCTCCGGGGCACTCTGTTACCTGAAGTCGACTTCCGCCGCTCCGACATGTTTCACCCCGAGGTTCCTGGCGCTCGGTTTCGGCAACTACGGCCAGTTCGACTGGAGCACCAGCTTCGCACTCGCGCCTCGCTAGACCGGCGCAGCGTCCGGACAGAGCAGGGTGATCCACGCGCTCCTCTGGCAGTGGGCGATCGGTCGCCGGCAGCTCATACTCGGCGCTCGGCGTGGACGTGCTTCAAGGACCCACGGCGGTGAGGAGCAACTCGGAGACCAGGGCTGCACCGGTGGCGGAGAGCCGGGCTTCCAGGGCGGTGGCGATCGAGGAGGTGGGCCTGCCGTGGCCATCACCCCGATCGTTTCGGAGGCGGTTGACGGCTCTGGCCACTAGATAGATGGCGATCTGGAGCTCCCTGTACGGGTCTGGGTCCAGCAGGTCGGTGCTCTTCGGTGTCGCCAAGCCCAACCGGTCAAAGGCCGCATACAAGGTCGAAACGAAGTCCATGGTCGATGCGTAGGTGCCGGTGGCCTCAGTGAGGACATGGCGGGCCACCG
>Ga0326728_10015588_pt1 | contig 15764 bp, 8 predicted proteins | sample MB3enrmetagenome_FD_207602 | JGI IMG/M metagenome (GOLD analysis project Ga0326728, IMG submission 207602) | Lab enriched peat soil microbial communities from McLean, Ithaca, NY, United States - MB31MN | ecosystem: Environmental > Terrestrial > Soil > Wetlands > Peat | place: USA: New York...
TATATTGATACCCTCCTAAGTCTTTGATTCCAAAAGACCGGCGGAGGCGGGGTAGGTGGCAGTCCTTCAAGGTTAATATACTAAGAGTAAACACACAAGAAATAGAAATAAAAAAGAAAGAGAGACGCGGGAACCTTCGAGGGTTTGATTGCACGCCGTTCTCTTTCCAGCGCTATCACGCCGCGCTATAGTAAAAGTTTGATCCAGTGAAGTTCCTCCCCACATCTCTGTTGCGAACGGCGGCGCTCGCACTCTGCTTGGCGAGCGCAATGTTTCTTGCGGGCTGCAATCGCGGACGCGGACGCGTACTTGAGATTGCTTACGTTTCCGGTGTCCAGGTCAACCTGCGCGACCACGTGGCTGCAGTCTATGAGAAGACCGGAGTGGTGAAGAACGGCGAGCGCGTGGAAGTGCTCGACCATGACCGCCGCTTCGCAAAAGTGCGTACCGCAAGTGGCGCGATGGGATGGATGGAGCAGCGCTACCTTGTCGGCCAGGATGTTTTCGATCAGATCCAGAAGCTGACCACGGAAAACCAGAACGATCCCGTGCAAGCGCAAGGCGTGACCCGCAACGACACGAATCTGCACGTCGAACCAGGACGGGATACCGAGCATCTCTATCAGATCTCCTCCGGCGAAAAGCTATCGCTGCTGAAGCGAGGCACGGCGGAGAAGCCAGGCGCAGTTGCGCCGCCATCGCGCTCTGCCACGCCTGGCGGCAATCAGCAAGAGAAGAGAGAGGCTGCGCCGGTGATTGAGGATTGGTGGCTGGTGCGCGACTCCAACAACCGAGTTGGCTGGGTGCTGGCCCGCATGGTGGATGTCGACGTTCCGCTCGACGTGGCGCAATACGCGGAAGGCCAGCGCATCGTCGCCTGCTTCGTGCTGAATCAGGTTAAGGATGGAGACAAGAAAATCGCGCAGTACCTGATCGCCCTCAGCGAACCCAAGGATGGCCTGCCCTTCGATTTCAATCAGATTCGCGTCTTCACCTGGAACGTGAAGCGCCATCGCTATGAGACGGCGTATCGCGAGCGCATGCAAGGCGTCCTGCCCGTTACCGTTGCGCAAGAGAGCTTCGACAAGGAAGGCCTGTTGCCCGTGTTCATCGTTCGAGTGGAGGACGACAAGGGCAATGTTACCGAGCGCAAATATAAGCTCAACACGCCGATGGTGCGCCGCGTGCTCGCGCCGGGAGAAGAACCAGTGCGGCGCAAGCGATAACGTTGTCACCGCCGAGACGCCGAGGCCGCAGAGAAGCCCTAAGCAAAATTGTCATCCTGAGCGAAGCGAAGGACCTGCTTTACCGTGGCGTCTGATCCTACGAATAGAAATCCGCAATGCTGTCGACCACCCACCGGATTTCCGCCTCGGTCAACTCCGGGAACATCGGCAATGCCAGCACTTCCTGCGCAGCTTGTTCGGAGACCGGCATGTCTCCCGCCATCAGTCCCAGGTAGGAAAAGACTGGCTGCAAATGCAGCGGTAGCGGGTAGTAGATTTCCGAACCAATTTTTCGGTCGGCGAGAAATTTGCGCAGATCGTCGCGGCGCTGGGCGCGAATCACATACTGATGAAACACATGTTTAGCTTGTGGAGTACGTGCCAACAAGCGCACGGGCGCGCGACTTGAATCGGAAGTCTTGCTCGAAGTGAGTCCCGCGCCGGCGAACAGTTGGTCGTAGGTCGCGGCGTGCTTCTGACGGCTGCGGTTCCAGTCGGCAATGTGAGTTAACTTCACGCGCAGCACCGCAGCCTGAATCGCGTCCATGCGTCCGTTCCAGCCAAATTCATGGTGGTAGTAACGCCGCGGACTGCCATGATTGCGCAGTTGCCGCATGTGTTCGGCCATCCGCGGACAAGTAGTGGTGACGATGCCTGCATCTCCGTAGGCGCTCAGGTTCTTGGTGGGATAGAAACTGAAAGCAGCGGTGATGCCGAGCGAACCTGCGCCACGCCCGCGCCACTCAGCGCCAATCGCCTGCGCGGCGTCTTCGACTATCGCAAGTTCGAATTCCTGCGCGATGCGGTCGAATGCATCCATGTCGGCGCACTGTCCGTAAAGATGCACGGGAAGAATGGCGCGAAGATTTTCGGGGCGCCGGGTGCGAATTTGCCGATCAACCAGCGCCGCATCGAGATTCAGGGTACCGGCATCGACATCCACGAAAACCGGCTTCGCGCCGGCCCGCACAATGGCGCTGGCCGAGGCAAAGAAGCTGAATGCCGTGGTAATGACCGAGTCTCCGGGCTTGACGCCCGCGGCAACCAGCGCCAGCCAGAGAGCCTCCGTTCCGGATGCGCAACCGACGGCATCAACCGCTCCGGTCAGCGCCGCAATTTCACGCTCGAGCGCCTCGACTTCCGGGCCGAGAATGAAGCTTTGCGAATCGCATACGCGCTCGATCGCTGCCAGCACGTCTTCGCGGATGTCATCGTATTGCCGGCGCAAGTCCAAGAGCGGGACGGACCGAGGCGCGTCATTTTGTGCCGCTGCTTGCGGCTTCGTTCCCGAAGATGCAAGGCTGATTTTCACAGGAATCAAGATTCTAGCAGGCGCGGTCGAACAGGCGTGATCAGTTCGCAACCGGCGAGTGCCAACATCAGTCCAAGTGCATACCAAAAACCATAGTTTACCCAATCATCCTATATGGATTTTGATAGATCAGCACAGAACGCTTGATACAAGCCATTGAAAACAAACATCGAACGAACATTTTGTGATGGAGCGTCATTTGCACTAGTCTCTGCTTCGCGCGGGTCTGCGCGCTCGGAGTGCGCCGAACTCGCCAGTGTTTTTGTTAGGGTTCATCTTTAAAGCAGCGTTCAGGAGAAAAACTGATTATGAAACAAAGCGGGCGAAATTACAGACTTCCGGCATTTGTGTTGGCCTTCTTCGGTTGTTTGGTGTTGAGCGCCGGTGTGGCGTACGGGCAAGCGATCGACGGCGCCGTGGTAGGGACGATCGTTGATTCCCAAGGCGCTGCAGTCGTCGGTGCCGACGTAACGGCCACCAATGTGGCGACCGGCGTCGTCGCCACCGCGAAGACTGGCGGTGCGGGCGATTACCACTTCGACCACCTGTTGGCCGGCACTTATAAGATTACGGCCAAGATGACGGGGTTCAAGACCATCAGCGAGCAGGTAGATGTGCAGCTGAACAAGACCACCACACGCAACCTGACGCTGACGCCGGGCGCGGCTAGCGAGACCATCGACGTCTCGGGCACGCCCCCGACCATCGATACGACCACCAGCCAACTGCAGACGACGTATGAGAACGCACTGCTGCAGAGTCTCCCTTCGGCCATGTCCGGCGGCTCTCTGGGAGGTGGTGTTCTAAATGCTTCGCTGCTGCAGGCGGGCGTGGGCAGCACAGGCGGCTTGGGTGCAGGTTCGGGCCCCTCGGTCGGCGGACAGCGAGCGCGGGAGAATAACTTCACCATCGAGGGCGAGGACAATAACTCCAAGGGAGTAACCGGTCCGCTGGTCTATATACCGAACGATGCCGTTGCCAACTTCACCGTCATTACCAATCAGTTCAGCCCGGAATTCGGGCACTCGGCTGGCGGGCAGTTCAATCAGGTTGTGGTCAATGGCACCAATACGATTCACGGCATGGCGTACGAGTACTTCCGGAACCGCAATCTGAATGCCATCGACTATGTGACTGCACACCAATTCGGACCGGGTCAGACGCCCGTCAATTCTCGTTACGACAACAATCGCTTCGGCGGACAGGTGGGTGGACCACTCATCAAGAACAAGGTGTTCTATTTCGTAAACTTCGAACTCAACCCGGTCGGCCAGGCGGCGTCGCCGAGTTCACCCGCTTGTGCCCCGACGGCCGCGGGGTGGTCAACTATTTCGGGCATCCCCGGGGTAAACGCTAACAATATTGCTGGGTTCTCGAAATACGCCACTGCGGGCGCTCAGGCCGCGGTCGGCACAGGTAACCCGTGCCAAGGTAACGGCGATGCCACGGTGACGGTGAATGACTATACGACGAGCACCCCGACCCCGTACGCGATTCCGATCGGCGTGGTGCCGATCATCGCGCCGAACTACATCAACGGCAAGTTCCTCACCACGTCCGGGGACTGGGACATGAGCGACAAGGACCAACTCCACCTGCGTTACATCTACAACCATTATGGCCAGATCGATACGGGCGCGGAATTACCCGTCTTCTATACCCCCTTGATCGTTCCCTACCACCTCGTGACCATAGGGGAGTATCACACTTTCTCGCCCAATATTATCAATGAGTTCCGGGTGGGATACACCCGCACCTCAAACGACTATACCGTGCCGGGTTTCACATTCCCGGGACTGGATGCGTTTCCCAATCTGACGCTTGACGAATTGGGTTTCATCAATGTGGGGCCTGCTCCGGACAATCCCCAGTACGCGACGGAAAATACCTATCAAATGCAAGACAACGTAAGCTGGAATGTCGGCAGGCATTCCTTTAAGTTCGGTCTCGATCTGCGCAAGCAGATTGACCCGCAGAAATTCATCCAGCGCTCCCGTGGGGACTACGAATACGGAACTTACAATGCCGCAAATGGGGCCCAGGGTCTGGACGCCTTCGTAAACGATTTCATACCCACTTTTGCCGAGCGCAGCTTCGGCACGGTTGGCTACTCGGGCGACGACAAGATGTATGGCTGGTACGTGAACGACATCTGGAAGATCACTCGCAACCTCAGTCTGAACCTGGGACTGCGCTATGAGTACCTGACCATTCCCGCTGGCTGGGAGCAACAGGCTTTGAACAAGATTGCCGATGATCCCGGTTTGATCACCTTCAACGCGCCGCAGGCGCCCAAGAAGGACTTCATGCCCCGCATCGGCTTTGCGTACTCGCCGGGCACCAGCGGCAACACGTCGATTCGTGGCGGCTTTTCCATGGCCTACGATGTGCTCTTCGACAATATCGGAACGTTGTCGCGTCCACCGGAAATCGGTTCGACGATCGACTGCAGCGGCGCCCCGAAGGCGGGCATTTGTTACGGCGGGCTCAGCACCCCCGGCTTCCTGGCCCACGGCGGGATTCCGCCACAGCCACAGTTGAGCGGGATTACAACATTCACCGACCCCTACGCCGCACGCGCGTTAACTTCATCACAGCTTCCCGAGCATGTTCAGTATCCCTACGCAGAATCGTGGAATCTTGGCATCCAGCATGTTTTCGGGCCCTACACCGCGGAAGTCCGCTATGTGGGATCGCGCGGCATCCACCTGGATACGCAAACCAGGCTGAACGCTGTCTCGATTGTGACTAAGACGAACTCTCTGCCCACCTACCTGCAGGCGCCTTCGCAAGCACAGTTGGACGCGCTTACGGTTACTCTCGACGGTCCAACCGGCCTCCAGCCTCAGGCCGATTGCCTTCTCGGGCCGCCGTGCGTCATCGACACCCCGTACCTGAACGCTGGCTTCACCACTTTCATCACCTCTTACCAGCCGTGGGGTTGGTCAACCTACCACGGCCTGCAGACCCAGTTGCAGCGAAAGATGACCCACGGGCTGCAGTTCCAGGCGGCCTGGACCTGGAGTCACGAAATCGACAACAGCACGGCGGACTTTTTCAGCACGGTCATCTCGCCCCGCCGTCCGCAGGATTTCCGCGACCTGGCAGCAGAGAAGGCGAACGGGCTTTTGGACCATGCCCATCGCATCACGGTTCAATTGAGCTACGACGTTCCGTGGTTCGCGCACGACTCGAACTGGATGAAGAAGAACCTGCTCGGCAACTACCAGTTCATCCCGGTTTACACATGGGAGACGGGGCAGTGGGGGACAGTGCAAAGCGGAGATGACGCCAATCTGAATTTCGATGCAGCACCCGATCGCGCCATTCTCAATCCCGGAGGCCAGAAGGGCGTAGGCAGCGGGGTGACGGCGTTGTGCAGTACGGGAACAAATGGCCTGGCGGACTGCAACAATGTTTTTTCGACTGGGGTTGATAATAAGAGCTATACGGTTGCGTACCTGGCTAATAACCCGAAAGCACAGTACATCACCGCTGGCCTGGGCGCATACGCCACTTCCAGCCGGGGTAACTTCTCAACGCCGCCGATCAACAACTTCGATATTTCGGCGATCAAGCACTTCAAGTTTGGCGAGCGCTTTGGGTTCCAGTTCGTGGCGCAGTCGTTTAACCTCTTCAACCATCCGCAATTCGTCACTGGGTCGATCAATGACGTTCTGAGCTTTTCGAACACGACCTCACGGAGCTATTTCATACCATCCAGTAGCATCTTCAACAATGCCAAGCAGAACTTCCCGAGCAACGCGCGTACCATGCAGCTAGCGTTGAAGTTCACCTTCTAAACGGGTTGGATTGGGATTCGCTCAGGAGGCTCAAAAGAGCCTCCTGATTTTTTTTGCCGAGCATCAGCCCTCAAGTCCTGTCATCCTGAGCGAAGCGAGAAGTTCCCGAAGGGAACTCCTCGCGCAGTCGAAGGATCCCTATTGCCTCTGCGGGAGCGGGAGTTGCCCCAGGAATCTGTTGCGGCACTGAGAACAAAGAGAGACTCTAGCCCCTTCGCAGCCACTAGCGGGTAGGGGTCCTTCGACTTCACGCCTGCTTCGCATTCGCGAAGCACGTGTTCCGCTCAGGATGACAACATTAGTGGCCGGCGAAGTAAACGTGGCGGCCAGATACGTGTAAACTGTTCGCTGGGGGTGAGGTTAATCACGTGTTCCGGCGAAGCAGGGTTGTGGTTCGTTTTTTGTTGTTTGGCATGCTCTTGGCGCCCAGCGCATGGGCGGCGGCTCCGCGATCTGGGGCATCGAGTCCAAAGCTTCCTAATATTATCCTGATAACGCTCGACACGACCCGCGCCGACCGGATGGGGTTTCTGGGTTCGCCGCGCGGGCTGACGCCGAACCTCGACGCTTTGGCGAAACAATCGGCTGTCTTCACACGAGCGTATGCGCAGGTTCCGCTGACGCCGCCATCGCACGCGACCATTCTTACCGGCACCTATCCGCAGTTTCATCAGGTGAATAGGATTGAACAGGCGTTTTTGGCGGCGGATTTGCCTTATGCCCCAGATATCTTGCGGGCGAACGGGTATAGCACGGCGGCGTTTATCAGCGCGATTGTCCTTCAGGCCAACCCCCTGTACGCCCCTGGTTTTGACCGCGGCTTTCAGACCTACGATGCCGATTTCCACAATGGACAGCCGGGAGAAGACGTCTATCACAGTGTCCGACATCGCGGTGAGACAACGGTGGCGCACGCCTTGGGGTGGCTGAACCAGCACCCCAAGGGACCATTTTTCATGTGGCTACACCTTTATGACGCACACGATCCCTATGACGTGCCCGAGCCCTACAAGAGCCGGTATGCTTCCGCGCCCTATGACGGCGCTATCGCTTATCAGGATGCGGCGGTCGGAAAACTGCTTCGACAGCTGAAATTGCGCGGCCTCTACGACAGTGCGGTCATCGCCGTAACCGCCGACCACGGAGAGTCCTTGGGAGCGCACGGCGAAGATACGCACGGGATTTTTCTCTATGACGAGACGATCCATGTGCCCCTGCTGATTAAGCTGCCGCAAGCGAGTGGCGGGGGTAAGCGGATCACAAATCGAGTGGAACTGGTCGATATATTGCCCACCCTGTTGCAGGAAGCTGGGATCGAGATCCCAAAGGAAGTGCAGGGGAAATCGCTGCTGGCACTGATGAAAGCGGGAGCGGCGGAAAATGATCTCCCGAAGGCGTGGGACGAGGCGGCATATGCGGAATCGGATTATGCACGGACCGAATACGGGTGGAGCGCCCTACGGTCGCTGCGGACCGGAAAGTATCTGTACATCCAGGCGCCGCGGCGGGAACTGTATGACGAGGGGGCGGATGCGAACGCTGAACACAACCTGGCATCGTCTTCCGCCGCGGTGGCTGACACGCTGGCAAGTCAATTGCAGGATTTCCGGCAGAAGACGAGCAACCAGCGGGAAGTTCCCAAGCCTGCTCTGGACGCGCAGGCACAGGAGGTACTGGGAGCACTGGGGTACATGGCCTCCACTAGAGTTGTTTCGAAGACAACGGCCGCCGATCAAGCCAGCGATCCTAAGGACAAGATCGAAATTGTCCGCAAGATGCATAAAGCCCAGTCATTGTTGCAGGACATGCACTTCGACGAGGCCATTACGCTCCTCAAGCAGGTAATTGCCGCAGAGCCCCATCTCTGGCTTTACCCGATGTTGGGCGATTGGTTGATAGAGAACAATCAATATCAGGAAGCCATACCAGTTCTGCGCAAGGCTCTGGAAATGGTTCCCGATTCGAAGGAAGCTCGTTACCGGCTGGGCAAGAGTTACATGGCTCTGAAAGATTACGAAGCCGCAATCCCCGAATTGGAGAAGGTGGTTGCGGCGATGCCAGATTTCGTGAGGGCCCACAGCTATCTGGAGATGGCATACGCCCGAACCAATCGGCTGCCAGACGCTATCCGGGAGTGCGAAACCGTATTGCGATACATCCCGAACGACTATGAAAGCTACATGATTCTCGGTTATGCCTTGCCAAGGACCGGGGATCTCCAGGGTGCCGTGGCCGCCCTCAAGAAGGCAGCGGCCATTCAGCCGAAAATCCCTTTGCCGCATCTCTGGCTGGCCGATATATACGACCAGTTGGGCCAGAAAGCAAATGCTGAACGCGAGCGGGCGGAAGCGAGGCGGCTGGAGGCGAACGCCAAGTCAGTCGCAAAAGCCGGCCCACCGCCGCAGTAACGGCTCCATCCTGGAACGAATCCGGCCTGAACGGCTTTCGTTGCGATCCTAAGGGTTCTTTGGTGCTCGTGCGCGTTCCCGCTTCGCGTCTTCGGTCCGGCCCGTATGTTCGTAGGCTTCAGCGAGGGAGAGGTGCGCGGGGGCGAAGGCAGGCAGGCGTCCGGCGGCGATTTCCAGGTGGACGATGGCGGTCTTGTAGTCGCCGGATTTTAGCAGGCATGCGCCGATTTCGTAGTTTGCCCAGACGGAGTCAGGCTGGAGTTCGATTGCCTTGTGCAGATGCTTGACTGCCTCGGCGTACTGTCCTTTTCGGGCCAACGCTGCTCCGAGTGTGTACTGCGCCAGGTAGAGGTTGGGATCGGCGGAGACGACAGGATCGAGCGCGGCAATGGCGAGCTCTGGCTTCGACCAGTCACGCGTCGCCGCTGCGATCACTTTATTGGCGATTGCTATTTTGTCTTTGGGATCGGTTCCTGAAACCGCGGTGGCAGAGGCCGACGACTTTTGCAATCCCACGTAGCCGAGCGACGCCAGTTTTTGCATCTCGGACGAACTCAACTCCGCAGAAGACTTGCCGGCCTCGCCACTGAAACGGCGGTCATAGTTCCGATCAAAGCCGTCGAGCTGCGCGGCCATGGTGTCGAGCGTAGCTTTCGAACTTTGGGCCAGATTGTGAGCGGAGCCGGGATCCGCGGTCAGGTCGTAAAGTTCAGGCTTGGGGGCGCGGATGTAGAGATACTTGCCGGCGCGCCAGGATTCGAGCCGACTCCAACCGAATCCTCGTTGGGGCAGATCTGCGCGGGAGTACACGGGCTGGTCACTTCCGCCGCTGGCCTTTGCGATACGCAACAGTGACTGTCCCAACATTTGCGAAGGGACCGGAATTGCGGCGATTTCCAGCATCGTAGGAGCGATGTCCACGAGCCTGACTTTAGCCGCAACTCGTGTGGCTGTGGGCCGCGCGGCCGGCTGGGTTTGAGGGAGTTTCATGAGCAGCGGGACGTGAATCGTTTCGTCGTAGAGAAAAATACCGTGGACGTCTTCGCCGTGGGCGCCCAGGCTCTCGCCGTGATCGGCGACGACGATCAGCGCGGTATTTTCGTAAATCTTGCGCTGTTGCAAAGCGCTGATTAATTTACCGATGTCGGCATCGGCTGTGGTGATAGCGGAGTTGTAGGAAGCGCGGGGCTCGAGCTCGTCAGCGATATGAACCCACAAGAAAAACTGCTGTTGCGCATTGTGGTCCAGCCATGCGATGGCGCGAGCGACAACCTGATCTCCACGGCGTTCAGTTATGGGAGAACGGGCGTCACCGGGGATCGCAGGCCAAAAGCCAGCATCGTAAGTCTGGAAGCCGCGTTCGAGGCCTTGTGCCAGCCCGTTCACCGGATCGAGTTCGATAGAGCCAACAAAGGCGGCCGTGCGATAGCCTTGCGTCTTTAGCAGATCAGGCAGGTACGGCAGCGATGGCGGTAGCATACCGCCAATCTCGCTCATGCCGGTGCTTTGAGGGTAGGCGCCGGAAAGAATGGTCGCGTGCGAAACCACGCTGCCCGGCGCCTGGGCGTAGGCGTGCTCGAAGACGATGCTTTCGCCGGCGAGATGGTCGAGGTTCGGAGTATGCGCACCCTTGGCGCCGAGGAATCCCATTCGGTCGCTGCGGGCAGAGTCGAGGGTGATCAGCACCAGGCTAGGCTTCGGCGCGGCTGCGGCGAAAGAAAAACTGAGGCAAAGAAAGATCAGACTCACGCCGGCAACGACTTTTCGGATCATGACAGTAAGTGTAAAGTACAATCTATGTACCTGCTCCTCGGGATCTCCAGTCTGTGGTGATGTCGTGATCACGAGCCAACGCTAGCCGTAAGGCTCGACGCCGCCTCCGCGAAGCCGGACCGTATTTGAAATCTTACTTGCAGATCATACTTGCAGTGACCACGCCAATCAGAAAACGTCTTCGTCTACTGTTCCTGTTGGCTATGTGCGCCGCGGGTTTCAGCCTGCTTCTCTCCTGTCAGCGCGCTCGGGGAGGATCGGTTGACTCCAGAAAGCTGATCATCCTCGGCATCGACGGGCTCGATCCGGATCTGCTCACGAAGTTCATGGCCGAGGGTAAGATGCCGAACTTCGCCCGGCTGGCCGCGCAGGGATCGTTCCGGCATTTGACGACCAGCATTCCGCCGCAAAGTCCGGTGGCGTGGTCAAACCTGATTACGGGAATGAATGCCGGAGGCCACGGAATCTTTGATTTTATCCACCGCGACCCGAAAACCTTTCAGCTTTATTTTTCCACGTCGAAGGTAGAGGGACCAAAGCATAGCTTTCATGTTGGCAGTTGGGTGATCCCGCTGGGCAGCGGTTCGGCAGAGCAGTTGCGGCACGGGAAGGCCTTCTGGGAGATTCTGGACGAACATGGTGCGCCCAACTATGTTTACCGTATTCCGGCGAATTTCCCTCCGATCACGGCGAAAGGGAAGACTCTTTCCGGCATGGGCACGCCCGATCTTCGCGGCACCTACGGAACATTTACTTTCTACACTGATGACCCCACAGCAGCAGTCGGTGCCCTTGAGGGCGGAGAAATCGTGCAGGTCGAAGTAAAGAACAATCGGGTCACGACCAATCTGGTTGGGCCCGACAACACATTTCGCAAGAACTCGCCTCCTGCTACCGAACCTTTTACGGTTGATGTGGATCCTCTGGAGGCTGTGGCGCGCATCGGTTTGCAGGACCAGCAGTTCGTTCTGAAAGAAGGCGAATGGAGTGGATGGGTTCCGGTGGAATTTCAGCTCATGCCGCTGATTGGCAACGTGAAGGGGATCTGCCGCTTTTATCTCAAGCAGACACATCCACGGTTTCAGCTTTACGTCTCGCCGATCAACATTGATCCGGAAAATCCCGCTCTGCCCATCTCCACGCCTTCAAGTTACTCGCGCGATCTGGCGAAACAAATCGGAGAATTCCACACCCAGGGCATTGCCGAAGACACCAAAGCGCTCACCGCCGGCGTGCTCGACGATAAGGAGTACTTGGAACAGGCGCGGACCGTGCTCGCCGAGCATCGGCGTGCGTTCGATGTGGAGTTCCCCAAATTCCACGAGGGCCTGTTTTTCTTTTATTTTTCGAGCCTCGATCTGAACGCGCACATGATGTGGCGGCTGACCGATCCCCAACATCCTGCATACGATGCAGCGCTGGCGGCACAGTACGGGTCATCGCTGGAAGAGTTTTACGAGCAGATCGATCAGGTGCTCGGCGAGGTCATGCCGAGGGTCGATAACAACACGACGCTGCTTGTACTCTCGGACCATGGATTCGCTCCCTACCGGCGCTCCTTTAATCTGAACACCTGGTTGTTGAACAATGGCTACATCACGCGGAAAGCTGGCGCCAGTGGGGATTCGAGCGAGCCCTTCGCCGATGTGGATTGGAGCCGCACGCGCGCTTACGGGTTGGGCTTGAACGGGCTCTATCTGAATGTGCGCGGACGCGAGCGCGAGGGAATTGTCGAGCCTGCTCAGGCCGACGCTTTGCTGCGGGAAATCCGGCAAAAGCTATTGGAGGTTCGGGACCCGAAGGATGGTTCTCAGGTGATGACCCGGATCGACCTGGCCAGCGAAGCCTACCAGGGCCCCTACGCGCGCACCGGGCCGGATGCGCTGGTCGGCTATAACCGCGGGTATCGCTCCGGCTGGAAAACGATTCTGGGCGCGTTTCCGGCGGACGTGCTCGAGGACAACATGAATGCGTGGAGCGGCGATCATTGCATGGACTTCACCAAGGTGCCGGGTGTGCTGTTAAGCAACCGCAAGATTGACGCGCAGGCTCCGGCGCTGACTGATATCGCACCCACGATTCTGTCGGAATTCGGAATCGCGAAAACGAAGGATATGATGGGGCAGTCGGTATTTCAGGGCCGCTAGCGGCCGCGATTACAAACGGGAGCAATCATGTTTGGTTCCTACAAAGTGAAAATCGAAGGCGAACTGCTGGAGAAGGTCAAGCAGTGTTCGGACGCCGCGGGATACGAATCGATCGACGAATTCGTAATCCACATGCTGGAAAAGGAAACCAACAAAATCCTGCCGGACGAGAGCAGCACGTCGAAGGAAGAAATACAGAAACGGCTGCGCGGATTGGGGTACATCGAGTAGCTTGGTCTTTCTCTCCAATCCGATGGCGCTGGCCCTGGCGTTCCAACTCTTTATGCTGGCCAGTCCGCTGGCGATTGTGGTGATCTTGTCGCTCGTCGTTGGCTTGCTGATGGTTGTCCTGTTCGGCTACACGTCAGACCAGAAAGCTATCGGCATTGCGAAGGGTCAACTGAAGGCTCATCTGCTGGCAGTGCGCCTGTATCGGGATCAGATTCCGGTGGTGATGGGCTCCTACGGCAAGATCCTGCGCGGCACCGGGCGTTACCTGAAACTCGCATTCAAGCCGTTGCTGTACGTCATCATTCCGATTACTTTGCTGATCGTGCAGATGGATCGTTACCTGGGCCAAACCCCGCTTCCTGTAAACGCACCGTTCCTTTTGACGGTTCAGTTCGACGGAAGCGACGCACTGAATGACGTTACGCTCGACCTGCCGCCCGAAATCACGATGACTGCGCCTCCAGTACATATACCGGCGGAGAATGAGATTATCTGGCGACTGGCTGGCTCAAAAGATGGAAAATATGAAGTGAAGATCGCCGCGGTCGGCCAAAGCGCAGCGAAGTCCGTTTGCGTAGGGAGTGGCTTGCCGCGAATTTCGACCATCCGCTTGCGAGGACAATTCTGGAGGCGTATGTTCTCGTCGGCAGAGCCGGCGCTGCCGCAGAATAGCCCGATCGAGTCTATTTCGATCAACTACCCGGACCGCAACATCGATGTTGCGGGCTATGGCATCAATTGGATTTGGCTGTTCTTCATCTTGTCGATGATCGCAGGATTCGTATTCAAGGAATTGTTGGGGATCAAGATATGACGAGATTGTGTAGGGCGGGCGCCCGCGCCCGCCTGCGTGGATCGGCTAGTTGGTCGCTGCGTGATTGCACGACGTTCCATTGCGAACGCCGGTTTTTCGCGGGCGAGGGCGCCCGCGCCACACGGGTCTTGCTGATAGCCCTCATTTTCCTGCCTGCCCTTGCCCATGCTTATGCCGGGCCCGGTGCCGGATTTGCGGTGCTCTCGTCGTTCTGGGCAATCTTTGTCGCCTTCCTCTATTCGTTCTACGCGCTGATGACGTGGCCCATCCGCCAGTTGCTGCGCTTTCTGCGACGGCGCAATGCATATGGAAAGGCGACGTTTGAGCGAGCGGTGATTCTGGGATTCGACGGTATGGATCCGGATCTCGCCGACCGGTTCATGAAGGAAGGCAGACTGCCGAACCTGGCAAAGTTACGGGACAAGGGAACCTTCAGCAAACTGCGCACGACATTCCCCCCGATTTCTCCGGTGGCGTGGTCGACGTTCATGACCGGTGTGAATCCGGGCAAACACAATATTTATGACTTTCTGGCGCGCGATACCAGCAACTACCTTCCCTTTCTTTCGTCGGCTCAAATCAAGGGGCCGAAGCGGCATCTGAAGATTGGCAAATATTTCATTCCGTTCGGCAAAACGGAAATCAAGGGGATGCGCAAGGGCACTCCCTTCTGGCACTGGCTGGGCAAGGCGGGAATCTTCAGTTCCGTGATTCGCGTTCCGGTCACGTTTCCGCCGGAGAAATTTCAGGGCGTGCTGCTTTCCGGGATGTGTGTTCCAGACCTGAAGGGCAGCCAGGGGACGTTCTGCCTGTGCACGACTCGCGCCTCCAGCGACAAGTTTCGCGAAGGCGGTGTGCGGGTACCTATCGAGCGCAAGAACGGCGTCTGCCGTTCCTACATTCCAGGGCCGGACAGTCCACTGGCGGAGAAAGCTGGCACCGAACTGCGCGTGGCTTTCGAAATTCGTCCGGAGCCGGGATCCAAATCGGCGCGCATCGCGGTGGGTTCGGAAAAATTCACGTTGAAGGTCGGAGAATACTCCGAATGGATTCCGGCGCAATTCAAGGCTGGCTTGGGATTCACGGCGCACGGCATTTGCCGCTTCTATCTCAAGGAACTGTCGCCGGAAGTTGAGATTTATGTTACGCCGGTGAACATCGATCCCGGGCATCCCGACCTGCCGATCTCGCACCCGGTCACGTATTCGATTTATCTGGCCAAGCTCTTCGGTCCGTACGCCACGCTCGGGCTGGCCGAGGATACGTGGGCGCTCAACGAGCACGTGCTCGATGACGATGCGTTCCTGGCGCAGGCTTACGGCAATCACGAAGATCGCGAGAAGATGCTCTTCGATGCGCTCGACAAAACGAAGCAGGGCCTTTGCACCTGCGTTTTCGATACGACCGATCGCGTGCAGCACATGTTCTGGCGCTACCTGGAGGAAGACCATCCGGCGGCGCGCGACGTCCCCCACAGCCAGCATCCGCCGGTGATTCAGGATTTGTATGAACGCATGGATCGGCTGATCGGGCGCGTGATGGAGAAAATTGATGAAGACACGCTGCTGATGGTGATCTCCGATCATGGATTCAAGTCGTTCGCTCGTTGCATGAATCTGAATGCATGGCTGCATCAGAACGGATATCTCGCGTTGAAGGATGGCAAGACCGAAAGCGGCGACTGGTTCGAGGACGTGGATTGGTCGCGCACTCGCGCTTACACCATGGGCCTCAACGGACTTTACTTGAATATCAAAGGCCGCGAAAAGCAGGGAATTGTCGATCCGGCCGAAGCCGAGGCGTTGAAAGACGAGCTGCAAAAGAAGTTGAATGGGCTGGTCGATCCGGCTTCTGGCGCCGTCGGGGTCACCGGCATGTTTATTACGGACGCGGTTTATCGCGGACCGTACACCGAGAACGCTCCCGACCTACTGGTTGGCTACGGAGCTGGCTATCGCGCCTCGTGGGACTCGGTCATGGGCAAAGTTACCGGCAAGGTTTTCGAGGACAACACCAAGGCATGGAGCGGCGACCACTGCATCGACCCGCG
>Ga0326728_10015591_pt1 | contig 15762 bp, 16 predicted proteins | sample MB3enrmetagenome_FD_207602 | JGI IMG/M metagenome (GOLD analysis project Ga0326728, IMG submission 207602) | Lab enriched peat soil microbial communities from McLean, Ithaca, NY, United States - MB31MN | ecosystem: Environmental > Terrestrial > Soil > Wetlands > Peat | place: USA: New York...
GTCGTCGGCTCCTCGACGTACTACCGTGTACGCCTGCGTCGCCTCCTCCTCGCCGCCTTGTGATCATCTTGAATGCGAATCCGTATCAGCCATGATCTACCTGGCTGCTCTGAGGTTGAAGAGAACTTGCCGGATCCTTGAGTCTGACCGGGCCGGGGGTGGACAGAACAAACTCGATAGTCTTTATTCAGTTTTCAAAGAGTGGAACCAGTACGAAGGAAACATGAGCAGCATGAAGAAAGACTTACTTACATATTCCTATGACTTATATTTTTCTTCCAGCGCGCTGAGTCGGTATTCCAACTCCACCAACTCGAACGACTTGCGAAAAGCATCGGCTAAATCGTTTGGCGTTACGGTCTCGGGAGGGGTAAGTCCTCCTTCGCGAAGCCTTGCCGTTATAGTTCCAAGGAGCTTTGGAATGTCGGCTGCGCCGGCGTTCTCAGGGATGTCTATCCGGATCGGAGCGTCCTTTTTCACAGGAACGAGGCGCTCCAGGCAAATTCGAAGGCAGCTCGGGTCACCATCAAGGGCCAATTGCACTACTTTTGTCAGAAGCGCTTCGGCTTCGACCTCGAGAAGAGACATTTGCAATGATAGTACTCTTGTTCAAAGGCCCTTGGGGCTTTCCATTCGGGTTTCCCGACCGCCCTTTTTTGAAAGGCATGTTTCAAACCTCCGATTCGGTGAAATGTGACCGGAGGTAATAAAAGCGGTAACAGAAGCGGTAAAAAGCAGACGTAAGACGGAAGAGGGGGGAGGGGGGAGCGGGAAGGAAGTGAAAGCGTCCTTTGCTGTGTATAGATTCCCCCACGGTGATTGCCCCTCGACTCAGTGTGTGCCCGATTTGTTATGGCAACTCTTTAGATCGAAGGATATCCGGTTCAGTGAGTCCGAGAGAAGGGGATCATTATGCATCTTGGCGCCGACACTGTGAGTTCATTGGCAGAAGACGGTAAAGTGGGCCGGATACGCGCGATGCGGATGACCGGCCCATGAAGGTCCGCAAATGTGACGAACATTAAAGGTTGATCGCGCCTTCGTGAAGTCAATGATCAGGAGAGGAATGTTGATTGACTATTTCACTTGCGCACGGGCTTACCGATAGTGGAGATTTCGCTAAGCATTATGACATTTTTTGATTGGGGGTTGCCGCGCTACTCGTACTTTCACCAAACCTTCACATCATCAATCAAAGTCCACCTGCAATGAAAGGAGACACCATGTTCCCTCCCTTTTTTTTGACTTGTCTTTTGGTAACCCGCACTCTACGGCCGTGACCATGCAACTCATTTCCACCTTCAAAGTCGAAGAGGACCTTGAGAGGGCTTGGAGGGAAGAGAGGGGCAACGGAAGGCAGAAGTTGAATACGGTCCGGAGCAGGGCAAGGACAGCTTGACTTAACTTTCACGGTTCGGCTGGTAAATTTTCCAGCGGTTAGTTGTTCTCATGCAGTTCTAACTTGACATCCCGCACCTAAAGAGTATAAATGTATATTTATAGGCTGGTGTGTTTATTTACCTGCGAGAATAGTGAACAATCGATTCTGTTACTCTTGGAAGACGTCGGCGCAGAACTCGCCGAAGAACTTCCCGGTTTTAGCGTGCCTGTCGATAAAAGGGGAGCGAAATTCCTTGTCACCATCAACTCCAAGGATACCATTTCTCGATTGTGAAACGGAAGAAAGGGTTTAGCAGTGTCTCAAAGTGAGTTCTATGATTGCGTCATAGTAGGCGGTGGTCCCGGAGGCCTTACTGCGGGCATTTATGCCATGAGGGCCGCGTTCAAGACGGTTCTCATTGAAAAGGGGGTGCCGGGTGGTCAGGTGGCTATCACCAAGGGTGTGGAGAACTATCCCGGCTTTATCGAAATCAGCGGGTTCGAACTTTGCGAGAAATTCCTTGAGCACGCGAAGTCATACGGCCTTGAGATGATACAGCAGGAGGTTGTAGCCGTCGAGCCTGGGCTTAAGTTCCACTCGGTTCGGCTTGCCAGTGGAATTGTTCTGCGTGCCTACGCAGTTATCCTCGCAGCGGGAGGCAAGGCAAGAAGGCTAAATGTTCCAGGAGAGATCGAAAATTTCGGCAAGGGGGTCTCCTATTGCGCTACCTGCGATGGGTTCTTTTTCAAAGACAAGACCGTCGTAGTCGTTGGAGGGGGCGATACAGCCCTGGAGGATGCGCTTTATCTCTCCAAGATTACGAGTCACGTTTATTTGGTCCACCGCCGGGATGCTTTCCGCGCAAGCCGGATTCTCCAGCAACGGGTAATGGCTGAGCCTAAAATAGAACTCATTCTTGATACAGTCGTCACAGAAATCAAATCTGATGAAAACGGGGTTAATTCGGTTTCCCTCCAAGACACGCAAACGGGTGCTCGAAGGGACCTTGCAACCGACGGAGTGTTCATTTTTGCGGGTTTTTCCCCAAACAACCAAATCGTGCCGGCAGGCGTAAGAATCAAAGAGAGCGGCTATGTCATAACCGATGAGAAGTGCGAGACGAATATTCCGGGCATCTTCGCCATCGGCGATCTCAGGCAGAAATACGCCAACCAGATCGTGCTCGCCGCCGCTGACGGTTGCACTGCCTCACTTGCCGCTGCTCATTTCATCGAGACAAAGAAGGTTGGTTCTGTTTACTTCGCAGCCGCTACAGTCTCTGCCGGTTCAGCATAATACAGGATGGATGATAGTTTATGGGAAAGGTAGCCGGCGTGAACCAGTCAAATGACCCCGATACAGGCGAAAACAAGGAAGATTGTCCCGCAGCATCGGGAGAGGGAGTAATGGAGCTGCAGGACGAGCACTTCCAGACGGTCGCTTTTCTTGCCAAAAGCCTTTCGGATGAGAACCGGCTTCGAATTCTCATCTGTGTGAGCAATGGCAAGAAATCTGTATCAAGCATCGTTGAGGAACTTGGTCTTTCTCAGCCCCTTGTTTCCCATCACCTGAAGGAACTCAAGCGTTCACTCCTGGTTAAGATCGAGCGCAACGGCCCCTTTATTTATTATGAACTCGTCGATCTAAGAATTCTCGGTGTCATTCGAACGTTGAGCACCGTTGCAACAGACCTGCTAACCGTAAGAAGGACCTTTTAGGAGGTATCTGATCCGTATGGAAGAGATGCTGAAAATAGTTGGCCGAATGGACCCGGAGGCGGCGCTGACCGAGATAGCCAAGGTCGTGAAGGTGATTTTCTCAGCATTGGGTGAGGATGCGCGTTCGCAATTCTTTTGGGATCTCATGGGAGAGTCAAAAGGCGATAAGGTCTCTAGCCTGGCCCACTTCTGACTGGCCGAATGCATGGGCGAAGGTGTCGACCCAACACAAATGTGTCAGAGGCTGATGGATAAGATTGCTCAGTCAAAGCAGCTTATGGCCATCAGCGATCCGGACCTCCTGGTGCTTTTCGAAGACTGGTTTGAAGAACTGGAAGAGGAGGTCATTTCACTTGTCAGCAAGCATGGACCTCTAAGTCCAATGGAACTTTCCGGAAAGTTGGGGATATCGCAAAGAGGAGCAATGTTCCTTCTTTCTAAGCTCAGTCGTGAGGGTAAACTATAGATTACCTGATGCTTTCAATCAAAGGAACACAGGGGTTTTTCGTGCAAGAAGCGAACGATGTTCATAGCCCTCGCAACAGTGTTCAGTACGGAGGGCCATCCCTGTTCACCGAGACGCCCCAAGCATCGAACGGCCGAAGGCTGAAAGGAGAAAGGCAATGAAAGTATTAATAATCTTCAACCGGGAACCTTACGATAACACCGATGTGACTTGGAACGGATTACGTCTTGCCGTTAAATTGCTTGAAGCAGGGCAAAAAGTGAGAATTTTTCTTATGAATGATGCCGTGGACCTGGCGCGCGATATGTGCAAACCACCGGCAGGCTATGACCAGGATTTGGCCAAGATGCTTAAAGAACTCATTTCTCATGGCGTGCCGGTCAAAGCTTGCGGCACCTGCATGGTGCGTTGCGGGTTGCACAAGTACCACCCGTATTTTGAAGGGGCCGAAAAGTCAACGATGCCTGCTTTGGCAGAGTGGGTTGTCGATAGTGACAAAGTGATCAGCTTTTAAGATATCCTTTGAGCAGGCCCTTATAGATGTGCGATCCGGAGGCAGGTATGCAACCCATCTATCTCGACTACAACGCCACTACCCCCACGGACCCTGCCGTGGTCGAAGAACTTTCTCCCTACCTGACCGGGGAATTCGGCAATCCTTCCAGCAGCCACACTTACGGGAAAAAAGCCAAAGAAGCGGTAGAAGCGGCGCGGGCGAGAGTGGCAACCCTGCTGGGGTGTGATTTGTCTGAGGTTATCTTCACCAGCGGCGGTACCGAATCCAATAACCAGGCCCTCATCGGGACCGCTCTTGCCAACGCAGACCGCGGGAAACACCTCGTTACCACCACAATCGAACATCCTGCGGTCATAAACCCTCTCCACTGGTTGGAGGGGCAGGGTTTTACGGTGACATACGCGGCTGTTGACGGCACCGGCCGTGTCGATCCCCGGGCAATTAGCCGCGCCATTACCGGCGAGACTATCATCATCAGCGTGATGCACGCCAATAACGAAGTCGGGACGATTCAACCGCTGGCCGAAATAGGGGAGATCGCCAGTGAAAAAGGGATCATCTTTCATACGGATGCGGCCCAGTCGGTTGGGAAGATCCCCGTGCGGGTGGACGATCTGCAGGTGGACCTCCTGTCTGTCGCCGGACACAAACTCTATGCCCCCAAAGGGGTAGGTGCTCTTTTCATACGGCGCGGAATAAAGATCAATTCCTACCTGCACGGCGCCGGGCAGGAGGGGGGCCGCCGCGCGGGCACGGAAAATGTCCCCTCTATTGCGGCACTTGGCAAGGCCGCTGAACTGGCCGCTCAGCGTCTGGCCGCAGACGGCGCCCGCATCCTTTCCCTGCGCGAGCGCCTCCACAACTGGCTGCGCGAGTCGGTGGACGGCGTAGTTCTAAACGGACATCCCACGGAGCGGCTCCCGAATACCCTCAACGTCAGTTTCGGGGGAGTGGTTGGAGCAGACGTCCTTGCGCAGACTCCCGAGATCGCGGCCTCAGTCGGGTCGGCCTGTCATGAAGGCAGCGGTGACCTCTCGGGCGTGCTAAAGGCGATGGGAATAGCGCCCGATCTGGGCTTTGGCGCCGTCCGCCTGAGCCTTGGCCGGTTTACCACAACCGATGAAATAGACCGCGCAGGCGAGGCCCTCGTTATGAAGATCAAACAACTGCGCTCTACCAGGCCCTGACGGATTGTATCGGCGAAAACCAAGCCAAAATGAAAGTTGAATAATGGCTAAACACCTAAAGAGCATAAAGCGCATTAAGAACTCGCAAATTGCCCCGGCGAGCGCATTAAAGCGTCAGTAAGCCAGATACGGGCGGTTAGAAGCTCGCACACAAGAAGGGTGCCATATGAACATTCTTTTTATCATCTCAACGGACGATCCGGAAACGATTTACAATGCGATGAGACTCGCCAATGTCGGCATTAAGAAAGGTGACGATGTCAGTGTATTTATGCTTGGTAAGGGCGTGCTTTTTGAACGGAGCGGCAATGAACAGTTTAATGTAATGGAACAAATGCGGCAGTTCGACGGCGACTTTTATGTCTGAGGTGTGTGCATGAAATCCCACGGTCTGGAGGGATCAAGCACGTGTCCGATTGGCTGGATGGATGACCTTTACGAACTTACCCGGGAAGCTGATAAGGTCCTTAACTTCTAGATTGCGGTAATTTGAAGGGGAGCAGTGATAATGAGTTTACTTACGTCGGAAGTGTGGTCATTGCTATCATGACCGATCAGAGAGCATCCGAACCTTACATGGTCGAATCGGTAAATGCATTACCGACCGTAATGGTCGGAGATGAGCTTATCGCACGAGGATATGATGTTGACCAAGAAAAGGTGGAATGTGCCATCGTGCCGTCTGCCGACATCCTGGTCTCTTCCTGAACCCGAGTCTGAAAAAAAAGGAATTCCGGGTCGCCTCTTTGGCAACTGCCAATCCAGTGAACTGGTCAGTAATGGAGTGAGAGCCCATGCTGAAGATAAAGGTTTTCATAAACGATCCCGCTGGAAAAACATGAGGCCATTTTCGTGAAATGGTCCCCAACTCGGTTGTGGGCTCATGGAATCGAAAAAGTGCACGCAGGAGGCTGACATGCAGACATTCAAAACCAAGAACAAAATCTACACTCTTGATGACGATGGTTCCCTTGCTAATCCGTCGCAATGGGACGAGGATTTTGCTGAAGGGATGGCGCCACAGTTGGGAATACCGGGTGGGCTCACATCTTCCCACTGGAACGTGCTGAAGTCTATTCGCGCAGCGTATCTGGAAACCGGTTCGTGCCCGATAGTATACAATACATGCCATGTTAACAAGCTGAGCCTCAGGGAACTTGAAAGACTTTTTCCAGCCGGCTACTTGCGTGGGGCCTGCAAACTCGCCGGCATGTCATTTAAGGCTGCGGGGATATGTACTCCGCTTCATGGAACATTAAAATCCAAAGTCAGACGGGTCACCCTCGACAAGAGGGTTTACCGAGTGAATGTGCAAGGTTTTCTCATCGATCCTGGTGAGTGGGATGAGGATTACGCTTCATTCAAGGCTCGTGAACTGCAAATACCCGGCCCTCTCAGTGAAAAACACTGGCAGATAATCAGGTACTTGCGCTCGGAATTTGAAAATAAGGGCGAAATCCCGACGGTTTATGAAACATGCACTGCAGTTGGAATAGATATCGGTGAACTCGCGGAGCTTTTCCCCTCCGGATACCATCGCGGAGTTGTCAAAATAGCCGGACTGAGCCTGAGTGCAAAAACATCCCGAGAGGTACCGGCCGAGGCAGCGTCAAGCATGACATAGCTGAACCAAGATAAGTATCATGGAGACTGGAAAGAGCCACAAGGGGGCCGCAGTAAAAGCCGCGCTTCTGATCTTATTCATCATCATAACCATTGTAGCGGCCCCGTTCACTCCAATAAAAGAATTCATCTTCACATTCGTTGTCGGAACGGTCAAAGAAGTCTGGTCAAGCGGTCATTGGGAAGGCCTGATCTCCTGAAAGGTATTTCTCTCGCTTGCGCTCTTTGTCTTCTCATTTTTCATTCCAAAAATAGTCGCAATGCTCAAGGCATCACAATGAGTCGAGGTTGTTTAGCCTTCAATCGTGGGCGCGGTTTGGTTCTCAAACGGCAGGATGAAGGGGTTTTTCGATGGACACGGAAATAACGGTGCGACTTGGGTTTTTTTTCGGAACTTTCATTCTCATGGCCGTATGTGAGATCCTTGCGCCTCGCCGGTCTTTGGACACCTCTAAGTGGCGTCGCTGGGCACGCAATCTTGCAATTCTTATTCTTAATCCCCTATCGGTGCGCCTGGTTTTTCCGGTACTTCCCGTCACGATGGCTATTGCGGCCGCTGAGCGTCAATGGGGACTCCTCAACAATCTTAATCTTCCATACTGGCTTAAAGTAGCCATGGGAGCGATTGCGTTGGATCTTGCCATCTATCTGCAGCATGTTTTGCATCATGCAATCCCCACCCTCTGGCGATTGCACATGATGCATCATTCCGATCTTGATTTTGATGTGACAACCGGTGTCAGATTTCATCCTATCGAGATCGTTATTTCGATGGGAATCAAAATCTTAACGGTCGCGGCACTTGGGCCGCCGGCCCTCGCCGTGCTCATTTTCGAGGTGGCCCTCAACACAACTTCCATGTTCAACCACAGCAATATCCATCTCCCAGAGGAAATCGATCGAGTCCTCCGCCTTTTCGTTGTCACACCCGACATGCACCGGGTGCATCATTCCATCATTATCATGGAAACCGACAGCAATTACGGCTTCAATTTCCCATGGTGGGACCGGCTCATGGGAACATACAAGGATCAGCCGGCTGAGGGGCATTTAGGCATGATAATCGGACAACCTCAGTGTCGCGACCCCAAACGATTGACTTTGCCACGGCTGCTCATTCTTCCTTTTGTCGGCGACCCTGGTGGGGTTCCAATCAACCGGCATTGAATATAACTTGGCCCCGGAAATGAACTGCGTTTTTCGCGCTTTGTTTTTCAAAGCCCGGGAGAGGAATTTCAATTTTCCGGAAAGTGCGCAGGCTGTCGAGTCGTTGTTTTTAAGTTGGTTACTTATCGACTAAAGAGACTGATCCGTCCCACTCCGGGGGCAAGTCCCGTCCCTGAAGATTTCTTATGCGATTCAGCATTTCCCCGGAGGCGGGATCGTCGGGTCTGGTGCTCAATGCTGCCTGAAATTTTTCTCCGGCGCTGTCAAAATGTCTTGCAAAGTAGAGTTCCATGGCTTTCTGGTATGTCACATAGTACATCTCGTCCTCAGGGGTCAGCGGAAAGCATGTCTCTCCGTAAACCTCAAAGACTTTGACAGGCTTGGATTTGCCTTTTACTTTGATCACGTCCAGCACCCGGGTCCTGAAGATGCCCGGCGGCAGGGCCTGCTGCGTATACTCTGAAATCATCAAACGGGTATTATACTTCTTGTTCGCGCCTTCGAGCCGGGATGCGAGATTTACGGCATCGCCTACTACCGTGTAGTCAAAGACCTGGTCCGAGCCCATATTGCCGATAATCATCGGACCGGTGTTGATCCCCACTCGACACTGGAGTTCCGGAAGGTTCTCGCTTCGCCATATCGGACGCAGTTCCCGGAGCCGTTTCTGCATCTCAAGGCCGGCCCTCACGGCCCTTTCAGCATGGTCCGGCATGGGCAGCGGCGCTCCGAACTCCGCCATGACGGCGTCCCCTTCGAACTTGTCTACGATTCCTCCATTGGTCAAAATAATTGCGGTCATCTCCGTCAGGTACCGGTTCAATAGATGGACCAACCGGGCCGGGGGCAGGTTTTCCGAGATCGTGGTAAAACCTGCGAGATCGCAGAAAAGGACGGTCATTATTCTTTCCTCGCCGCCCAATCTAAGCATGTGGGGATTGGAAATAAGAGTGTCTACCACCTTGTCCGGAATATACCGGGAGAAAGCGTTCCTGATGAAAGAGCGCTCTTTTCCAACCGCCAGTTCGACAGCGGCCAGCAATCCAAAGAAAAAAATGAGAATACTGCCGCCAACTGTAACAATCGGGACCAGGTGAAAATGAATGAACTCGAGCCAGGTGAGCCCGACGATTCCCGCTAAAACGGCCATGCCGCTCCCATAGAGCGTCCAGGAAGATCTCGGGCATGCGGCAAGCCCAAGTAGGAGGCAGGCCGGCCATACCAGCGCCAGCACTTGCCTGGAAGTCCATTGATCATAAAAAGTGTTGGTGAGCATTCCATTGAGCAGAGAGGCATGGACAAGAACGAGCGGCTCATGACCGGCAAGCGGGATTTGGCCGAGGTCGGAGATCCCGGTCGAAATGTCGCCGATCAATACCAGCTTGCCTTCAAACATCTCAATAAGATTTCCCCGGAGATTTTCAGACTCCAGGTATTTCAGGAGATCCTCGGATTCCATTTTCACGAAAGAGTTTTCCCAGCTTTGGGGAAAAGGAATGAATGCGCGCCCACGCTCATCTATGGGGATGACAACGCTTTGCTCCAAATCACCCTCTCCGCCGGCCGGAATGATTATCCTGCGGCCCCATTCCACTACGACTTTTTCGAAAGGAACTTTCACATAATTCAGGAATAGGGCGAGGCTAAGAGTCGGGAAATAATCCTCGTCGACCTTTATCAGCATAATTGCATGCCGGTTGACTCCGTCAGGATCGCTGAACCCGCTTATATGGCCGGAACTGCGGGCAACTTCGGAAAACCGGTCCGATTGCATGAGGGCCTTTGTGGCGTAGTAGGGCCTTGAGCGCCCTTGCTCCATTGGTTTCTTGAGGGACCTGGAGCGGAATTCCTCAAACGATCTTCTCCTCTCCCATCGAAAGGGCGAGGGCGTTTCGGCATATGTGAGCCCAACCGGCAGGCAGACCGAACCGAGTTTCTCAATTGACTCGGCAAGCCTCAGATCGGCATCGGCATCGGCGGACCGGGCGAAAATCAGGTCATAGGCGCACCCGGCCACATCCAGCCGTGACAGGCCTTCGTTTACTTCGGCCATAAACCTCCGGTCCAAAGTACTGTTACCGAAATAATCATAGGTTTTGTCGGAAATGGTAACGAGAGCCACCAGCGGGGATTGCTTCGGCCCGTGGCCATGCTTCACCGCTTGCCGGTAGAAGAGATCCAGAATCTTGAAATCATATTGGTTCCAAACGACGCTGAAGCCCAAAATGACGGACGATACAGTCAGCATCAGGACAGCGGCCGTCGCCGCGATGATTTTCAGCACTCGTTTACTTTTTAACGTTAAACTCATACCGCTTCACTAGAATGGTCTTCCCACTATAAATCGGGAGTCCGGTAAAAGGATCGTCCTGCCGGCTGCCGGCAAGCTCCCGCACATTTCCGGCGATAGGAGAAGGCTTATCGGGTTTTTCACTGAGATCGATCTTCCCCTGATTGAGGAGCTTCTCTTCCATAGGGGCCCAGGCGTTGTATTTCACTTCGGATTTGAACAGGGCCGAAATGTCATTGAGTTTGGCGGTGCTGCAAATGATCGTAAAGACCTCGGTCGGGCTCTCCCCGTCCACTTCATAAGATTCCAGGAGTCCGGGCAACACCAGCTTGGCATTCGGGCTCATCGCTTCGGATGCTTCCAATAGAGTCGCCGTTTTGTGGTCGGTATGAACTATATAGACATGGCAGGACTCTTCAGGTTGTACATAGATACGAAGCCGGTCGCCGAGCTTGATTTTCTCCTGCCCCCTGGCGCGATTTGTTTGTCCCCCTGAATCGATCAGTATGCCAATCCTGGCGCTAAGCATGTCCGGTTGGGCAAAAACGGCGGCGACACCCGGTCCGGCAAAAGCGGCCAAGATGCAAAACGTCCGGATTAAGTTCAATGTTTTCGCCATCTTCACTCCTTTTGAACTCCCCGCCTGAGGCGGCCTCGGTGCACATCACGCCAAAGAAAAGAATGCTCCGGGTCGATATTCCGGTTCATCCGGCAAATAAGTACCTCCAATATTTTCACGTGATCTCTATTCTGGATCCGACGGCATCATAACGTCATTCCCGCAACGGAGACTGTGTTGCAAAGGCCATATGCTTTGTATTTCCCCCCTTTTCGTAAAGGGGGGCAGGGGGGATTTTGGTTCTCCTATCCTTTGTAGGCCTTTGAAATCCCCATCGATCCCCCTATATAAAAGGGGGAGGCAAAACTAAGACCTACCGGATCTACCGAAATGTTTCTGAATTGCGACACAGCCTCCTTCGCGGGAATGACGGGGAATGACATTTTGCAATCCCTTTTATCGCCCGCAAATTGTCCAGGTACGCGTTTGCCGGAAGACCAGATATTCCCGGACAAATCGCCTATTCGATCAGCTCTACCGAAGCCTCCCCCGGCGGCGGCGTCCAGTGGAGAAATCCCCGGAACGTTTCAGGACGCAGCCGAAGGGCAATGTATCCGGCAACTTTGCATGGATTTCCAACAACGATTATCCCTTTGACATGCCAATCGATCCGATTGTATTTTAAATTTGGGAATATTGTCAATCCAGGCACGGAAACAATCACACGAGGAGGGGAACCATGGCCGGAAGGTTGCTGAGTATACTGGTCCTGGCGTCAATATGCGTCGGGCTGCTGTTTGCGCTTCCCTCCACCGCGGATGACCGGGGACTAAAACGGCGGGGCGGCGAAACCTCTGCTGCAATGGGGGACCGCGTGGCGCTTGTAATCGGCAATGCCGCTTATAAAAATGCGACCCCGCTTTCGAATACGATCAATGATGCCACCGTAATGGCGGATGCGCTCAAAAGCCTGGGATTCGAACTGGTGGGAGGCAAGGCTCAGACTAATCTGGACAAAGCCGGGCTTGACAATGTTATCCGGAAATTCGGAGAGACCATAAGAGGTAAAAGAGTCGCCTTCCTTTACTACTCCGGGCACGGGGTCCAGGTGGATGGCAGGAATTATCTCATACCGACGTCTGCCAACGTCATATCGAGGACGGACGTCAAGTATGAGTTGGTCAATGTTGACAACGTCCTGGACGATATGAACGCTTCGGGCACGAAGGTCAATATCATAGTGCTGGATGCCTGCCGCAACAACCCCTTCGGAGATAAGGGATTGCGGGGTACGGGATCGGGCCTGGCCGTCATGGATGCGCCGAGCGGGACCATAGTTGCCTATGCAACCGGCCCCGGAAAGACCGCGGCCGATGGCGTTGGAAAGAACAGTCCCTACACCGAATCGCTTGCCCGCATCATTGCGGAGCCGGGGCTCGACATCGAGGACGTATTCAGGGAAGTGGGCAAGGATGTTCAGATCAAGACGGGAGGCATCCAAATTCCGTGGAAAATGGACAGCCTGACGGAAAAATTCTATTTCAAAACGACCGGTGAAGTGGAGGGATCTTTCAAGACGGCGGGCGGGCCCGGTCCGGTCCCCCGGGCCCCGGAGGCCCAGGCGCCGAGGACCGGCTCAATCATTGTGAAATCAACTCCCGCGGGAGCCATGGTATACGTGAATGGCGACCAGAAGGGGTCTACCCCCTTGACTATCAGTGGGGTTTCGCCCGGAAACGTGGGGTTGAAGGTCGTTCTTGATGGATATGAGAGGGTTGAAGACACGGTGAAAATAGAGGCGGGCAAAGAGGAGATCATGAATTATGCGTTGGCAAGGGTGGCGGCAGCGCCGCCGCCGCCGAAGCCAGGCACGGAGACCCTGGTCAAACCGCCGCCAACCGCCGCGAGCTCGACACACCGGGAATGGAAAGATCCAACCACGGGGATGGAATTCGTGTGGGTGGAGGGGGGAACGTATCTGATGGGATGCGGTTCGTGGGCGGGCGGATGCCGCGCCAATGAGACACCGGAGCATGAAGTTGCGCTGAGTGGTTTTTGGATTGGGAAATACAGCGTAACCCAGGGCCAGTGGCAGAAAATTATGGGGAATAATCCGTCCGGCTTCAATAAAGGAGACAATTATCCCGTCGAGACGGTATCCTGGGAAGATGCGAAGGATTTTATCCGGAAGCTCAATGAGAAGAGCGGATATACGTTTCGCCTGCCTACCGAGGCTGAATGGGAGTATGCGGCGCGCAGCGGCGGGAAAGCGGAAAAGTATGCCGGAGGAAACGATATAGATGCCGTAGCGTGGTACGACGCAAATAGCGGAAAGTCGACTCATCCCGTTGGGACCAAAGCCCCGAACGGCCTGGGCATATATGATATGAGCGGAAACGTATGGCAATGGTGTGAGGACGTATATGACGCCGATGCCTATAGGAAGCACCAGCGCAATAACCCCATATCCAACAGCGGCGGCTCGGCCAGGGTATTGCGGGGCGGTTCCTGGTCCCGCGACGCGGGATGGCTGCGGTGCGTTTTCCGGGGCCAATGGGAACCCGCCTCCCACGGCCTGGGAGGACACTTTGGCGGCAGCGGCCTGGGCTTGCGCCTGGTGAAGACCAATTAGCTTTTGGTTTTCCAGCGTGAGCATTCACCGCAGAGGCGCAGAGGCCGCAGAGAACAACACCATTTCCTTCATGAGCCGGCCGTTACTTCGTGAACGGATTTCCATCCAGGATCTTATAGTAGACGGGGGTATACGGCCATCTCGCGCCGCGAGAAGAATACGCCAGCCAGGTCTCGAAAGTGTCCAGCCTCACAATAAGTGACTGGAAGGTCGCATTGTCTTTTTCGTTTCTCGTGTCGATACCCAGGCGGAAGATAGCGCCGGACGTCGTCGAGCAGCCGTCCCACGAGGTGTAACCCAGGATTCCCTGCATCTGCTCGATGCCGAGCGTTCCTTGCATCAGGGAGCTACTGAAAAGCTTCTGGAAGTTGTCGAACCGCAGTTTGTTGTGGGCGTCATTGTTGTGATTATCGAAGCCGCCGGGAAGCAGAAAACTGTTCACGCTGGCGATGGCATTCGGGACATCCCAGGATACGCCTTCGATAAGCTCTGACGAGTCAGTGCGAATCCTCGCTTCATCGCCTTCCTTGCGGCTCGTGTCGTACTCCAGGACATGCGCCGTTTTCGAGTCGGCCAGAAGGATCAGGGAGCCGATCCCATACTTGCGCGCGCCGAGGAATTCCTCCGCGTCGGCGAGCTTGCGGCAGGTCTCGATGGCATAGCGAAGGTCCACTGTCGGTGATCGCATCCTCTTCGAAGCGAGTGGAGGATAGGCGGGATAGCTGTCCAATATACCGCCAAATATATGGCGACTATTGAATACGTTGGTCGGGAAAAGCTCGCCGATCGTACCATTGCCGGCGATAGACTTTTCTCCATTATGGAATATGAAAAGTGCGTTCCAATTGTCCGTATTCTCATCGGGGGCCCAGTCGTTATTCCTGCCGACTATCGTCTTCCCGGTCGCCGAACTCTTGCCGAACACTGCGGCGGCGGAGCAGGCGGCGCTTTCTGTTACGTCGATCACGGACATGAAAACCTTATTTGGCGACAATCGGCCATTGCCGACCACGTCGCTTGGATCAGAAAACACCAATCCCATCCCCTCAATCTCGTCCAGGTAATCCCGGGGAATACTTTCTTTCAAAGCATTTGCCCTTTCAAGAGCCTGGGCAAAAGTCATATTCGCCTCTTCGAGCGTCCTCTTCAACAACGCGTCGGTGATAGGCTCGAATAGCGGCAAGGTCTTGACGATGGCTTGGGCGTACTGCCGTCCCATCTCCTTGTGCGAGACGGCGGTCAGATCAAACTCCACCTTATAGACCAAAAGGTTGGGGTCGTAAGTGATGCTTACCGCGGGGGAGACTGATGCCGCCCTTGACTCTCCGCACCCGGTTGGAGCAGCAAAAAATATAGCACACGCCAAGACAACGGCCACTTTCCGCATTCTTCGGGTCGATAAATGGAAAAAGTTCAATACTGGCTCCTCTCAATCTAAGGTCGGAAACATACGCCTTCGGGCAAAAATCACGCGGTGAACCTGGTAATTGATTTTAACTGAGCGTCCATCCACCAATTTATCTCTCCTTTCCTTAAATAATTCGGCATTGAAGAGAAAACCTTTAGCCTGGAACCAATTGTTACAAAGTTGAGAGAAGCCGAGGTGTTACTTGGTTAGGGACCGTCCAATAAATTTATGGAGCCGATTTTGGAAAAGATGCTTCTAACGAAATTTTGCGAAAATGATTGAAAAAAAAGATTTCCACTTGTCCGGATTTGGCGAATGACGGGCAGGACCGACAGATGTATTTGATTTTACAAGGGAAAGGTTTTCCCTCAAATTTTACTTTCGTATCAGTTACTTAGATAGTCGTTTTGCCTAACTTCCGTTTATCCCTGGTCTATTTTACCTCTTATGTCGTTTCGTGTTTCTCGTCCAAAATAGGGGAGATCAACTTTGACGAACCGTGAACTTTCACTAATGCTTGCGCCCACAATCTGGGGGCAAAGGTGACATCCGGGTTTCCAGTTCCAGGGGTTTTGGAAGGGGAGCGCATGCGCTGTGAGGGGGTGCCTGCGCTCCGCATCAGTGTTGTTTTGTTTTAGCGGGGAACGGGAGGAAAATCAATGGTATCCGGTAAAAGGGTTGGAACGGTTGTCCTGAATATGGCGGACGGAAGAGAGAGGTTTTTTGCACTTTCACCCGAGAAGGCTGTTGTGGCCGCTTTCGAGGTGTTCGACACTGGCGGATATCTTCTCGATGGGTTTTTGAATCCTCCGGC
>Ga0326728_10015592_pt1 | contig 15762 bp, 12 predicted proteins | sample MB3enrmetagenome_FD_207602 | JGI IMG/M metagenome (GOLD analysis project Ga0326728, IMG submission 207602) | Lab enriched peat soil microbial communities from McLean, Ithaca, NY, United States - MB31MN | ecosystem: Environmental > Terrestrial > Soil > Wetlands > Peat | place: USA: New York...
GAAAGCAGAGCGGTGATCTCCCGCGCAACCGATTTGTCCGAGGTGTTTGCTTCCACTCCTCTCTTGTCGCAGGTATTTACGCCCGAGGTACATCTTCAACTTCGGAATTCAGGTTAATTCAATGTCGAAATAGCGGCCGTGACCGAGCCGTAACCGTCCTACCGGCCGGCGGGCCCGCCGACATACTCAATTTCGCGATGTCGCCTAACTGAAGTCCTCCGGCCTCAGCTGCCGGCCGCCGGCATGCGATACACTCGGATTTTTCCTCTTACAAGTTCCCGTGGAAGGAAAGTAGGGCGCCTCAATGCGACAACCGAATCGACCAATCCAGGGACGCCTGGCCAAGTTCAGCCGAACGCCCATGACAAATGCGTGAACTGGACGACGCTGAGGAACCCGTTTCAGCTTGCCCAGTCCACCGCCGGCCCACACGAGCGATGCCCGCCGGTAAGACCGGTAGTCTTTTGCCCGCCTACTCGCGAAAATCGTTGAAATCTCGCAGCGGATCTGCTACGGTTGCCAGATCGCCTAAGAAACACCCAATTGGAGCGAAAGGCGTATAGGTGTCTGCTGCGGCGCGCCCGATGAGTCGCCGCGCAGGAAGGGAGGACGTGAGCCGATGAATGTAACTCGAGTTTTGCATGCCATAGTTCTAGCTGGTGTCCCGCTGGTTATGACGCTTCCGGGCGCTCTAGCCCAGGAAACACTCACCAGCCTCACGATCAAGGCTGGCCAACCTGCCCCAGCCACGTCGGGCACCCATTACCCCATGCACGCTCTCGGCCTGTCGAAGGTGAATCGCCAGACTCTCTGGGCTCAAGGCAAGCCGCCGGGGGAGGTAACTGCAAGCTTGTCGATTCCCTCCATACCGCAGCCGGGGTATTATCCCGCGGATGTCGCCTTCAACGGCGGCCCTACCGTGCAATCCGCCCAGCTCCATGGGGTTTATATCAACTGCGCACCAGCTTGCTGGGGGACCCCCTCCAATTTTCTAAGTGACCTGGGCAAGAGCGAGATGATCCATATTGCCGATGCTTACGTAAGCGCCTATGGATATAATCGCTACACCGTGGGCACCGGCGTCTCGGGGACCGGGTCTTTGCCGCCCGTTCTGTATGACTCCGATATGGTAAACTTCGCCTACGAGGTGGCCTCGCTTTTGCAGGTGTCGGGCTACCATCACATCTTTCACATCTATCTCCCGCCGCAACAAGACGTCTGCTTTGACCCGGTTTCGGGGGTATGCTATTCGCCCGATAACCCCGCCACCTTTTCTTTCTGCGCCTATCACAGCAGCGTCGATACCCCCGTTGGACACCTGCTCTACACCGTTGAGCCGTACCAGAATGTCCCCGGATGCCAAGTCCTGCCCCCTAGTCCGAACGGTCCGCTGGTCGATTCCACGGCCGACGTCCTCGCCCACGAGACGTTCGAAACCATCACCGATCCCGACGGCAACGCATGGTGGAACACCGTTAGCCTGGAGCTGTTCGGCTCCGAGATCGCCGACGAATGCCAGAACATCAATTTCGGCTATGGTTCTGTCAGGCTGAACCAAAAGCAGTACGAAATTCAACCGATGTATTCGAACATTTTGCACGGCTGCGCCTTCACTCCGTACGGCTTCTTCTGGCCATACGAATAGGGTGGCCCCCTGGCCTGCGCGGGACGCCCTCGTCCCGCTTCCGAGGTCCGCGTGGGTGCCTCCGGAATCGAACAGCACAACCGAGCCGCGACCAAAAGGAGCGGTATGCGAGTATACAGATAGAGCGGGGCCCAAGCCGCAAAAACACGCCCCAAATCGCCACTGACCGATCGCCCCCGAAGCCGGACCCATCCAATCGGAGGAACAGGCAAAATCCGGCTGTATGCTCCAGGCACTACGCCGTTCGCCGCTGGTCGGCGCCGATCTCGATTTTGCGCCGTTCACCCGCCCTGCGCCGCAGGTTTGCCCCGTGGGCGGCAAGCCATGCCGACGAAGCGCCACTCGCCTGTCTGCGAGGGACGCAATCAGAACACCGGAAACCGATCAAGAAACGTTTAGCCGCTCCAAACGCTCTCCCCGTCGAAGACCCCGCACGTACCGGGTCGGAGCGCCCCTTGCGAATGCAGCCCGCGGCGCCGCCGCAGGGAACACGGAGTATGCGCCGGCCCTTATGGGCGACCGGCCCACAAGAGCCGCTGTCGACGAACTCTTGCATGCCTCTCGTCTGCTCATTCAAATACCGCTGGCGAACAGCTTCCCGCCCGAGCGCCGAAATAGTCGTCTTCCGACTCTTGCGCGAGTCCATAAAGCATTCCGGAGTTGATCGTCGAGGTAGATCTGATTCCGCCGCACGATCACCGCTGTTTTTCGGCCAGAATGGAAATGTTTGGTTTGATCCCCGGGGACAGGCCAAACCTGTCCCCGCCTTTCCGGCTGCTGAACCGGTCGCCCGGTTGCTTCCCGGCAGAGCCCTGTCCCGTCCCGCCTCAGGTGATCCTAGGATGGACCAGGTCAACCTCGCCGTGCAATGATCGATCAGCCAACGGCGATAACCCCCTCAACTTCGTCTCACTCCAGGGGCCCACTGCAAAGCCCGTGGTCCGCCCCAATACTTGGGCCGTTCGGAAACGGGTTTGAAGCACGCTACACTGAGTCTCCAGGAGACTCGACGAAATTGCGATTTCAAAAAGCGGTAATCACCGCGGCGGGGCCGGACCAGCGGTCGATTCCTTTGCAGACGCTGGTGGATCGCGACGGTCAGGAGAAGTCGGTCCTCACGATTCTGATCGAACAGGCGCTGGCGGCGAAGGTGGAAGAAATCTGCGTGGTGGTGTGGCCGGGCGACGAGAGCCGCTACCTGCAGGCAGCCGGCAGCTATGCCGGGATGGTGCGTTTCATGGCCCAGCCGCAGCCGCTGGGCTACGGCCATGCGATCTACTGCGCGCGCGAGTTCGTGGGCAGGGATCCGTTTCTGCACATGGTGGGCGATCATCTGTACGTGAGCGCGGGCAAGCCGAGCGCGGCGCAGGTAGTGGAGATTGCGCAGGCGGAGGGGTGCTCGGTATCGGGCGTGCAGGCCACGCGCGAATCGCTGCTGGCGCAGTACGGCGCGGTGGCGGGACGGCGGTTGACGGGGCGGCAGGGCTTGTACCGCGTCGATACCGTGATCGAGAAACCGACGCCTACGGAGGCCGAGCAGCGGCTGGTGGTTTCCGGTATTCGCGCGGGTTATTACCTGTGCTTTTTCGGGATCCACGCGCTTACACCCACCGTGATGGAGATGCTGGGGAGCGCGCTGGGGAATGCGCCTTCGAAGGCGGTGACGCTATCGAGCGTGCTGGCGGAGCTGGCGCGGCGCGAACAATACCTGGCGGTGGAGAACACGGGGCGGCGCTACAACGTGGGGTTGAAGTACGGACTGCTGACGTCGCAAATGGCGCTGGCGCTCAACGGCCGGGACCGGGCGGAGGTGCTGGCGCACCTGGTGGAACTGCTGGCGGACCGCGAAATGGCGGCGAGGCCGGAAGAGTGAGCCGCCTGGTTGAGGTGATTACCGCGGAGGATGCGGCAGTTCGCGACCGCTCTCTGGATGCGGTGTGCGAGCGTCTTTCGATGGGAGAACTGCTGGCGGAGTGCGACGCGCTGGACGGGTTCCGGCGGGCGAGCGGCAACCTTTATGAGCGGGTGCGGGCCCTGTTCTTCCTGTACGCCATCCACCGCTTCCACATTCCGCTGCGCGATCGGGCGGCGGCGCCGGCGGCGATTCCCTTCGCGGGCTATAGCAATCTGCTGAAGCGGCGGTTCGAGGAGGCGATCGACATTTTTCTGGCGGCGCAGGCCGAAGCGGGGCCGGGCGCGGCAATTTCGAGCGCGCTGGCGGCGGCTTATCGCGGCTTGGGATTTCAGACGCTGGCGGGGCAGGTGCGGCACAGCGTGCGGTCGGTGCGCGGGAACCAGTGGATGTTCCGGATCGGGCATCCGGCGGACTATCCGCTGCGGCTGCGGCCGGAGTTGCTGCGCGCCGACGGCGGGATGTTCCCGCTGCTGCGCGAATCGACGCCGGTGCGCATGGACCTGACGCATAGCGGATGGAGCGACATCTTTTTCCTGGGGATGGATTATCCCGAGGGCGCGCGGGTGATCAATATCTCGGTGGACCTGGCGGTGCGCGGCGGAGCTGGTGCCGGGGCGCCGAAGCCGCCGGTGGAAGCGTACCTGCGCGTGATCGACCAGCCGGTGCTGCGGCTGACGAGCGTGGATCTGCAGGCGACGGCGGAGATCGCGTCGGTCGACGAGATTTTCGATTTCGCGCGCGATTACCTGTCGCTGCTGAAGGCGGCGGCGATTGCTTCGGGCCTGGTGCCCCCGGGGATGGAAGGCGCGACGCAGCCGCTCAAGCACCTGCTGGAGCGGCTCACGGGAGCGCGCGGGCTGGGGATCGAAATCGTCAGCAAGGTAAACGGGATTCCCAAGGGCTCGCGGCTGGCGGTATCGACGACGCTGCTGGCCAGCCTGATCGCGGTGTGCATGCGGGCTACCGGGCAGGTGCAATCGCTCGAAGGCGAGTTGACGGAAGACGAGCGGCGGCTGGTGGCGGCGCGCGCCATTTTGGGCGAGTGGCTGGGCGGGTCGGGCGGTGGCTGGCAGGATTCCGGCGGGGTGTGGCCGGGCATCAAGCTGATTCACGGAGTGGCGGCGGCGGAGGGCGATGCGGAGTTTGGGGTAAGCCGCGGATGTCTGCTGCCACGGCATCGCATTTTCGACGAGGGGGAGATTTCGGCGGAGACGCGGGAGCTGCTGCAGTCGAGTTTGGTGCTGGTGCACGGCGGGATGGCGCAGGACGTCGGGCCGATTCTGGAGATGGTGACAGAGCGGTACCTGCTGCGGTCGGCGAAGGAGTGGACGGCGCGGCGTCTGGCGATGGGGATTCTCGACGAAGTGCTCAAGCAGTTGCGCAAGGGCGATGTGCGGGCGATCGGGGCATCGACGGGGCGCAATTTCGACGGGCCGATTCAGACGATCATTCCGTGGGCCGGCAACTTGTATACGGCTACCTTGATCGAGCGCGTGCGGGAGGAGATGGGCGCGGATTTCTGGGGCTTCTGGATGCTCGGGGGGATGTCGGGCGGGGGAATGGGATTTCTGTTCGACCCGCGGCGCAAGCCGGAGGCGCTCCAGCGGCTGCAGGAGATCATGAGCGCGACCAAGAAGCGCATGGAGCATGCGGCGCCGTTCGCCATGGAGCCGGTGGTCTACGATTTCGCGATCAACGAGCGCGGTACGGTAGCGGTGCTTTTGCGCGGCGGGGACGCGCTTTTGCCGGCGGAGTATTACACGCTAGCTGTTCCGCCGCTGGTGCGCACGGAGGCGCGGCTGTTATCGGCGGCGCGGCGGGCGGAGTTGGACCGCTTCGCGGCGGCGTGCCGGGATCGCAGCGAATTTTCCGGCATGGTGCAGCAAATGTTCGACCACTTGCTGCCGCGGAGCGAGGAACAGCAGGCGCGCGGCGGGCAGAGATTGCCGGAGCTGCTCGAAAGGTACGGTTTCGACGAGGCGCAGCATCGGCAGATCCAGGCGGATTTGCGGAGCGGACGGATCGGGCTGGCGCAGAATCGGCTGCCGGCGAGCACGGAGATTTCGGACGTGCACGCGGGCGACGTGGTGGACGCGGTGCACGGGTTGCCCGATCGGTATCGCGCGATTGGGCTGGAGGCGCTGGCGCGGGGCGCGGTGGCGGTGGTGACGCTGGCGGGCGGCACGGGCAGCCGGTGGACCAAAGGCGCGGGGGTGGTAAAGGCGCTGAATCCGTTCTGCCGGTTGGGCGGGCGGCATCGCAGTTTTCTGGAAGTGCATCTGGCGAAGAGCCGGCGGGCGAGCGAGCTGGCCGGCGCCCCGGTGCCGCACGTATTCACCACGAGCTACTTAACGCACGAGGCGATCGAGGAGCACCTGCGGGACCGCGAGAACTACGGTTACCCGGGCGCGGTGCTGCTTTCGCCTGGGCGGAGCATCGGGCTGCGCATGATTCCCATGGAGCGCGATCTGCGGTTCGCGTGGGAGGAGATGCCGCAGCAACTGCTCGACGAGCAGGCGCAAAAAGTGCGCGAGAGCCTGCACCAGACGCTCATCCAGTGGGCGCGGCAGGCGGGCGAAGGGAGCGATTACACCGACAATCTGCCGCTCCAGTGTCTGCATCCGGTGGGGCATTGGTATGAGATCGCGAACCTGCTGCGCAACGGCACGCTGGCGCGGCTGATCGATGCGAATCCGCGGCTGAATTATTTACTGGTGCACAATATCGACACGGCGGGGGCGGCGATCGACGCGGCGCTGCTGGGGTATCACATCGAAGAACGGGCGGGGTTGACCACGGAGGTGATCGCGCGGCACCTGGAGGATCGGGGCGGGGGACTGGCGCGGGTGAATGGGCGATTGCGGCTGGTGGAAGGCATGGCGTTGCCGCGGGAAGAGGTGGAATCGCAGCTCTCCTATTACAACAGCGCGACGTATTGGGTGAGTGTGGACGAGCTGCTGAAGGTGGCGGGGCTCAAGCGCGGGGATCTGGGCGCGCCGGAGAAGATCGCGCAGGCGACGCGGCGGCTGGCGGCGCGGATGCCGTCGTACATCACGCTGAAGGATGTCAAGAAGCGCTGGGGCAAGGGGCAGGAGGATGTGTTCCCGGTGGCGCAGTTCGAGAAGCTGTGGGGCGATATGACGTCGCTGAGCGATCTCGAGTGCCGGTACGTGGTGGCGCCGCGGGTGCGCGGGCAGCAGTTGAAGGAGCCGGCGCAGCTGGATGCGTGGCTGCGGGACGGGTCGGCGGCGGAAATCGAGCGGCTCTGCGGGTGGGCGTAGCTCACATCCTGTCTTCGGCAGCGCGCGATCAGGCCGTGTCGCTTCGGGGCGCTTGCTCACGCCTCGCTACGAAACGGTGTGAGAAGTGCCGGTAGGGCGCTACGTCGGGGGCGAGATACGCACACGGCGGGTGACGAAGGCGTAGAGCGCGATGCTGGCGAGGATCAGGATGGGACCTTCGACAGGCGAGAGGGTGTGATACCGGTCGGGCCCGTTGGTGGGGACTTGAAACCAGAAGGCGGGGGCGCGGAAGCGGCTGAGGGAGAACCAGTGGCGGGTGTCGGTCTTGTCCTCGAAAAGCAGCATGAGTCCGGAGGCCCAGAGGAGGATGCCGGTGGTGAGAACCCCGAGGATGGCGGCGATGCCGGGGCGTTTCCAGAATGGCGGGCCGGGCGAGTCGGAAGGTTGGCGGCGGGTGCAGCGCAGGAATAGCATGCCGAGGAGGACGCCGAGCGCGCCGCCGAGCAGGTCCATGAAGACGTCGTTGAAATCGTAAGGGGCGGGACGGAAGCGGGAGAGGACGGCGTACTGGTAGCACTCGTCGAGGCCGCCGAAGATGACGATCCAGGCGAGGGATTCGGGCGGGGAGAGCGTGAGGGCGACGAGCGCCACGCCTTCCGGGAGGTACTGCGGGTAATGGACGAGCTCGAGGTCGTTGGCGGTGAAGGCCCAGCGGGTAAAGGCGATGAGAGCGAGGGTGAGAATCCAGAAAGACGCCAGTGGGAGGCGGGTTTGGTGGGCTCTGAGGCGCCAGACGACGATCAGGGTTAGCAATAGGGCCTCGGCCACACCGATGCCGGCCGACCATTGATAGAGACGGTGGTGGGAGATGCGGATGGCGATTTGGTTCATCAGCCACTGCACGTTTTCGTGGGGAAAGGTGACGGCGGCGGCATAGGCGAGCAATGCCAGCCAACCCCGGAATCGATGCGAGTGGAAGGCTCGGAGGACACGGGAGACGATGGGCATTCCGAAACGCCCTATTATGGCACGGGGGGCGCCCGGGGGAAGAACATAGCAGGCTGAGGCCGGGCTGTCGCCGGCTGTCGCCCGGCTGGGCAAGCTAAAGCTTACCCCACATCCGAAAGGCGGCGGTTTTGTGGGATAAGCTCCAGCTTGTCCAAGCGAGCGAAGCTCGCTCTGGCTCTTCGGGCCATGATGCACTCCCTCGCAGTGGCGGCTAGTTCAAGACGTGGAGAGCGGGCCGCTCGCGGGCCTGCGGCGGAAGCGAGCGCGGGCCAAAGGAGTCGATACCTCCGGCCGGCATCACGAATAGATTTTTCAGCCCATACAAGGCCATGTCCAGGCGGTCGTTCATGCCGAGTTTGCGGAAGAGCTTGTAGAGGTAGACCTTCACGGTTCCTTCGGTGATCCCCATGGCGCTGGCGATTTGCTTATTTTTGAGGCCTTGTGCGACCAGGGAGACGATCTGGCCCTCGCGTCTGGTGAGGACGACGCGCGTCTGCGCCAGCACGGCGTCCATGAGTTCCCGCTCGAAGCACAGGACGCCGCGATGGACATTGTCGAGCGCGGCTAACAGGCCGTCGATGGCAATGGTGCCGGCCAGGATTCCGCGGACGCCGAGCTGCATGGCTTGAAAGGCAAACTCGCCGGCCAATCCATCGCCCCAGAGCACGACCTGGGCGCGATCGCCGGCGGAACGCAAGGCACGGATGTCGGACAGGCTGATGCGCGAAGTAAGGTAGACCAGCACGAGGTCTGGCCGCGCAGCGCGCATGCAATCGAGGGCCGCCGGCAGGCTGCCGCAACAAGTTTCGAGGCGATACTCAGGCCGATCCTTCAAGACTTCCGCCAGACCGCGGCCGACGAAGGGCTGCTGGGTCCAAAGCAAGATGGATACTGCGGTATTCGATTCCACAAACCATAGATCGGTTGCGGGCTGGCGCAACTTTACACAATCACGCGCTAATGCCGCGAGGGATTCCGGCCGATTGATTCAACGTGCATTGGAAACGCATTTTCCAGGTAATGGCCGGCATCGGCATGCTCTGTATGCCAGGGATCTCGTTGGAAGCCAAGGCTCCCGAGCGGCTGGTGGTTACGGTGGGCAAGTCGTTGAGCATCGACAGTCCGGTGACGATCAAGCGCGTGGCGATTGCCAACACCACGTTAGCGGAGACGGTGATGATCGGGCCCAGGGAAATACTGATTAACGGGCTGGCCGCGGGCGAGACATCGTTGGTGATCTGGCAGGAGGGTGACGTACGCCTGGTCTACGACCTTCTGGTGCGGCCGAGCACGCTCAAAGTGGATGCCGTGCGCGAGCAAATCGCGAACGAATTTCCGGACGCGGACGTGGAACTGACGGTGGCCAACGATATCGTCTTTATCCGCGGGACGGTGAAGAATATGGCGATGGGGGAGCGGGTGGTAGCGATGGCTTCCACAATCGGGAAGGCGGTGAATTTGCTGCGCGTGGCGATTCCGCCGGAGGAGCCGCAGATTCTCTTGCGGGTGCGATTTGCCGATGTGGAACGCGGCGCCGGCACGCAGCTTTCGAGCGCCTTGGCGAGCGGAGCTTTTAATACCGCAGCGGCCTTGGGGACGGGTGCGCCGATCAGCACTGACGGCATGCAGACTTTCTCGCTGAGCAACGCCATCAACCTCTTCTTATTCCGCAAGGACTTGAATCTCGGTCTGGCTATCCAGGCATTGCAGACCAAAAACCTGCTGGAAGTGCTGGCCGAACCGAATCTGCTGGTGATCAACGGCACGGAGGCGCATTTTCTGGCGGGCGGAGAGTTTCCCTACCCGATGGTGCAGCCCGGGTCGGGGTCGAACTCGGTATCGATTGCGTTCAAGGAGTACGGCATTAAATTGGGGTTCCTGCCGCTCATCACGCCGCGAGGGACCATCCGGCTGCAGGTGGCGCCCGAGGTGAGCGCGCTCGATTACACCAATTCGGTGACGATCGCGGGAACCACGGTACCGGGCACCTCCATGAGGAAAGTGCAGACCGAGCTGGACCTGGACAGCGGACAGAGCTTTGTAATTGCCGGGCTGTTGAACAATCAGACCACCGAGAATCTTTCCAAAGTGCCGGGAATCGGAGACATTCCGATTTTAGGGAAGCTGTTTCAATCGAAGAACCTCTCGCGGAATCATACCGAATTGCTGGTGATTATCACGCCGGAAATCGTACGGCCCATTCCGGCCGATAAGCCTTTGCCGGCGCTGACGTTCGCCTATCCGCAGCTGAGTCCGGGCTCGGTGCTGCTTCGCCAGCCGGGCATGGATCAGACCGGGCCCGTGCCGGTGACTGCGCCGACGGAAAGCCTGCCGATGGAAGTGCTGATCAAGAAACAGCTGGAACAGCAGAAGCTGAAGTTGCAGCAGCAGCAGCAGACGTCGCCGGGGACGCAGACCGCACCCTTCGTACCGCCTACCGGCACAGTGTCGATGGGCCAATTCGATCGGGGGAATTAGGGGCCGCGGCGTTTTGGGCCTCTCGCTAAGGCGCAAAACCGCATAGAGAAACGCCTAGAGGGGAACACGTCACAATTTGTTAGTCCGCCAGGCAATCCGTTCGTCGGCGACGGCAGTTTGCCGGACCGACAAAATCAAAGATTTCTCGCAGAGACACAGAGGCCGCAGAGAAGAAGATTCTTTGTTCTCCGCGTTCTCTGTGCCTCTGTTTGAAATTGGTTTTCTTTTCGGTTCGCCGATACCCGAATTTCCGTCGCTCTCTAATGCACAAGGTGTTTTGCGGGGGCACGGCGATCCAGCTCTTGGGCGAGTTTGCGCAGCCAGCGCAGCTCCAGGCGGAACTGGGCGATTATCAGGGTCACCATCCAAACGGCTTCGTGGTAATCGTGACCGACTTCGGCGCGGATGGCGCGCAGGGTGGCTCTTTCGCGCGCGAGCTCCTTCTCCAGGAATTCGCGGCGACGCTGGACCTGACGTTGAACTGCGGCGGGGGCCGCCTGCCAGGAAAGGGCCAGCCAGGTGAGAAACGGTGGACGGTCGCGGGAGGTCGTCCAGTCTTCCCGTTCGAGCGCTTGGGCGAGTGCGGCGCGGCCTTTGGCGGTGGTCTTATAGACCGACCGGCCGGGACCGGCGGCGGGTGATTCGTCGGCGCCGGCGCGGATCATGCCGGAGCGCGCCAGCTTCTCCAGCGAATAATAGACCTGGGGCCGGGATACGCCCGCCCAATCGCGCACTTGCCGGCGCTCCAGCTCGAGATTCGCCTGGTAGCCGTGCATGGGCCGCTCGGCCAGCAGGCTCAAGAGCACCAGGTCAGGGGTGGTGAGCGCGCGGTCTTTCATTTCGCGGCTTTCGCCCTGCGCTTGCGGCTCCAGTACCACCACTGGCATTGCTCGGCGGGCAGGCGGGGATCGCGCGCCTGCGCGACAGCGGCGCAAAAGACGTCGAGTACGCATGGGTCCTGGCGTTGTCCGGTGAGCGAGCAGAGTTTCTCGTATAGGCGGTCCGGGTCCTGCCGCGCCAGGTGCGGGACGCTGCGGATGCCGAGCTTTTCAAAATCCTTCGCCATCTTGGGCCCGACCGATACCAGGTCTCGGAAATGTCGTTTTTCGGCAATCATGCGAATTTTTCTTGACTCCCTTCGCATACTAGTCTAATTTAGACTAGTATGAACGTCAAGAAGATTACCGCAGTTCTGTTAGTAGAAGAAGTGGAGCCGTGCGTGAAGTTCTGGACCGAACGCCTGGGCTTCGAGAAGACGACCGAAGTTCCGGATGGCGACAGGGTGGTTTTCGCCGCCCTGCAGAAAGACGGCGCCGAAATCATGTACCAGACTTACGCCAGCGTGGAGAAAGATCAGCCCGGCATGCTGGCGCGCAAAGGCCCCACCTTTCTCTATATTGAGGTGGACGACCTGGCCGCAACCATGACGGCCGTCGCGGGCGCCGAAGTGGCGTTGCCCGAGCGGACGACATTCTATGGGTCGAAGGAGTTCGGGGTGAAAGATCCGGGCGGGCACTTCGTGACGTTCGCCCAGTTCGGGGGGTAAAAGCGCCGCTCCCTTGCGGTCGCGGCTCTTCAACGCCGGGCGCGTCGCCAATCACGAGTCTATTGGCGGTAGTCTATAGCATTGATGGCCGAGAGTCTGCTCGAAGTCAGCGGTGTCGAAAAACATTTTGGCGGCGTGGCGGCGCTGCGGGGCGCGTCGCTGGCGGTTGGCACGGGTGAAGTCCACGCGCTCATCGGTGAGAACGGCGCGGGAAAGAGCACGCTGGCGCGGATCGTCGCCGGGATCACCCCCGCCGACGCGGGGAACTTCCGCGTCGGCGGCGCGGCGGCGACCATCGCGAGCCCGATCGACGCCCAGCGCCTGGGGATCGGCATCATTCACCAGGAGCTCGATCTTTTCCCCAACCTGAGCGCCGGCGAGAACATGGTCATCGGCAATCTCCGTTTCCAGGAGGGGCACTGGACAGGTTTTCGCCGCATGGAAGCGTTCTGCCGGCCGTATCTCGATCAGGCAGGTCTCACGTGCGGCATCCGGGAACCGGCGGGGCGGCTGTCGATCGGGCAAAGGCAACTGCTGGCGATCGCGCGCGCGCTCAGTATGAACGCGCGCTTGCTGCTCATGGACGAGCCCACCAGCGCGCTTTTCGACGACGCCGTGGAACGGCTCTTCGGACTGATCCGCGGCCTGCGCGCGCGCGGCGTTTCGGTGGTCTACGTCTCGCACAAGATGGACGAGATCTTCCGCATCTCCGACCGCGTGACGGTACTGCGCGACGGCCAGACGGTGGGAACGCGCGAAGCCGCATCGACGGACGCGGCGGAGTTGATTCGCATGATGGTGGGGCGGGAACTGAATCTCAAGGGCGGTTCGCCAGAGGGCGCTCGCGGCGGCGCGGTGCTGGAAGTGGAGAAGCTCTCGACCGATCGCCTGCGGGATGTTTCGTTCACTTTGCATCGCGGCGAAGTGCTCGGCATCGCGGGGCTGGTAGGCGCCGGACGAAGCGAGCTGGGCGCGGCGCTGTTCGGGCTGGACGCGATTCGCGGCGGGCGCATGCGGCTGATGGGCGCGGAATTCGTGCCGCGATCGCCGCGCGATGCCATGCGGCGCGGCATCGGACTGGTGCCCGAGGACCGGCGCACCGAAGGCCTCATGATGAGTATGAGCGTGCGCGAAAATGCGGCTTTCGCCACACTGGACCGCATGCATCGGCTGGGGTTGTTGCGGCCGTGGCGAGAGCGCCTGGAGCTGGAGGCGGTGTCGCGTCAGGTGGCGCTGCAGTGCGCCTCGCCGGACAGCGGCGTCAGCCGCTTGAGCGGCGGGAATCAACAAAAGGTCCTGCTGGCGCGCTGGCTGCTGCTTCATCCCGAAGTATTGTTTCTGGACGATCCGACGCGCGGCATCGATGTGGGGGCGAAGCAGGACATCTATCGCATGGTGGAAGAACTGTCGACCGGTGGGAAGGCGGTCCTGCTGGTGAGCTCGGAACTGCCGGAGCTGCTGCGCTGCTGCCATCGTATCCTGGTGCTGCGCGAAGGCCGGGTGAGGGCCATTTTCGACGGCGGAGAGGCCACGCAGGAGAAGATCATGGCCGCGGCCACGCTGGCGGAGGCGCACGCCTGATGGGCGCGATTTTGCGAAGGGCACAGAGCGCGGTGGCGCTGGCGGCGATTCTCGTGCTGGCGGTGATTATCAGCCCGGTGGCGGCGGACGGATCGCGCATCTTTCTCGAAGCCGGCAACCTGACCGACATTTTGCGGCAGATCTCGCTGATCGGCATGATCTCGCTGGCGATGACGTTAGTCATTCTGACGGGCGGAATCGATCTCAGCGTGGGTAGCATTTTGGCGCTTTCCACGTCGCTAACCGCGATGTTGCTGACGCGCGCATGGCCCGCGGCATCCTACGGCAGCCACATCGCGATGGCGATTCTGGGAGCGGTGGCGGCGTCGACACTCGCGGGCGCGATCAACGGGGTGGCGATCGCGACCTTGAAGGTGCAGCCGTTCATCGTCACGCTCGCCTCGATGATCGGACTGCGGGGCTTGGCGAAATGGCTCACCAACAACGAGAATATCGATATCGGATTCGGGCGCGACGTGGCCGCGCGGTTTGCCGAAATCTTCCGCGAGAAGGCGATTGTGATCGGAGCGTTCGCCGGTTCGGCAGTGATCTTCTGGACTTTGCTCGCTCGTACGGTGTTCGGCAGGCATGTGCGCGCCATCGGCGATAACGAGAAGGCCGCGGAGTACACGGGGCTGCCCATTCGCCGCACGAAAGTCTGGGTGTACTCGCTGACCGGACTGCTGGCGGGGGTTGCCGGCGTGCTGTACGCGGCGGAGAACCATCAGGGAAATCCCAACGCGGGGGTGGCGTACGAGTTGGACGCGATCGCGGCGGTGGTGATCGGCGGCACGCGGCTTTCGGGCGGCAAAGGGTCGATTTCGGGTACCATCGTGGGCACGCTGATCATGGGCGTGCTCACGAACATGCTGCGATTGAACAATGTCGATAGCAATGTGGAGATGATGATCAAGGCGGTGATTATCGTGCTGGCGGTGGCGGTGCAACGGGAGAGAAACGGATGACGCGACGCTTCCTTTATGTGGCGATTGGCGCGGCGGCCCTGGCAGCGGCCAATTGCGGCGGCGGGAAGAGACAACTGGTGGTGGCGTTCAGCCAGGCGAACAACGCGGAGCCTTACCGCGCGGCGCAGAACGGTTTGATGACCAAGCTGTTCGCCGAGGACAGGGACGTCCGGCTGGCCATTTCCGATGCGCAACAGGACAACAGCAAACAAGTCGCACAGGTGGAGACTTTCATTCGGCAGAAGCCGGACCTGCTGATTGTCGCGCCCAACGAGCGCGCCGCGCTGACGGCGGTGATGGGACAGGCGATGGAGGCGGGCATTCCAGTGATCTGTCTGGAACGCGATATCCTGCAGCCGAACTACCGCACCTATATCCACAGCGACAATGTGGCCATCGGGAGGCTGGCCGGGCAGTTCATTGCGGACCAGTTGAAGAAGAAGTACGGCGAGCCAAAGGGCAACGTGGTGGCGATGCGCGGACTGCTGGGGGTGGAAGGCGAGATCAGTCGCGACCGCGGGGCGAAGGAAGTTTTCGATCAGTATCCCGGCATTCACATCGTCGCCGACCCGGTGGCCGATTGGATCCAGGCGAAGGCCAAGGACCGCATGACCGAAGTGTTGCGCGCGCAGCCGCGCATCGACGTGGTGTACGGGCATAACGACCCCATGGCGGTGGGCGCGTATCTGGCCGCCAAGGAACTGGGCCGCGAGCAGGAGATGATCTTCGTGGGAGTGGATGGCCTCGGCGGGCCCGCGGGCGGGATACAGAAGGTAATCGATGGGGTGCTGGCGGCGACGTTCGTGTACCCTCTGTGTGTCGATAAGGCGGTGGAGATCGGGCGGCGCATGCTGCATGAGCCGGGGTTTCAGCCGGAGAAGGAGTACGTGATCGAGTCGGTGATGGTGACGAAGGAGAACGCGGCGGAGATGTACCGGCGGTTCACGGTACCATGAAAAGGTTGTGTCGCACTCCATTGAAATGCCGGAAACGGCCAATAAAAAGCAGTTTTATGAGGAACTCGCGCTGCAGTTGCGCGGCCTGCTGAGCGGCGAGCTCGATGCGGTGGCGAACGCGGCCAACATGTCGGCGCTGCTGTACCACACGCTCGCCGATGTGAATTGGGTAGGCTTCTATTTTCTGAGGGGCGGGGAACTGGTGGTCGGTCCGTTCCAGGGCAAGCCGGCTTGCGTCCGCATTGCGCTGGGGCGCGGGGTTTGCGGGACGGCGGCGGAAGCGCGCCATTCGCTGGTGGTGCCGGACGTTCACGCGTTTCCGGGCCACATCGCCTGCGACGCGGTGTCGCGCTCGGAACTGGTGGTTCCGCTGATCTTGGGAGACGCGGTTGTGGGCGTGCTCGATCTGGATAGTCCGTTGCCCGG
>Ga0326728_10015593_pt1 | contig 15761 bp, 18 predicted proteins | sample MB3enrmetagenome_FD_207602 | JGI IMG/M metagenome (GOLD analysis project Ga0326728, IMG submission 207602) | Lab enriched peat soil microbial communities from McLean, Ithaca, NY, United States - MB31MN | ecosystem: Environmental > Terrestrial > Soil > Wetlands > Peat | place: USA: New York...
TAGCGAGGAATCCTCATGCTGCGGAACGAACTCAGCATCCTGCAGAGCGTCATATGGACTTCGCTTGTCGGCTCCACACTGACAATGCTGCGGTTCTCCCAAAAGTGATTGGCGAGAAACAAAATTGCGAGTTGCAACCTTGCGGGAACCTGAGTTGGATCGTCATCGTCATATCCCGCCCAATAGGTGATCTGAATGCAATCCTGACGGCGATCTGTAAGAGGCCAGGTAGAACCAACATTCAAGCAAATCTTGTCCATCTGAACTGTGTAATTGCTTGGGTCAAACGTCTGCAAGACTCCGTTCTGGTCGTTGTACTGGATCGTAAGTGCATTTGCTACGGGACTCACAGATGGAACAATTACCGGACGGCGCACGAGTTCGATTGAGTCCATCTGAGGAAATCCGAACCACCACCAAGGCGTGATGTTGTATGCGTAGCTCAGTTGATAGTTCAAAAAGTTGCGAGGGTCTTGTTGGTTCGGGAAGAAATCAAACGTGAGCACAAGTTGCTCATTCAAGCAAGCTTGAGCCGCCAGCGTCTCGACTTCATCAGTCGCAGCCTCAATGAAGAGTCCTAGCAACTGATAGTCCTCAGACACAGGCGAGCTTTGAGGTACGTCAAAACGTCCAAAGGCAGCAAGCTGCTCAGGCGTAATGACTGGTGCTGCACGCTTTGTTAAGATACGTTGGTACACGATGCCTCCCTGTAATTCTTCCAACGAAGAGTCATCCAAGGCTTAGGAGCATAGGGACGTTTCTTCCCTTTGTTTGCTTCACCCATCTTCTTGGCAATTTCCACAAACTTCGGCTGACCATGGTGCCCATTCATTCTGGCGTGATTCAGACTTATCCTCCGACGAGTCTCTTCTGATACCAGATGACCCATCTTCTTTTCACGGATGCGTTGACGAGTCTCCATCGAGTGACCTAACAATCCGCTGGTCGCAACCTTCATAAGATTGAGAACCTCGCACCCGGCATCCACGAAGTGCTTCACCCAATAGGCTTCGCGCTCCGAGACAATGCCGCCGTCAATTCCTGACTCCAGAATCGCCCAGTCACACCAGAGCATTCCGTGTCCCTTCAAACGATCAATGATGTCCTTCGTGCGTCCGATGTAGACGCCCGGTGGAGCGAAGATGATGTAGATCGAGTGGATCATCCGAGTTACTTCCTCTTCTCAATCTCCAAACGCTTGCGGAGTAGTGGAATCTTGTAATCCGCCGGAGACTCAGCTTCATTTTTCTTCTCACTGACCTCAATGCCATGCTCCTTACACAGGCGAACGAGCTTGGCGTATGCTTCAGCCTTGTGCGACTCAGGAATAACTTTGTCCTGGTCAAAGCGAGCCAACGCATCACGCAGATGACTCTTTGTCTTTTCCTCTGTAGAGAAATGCCACGGCAAACTCCATGTATCGGTCTTGTCGGGATCTCCGACGTAAATGAAATCGCCAGCGGTAAGATGCTCGCCGTCAACTTCCTTTGTCTTTGCAAGGTTCTTCAATTCTTGAGGAACATTCTTGAACACAGACAGGTCAAAGGAATTCTTCACTCCCTGATTCTTGCTGATTGATGTTGCGAAACCGTTCTTCATTGCATCCTCTGGACTCATCCACGTTTCGTCGGCCATGAGCGCGAGAACTTTCTCTTTTGACAAACCAGTCTTGGCGACATAGATGTCTGCCGCAGAAGCTGTCACAGAGTCCAATATGTCGGCCATCTTGCGCATGTCGGCTGCAAATCCGGCGGTTATTGCGATGGCTTCGTGAACCATCATTTGAGTTCCCAGTTGCATGGTGATCGTGTCTCCTGCCATAGCGACTAGCGAGGCTGCAGAAGCGGCGAGACCAAGAACGTTGACGGATACAGGCTTCCCACACGCCTTCAGAAGGTTGTAGATCGCCACGCCTTCAAACAAATCGCCTCCTGGCGAATTGAGACTCACGTGGACGCCATTTAGGCTTTCAGCATTCTTGATGGCGTCGGAGACCATAGACGCAGTGATGCCTTCACCGAAGAAATCTTGTCCAATCACGTCATAGATTTCCAAATTTAGACATCCCTCTCCTGCTTGTGCTTTGAATGCGATTGGTGTCTTGTCCTTGTGTAATATGGCGATGCTCATTGCTATTCTCCCTGTGCTATCGCGATTAGCGCGGCACGTGCTTCCTCGTTGCTAAGATTTTTGCGGTTAGCGATGTACTCTTCAGCTTTTGTCACGCTCACGCTCATTACTTCGGCAATGAATTTGGCGTCAATTCCACCCTTGGCTTCCTTACGCATGATTCTCTCAGCGAGAGAATTCGCGATTACTTCCAGGCGAGCCTTGGTCTTAGTGGGCTTTGGCTTGACTGCTGCTGGTGGTGCAGTGTTTCCGTCCCCGCTACCCTCAGCATCAGGCTCCTGTTCTGGCGATTGCTTTGGTGGCTGTCCCCCAGTGGGAGCGGATTCTTCAGGTGGTTTCTGGCCCGGTATGAACCACTCATTTTCCTCGGGGTTGAACACACAGGAGTTAGCAGGAGCAATTAGGACATCTCCACCCTCAACTGTGTCGCGGTCTTCCAAAATTCGCGCCTCATTTGGTGTCATCTGCGTGGACTCGATCAAAGTCTTGTTGGTCTCAGCACGTTCTTTCGGCGAACCTCGAAGAATGATGTCCGCGCTGTGCTTGGCATAAAGTCTGCCGCGATCCGCTTTCTTGATGAGGTCGCGTGTTATCGACTGCTCAATCGCTGTCGTAAGTGGAAGTAGGCTGGTATTGAAATATTCGTCCAAGAATGCCGAGGAAGATGCGTATGTATTTTCCTTCTCACTGAGTCCCAACTTGACAAGCAAAGGAGCGCCGCCAAGCAAGCGAACAACTTCCTGCTCATTCCACTTTCGAGATTCCAAGAGTTGTGACTCTTGAGCGTTAAAGGTCATCTTCTGCCAAGTGCCACCACCAGGAAGGGCTGAAAACTTGCCGGCATTCTGTGACCCAGAGAAATTCTTTTTCAGATCGTCAACGACTTTCTGTGCTTGTTTCTCATCCACATCTGTTTCTGCAGGAAAAGAAATGAAGCCACCCATGCCCAGACCGTTAGCGAAGTTGCGACCGGCAGTTTCTTCCGCTGCCATCAAAACGCTCAGAGCTTCCTTCGCGAGAGCAATAACCGATGCCCCCACTACTCCGTTACCTTCGATATTTGTGTTCGTGACGTGCCACAAATCCGATGGCTTGAACTCTCTCACCTTGCCAAGACCATCTGTGTGTCGAAAAGTCAGCGTGGGTGGATTTGTGTCGTGATTCCAGTGTGGCGCCATGTTCCAAGCATCGAGCGGATTCAGGCCGATGATGTCACCCGCTTGGTCTGTGATTTTTTGACAGTAGCAGTTGCCCTGCATCACGAGTTGCGAAACGAGGAACCAACGAAGCTGATAGCTCGTCTGCCAGTCGTTGGGACAGTCTTTCAAAATTGGATACAGAGGATCTTCAATTGCCGGTTGGGTGCGCTGATGACCCTTTACCACCAAGGTCTCGCGCAGAATCAATGGCATTTTTGCAGTGTCATTGGCGAGCATTTTGACGCCGGAAAGGAATGCTGCGACGCGAGTTGCCGTAACTCTTGTAACTGGCTTGCCAGCGGCAGCCGGGAAACCCAAAAGTGCTTGCACTAAATCCGCGGAGGGCGATGCTAAGGTAGATGAGCCGTCCATCTTGATTTTTTCGGGACGAGGTATATTCAGAGATATAAATTCCATGATGCCTTCAGTCGTCTGTGGACGATGTACGTGTGGCGTAGATACACGGATACCAATGGGTACTCACATAAGGGTTGAGTAGCTCAATTAAGTTGAGTTTAGGCAGCCTTCTTTTCTTTGAGAGGGTCGTAACCGTACAGGATTCGCTGACAGTTGATTCTCAGCCCTCTATCCATGCCTAAACCCAAGTCGTGGAGTCGTTTTTCCCAATAAAACTGTTCATCCGTCTCATTGTTTTTGGGAACGGGCGACCTGCCACGTGGCACGCTTCGGTCTATGCCTGCCTGTCGCAAGATGCGAGAGACAGAACGTTGCGAGATGCCCAACACCTGCCCGATTTCAATTTCGAGTAATTCTGGGTGCTTTTTTGCGTATTCCAGCACCTTTTCGTGGCAAATCGTGCGTTTTCTGCCTCTTTTCATTATTCACTTGTCACGACAAAGAAGGGCTTCTTGGGCTTAACAATGTTGTCGGGAGAACTAGCGCAAGCCAGTGCCATAATGAGAGAAACGGCTCCGTCAATCTTTTCTCTGGGCTTATCCCTGTTGGGTCTCACGAATCCAGTACCCTTCTGCGTGCTCCATCTCAGATTTGCCATCTGCCATCGCATCACGGGATTGCGGTCGTGGCTAAATTCGAGGCGCAAAATCTTGCGCATGAGTTCGTTGCACGGACTGTTCATCTGGAGGAACCATTGCTTGAACGAGACGAATTTAGCGTGTAGCTTTGCGTCAGTCTCGCCGACCATACGAAAGAGTTCATCCGAATACGCCGGGTCGAAATAACCTTCCTTCAAGTCGAAGAGCTTGCTTATCTCGATGAGCGTGTCGCTGATGAATCTGACATCCGTTGTGTTACCCGGAGTCAGGGTGATGAAGCCGTCGCGAGACCAGACATCGTAGGGAACGCGGTCTCTTTTCACACGGTCAGCGACGTTGTCAGCGGGACACCAGAACCATTCCAGGATTCGCCACTTTTCACCCACTTTCAGTGGTGGGAAAACCAAAACAAGAGCACTTGTGTCTATTTTTGGTGCCAAGTCCACACCTGCAAAGCATGGGCGTCCTTTTAGTTCTTCAATAGACTCTTTGCGGAGACGCTTTGGGTCAGGATAAGTGTCTGGATCTCCGCGACCACAGGCATCCCAAGCGCCAGGTTCAAGTGCAGGTTCCGCGGATTCTGATGACCATTTATTAAGGCAATAACGGAGAAATTCCCCTCGCAAGGTGGGCTGCCCCTCAGTCTTTTCAAACTCTTTTCGGATAGTGTCTAGGTCGAAAAGGTAGCCTTTAGAAGTGTCACCCATCGAAGGATTACTCTTGACCCAGTTCTTTTCATCCCGCCAGTCGTCCTTATCGTCCATGCAAAAAATAAAAGGAGCACACTCATCATCCTCAATAAAGCCATCCAAAACTTTCGTGCAGTATGTCCGTTCCGACCAACAAATTGATGTGCCGCCAGCACTGGCACCCGCAGTTGTGATCCCAAAAAGTAGCGGCTGGCTGCGCGTCCGTCCTCCGTATCGCAAAATGGACCAAATTTTGCGGTTGGTATACTCGTGGATTTCATCCAGGATCGCAAAGCTGACCAGTGCCCCGTCCTCTTGCGCAGAGTCCCTCGACATACAACTGAGGCGAGACAAGTTAGTGGTGTGAAGTGCAATAGGATGATCCTGACCTGATTGCTTGATGAGTGCTTTAAGCTCAGGATGGTTGTTACGCATAGCACAAGCTTCTTCAAAACATTTACGGGCTTGCTTGCCCGTATTTGCAGTGCAGAAACAGCGGGCAGATATTTCTCCATCTGCTACAAGATGGTAATTACAGAGGGCAGCGCCGAGCGCAGTTTTTCCATTTTTCTTGGCAATCTCGCAATACGACCAACGAAAGCGTCGACTGTTATCTTTGAGCCGTTTCCAGCCATACAGGATATAGATCAGAGCGTGCTGCCACGGGAGCAGGCACAGGGACTCGGTGCGCTCAGATGGAATGCAAAACCCTTGAATGAACTCGATGACGAAATCACCCGCTGCCGGGTCGAAGTACAATCCACGATCTTTGCCCGTCTCTAAGTCTCTGCGATGACGTTGGAATGCTTTGACAATCCACGGGCCAGCGGCAATGTGGTTATTCAGTACGTCGTCGATGTATTGCTCTGCGATGGTGCTCATGTAAGAGGGGTCTGTAGTTCAAATACTGCTTAACAAATAAAAAGCCCCGGATTTTTGGTCCGGGGCTTCTACAAATACGAGTTGTGGTTCGCTTTAGCTGGAAGTCGTCAAAAGCTGGACGGCCTCTTGCAGAATGCAGCGTTGATCGGTTCGGCGGTATCCGAGCACGATTGTCTGCCCATTGACAGCGGCGGGTTGGTCGAGCACCTTGACACGGATGTTCGAATCGCCACGGTCGCCGATTACCCAACCAGCAGAGAAGTCTCCAAAGAGAACAGCACCGTTGGTTGCAGGTGAAGCGACATAGGTTGGCATCACGGACGAGAACTCAACCGGGAAGCCGAGCAAACGAGCCTGACCATTGGCGTCGTAAGTCACCCACGTCTGGTACTGAGACGCAGCGATTTGCGTCTTGTAGAGGCGGTGGAACTCAGCACGGTTGAACAAAAACGATGCACCAGCGTAGTACTGCTTGTTTAGAGCGGCCACGAGGTCGAGGATGTTGCCGATGTTGAGAGCTTCGGTTGCAAACGTAGTCGCGCCGTTCAGGTAGCCGAGCGGTGCACCAGAGCCATTGCCGTTGATGAATGCGTTCTCTTCATAAACGAAGACAGCGCGGTTCAATTCAGCAGTCACGAACTGTGCGAGAGCCTTCACGTCCTGCATCAATTCCCACGAAACATAAATGCTGTCGCCACCCATGTAGGCGGTCAATGTGGTCGTGTTGAACTGAGGAACGTTGGTCGCGAAAGCGTTCGTGCCTGAATTGTTTGATTCAGACTTCTGAGCAGCCGTAGCCTTTGCAGACTGGTAAGGCAGCTTGAGGTCCATCTCGGTTGTAATCACGCGAGATAGCTTGCGAGCACTGGCCTCGATGATTGCCAAGTTTGGAATGGAAGGATCGGTCTGAGACGGAACAAGGTACGAACCATCTGCGGCTGTTCCGCCTTCGCCAAGGGCAGCCATGTCAAACTTGCCAGTACGCAGGTTGTGACCATGGCCGTTCTTGTCGGAGAATTGATTCCAGAATGCTTCTGCGTACTCAGACGTGACTTCGGTCTTGATGCGGGATGCCCCGAGAGCGTAAAACTTGCTCGTGCCCTTATTAGCGGGAACGAGAACTTCTTGCTGCGGGACGCCGACTTCGCAACGACCCTTGGCAATCGCATCAAAACGGGCGATGTTGACATTGATCGAGTCGAGTTCCTTTGTAAGGTTGCTATACGTTGCTTCTTCAGTGTCAGTTAGAGGAGCCTTGGCTTCGGTTGCCTTGGCCAACATAGTTTCTTGCTGGGCGAGGATTTCCTTTTTGCGAGCGTTCAAAATCTTTGAGTCCATAAAAATTTCCTTATGATTGGTGTTGCCTCAAGGAGTTCAGCGGAACTTAGGAAGGCACACGGCTGGGGAATCGGACTCGATGGAGCCGACACTCTAGCTTCTGGATAAGGGTTGAGTAGCCCTAATTAGGGCGAGCCATCTCTACTTCTGACGTAGGCTTTCTTCGCAGGAACTTTTCGAGAGGTGATTCCTTCGGCTTCTCAACTACAACGCGGCTACGGTCGGCGGGATTCATCGCAAACTTTGAGCCGAGGGTAATCATCAAACTCATCTCGCTAGATTTCAGTTGCTCATTCTTGTAGAGCTTAGTTGCTAGTCGTACCATTAAAGCAAATTGTAAACGGTCAGATTCAAATATGACGCCAGGGAGAGCTTGCTTGGCGAGTTCCTTCCAAACTTTCTTTTCGTCTTTGGTCAGCCACTTTGGAGGTTTGCCCAGCGGACGATCAGTTATTGGTTCATTAGGACGCTTACGGCTGGGATTTTGTATGAATGCGCCGCTGGCGTCGAGTATTGCGGTTGGTGTTTTGTTTCTGCCCATTACATCTCCGTCTGAATTCCATGCTTAGGATTTCGGCGAGCGGGAACTTCCACGCCTATGCGACGTGCGCGCCGAGCACACTTGGGACAAGGCACCGACTTTGTGTCAACAGGCACAATTCTGTCGTGACGATGACCTTGTGAACATTGGAACGAATAAATTGGCATAGGCTCCCAAACTCTAATAGTGACTCTATGCGTAAAAAAGATGCGCATCGGGCTTTCTAAGTCCATTGTTTTAAGATGTTTACCCCACACGGGTATTCCGCATGGCGACCACCACCGCCACTCGGGTCGCGCGTAAGCTACGCAGAACATTGCACTTCTGCTTTGAATCGCTCTCTGAGCCTTTGAAGGCAAACGTCCTCTGGCGTGTCCATAGCAATGAGGTTCGCTCCGGCGTCAGTGAGCATCTTCACGATGACAGCCTTGGGATTCGCGACGATGATCCATACATGATGAGTGCTGTACGCTGTGGACTCTATGAAGGCGTCTCTCTTCGCGAGCACGCTTCCTACAGCATTGGGTAGCCCTTCGTGCAAGGGAAGCCCGGTGATCTCCTGCATGACGACGTCGTAGTCCCAGACAAGATCATCTGGCTTCTTGTTGTTGGCGACGAATGTAGTCTTGCCGCTTCCTGCTGGTCCGCATACAACAGTCGTGTTAGAGCGGTTGGTTAGTATTTCTAATCGTGTTCCCTTGCGTCCTGTCCAACCACACTCAAGAGCGGTCTTACTGCTATGGCATGCGTGACAAAGTCCTTGGCAGCGATCGGGATTGTAGAATTCTTCCAGTCCGAAGTTATCTATGACGAGTCGTGCTGAGAGTATGTGGTCTGCTTCTGTCGCTGCCCGGTGTCCGCAAGAGACGCATAAAATGTCTCGCCGTAGAACCTTTGTGCGCGTGGCAGTCCAACGATGGCAACGATACAGTTTGCGAACAGGATCGTCCTTGCGATAGTGATCGTATAAACGGCTGCTTTCAGCTGCGTTGTTGTTCGTCTGATGCTTTGCGCAGTAAGGCGTTCCGTTTATTGCTCGCGATGAGCAGTCTCTACACAAACCTGTGGGTGATGACGGCATATCTAAAGTTGTATCCTCTGATGCAGTGAATAAATTTCTTGCACATTGGGAATCTGCGTCTGGACGACTGCGCCCTGACAATGATGGCTATACTGACTTGTAGCGACCCAGTCCCAATCTGTGAGTGGAACTTCGACAAACTTAATTCCCGCTTTAGCAAGCGTGTCCCCGACCCAACGGTCTTCTGCCCAATCAGAGTTTAACGGTGCGGCTGAAAGTATCTTGATTGCCTTTTGAGAGACCCAATAGCAGCCGCCACTGGCATAGGGGTATTTCCAAGTTCCTGGGGGATAGTTGGGAATCTTGAGTTCACGATGTCCACAATCATTTGGATAGATTCGGATTCCTGCATAATCGGCGTTGGGAATAACAAGTTTCTGTATCTGGATATAGCAGTCGTCATCAACCTTGAGCATTCCTCTGTATTCTCGGCTCGCTGCCCATTCAAGAATTGCCTTTGATTTCTTTGGCAGCGAAGCATAATCATCCGAGACGCCTAAGCGTGTGCCGTCAAAAAACTGGACATCGAAACCAGCTTCTCTGGCAAGCGGAACCCAAGTATCTTCTAATGTTTTTCTGCGAGCAGCGAATTTTGGACACGTGACGATAGCAATGAGAATGTTTTCTCCTCTTTTCAGATACTTGCGTTTTAGCTCTTCATACAGACATGAGTTTGGATACTTGGCATCGGGATCTTGCTTATTGAGCCGCCACATTTCGTGACACAGATGAATTGCGTATGAGTCGTGGTGAATCGGGACTCGGATTGGGTCAATGACTCTTTTCCAGTCAGGCCAGTCGAGGGGATGAAAAACTTGACCAGTCCCGAACTCAATTTGAGGAAAATACTTTGTCGCTTCCTCAACTAGCAGTGGACCTATTTCAGTCCATTTCAGCTTGCTCCAATCTTTCTTTTTGCACTCGGCAATACACCATTCCATTACGGCTGCATGGGGCGGGCACTTGAAAGGATTGCAGCGGTGAACGTATTCTTCCACGAAGTCAAAAGGCCTGAGGCAAATCGTGTCAAGGTCAACCCACCAGCCGCCTTTCTTGAAAATCAAGTTGTACCGAAACCAATCCGCAAAGTTGGCTAAATGGGGAAACTTCTCGACATCGGATTCGGGAACTATTTCGCTCGCATCCTTTATGATGGTGTTTTCTGGGACGCCCGTGATTGGGTGATAACAATACAGATGAAACTCATGCCCATTCGCCAGGAAAGAACGGATACAAAGTTGCTCCATCGTGCTCAGTCGAGGGCCAATCCACAGACTCTGAATGATTTTGTTTTCTTCTCTCATGCTTCCACGATCCACCTGCCTTTCACCAACGATTCAAAGGTGTGTGGTGAAATTGCTAGAAGTTCTTCAAACAACAAATGAGGGTTGTCTTCGTCTTCCACAACGAAAGTAGAATTGGCCATGACTTCTCGCTTGTCAGGATTGGGTAAATTCAGCGGCCAAAAAGTGAAGGGACGCTTAACGACGTATCGTTTGCTCATGTTATGACTCCCTGTAGTTGGCTCTGATAGTTCAAATACTCAATTAACTGGCGACCTCCTCTTCTGGCGCTAACACCCAAAGGCCATTTTCAGAAGTAGTCACCATTTTCTTTCTAAGGTACAAATTGGAAATTCCTCCCCGTACTGATCCAATACTGGCTTGAAGCAAACGAGCCACATCGAAGGAACTTATAGGTCCATGTTCACGGATAGTCTTCACGATCAAATCTTGCAGTTCTCCGGGCATGAATCTCTTAGAAATCCAATCCACTTCGCGGAACTTCGGCCTTCCTGGTATGGTTTTGTGAACATGAGAAACATAGGGAGTTTTATTTTTGGGACGGGATTGTGGCTGGTATTTGGGCAACGGTTTATCAATCATGCCAATCTCAACTGCCTTGGCACGAATCTTGAAGAGGGAGAATTCTATCTGCGCAAGATTACGACCTGTGACTTCGGCGAGGTTAGGCATCAAGCCGGACTTCTTGCCGGGTGAAGCAAGAATCTGAAGAAGAACTTCTTGCTCAGGTGGCTCTAATCGCTCGAATAGAGTGACCAAATCAGGACCAAATTCATCTGGATAACAGGGTGCAAAATCGCCCACAGTTAGAGGTTCTAAATCTTCTTCAAATCGCCTGAACCATTGACTATTCCACCGAACAAGCTTGCCTCCTTCCAAGTCCACAATTTGGCTGTCCAAAACTCGCCCACCGCGACGTCTCTGCAAATTTCCTGTGCCACGAATCAAATCCTCTTTATGTTGACGCAACCACGTGTAAGCACGGTTGAAAGTGAGAACTCGAACGTATTGCATCCAACTGTGCACGCCGGGGAGCAAGGGTTTTCCGGCGGCAACTTTCTGCGCTAATCTCCAAAGAACAATTCGACACTCTTGCTCTATATCCTCCTGCTCTTCACGAGTGAGGTTAAATTTGCGGCGCAGAGAATTAGTGACACTGAGGACATAGGATTCGTGGTCGTAATAGAACGCACCGGGGTCTGTGTAGACAGGCTTCTGCGGCTTGAGTTTTTCTGGCATGTTAACTGTAGAGGATGCTTCAATCTATTTCTAAACCGATGCTTGAACAACGAATCTCACTCTCTGGGGCAGAGAATTCGTAACAAACACACTCAACCGGATAGCCGTGGTCACAACATTGACAGCATCGACCGCCGATGTGTTCTCCGGTTGGGCAAGGGTGCCCCGGCTGAGAAGGTGTCGCACACTTTGGATCTTCCATCTGTTCCTCTTATCGCGGATGAGAACCAGTAGTCAGACCGCTCAACAAGGTCTTAAAGCGTGACCACATGATCCTCACCCGCTGCTTGATTACTATGTTTAATACTTCAGTAGCGCAGAGATTTGACTAACAAGCGAACGGGAGATTGTCAGGCAGCTAATCGGGCAGGCAATCCTGATTCCTCAAGACGCTCTGATAAAGTGTGATTCAACAAGGCAGTGAAGGTGTCCAGATACTTTCCCGCTTTGAGTCCCAGTTCTTCGATTTCATCCTCGGTGAATGGACGTACCAAATGCTCCCCTTTGTATTTGACAACCGGAGCAGCCGGGACATCTTCAGCGAAATCTTTCAGCGATAGCGCCATCACTCGTTCTATCCAACGGTCCACCAACTCTAAGCATCGTGAGTGTTCCCAAGTTTGCGCGGTGGAACGGAGAATGCCTTGCTGTTTCAATTCCGTAAATCGTCCGCTGATAGTGTTGAACTGGACGCTCAACATCGCTGCTACTTGTTTTGGTGCCAGTGGCTCTTTACTCGCGGCAAATATCTTGAGAATGGCAGTATGAACTTCACGGACATGCTCCTGTATTCGCTCCCATGCAATCATTGAGTCGATATTCCCGCCGTGTTTGCCGGCACAGATGTCATCGTTGAATCGAAGATAGGGGTCGAGTCCCGAGACGTGCGTGTTGAATCCGGCTTCGCTCATCGGTGGAATCTCCCGCGCAACCGACACCACATGTCAGGACCGTGAGCAATCGCTGTCAGTATAATCAAAGTGGTTGCAAAACTAATCATGGCAATCATCGTTGTGTGCCTCTACTTATGGAATCGATAGTCAAGAAGTTTGCTCATTGGCGAGATTAAATGTCTTCCTCGACCTGAAAAGCGGAACCGACAGTTTTCCCCGAGGGACCATACTTCTGATAGTTACAAACCATCGCGGAAAATATTTTCTCAACATCACTCCAATTGACAATGTTCAAAGTTTTATGCGGAACCTTCGGATAACCATTCAGATAGAGTTCACCCCGGTCGTTTACACGGAAGAACCAATCCAAAATAAGCAGAGCTTGAAGCGGATCAGATTGGGATCGGATAAATTGATCCACAACGGATTTCTCAACAGGATTGCTAGTATGTTTATTGAACAAACGAATTATCTCGGGTATCAGAATCTGAAAATCAGTCTGTTCTGGTTGCCCTGTCTGCTCCGCAGATGGAGGAATTTTCCCTTCGATTTCTTCCAGATTTTCCACATTTTCGACATCTTTTACTTCTTTACTTCTTAAAGCACAGGGTCTGTCATCGGTCAGTCTTCGGCGTGTCATCGGTCTGTCATCGGTCAGTCTTCGGCGTGTCATCGGTCTGTCATCGGCCTGACCGATGACGGGTTTGTTGTAATCCGTTGTAGCTGTTGCATTTAAACGCATTCCCTCATACGCTCCGCCTGTGGGTTCTCTGTCATCGGTCAGTCTTCGGTCAGTCATCGGTCTGTCATCGGTCAGTCTTCGGTCAGTCATCGGTCTGTCATCGGCCTGACCGATGACGGGTTTGCTGTAATCCGTTGTAGCTGTTGCATTTAAACGCATTCCCTCATACGCTCCGCCTGTGGGTTCGTAGTTGTTTACCAGGTCATCGGTCAGTCTTCGGTCAGTCATCGGTCTGTCATCGGCCTGACGGTAGACGGGTTTGCTGTAATCCGTTGTAGCTGTTGCATTTAAACGCATTCCCTCATACGCTCCGCCTGTGGGTTCGTAGTTGTTTACCAGGATTGCATAGTAACCTTTCTTACCTTTTTCACTGAACGACTTGATATATTTCTTTTCGTGCAGCCTGTGCAGGAGCTTCGCGATCCAGTCTTGTTTCATCTCTCCACCAAGAATTTTCTCTACCACCAAGGCATTGCCCATCCATATTCCTGTGCACCAATTTGCCTTATGCAACAGGACCATGTAGATGAGAAATTCACTGCCTGTTATTCGGCGGTCTTCGAGGTGCTCAAAGATTCCGTGGCGCAGTTTTATGAATCCGTTATTGGACACGGGGCACCTCCAACTTTGTCACGGCAGTGGAGCCTTCGCAGAATTCATTCTTGCGGATATTCCATTGACCTGTAAAAAGCACAAACTGCTTCCATGTTTTGAATGCAGCGCGGGCATCAAGAGCCGAGAGTATGAATTCAACTTCTCCGTAAGCTGGATGTGTTGCTACAATTTTGTAACGAGAGAGTGGTGTGTCGTCAGACATCGCTTTCCTCCTTGAACCACGATCAATTACAACTGCTTCTGTATAGATACTCGGTAGCGACGAAATTTCTCTAAACAAGCGAAAAGTTTTCCTTAGCTTGCCTAACCGCACCACAGCTGGCCTTGCTTTGCCCGACCATACCAAGCCCCACCGTGCCCTACCTGGCCTAACCACACCAGCAACACAAATCTATAAAGACAAAGGTATCCTTAGCTTGCCCGGCCAAGCCACAGCGTGCCCGACCTCACCAAAGCTGTCAGCACCACGCCAAAGTCGTTACAAACATCCATGAGAACAAAGTTAGCCTTACCTTAACGTGCCGCACCAGGCCATGCCGGACCTCACCATAACGCGCCAGACCCTGCCATACCTGCAACACAAAATCTACTTTTTGCCTTTCCCGTTAGCAGGATGCCACGCCGTGACCATGAACCTACCGAATGGTCCCTTCCGCTCGGGACGGAAATCCAAGAGTCCTACCCGGCGTCCCGCATTATCAAGAATCTCGCGGACTTCTTTTTCGCTTAGAAGTGTGTCGTCGTACTCCAATGCAAACTGCACTTGCCACGTCGTTAGTTTGGGACGTGTGCGAACGATGCGTCCGCCTGTCGAGGGATTTACCACAGCACGGCGATCTACTTCGTACTTATCTGTGCCCAGGCTGAGCCGCTCGGGATTTATGAACAGGCACGCGGCTGTCTGTTTCTGCAACGTTGCGCGGCCTTTCCCCTTGCTATATGCGGCTGCGTTCACTAGACAGCGTTGCAGGGCTGTTCCGGGCACATATAATTGCTTGGTTTGCGGGTCACGATACGCTGCGATCTCCGCTTGCTCTTCACTGGTCATCTTGTTGTAGCCTTCAATTTCATCCAGCGGGAATTGGTTCATCAACAGCGGACTGATTCCTTTAATCTCAACATCGACTCTTGGCATTCTCTATCTCCTTTTTGACCTTGCCTTACCTTGCACCACCCTGCGTGACCTCACCTAACTTTGCGTCACCAGGCCGCACCCGGCGTCGCCATACCTGTAGCCTCTCAAACTGTATTCAGGAAATTTGTGTTGCGGCTATAGCCCGGTGGTTTAATGTGTCCTAAAATACAACGAAGCCGGAACTTCACAAGGTTGGAGATTATCGGGCAGCTAAGTTACACTCTCACTCATGGCTCGACCTACAGGAGTACTCGGCGAACCTTATCACCAGTTGCAAACCTTAGCAGTAAAAGATGTGAAGTCAGAAGAAACCTCAGACCAACTCTTGAAGCTTGCGCTCGTGGCATTAGATTTTCTGAACACTGAATGTGTCCGCGTGGATTTGGTATCAATGGTGAAAGACAAGAAGTATTGGGCCTACCATAAGAAAGGCACGCCCAAACTTCTTTCCCGCCCTGTCAATACTGAATTGTGGGAGGCAGATGAGAAGAAGATTTCAAATTGGTGGAAGAAGTGGAGAGCAAACGAAACATTGGCGGTTAAGGATCTCGCTAAAGTCTCATACACTGTGGCTGCCGCCTACTGCGTTGCAATTGATCTATTTGACCGAGGTAACAAGAAAGGTCCGGCCAGTTATTTTGAATATTACATTGGGCAGGGTATAGACCGACATCAGCCGGAATCCTGCCTCTAGGCTGACTTCGTTCTCGCGCCGATCGTGCTCGTCAACCTCGCCCCAGTCACCTGACAAATGGCGGTTAAGGTAGGTTAAAGGGTGACTGCCGGACGCCCTGAGAGCTTCCAGAGCACCCGGCGTCGCCACTATGGAGCCAGGATTGAATTTGAAACTCATTGAATCTCGCATCACGCACCTGCCGTGGCACCCTGAGCCTTATGACTCTGCTTTGCCTTCAACGCAGCCTGAAAGTGCTCGGCGTCAACTCCGGCTGCCGCACG